>Ga0210403_10000853_pt1 | contig 30177 bp, 29 predicted proteins | sample IncBWC19MmetaG_FD_150863 | JGI IMG/M metagenome (GOLD analysis project Ga0210403, IMG submission 150863) | Forest soil microbial communities from Barre Woods Harvard Forest LTER site, Petersham, Massachusetts, United States - Inc-BW-C-19-M | ecosystem: Environmental > Terrestrial > Soil >...
CATGGATTTTCTGGGACTTTTCCTCGAGTTGACTCTCTTTCGAAGAATGGATGTGCTTGCCGAGAAACTTGTCCCTTGGGAGCCGATGAATCACGAACAGAGGTTGGCTTTGCTAGCGAAAAGAACCTGCCTCAGGGCTCCATGATTAAGAGAAGAACCGCCAATTGTCGGAAACGCGCGAGGAGCAGCAGTTGGCGAAGCGGCAGGAGATGGTGGCGGTGAATTTGCCGCTGAACGCGGCCGCTGCGAAGTAAGGCGCGGCGAGGCACTCCTGTACCTGAACACATGGCCAGTTGTGCCTGATTGGAAACCGGGGTGGGACATTTATCAGCGGACGGGAGATCGCGGCTTATGCTGATTGTATGTCCGACCAAAATTTGAGTAAAACAATGTTAAGGCTGAAAGGCCGGCGCAGCCAGCGCATTGATTTGAGCGTTGCCGTTGTTGTCCACAGGCCCAAGAGCGAAGGCCCGCAATTTTACGAAAACACGAAGACGCTGGTGGTCAGCGCACATGGAGCGCTGGTGGCTCTGAAGGGCATGGTGGCTCCTAAGCAGAGACTCCTCCTGCAAAACACGTCCAGCGGGGAACAGCAAGAGTGCCGCGTGGTCTCCGTGAATAAGGACCTGACTGGGCCGCCGACTGTTGCGGTGGAATTCGCACAGCCCGCACCGGACTTCTGGCGTGTGGCGTTTCCGCCTTCGGACTGGAGTTCGTGATCACCGAGGCCGCAATCGGCGTCCTGAAAGAGACCGGCTCCTCTGGAAACGTCATCGCGAGAAACCGTTTCTTCAATTGCGCAAGTGGATTATTACTCAGTCCGCCGTTACTCGCACGCGAACGCCCAGTCGCAGCGGAGTGACGTTACCTACTGGACGTTGGCACCGCTACTCCGTGGGGCGGAATAAACTTTTGGTAGCGCGTGTGTGCGAACAGCAAGGCAAGAAGAGCCGCCAGAACCGCGACTGACGCATATCGTACAATGCTGCGAGTCCAACTGACACTGGTGGAAGCCTCGGCTTCGCTCGGCTCAAATCTAACTTGTTGCACGAACCTGTAGCCTTTCTTGGGAACCGTCTGGATGTAACGTGCGCCTTTACTGGTATCTCCCAGGGTCATCCGCAAACGGTTCACCAAAACATCCAGGCTATGTTCGAAATCCACGTTGCTGTCCGGCCAGAGGATGCTTCTGATCTCTTCGCGCGTGGTTAACTGTCCGGCACGGTCGAGCATCAAAACCAGAAGCTCCAGACATTGTCCTTGGATAGTAACGATGCTTCCTCCGCGACGAAGTTGCATAGCTCTCTCGTCAAATTCAAACTCGCCGAACACTTTCATACCGCGACTCCTGACCTGTGGCGTTACCTGGAATAAACTTTCCGGAAAGTGATTGTACCGCAATGAGCCTCTGAGAGACGCAAATGAGGATATTTGAGTTGACGCGACTTATGAGTTGCTGTGGGATGGGCCTTGTCCAGCACAATTCCTGCGACCGGGTTGGACGAAAAGTCGTGCAAAAGGGGAGGATCAACAGTGCTTCGAACGGCAGCGATCTGGACCGTCGCGGTTGTTATTGGGTTGCTTTTTGTGCTTATTGGATTGTCAAAGATGGCAGGACCATCGGGAATTAATTGGGCGGTTCGGCTCTCTCAATGGGGCTACCCAGCGGCATCGCGGTACGCGATAGGGGGAATCGAGATCTTGGCCGGCCTCGGATTGATTGTGCCGCCACTTAGGCGATCGGCGGCGATTGCACTCATGGTAGTGATGGCGGGCGCCTTAGGTACGCACCTCATTCACGGCGAATTTGTTCGGCTGCTGCCGCCGCTGATTTTGGGCGGATTGTCGTATGGCCTCTACTCGTGGCGCCCTCGGGCCTTCCAGAAAGCGTAAGGCCGTCCTAGGTCAATCGCTATCGGTATAAACATCTCCGGCTTTTTTGACGAGCGGTCAGCTACTCGGAACTTATGGTCGGACGACGCGGCCAAGTCCTGATTTGTGGGATCCTCGGAAACTGACGCTCTGCCCGAGAATTTGCGGAGAGGGGCGGCTTGTGTTAACTAAGGAGCATGGCTGATTTTGCTGCTCCTGTGGAACGACTCATCGATGAATTAAAACACCTGCCTGGGATCGGACAGAAGACCGCGCAGAGGCTGGCTTTTTACCTCCTGCGGATACCGGCGGAGGATGCGCTGGGGCTGGCGGACGCGATTCGGGACGCGAAAGAGAAGATCCGGACGTGCTCGGTTTGCCACAACATTACGGATGCGGATCCGTGCCTCTATTGCACGGGGGCGAACCGGAACAAGCGGACGATCTGCGTGGTGGAAGAGGCGCACAACATTATGGCAATTGAGAAGACGCGGACGTTCAGCGGGATGTATCACGTGCTGGGCGGGTCGCTGTCGCCTTTGCAGGGGCGTGGGCCGGATCAGCTGCACATCAAGAGCTTGATTGAGCGGTTGAAGGGTGGGGGCGTGGAGGAGATTATTGTGGCCACGAATCCTACGGCAGAGGGGGAGGCTACGGCGATTTATGTGTCGAAGCTGCTGAAGCCGCTGGGAGTGCGGGTGACGCGGATTGGGGTGGGGATTCCGGTGGGGGCCGATTTGGAGTATGCGGATGAGGTGACGATGTTGAAGGCGATGGAGGGACGGAGGGAGTTGTAGGAAGAAATCGAGCGAAACGAGTTGAAGATCCCCGGAGAGGTTTTTCTGGGGATTTTTGTTTAGAGAGTCGGCCGACGAAGTTCTGAAGTTCTGAAGTTCGGACGGAAGACAGAAAGAATAACGCAGAGGACGCTGAGGGGCGCAGAGTACGCAGAGGAAGAGAAGAAAAATCCGTACCCTTAAAGGCGGAGGGTGCGGCGCTCGGCGAACGAACAATACATTTATGGTAGAGGTTGAACTTGAGGTTCTTCGGGCATCCTTGTCGGATGCCCTCAGAATGACAACCCGTACTAATTTCGGCTCAGAAACTAATGGGTCTGGAGAGCTAGTACGTACAGAATGATTGTCCTCTAGGCAGGGGGAACGAATCAGGTTAAAGTGCAGGCCTGCGGTGGGAAGTCCCCGCCAAATCGCGCTGGTTCCGGACGGAACCGGGGTAGGAGGTGCTCAGATGGCTGGTCTTGAGCACTACATGGCACAGTACGACCATGAACACCATTCAGTGTGGAACAAGATATTGCACGGAATCGGGATTCCGCTGATCTTTGCGGGACTGATTCTGCTGGTGCTGCTGAGGTGGCGCTGGGGCATTGGGTGTTTTGTGGGCGGATGGGTGCTGCTATTCCTGGGCCACCGTATCGAGGGCAACAAGCCCGCATTTTTTCAAGGGCCAGTGTATTTGCTGGTCGGGCCAATCTGGGTCGCGAAGGAAATTTGGGATACGGTGACGGGTTCGCACACCGAGCAGAATGCAATCGAGCCGAAGAAGCCATAGAGATTCAGAAAGTAGACGAGCCAAGAGAGTGGTACGGCGAACATGCACGAAGACCCCGGCGGCCCTGAACTGACGGACGACACAAGCGAAATGCCTATAGAGGGCGCAGCAAACACAAGCGAAGAACTGAGGAAGCGGCGGAGCACGCGTATTGTGCAGGCCGTGCCGCTGATGGTGACGGGTGTGGACGCGCTGGGGCGGCCGTTTGCGGAGCGGACGTCAACCCTGATCATCAACTGCCACGGTTGCCGCTACCAATCGAAACATTACGTGCTGAAAAACATGTGGGTGAACCTGGAGGTTCCGCACCCGGAGCAGGGGCATCCGCCGCGTCGCGTGCGCGGGAAAGTGGCGTGGATCCAGAGGCCGCGGACGGTGCGGCAACTGTTTCAGGTGGCGCTGGAGCTGGAGGCGCCGGGGAATGCGTGGGGAATCGCGTTTCCTCCCGACGACTGGTTTGCGTTTCCGGAAAAAAATGAATTTTTGTCGAATCCGGCTTCGGCGATGGATTTGCCGCCGAGCATCGGAATGCCGGCGCATGGAGAAGCGCCGCTGCCGATCGTGGAAGCGGAGCCGGGCGTTGCGACACCGGATAATGTGCGGGTGTTCCCTGCCCCGGCGAGCGCGACGGACGCATCTCTGCAACTGGCACGGCAATTGGCGCGACTGCTGTCGGAGGCGAAGCAACAGATTCAAAGCGCAGCGAGAGAAGCGGCCACGCACGCAGTGGCGTCGGAGCGGCAACTGAGCGCCGATGAGTGGGAGCGAAAGTACACGGCTTTCCGGGAAGAGGTGGCACGCGAAACCGCGCACGCGATCGGAACGATCCAGGAAGAGACCGAGGTGCGGGCGCGAACAGCACAGGCGGCCGCCGCAGAGTCGCTGAAGGATGAGCTGCCGCGATGGCTGGCGCCGCAACTGGAGCAACTGACGCATGAATTGATGGCGCACCTGGCGAGAGAAGGCGCGCTGCAGCGGGACCAACACGAAAAGCAACTGGCGACGGCGCAGGAAACTCTGCAGACGCTGTGCACGCAGGCGGAAGAGGCGGCGGCGAAGCTGCGAACGCATGCGGAGCAGGTGGAATCGGAGGCTGCGGCGCGGCTGGAAGCGGCGAGGCAACAGGCGGAGGAAGAGGCGCGGAGGAGAGAGGAAGCGGCAGGCGCACAGAAGGATACGCTGGGCGCGGTGTTAAACGAGATTCAGGAGAAGGTGGCCGCGACTTTTGCAGAGGCCCAGAATTCGCTGCGCGAGCAGGTGGCGCAGGAAGTGAGTTCGGCGCAGCAACTGGCTGTGGCGGCGTTGCAGGAGCAGACGCAGCAACTGCGGGAACAGTTGAAACATGAGAGCGCGGCGCAGGGTGCGACGGTGCTGGGGTCGCTGGGCGAGCAGACGCGTCAACTGGAAGAAACACTGGCGCGGGCGAACCAGGCGACGGAACGGCTGGAGCAGTACGCGGCGCGGATTGAGACCGTGCAGCAGCAGGCGATCAGCGGGTTTCAGGCGCAACTGGACGATATTTTGAGTTTGCACCGGAATGAATTGCACCGGCAGTCTGACAATTTGTTCGAAGAGATTCACGGGCGGATCCGGAGCAGTTTTGAGGCGGCGAACAGCGAGGCGCTGGAGAAGTTTGAGCAGCACGTGGAATCGATGGTGCAGCCGCACATCACGCGGACGGAGGAGGCAGTGCACCGGTTGGCCGGCGGGCGTTCGCTGCTGGATGCGGCGCTGACCATGCAGCAGGACCGGATCCGGAATTCGGCGGATGAGGCGTTTGCGGAATCGCTGGCGAGGTTTCGGGAGAACCTGGGAACGGTGGAGCAGGTGCTTAGCGAATCGGCACAGGGGATCACCGCGAAACATCTGGAGGAACTTGAAGGCAAAGCCGTGGATCTGAAGCACCACACGATGGAAGAGATGTACAAGTCCGCGGAGTGGTACGAAAAGAAGGCGCAGACGCAACTGCAGAGTTCGACGGAACGGCTGGTGGAGCAGGCCGGGACGCAATTGCGCGAGAAGGCGGGCGAGGTTTCGAGCTTGTTTGCGAGCGAACTGAACCATGCCAACCGGAGTTATGTGGATCAGAGCCACCGGCAGATGGAAGAGTCGGTGAGGGAGTCGTTCGAGCGGATACGGATCTTGTCGGCGGAAGCGGCGGACACAACTTCGGCGGCGTTTACGGATGAGATCCAGCGGAATGGGCGGCAGGAGCTGGAAGGGTTTATGGAACTGATGCAGAAGACGGTGGAGGAGTCTCGGGAACGGCTGGACGCGGCGCGGGCGGAGATGAGCCACAAGCTGACGGGGGAGCAGGATGAATTTTTGCGGCGGTTCCAGGCGGGGATGGGCGAAAGCGTGGAGCAGAGATTGAAGGAGTCGCAGGAGAAGGCGCGGGCGGAGTTTGAGACGCTATGGGAATCGTGGCGGAAGATGAGCGCGGAGCAGCAGGCGGAGATTCGAGGCGGATTCCACAAGATGGGCGACGAGGCCGTGACGGAATTTCTTGGGCGGCTGCAGAATATTTCGAATTCCTGGATGGTGGCGACCGTGACTACACTGAATCATCAGTCGAAGGAAGTAATTGCGCAGATTGCCGCGACGGCGGAGGAGAGGTTGCGGGAGGCGTCGGCGGAAGTATTCGCGAAGTTTGGGGATACGTTGCGGGAGAGGCTGCAGCAGATTGCGGCGGGATTTGAGAAGGGGCAGGGGGCGAAGGCGGGGGGCGGGTAGTGGGAGTTGAGGATTGCGTGAAGAGATTAGGGATAACAGATAGCAGCGATCAGGAAGCTTCAGAAGGTAGACGAATTTTAGTTCTGCGATAGAGTTCACACCTCAAAAGCGGGAGCAGAGCTCCCGCACTCCAAAGTAAGAGCGGCGCGCCTCGGAAGGCGGGCCCTACAATGGCAAGAAGTCGCTACTGGCGACGGACCCCTGTATAATTTGAGATTGACCATGGCCAACCGGGCGTATCTGCGCGTGTGGACACGCGACTTTTCCGAACAAACGATGATTGCGGAATTTGCTCGTTTTCTGACGACGGCACCGGTGTCGGAACGGCCGAACGGGTTCCAGATGCTGACGGTTCAGCCGGTGGATTACACGATCCCGTCCGAGGTGGAGTGGGATTTGCGGGATGCGAAGTATGGCCCGGCGGAGATTGCGGCGCTGGCGATTCAGGATCTGAATGCGGATACCGCGTTCGTGGTGGACGCGAAATGGGATTTGTGGAATTTCGATATTGAGACGCTGAAGTGGGGGAACGGACCGCAGCCGTTGACGCTGATTTGCCAAGGGACGGCGTTTGAGGATGGGGCGGGAGCGGCAGAGGGACATTTCATCGCGGACTTGGGATTCGAGCATTTGTTCACGGGGCATGCGGGATTGCTGGCGCCGGGGGCGGCGTCGAACCCCTTTGGGAGTTCGGACCATCCGGTGGAGAAAAGGTTCCGCGCATGGATGGGAAGCGGGGAAAACCTGAAGCAATATCACCAGCGGACAAGAGAAAACATCCAAAAATTGTTTGGATGGGTGGAGGCGGTGCAGGCGGCGCTGCCGGTGGAGCGCAGCGTATTGTGGAGCGAGGGCGAGGAAAACTTTGAGGCGAGGCTGGATGCGATTTTGGGACAGCGGTAACGAGGAGTGCTAGCCCAGGGGACGGGCAGCCGCTAGAATTGTGGTATACCGGCCCGGGCTGAACTGGTTGCCGGTGTAAACCACGGATTTTACCAGAAGGCTTTGATTACGCATCGGTTGAAGGCACGTCTACTCTAGAAAGGATCGGAATGCAGCGTCCCCTAATCCTTGTGATGGCGGCAAGCGTCGTGCTGTTTGGATGCGGTTCGGAAAGTGCGAAAACGGCGGCGGATGCGGAGAAGAAGGCCGCGGAGCCGGCGGTTCCCGAAGAGACGCAGGACGCGGCAAGAGCGCTTTTGGGAAGCGAGGCGCAGGTGCTGCTGTTTGGAGATTTGGCGAAGACCGGGAAGCAGCAAGTGCTGGTGGCGAACGTGGTGCCGAACACACCGAAGAGCGTGATTGCCGGGACGGTGGTGACGCGGGCGGTAATCGCGGAGAAGCAAGAGGATGGCAAGTGGGTGGAGTTGATGAGGGCCGACGAGCACTTGAAGAATGCGAAGGGATTCCTGGGGCAGACGCCGCTGCAGGCGGTGAATGGTTGGAAGCTGCAGCATGAGCAGAGCGCGGAAAAAGGGATGACGGTTTATTTCACGCCGATCAAGGCGGGTAGCAACGAGCGGACGCTGCCGATTGCGGTGGCGTGGAATCCGGCGACGAAGCGATATCAATCGATGGATCTTTCCTACCAACATTTCCTGGGCGAAGCGCCTTCACTGGAAAACCCGAGGTCGACGCTGCGATGAGCACATCGGCGGCAGTGCTGCGCGCGGGCGGGCCGAGGAAGCCGGGGGTGTCCACCTGGGAGAATCTGCGCGGGCTGTGGCCGTATTTGGGTCGCTATACGGGAGTGATTGCGTTGGGGATGGTGGCGCTGGCGATCATGGGGCTGATCGGGGTGATCGTGCCGCTGGCCACGGGCATCATCACGGACACCGTTGCCGGGAGCGCACGTCCGTTTGAGCAGGTGGCACACGGGGCCACGGACCTTGGAGCGCTGAATCGGCTGAGCAATCTGATTCCGCATTATCAACCGAACAGCCGGGGAACGCTGAGTTTCTATTGCCTGATCATCGTGGCGTGCATCGGGCTGAAAGGGCTGATGTCGTTCCTGACGCGCTGGGTGCTGATCGGAGTTTCGCGGGACATTGAGTTCGATATTCGGAGCGACCTGCTGGACCGGCTGCTGGTGATGGAGCCGGAGTTTTACGTGCGGAATCGTACGGGCGAGCTGATGTCGCGCGCGACGAACGACTTGAACGCGGTGCGCATGGTGCTGGGCCCGGGGATCATGTATACGGGAACCACCGTCATTACGATGGTGCTATCCATCTTCATTCTGACGATCATCTCCCCGTCCTTGACGCTGTGGGTGCTGCTGCCGGTGCCGGTAGTGGCGTTTGCGGTGCGGCATTTCGGAAAAGTAATCCACGAGCTGTACGAAAAGATTCAGGCATCGCTGGCGACTTTGTCGGCAAAGGTGCAGGAGAATCTCTCCGGCGTGAGAGTGATACGCGCTTACGCGCAGGAAGAGGCGGAGGTTCGCGGATTCGACGAGCCGAACCGCGAGTACGTGGCGAAGAACATGCAATTGATCAAGACGTGGAGCATGTTCATGCCGTCGCTGACGGCGCTGATCGGGACGACGTTCCTCATCGTGTTGTGGCAGGGCGGCTACCGGTATTTGCACGGGCAGATGTCGCTGGGCGCGCTGATTACGTTCAACACGTATCTAGGGCTGCTGGTGTGGCCGATGATTGCGCTGGGGTGGGTGACGAACATATTTCAACGCGGGGCCGCGTCGATGGGGCGACTGAACTACATTCTGACCGCGAAGCCGCAGATTGATGACCACGCGGCAAAGATCAGCCCGGAGACGCGCGTTGAAGGAACGATTGAATTCCGGAATTTGAATTTTACTTATCCGACTGCGGACATGAATCTGGGTAAGAATGGCGCGAATGGACACGGGCGCGAAGCGAAGTCGGTGCTTAAGAATATCGACCTGGCGATTCCGGCGGGATCAACGGTGGCCATCATCGGGCCGACCGGCAGCGGAAAAACCACACTGGCGGCGCTGATTGCGCGGTTGTGGGACGCGCCGGAAGGAACGATCCTGATCGATGGGCGGCCGATACGAGAGTGGCCGGTGGAAACTTTGCGGCGGGCGATAGGGTATGTGCCGCAGGATACGTATCTCTTCAGCGAGAGCGTGGGTGAAAATATTGCGTTTGGATTGGAAAAATTCGAGCAGCAGCAGGTGCGCGAGGCGGCGGCCATCGCCAGCCTGGACGGCGAAGTGCAGGACTTTGCCGGGCAGTACCAGACAATGGTGGGCGAGCGAGGAACTACCTTGTCCGGCGGGCAGAAACAGCGGACGGCGATTGCGCGGGCGGTGATTCGCGATCCGCGGATTTTGATTCTGGACGATTCCCTTTCCGCAGTGGACACGCAGACCGAAGAAAAGATTCTGGGGCAACTGCGCGGCGTGATGCGCGGGCGGACAACCATTTTGATCGCTCACCGGACTTCCACCGTGCGGGACGCTGACCAGATCGTGGTGATCAAAGACGGCGGGATTGTGGAGCGCGGCACGCACGAGGAATTAATGGCGCGCGGCGGGTACTACGCGGATCTGTACCAGAAGCAATTGCTGGAAGAAGAACTCGAACGGGCATGAGCAACATTCACGAAGAAGAGGCGCTAGGCAAAGCGTACGACTCGCGCCTGATGAAACGATTGCTGGACTACATGCGGCCGTACCGCTGGCGTGTAATCTTCGCGCTGGCGCTAGTGGCGATCGTGACGCCGCTCGAGCTGGCGCCGCCGCTCCTTTTCAAAAAGACGATTGACGATTACCTGGTTCCCGGCTTTGAAGGCAGCCTGCCGATGGCCAGGGCGTGGAACGGAGTGTTGCTGATCAGCCTGGCGTATCTTGGCGTGCTGATTTTTGACTTCCTGGCGCAGTACATCCAGATCCGGATCATGCAGCGCGTGGGGCAGCAGACGATGTACGACATGCGGACGGAGATATTCGGGCGGCTGCAGCGGCTGTCGATGGCGTATTTCGACCGGAACCCGGTGGGCCGGCTGATGACGCGCGTGACGACGGACGTGGACGCATTGAACGATCTGTTTGCCGCCGGCGTCGTGACGATGATCAACGACTTTTTCCTGCTGGTGGTCATGGCTGTCTTGCTATTCAAGATTGACGTGAGGCTAGCGTTGGCTACGCTGGCCGTGCTGCCGGGAATTCTGGTGGTGACACTGATTTTCCGGAGGTACGTGCGCGACGCGAACCGAAAGATTCGCACGGCGATTGCGCGGATCAATTCGTTTTTGCAGGAATACATTTCCGGGATGGCGGTGGTGCAGCTGTTTAACCGCGAACGGAAAGCGCGGGAAGAGTTTGCAAAGCGGAACAAGGACAACATGCTGGCGTGGCGGGACGCCATTCTGGCTTACGCGGTGTTCTATCCGGCGGTGGAGTTTCTGAGTTTTTCGACCATTGCGCTGATTTATTGGGCGGGCGGCGGGCGCGTCCTGGGCGGCTCCCTGAAAATCGGGGTGCTGATTGCGTTCACGATGTTTGCGCAGCGCTTTTTCCGGCCGATTCAGGATTTGAGCGAGAAATTCAATATTTTGCAGTCGGCCATGGCGGCTTCGGAGCGGATTTTCAAGCTGCTGGACGAGCCGATCACCATTGAGTCGCGGGCGGATGCGCAACACATCACTTCGCCACGCGGAGAGATTGAGTTCCGGAACGTGTGGTTCAGCTACCGGGATGTGGAGCAGCCGGCGGATGAAGATTGGGTGCTGCGGGACGTGTCGTTCCGGATGCAATCGGGGCAGACTTTTGCGATTGTGGGGCATACGGGAGCCGGGAAGACGACGCTGATTTCGCTGCTGCTGCGTTTCTATGACATTCAGCGGGGGCAGATTCTGCTGGATGGAGTGGACATCCGCCTGCTGGACTTGCAGGAGTTGCGGAAGCAGTTCGGGATCGTGCTCCAGGATCCGTTTTTGTTCACAGGGACGATTGAATCGAACATCCGGCTGGGAACGCCTGGGATTACGCGGAAGCATGTGGAGCAGGCGCTGGAGGAGATCGGGCTGGGCGAGTTTATCCGCTCGCTGCAGCACGGGGTGGAGACGGAAGTGAATGAGCGCGGGTCGACGCTTTCGGTTGGGCAGCGGCAACTGATCAGTTTTGCGCGGGCGCTGGCGCACAATCCGCGGTTTTTGATTTTGGACGAAGCGACCTCGAGCGTGGACACGAAGACGGAGCTTTTGATTCGTGAGGCGCTGGACCGGTTGCTGAGCGGGCGAACGGCGCTGGTGATTGCGCACCGGTTGAGCACGATTCAGCACGCAGACCGGATACTGGTGTTTCATAAGGGCCGGTTGCGCGAAGAGGGTGCGCATCAGGAGTTGTTGGCGCAGCGCGGGATTTACTACCGGTTGTATCAGTTGCAATACAAGGAACAGGAACTGCACGAGACGAATGGCGTTGCGGGAGCGACGGCGGTGCTTCCGGCGCCTACGCCCGCTAGTGATTGAGTGGACTTTTCCAGACTAAAAGCAAGAGCACAGGCAGGAGTCGGTGCCTGTGCCACATTGATGAGGCCGCGGAGCGAAATGCCAGTGGTCGCCGTGCACTTGTGAGATATTCAGGCTGATGCCTTCTATCCCATTGCTGCTTTCGGCCGGAGAGGCTTCCGGGGATATGTATGCTGCGCGTCTGGCTGCGGCGTTGAAAGAGCGGCTGGATGTGGAATTGTTTGGGATGGGCGGGCCGCAGATGCGGGCGGCGGGTGTGGAGATTGTCACGGATTATTCGGAAGTGGCGGTGGTGGGGATTACGGAGATTGTGAAGCATCTGCCTTCCCTCCTGCGGGCGATGGAGCGGTTGGTGACGGAGGCGGAGAAGCGGCGGCCGGCGCTGGCTATATTGACGGATTTTCCGGGATTTCATTTGCGGCTGGCGCGGAAGCTAAAAGCCAAGGGCATTGGAAACGTTTACTACATCTGCCCGCAATTCTGGGCTTGGCGGCCGTGGCGCGCGAACCTGGTGCGCCGGCGATTTGCGAAAGCACTGTGCATTTTTCCCTTTGAGGAGAAATTTTTCTCGGACGCGGGTGTGCCGACGAAGTTTATCGGGCACCCGCTGGTGGGAGCGGTACAGACGACGAAGGACCGGAAGCAGTTTTGCGAGGAGCAGAATCTGGACCCGAGCCGGTCGATTGTGACGCTGCTGCCGGGGAGCCGCGGGGGAGAATTGGCGCACCATTTGCCGGTGTTGCGGGAGGCCTGCGCGCAAATTAATGGAAGAGTGCCGGCGCAGTTTGTGATCGCTGCGGCGCACGCGCAGGACGTAGGGCGATTGAAGGTGGGATGGCCGACGGGGATGGTGGTGCGCGTGGTGGAGGGGGAGACGTACAACGCGCTGGGGGCGGCGAATGCGGCGATTGTCTCGAGCGGGACGGCAACGGTGGAGACGGCGCTGCTGAATGTGCCGATGGTGGTGATCTACCGGGTATCGCCATTGACGGCGGCGCTGGCCAAGCCGCTGGTGCGGACGCCGTATTTCGCGATGGTGAACCTGATCGCGGAGAAGAAAGTGGTGCCGGAACTGGTGCAGGGCGAGTTTACGCCCGAGCGCGTGGCGCAGGAGACGCTGCAGCTGCTGCAGGAACCGAATGCGCGGGAGGCGCAGCGGCGGGGGCTGGAAGAGGTTCGGAAGCGGCTAGGGCCACCGGGGGCGGTGGAGCGCGCGGCGGATGAAATTGCAAGTTTGTTACAGGGGAAGGCTGGCAACGCTTTCTGAGAGATTGTTATCCTATAGATATCTGTATATTGGCTTTGGCCAGAATCTCTTACTGTCAATTGGTGTTTATTGGATTATAGATATTGGCGAATGGTGAAGACACGCAGCGGTTAGGGAATGGCGCCCGCCGCGGACGGCGGCCGCTACAAGGGCTGGAGTAACCCAAGAGGGTCAGGCAAGCCCGGCCCCTACAAAGGCACGGGATAGGACGGAAAGGAACTCGATGAGGCGGCGGGAAAATGTCAGAGGTGCGTGTTGGCTGGGTTTGGCATTTCTTCTTTCGATCTTCAGTTCCCCGTTGGCGGCCCAGGAATCGCGCGGCCCGAATTTTCTCGCTGAGAATTACGAACTTTCCGCTTATCTCGATACAGCGGGGCAAACGATCAATTCGATTGTGAAGGTGGAGTTTCGCGCGCTGGACGTGTCGCAGATCGTGCGCGTGGAGCTGCACGAAAACCTAGAAGTGCGGGAAGTGAAGGGGTCGGATGGGAAGGCACTGTCGTTCCAGAGGGAGCCGGAAAATCCGATGTATCTGTCGGTGACTTTGCCGGCGCCGGTGGCGACGGGGAAAACGGTTTCGCTGACGTTTGCGTATGGCGGGCTGCTGGCGAATGAAGAGAACAGTCCGGTGCCGAACGTAAGGGTGGCTTCGATCGGAAAAGAGTGGGCGTATTTGCTGCTGCCGGCGCGGTGGTTTCCGCTGACGAATTTTCCGGCGAACCGGTTCACGGGCACGTTCAAGTTGAATGTGCCGGACACGATGGCGGTGGCGGGAACGGGAAAAGCAGAGGCGGCGCAGCCGTTGGCTCCGCGATCGGCGGCCGAAGGCAAACGATTGATGTACACGTTCCACTGCGAGCGGCGCGAGCCGAATGGATCGTTTGTGGCGGGGCCGCTGCAGTTGAGCCCGAAGCAGGCGGAAGGAATCAGCGTGGCGGTGTACGCGCCGCGGGCGGATTCGGCGAAGGTGCAGGAATTCGCGAATATTGTGGCGCACCAGGTGGTTCTTTTTTCAGACATGTTCGGGGCACTACCGGAGCCGGACATGACCGTGATCGAGTTGCCGGACGGAACGCTGCGTGATTTTTCCGGGCCGGGGGTGGTGATGCTGAGCCACCGGCTTTGGGATCCGAAGTACAGCGACCGGACGCTGAGCCGGCTGGTGGCGACGCAATGGTGGGGCAACCAGGTTTTGCCGGCAAGCACGAGCGACGTGTGGATCAGCGACGGGCTGGCGCGGTATTCGGAAGAGTTGTATGCGGAGCAGAATTTCGGGAAAGAAGCGGGACTGCGGGCGCTGGACGAATTTGCGGTGGGCGCGCTGATGTATGAAAACTCGGCGCCGGTGGCGCAGTCGGCGCGGCTGGCGCCGTATTCGAGCGAGTATCGCTCGGTGGTGATGAACAAGGGTGCGATGCTGTTTCACATGCTGCGCGGGCAGATGGGGGATCTGGCGTTCAAGTCGCTGTTGCACGGATTTTATGCGAAGTATCAGGGCAAGACGGCGAGGATGATTGATTTCGAAAACATGGCCATTGCGACGGCAAATGCGAGCGTGAGGCCCGGACAGGAACCGCCGAACCTGCAGGGATATTTCGCGCAATGGCTGAACTCGACGGGTGTGCCGGAATTTTCGCTGGAGGACGTGGTCTACCGGACGCGCAAGGGATTCCGGATTGTGGGAAAGATCAAGCAGCCGCTGGATACGTTCAGCATGCCGGTGCAACTGCGCGTGGACACCGAAGGAAACCCGGAGATGAAATTGATTTATGTGACCGGGACAGAGACGCAGTTTACGGAAGAGACGTTTGGACGGCCGAAGGCGGGCGGGATCCGGATTGATCCGAACAATCTTATTTTGAAGAGCACGCCGAATTTGCGGGCGCGGGCGGCAATTGCGCGCGGGGAAGAACTGGCCGAGGTTGGAAAATATTACGATGCGGTGCAGCAGTACCAGCGGGCGCTGAGCATTCAACCGAGCCGGTCGCTGGCGAATTTCCGGATGGGCGAGGCGTTTTTCTATCAGAAGAATTATCAGGCGTCGGCGAACGCATTTCGCGAGGCGCTGGCTACGGTGCCGGAGGCCTCGGAGAAATGGACGGAGGTCTGGAGCCATCTGTATTTGGGGAAGATTTTCGATATTTTGGGGCAGAGAGAGCGGGCGTTGAATGAGTACAACAAGGCGAGGCAAACGAATGACAACACCGGTGGGGCGCAGGATGTTGTGGAGGCGCTGATCAAGAAGCCTTACACGGAGAGCGGGATGCCGACGCCGTCACCTTCGGACGCGGCTACGCCTGTGGCGGCGCCGCCGAAGGGGAAGCAGGCGGATGTGCCTGCGCCGGCTTCGGGGGAGAAGCCTACGTTGAAGAGGCCGAATCCGTAGGATCGCGGGTGAAAGCAGAGTTTCGGTTGGCGTGCGATGTTCATTCGCACGGAGAGATCAAATATCAATCGCATAAGTTGACGATGGAAAGCCAGCGGTGCCGCACCTCCGGTGCTCAGAACCGTCATTCGTTGCGTACCCAGCGCTTACGCACTGGGCTAACTTCTTTCGCGCCTCCGGCGCTGGATTGTGCCTAAATTATGGAATCAAAGGGGGCTGAAGGCGTAAAAGCGAAGGCTTCGGCTTCGCACTCAAGCGGCCCGCCCACCTTCCTTCGTCAGGGCAAGCGGAAGGCGGGTCCCACATGCGCGATTAAAGTGGGTTGAGTGCGGTTAGTTGGGCGTCGGGGACGGATTTTTGTTGGAGGAGGACTTGGAAGCGTTCGCCGAGGCCTTCGGGGTAGATTAGGGTTTTTAGTTGGAGGCGGGCGCGGAGGCGGGCGGATTCGTCTGCGCCAGAATCGTAGAGGTCGGCGAAGTCGTTTCCCTTTCCTAGAGCGAGTAGGAACGCGGTTTGCGTGAGGAGGCCCATCGTTTCGAGGCCGTGGCGCGCGCCCCATTGGCGGAGCGCTGTGAAATTGACGTGGGCGGTGAGGTCCTGCTCGCCGGGCGCGGCGTAAAGATTATTCGATGTCTGGTGCTTCAAATAGCTGAGGACGGTGCCGGAGTGGTGGTGGGTGTCGAAGAGATCGGGGGCTTCGTGGCCGTAGTCGATGGTGAGGACGAAGCCGCGCTCGAGGCGGCGGGCGATTTCGGAGATCCAGTCGCAGGCTTCGAGGCCGGCTTCGGCGAGCTGGCTTTCGTCGAGAGTGACCTGCTGGGCGGTGAAATAATCGGTGATGGCGCACGTTGAGAGCGGATGAGGGATTTCGGAGAAGACTCTTCCGTCGGTGGTGACAAAGATTTCTTTCAGGGCGCCGCGCTGCTGCAGGACGCGGTGGACCGGCAGGGCATCGAGGAGTTCATTGGAGAAGACACAGCCGACGGGAATGCGCGCAGGGATTTCGATGGAGGGGCGGCACTTCCCTTTTCGGATGAAGTGCGAGAGACGCTGGGCTATCTGGTCGCAGCGGGCGGGGGAACGCTCGACGGCGACGTAGTTGATAGCGTTGAAAAAATCGGGGAGTTGGGATTGCGCGAATTCGAGGATGTGACCAGCGAGGCGGCCGGTGCCGGCGGCGGCTTCTACGAGAAGAAATTCGGCGGGGCGATCGAGTTGTTGCCACATTTCGGCGAACTGGCGGGCGAGGAGACGACCGAAGATGGGATGGACGTCGATGCTGGTGTAGTAGTCGCTGAAGCGGCGGGCTTCGGGCCGCGAATAGTAGCCGTGGACGGGATGATAGAGGCATTCGCGCATGTATTCGGCGAAGGTGATGGGGCCGAAGCGGCGGATGCGTTCGGCCAGAAGGGCGGCGAGCGGGGTCACGCGGAAGCGGCTCCGGTGGGGTTTTCTTTTTGAATGGCTTGCCAGGCGGATTGGAAGATGTCGCGGGAGCGGGCGTCGAAGAGGACGAAGTGGATGGTTTCGAGCGAGGTTTCGCCTTTCAGGTGCTGGAGGGCTTCGGCGAGCATGATTTGGGCGCATTCGTCCATCGGAAAGCCGGAAACGCCGGTGCCTACAGCGGGAAAGGCGATGGATTTGAGGTTGCGTTCGGCGGCGAGGCGGAGGGAGTGAGCAGTGGAGGTACGAAGAGTTTTGGCGGTGGTGCGCATGCCGCCGAGGCTCATGCTGGCGGCGTGGATAACGTGGCGAGCTTTGAGCTTGCCGCCGCCGGTGATGGCGGCATAGCCGACGGGGATGCTGCCGATTTCGTTGCATTCGCGCTGGATGGATTCGCCGCCCTTGCGGGCGATGGCGCCGGCGACGCCCGCGCCGAGGATCAGATCATTGTTGGCGGCGTTGACGATGGCGTCGACGTTCATTTCGGTCAGGTCGCCTTGCTGGATTTGGATGCGGTCGGTTAGCGCGGTCATGTTGGTAGTTTAAAACATTTGGGCTGGGTGGGAGGAGAAGAGAAGAGGGGGACTTAACGCAGAGTTCGCAGAGGTCGGCGCGCAGAGGACGCTGAGAAGAGGAAAGCACATCCATCACCCGCAAACGACGCGAGTTCGGGATGGCAGTTCTGGGTGTGCGGGCAGTGGGAGACGATTACTTTTTTTGGTCGGAATAGTTGAAGCCGGGAGCTTCGTTGACGACGACGGTTTCCTTGCCCATGCGCGTGGCGACGGCTACGCACGCGGTGACGGTTTCGTCGGAGGTGTATGGAGTGCGGATGATTTCGACTAGCTTCATTTCGGGCACAGGGTTGAAAAAGCGCATGCCGATGCAGCGCTCGCGGTGGAGGACGATGTCGCTGAAATCGCTGATGGAGAGAGAGGAAGTGTTGCTGGCGAAGATGGTATTGGGCTTGGCGAACTTGTCGAAGATGGTGAAGAGTTCGAGCTTCATTTCGAGTTCTTCAGGGACGGCTTCGATGATGAGTTCGGCGTCGCGGATGGCTTCGTCGACGACTTGGGAGGTGGTGATGCGGGCGAGGGCGGCGTCGCGGGCGGTGGCTTCCAGTTTGCGTCGTTGGACGCCTTCGTCGAGGGATTCGCGAATCCAGGAGAGGGCCTCGGAGAGCATAGAGTCGGAGACTTCTTCGAGGACGGTGGTGTACCCGCCGAGGGCGGAGGCGTAGGCGATGCCGCGGCCCATGGTGCCAGCGCCGATGATGGCGATAGTTTTGATTTGCATTGGCGAGATTGTATCGAAGAGCGGTCCGCCCCGCAGATTCTTCCGGGGTCCAAAAAACGGACCTCAGAAGGCGGGCCCTACAAAAGCGTACGGCTAAGACTTACCTCGCAGAGCCAGGATGCGGTAGGCGGCCTCGTCGAAGCCGATGATGATTTGGGAGCCGCGGACGAGCAATGGGCGGCGGATCAAATTGGGCGTTTTGGACATTAGCTTGATGGCTTCCGCGCGCGTGGGAGGTTTTTCAGCCATGTTGCGTTCGCTGTAGAGATCGTTGCGCGTATTGAGGAAGAGTTTGTAATCGCGGGTGGAGATGAGATTGTCGAGTTCGGATTCGGACAATGGCTGTTTGTCGAGATCGCGGGAGTCGAAGTCGAGTTTGAGATCGAGCAAGAGACCTCTTGCTTTGCGGCAGGTGGTTCAAGTTGGTTTTTGGTAGAAGGTGAGTTTGGTTGGCATGGGGCTTAGTAGCGAGGCACGCGGGGATCAATTTCGAGGGACCAGCGGTCGATACCGCCTGCCAGGGATTTGGCGGTGGAGACGCCTTGTTGACGGAGCCAGTTGACGACGTCCAGGCTGCGCATGCCGTGGTGGCAGTAACAGATAACTGGGTCGTCGGTGTCGAGTTTTTGGAGACTGGACGGGATGGAGCCCATGGGGATGAGGACGGCACCTTCGATGCAGCATTGGGCGTTTTCCCAGGGTTCGCGGACGTCGACGAGGAGGAGTTTTTCGCCGTTGTCGAGGCGTTGCTTGAGTTCAGCTGCTGAGATTTCCAGATCGTTCATTTGATTCCTAAAAAAGTCGACAAGCTTGCCCGGATCGGGGCGCGGCACAGGCGATCCCTTTTGTCCCGAGAGTTTCGTCTCGGGGCTTAATCTGTAAAAGCGGAAGCTCCGCTTCCGCGCTCAAAAGGTTGGCTACTTGAAAGTAGCCGCTACAATAGAATACTTCACTTCCTACCGACTGTATCGGGTTACTGGATGGAGCCTTTGGGGGAGATCCATTGTTTTTCTACGGACTGGATCTCGGTGACGAGTTGCAGGTCTTCGGGTTGCGGGAGCATTTCCTTGAGGTGCTCCGCGTATTTTTCGTCTGACAACAGTTCGCCGTGGACACTGTAGGGTTTGCGGGCGTGTTCGCCGATGAAGCGGTTGAACTTGAAATCGGGAACGTAGAGTTGCGGCTGGCCGACAGGGACGTTTTTGTTGATCATTTCCACTAACTTGATGCACTCCTGGTAGTAGAGTTCGCGGCTGTGTTCGTTCATGCGTTCGAGGTTGACGGCGGCTTTGGCGGTGGGCTCGTCGTAACGCGCCTTGAGGCCCCAGACGTAAAACCAGTGGGCGGAGCTGGAGCGATCGACGCCGAAGAGGTCGAGGCTGACGGGAATCCACTTGTTGATGTATTTCTGAATGACTTGCGTGGGAACGACGCCCGCTTTGACGATGCGCTTGATGCCGTCCTGGCCAGTGCCGAGGTGGAAGGATTCTTCCTTGAGCATGGGAATCATGGATTGCGCGAGCGGCGCGAAGCCGGAATAGCTGAGCATGGTGAGCTGGTATTTTCCGTCGCGGTCGACGAAATCAGTGTAGACGAAGAAGTCGAGCCAGTTGTTGACGTCCTGATTGAAGGCGCCGAGGAGGCGCTTTTGGTCGAAAGCCCGGCGCTCGAGCATTTTCTGGGCTTCGACGCGGCCGCTGTAGCCGAAGTGATTCATCAGCAGGTGGCACATCTGCCAGCCGTGGCGCATTTCTTCGGTGACGACGCGGCAGAGCGACTGGCGGTCGTGCTCGCTGGGTGAAGTTTCGAAGAGGCGGCGCTGCTGCTCGACGGAGGCGAATTCGGTGTCGCCCTGGTAGACGATGAGGTTGAGCAGGGCATCGCGCATGCGCTGGTCGGGGATGCTCACGACTTTTTCCCACTTGGGGCGGCCCTTGTAGGCGCCGAATTCGATTTCGTTGGAGCGGGTGGGGCCGAACTTGGCTTCAAATTTATAGTCGGTGATTTCGGGATAGTCGACGCCGATGTCTTTTTGCCAGACACGGAAGAGGTCGACCCAGTCATCGAAAGTGGAAAGACGTGTTGCCGGCATGAGAGAAGTCTCCTTTGGTCAAAATCCTGGGCGCGGAAAAAATTAACTTCCTTGAAACTTGGGCTGGCGCTTTTCCATGAAGGCGCGAATGCCTTCGAGGCAGTCGTGCGAATGGAAACATTTGAGCTGGGCCTGGACTTCGCGCTCGAGCGCTTCCATGAGCGCGTCTTTTTCGCGGCCGAAGATGGATTGTTTGACGGCGCGGATGGGCAGCTGTGGGCCTTCGGCGATTTTCTTGGCGAAGGCGGTGACGGCGGAATCGAACTGGTCGGCGGGAAAAAGGTGATTGAGGATGCCGAGGCGATGGGCGGTTTGCGCGTCGATCATTTCGCCGAGGTAGAACATTTCGGCGGCGACGGAAGGGCCGACGAGCTGAGGCAGAAAATAGGTGCCTCCGTAATCGGGGAACAGGCCGACCTTGGCGAAATTCTGGCCGAAGACGGCGCCGTCCACGGCGAGGCGGATATCGCAGGCAAGGGCAAGATTCATGCCGGCGCCAGCGGCGGGGCCGTTGACGGCGGCGATGACAGGCTGGGGCATAGTGCGGATATTCATGACGGCTTGCATGCCGGAGCGGAGGATGGGGCCGAGCTCGGTGGAATCGCCGCGCTCGCGGCCTTTGCCGATGGCGCCGAGATCGCCGCCGGCACAGAACGCACGGCCCGCGCCGGTGAGCACGACGACATGGATGGAAGAATCACTCGCGACACGGATGAGGGCTTCGTTGAGAGCGTTGGTCAGCTCGTTATTGAGGGCGTTGAGGCGGTCGGGCCGATTCATCACCAGGGTGATGACGGAACCGTGGCGGGTTTGCTGAAGGACAGGAGAGCTGGAAGCGGTTTGTGGAGCTTGACTCATGGTGCCTCCGTTTCGCGCGGACCCGCTTAGCGGGCCGGCGTATCGCGTGACGTCTCGGTGCGCTTCACAAGATCGGCGAGCTTGCGAAAATGCTTCAGGCGGTCGCTGTTGCCGCGTGCCGTCGCGCCGATGGTTGTTGGCAGCACGTACACATGCGCGCCATAGAGAAGTTCTTTCTGGATGCCATAATTGCATTTGCGTTGAGCGAACTGTTCGAAGGGGAGTTTCCCGTTGAAGGCGATTACGCGAGGCAGGTATTCCTCGAGCTTCCGAGAGAGCACGAAGCGGCCTTCGGCATAATCCTCGCGCTTGAGTTCCTCGATGGTTTTGGTGGGGCGCTTGACGAGATCGGTGAGGCCGATGCCGAATTCGATGATGCGGCGGTCGTCCGGGTAGTCGAACGGCTCGGGGACGACGCCACTGTCGTAAAGCAAAGGCCAGAAGGGATTGCCGCGGCCGGCGTAATAGTGACCGGCGCGAACGGAAGACTCCGTCGGGTTGCAACCCACAATCACGAGCTTCATTCCTTTGCGTAGATAGTCTGGGAGGGTTTTCATTCGAGTGGCACTTTCCTGGATGCCCTATGAGTTTACGTCGAGTTTACTTCCCTTTGAAATTGGCGGCACGCTTTTCGACGTAAGCGGCAAGTCCCTCCTTGGCGTCTTCGCTGGTGAAGAGGAGTTGCTGGAGTTCGCGTTCGAGGCCGAGGGCTTCGGCGAAGGGAATTTCCATACCGGTGACGACGGAACGCTTGATGCGACCGACGGCGCGGGAGGCTTTGTTGGGCGGGCAGAATTGCCGGGCGTAGGCGAGGACGTCGTCCCAGAAGGAATCCTTCTCGTAGAGGTAATTGATGAGGCCCATTTCGAGGGCTTCTTCGAAACTGAAGGTGCGGCCGGTGGCCATGAGTTCGAGCGAGCGCGAGCGGCCGATGGCGCGGGCGAAACGTTGGGTGCCGCCGGTGCCGGGCAGGACGCCGAGATTCACTTCGGGGAGGCCGATCTTGCCGCCCTCTTTCTTGGCGATGCGGATGTCGCAGGCAAGGGCGATTTCCAGGCCGCCGCCGACGGTGTGGCCATTGAGGGCGGCGATGACCAGCTTCGGAGTTTGTTCGAGACGGCTGAGGGTTTCGTTGGCGTGGAGGCAGAAATAGTATTTGAACTGGGGATCAGCTTTCGTGAGCATCGGAATGCTGGCCCCGGCGGAGAAGAATTTTTCGCCGGCGCCGCGAATGACGATGACGTGAGCGCTCTCGTCCATGCGAGCTTTGAGGATGGCCGCATCGAGCTGCAACATCATGTCGTAGGTGTAGGTGTTGGCGGGTGCGTCGTCGAGTTCAAAAACGGCGATGCCGTCTTCGACGCGGTATTTTACGAGTTCCTTGGTTGCGACGCTTGTTGTGGTAGCCATGGTTATCTGTTCATCCCTTCGTCTGGAATCTGAAACCTCTTGGAAATTTTTTAGCGCGGGTGCCCCGCCGTTATTCCGTCCACGAAGACAGGCTTCGGCTCCGGACCCGGAGGCAGGACACCGTGAAGAAACAGGCCGACGATGGCGGCGGTCAGTTCGGCGGCGTCCGGGTCAACGCCGGGTTTATGCCACTTGTACGTCCAGTTCATCATGCCGAAGAGGCTCAGAACCGCAACGCGGGGGTGAATCCCGGGTGCGAGGCCTTCGGCGACCATGGAGTCAAAGATTTCGCGGGCGAGGGCGTAATAGCGGCGCTTGATGGCTTGGACTTTGTCGCTGTAGGGGTCGCCGAGGGCGTCTTCCTCGTGGGAGAGAACTTTCATCTCGTTGGGGTGGGAGAGGAAGTATTCGATGTGGGTGAGAACGAGGAGGCGGAGGCGCTCGGCGGGTTCGTGAACGCCGTGGAGCCGAGAACGGAGGGATTCGAGGACGAAGGTAAAGGTTGTGCTTTGAATTAGATAGAGGAGATGCTGCTTGTTTTCAAAGTAATAGTAGAGGCCCGCGAGGGAGACACCGGTGGCGCGGCTGATATCGCGCATGGAAGCGCCTTCGAAGCCGTTCTGGGCAAAGACCTGGGAGGCGGTACGGAGAATGTGCTGGAGCTTGGCCTCGGTATCGCGGGAAATGGGTGTGCAGGAAGCCATAGGCGTCTCGAACGCTCGTTCGACAAATGTAGTGCGTGCGGGAAGAGGTGTCAAGTGGGTATTTAGCATGGAGGTGACGTCAGCGCTTCGCGGCGCCTTTCACGGTGGCCTTGAGATCGAGGTTGGAGACGAGGCGATGGAGGTAGTTTGGATGGAGGCCGAGGAGTTTGGCGGCCTGGGTAAAGTTGCCCAGGGACTGTTCGAGGGCGGTAAGGATGAGCTGTTTCTTGGCGTCGCGAACGGCGTCGTGGAAATTGGCGGCGGACTCGGAGATGGGCAACGCTCGATCTGCCAGGGCGTCGGGGAGATCTTCGGGAAGGATGAGGTCGGAATTGCCGATGACGATGGCGCGTTCGATGGCGTTTTCGAGTTCGCGAATGTTACCGGGCCAATCGTATTGGGCGAGGCAGGCACGCGCGGCAGGAGAGAGTCCGCGGACTTTGCGGTTGGAGCGCGCGGAATAACGCGAGACGAAGTGATCGGCGAGCAACGAGATGTCCTCGGGATGCTCGCGGAGTGCGGGCATGGTGATGGAGACGACGTTGAGGCGGTAGAAGAGGTCGAGGCGGAATTTTTCGTCAGTGACGGCTTTCTGGAGGTCCTTGTTGGTGGCGGCGATGAAGCGGACGTTCAGTTTGATGGAGGACGTGCCGCCGAGGCGGACGAATTCGCGCTCCTGAAGGACGCGCAGGAGTTTGGCCTGGAGAGTGGGAGGAAGTTCCGCAACTTCATCGAGAAAAACAGTTCCGCCTTCAGCAACTTCGAGGAGGCCTTTCTTTTGCGAGACGGCGCTGGTGAACGCGCCGCGCTCGTGGCCGAAGAGTTCGCTTTCGAGAAGCGTTTCGGTGAGGGCAGCGCAATTCAGAGCGACGAAGGGGCGCGATTTGCGCGGGCTGTTGAGATGGATGGCGCGGGAGGCGAGTTCCTTGCCGGTGCCGCTTTCCCCCAAGATCAAAACTGTGGAATCGGATGGGGCGACGCGCTCGATGAATTGATAGACCTGGCGCATTCGCTGGCCGCAGCCAATCATGTCGTGCTGTAGCTGGACTTCGGCGCGGAGGCGCTGGTTTTCGCTGCCAAGGCTTTCGAACTGGCGGGCGTTTTCGATGGCGACGGAGGCGAGGCCGGCGATGGCGGAGAGCAACTGGAGGTCGTCATTGGAGAAACGCGTGGCGGGATTGCGGGTGTCGAGATAGATCAGGCCGAGAGATTGCGTGGGCGTGGTTAGAGGAACGCAGAGAAGCGAGATACCCGAAGGTGGCGGAGTGTCCGTTGAATTGGAAGTGGGAGAGGGTGGTAGCTCTTCGTAATCGAGAACGGCCACTCGCTCTTCGACGACGCGTTGCGCGAGGACACGGCTGAGGTGCACGGGATGATCGGGGCCAGCGGCGCGGTCCCAGGCGACGGGAGCGGAGAATTCGCCGGTGCTGGAGTCGAGGAGAAGAATGGCGCCACGCTCGGCAGGAATCACGTCGAACAACATGGCGAGGAGTTGCCATTGGAGAGAGTCGATGTCGCGCATGGAGCCGATGGCGGAGCTGATTTTGAGCAGAGTGGAGAGCGTGCGGGCAAGGCGGACCGCCGGTGGGAGAGCGGCGAGGGATTCAGGCTGCAGATAGAGGAGATCGTCCGGCTTGAGCTGTTGGGCGGAGAAGCTGAGGGCGGTGTGGTCGTCAAGTTGGACGGAGCTGCTTTCACCGGCCGCGGCGGCGGCCGCGAGAAACAGGAAAGAGGAGTCACCAATCGAAATCTGGTCGCCGAAGGAGAGAACGCGTTCGGAGATGGGGATGCCGTTGACGAAGGTGCCCGCGGGAGAATCGAGATCGCGCAGGGTGAAGCAGCCGGCAGCTTCGGTGATCGAACAATGTTGCGGGGCGACGGCGGGGTCCTCGAGGCGGACGGCACTGGCGGGATCGCTGCCGATCGAGAGAGGAGCAGCCACGGGAAAGTTGGTGCCTTTCCAGGGGCCGCTGATGACGGTGAGTCTTGGGGGCACGTGTTTGGCTCGGGCGGCAGGACAAATGCGCCACGGCTGAGGGTAGGGATTCTAACTCGGTGACCTTGAATAATCTACACCCGGAGGGACTATCCGAACAGTTAGGGTGGCTATCTGAATCGTTAGAGGACCTGACGGGGTCGAAGTAGATGTGGCGAATTCCAGCTGCCCAAACTAACCACTTATTTTAGAACAACCTATAGGAACGTAAGGTCAATTACGGCGTTTCTACTGCCGGTGAAAAGTCGACAACGGCGCCGTGGAGGAGATCGAGAATCACACTTCAGATAGACGTTGTGGGTGGCGGGATCTGCCTGAGGAGGGACTCGGCGACCGGCGAGAAATTATTTTCGATGCTATCCCGTTGAAACCTCGTGAGATGCGCAAAGTTGGAATTTGTGTGGAGCGAATCGACTCCGTGATGGCATGGGCCGTGCATTCTTCAAGAAGCGTCGGGCAGTTAAGAGAAAAAACTGAGGTGGACAATGAACTTCACAAAAAATATCAAGTGGCAACTGGTTCTGGCGGCTCTGGGAGTTTCACTTTTTATGACAAGCGCGATTCGCGCGCAGGAAATTGATAACACCTATTTTGCATCTCCGGCAAGCTCGGTCGGAAGCAATTTCAATACGCCGACGGCTGCGGCGGCGAACCAAGCGGTGAACAACGCGCAAGTGGAATCTGCAGCGATTTATGAGGCTTCGATCCTCCCTGCGAACCAACAGGAAGAGGCCAGTGTGGGCAGCCTGCCGCGCACGCTTGGATCATTGATCGCGCTCGGCGTGCTGCTGATCGCGTGCGGCATCCTCTGGAAGAACGCCGGCAGCAGCCGGAATGACACCTTGAAGACTCACAATTCGCTTTCCATGCGGAAGAACCAACTCCCCAACCGCAAAGCCCAGGCCCTGCACTCGTAAGCGCACAGGCAAGCCTCATTCCGGGGGCCCGACGAATGCCCCGCCCCCGGAATGTGGCGTCAAGTAGCTTCCCTACCCGATTCGTTCCCGCCTCGATTCCCTCCCGCGGTTACTTCTCTGAAGAAAAAAACGGCAATTCCCTGCCGAGCTTTTTTTGTTTGGCGAGGGCGTAGACCTTTTCGGCGACGGCGAGATCCCAAGAGGCGATGCCATTGGATTTGAAGAGGGTGATTTGCTGGTCTGAAGTGCGGCCTGGAACTTTGCCGGCGATGAGCTGATCGAGTTCGTGAACAGTGTCCCATTTTTGGGGCTGGTGCTCGAAGGGGATGATGAGGTCGCCGGCTTCCTGTTTCGACTGCTCGATGGAATCCACGAAGATGACGGCGGCGCGGGAGACGGCGGTGTCGTCGAGTTCACGCTTGTGGGCGTGATTCGCACCGATGGCGTTGACGTGGGTGCCTTCGGCGATGTCGTGGCCGTCGAAGACTGGCTTGGCGGACGTGGTGGCGGTGACGACGATGTCGACGCCGCGGACGGCTTCGGCGGGGGACGCAGCGGGATGAACCGGAATGCCGAGGCGTGTGGTCATCTCGGCGCAGAAATTTGCCCGGCGCTCGAGATCGCGGCCGTAGACGCGCACGGAATCGAGCTTTCGCGCGGCAGCGACGGCTTCGAGCTGGGTTTTTGCCTGGCCCCCGGTGCCGAGGATTGCGGCAGTCCGCGCGTGCTGGCGGGCGAGATATTTGGTAGCGACACCGGAAGCGGCGCCGGTGCGTTGCTGGCCCATAAAATCGGCTTCAATCAGGGCGAGGAGCGCGCCTGTGGAGATTTCGTAAAGAGGAACGAGGAAGCGGAGAACGCCTTTCACGTAGGTGTACTGCTTCATGGCGATGAAGCCGGCTTGGGTGTCCATGGCAGCCATGTAATGGAAGAAGCCGCCACCGGCGGGGAGTTCGAAGCGGTGGCGCGGATGCAAGATTACGTGGCCGGCGGCTTGTTTGCGGGAAATTTCCTCAACGGCGTCCATGGCCATGGGCATGGTGAGAAGCTGGCGGACTTCGGCTTCGTTGATGTGGAGGGTCATGGTTTGGTTCCGGGGGTTGCGGGCGGCGGTTGAGCGGGATGAAATTCGACCAGGGTGAGACTGGTGTCGGCGACGGTGCCGTGGTGATGGTATTGGTAGCTGAGGATGCCGATGCCGGGGGAGATTTCCATCTCGGTGTCGTCGGGATTGGTGATGTACTGCAGGAGGGAGACTTCTGCAGACCTTGAGGGCAGCCCTTTGATGTCGCCGAGTTTTTTCGTCTGCTGAGTGGCCACGACCCAGCAGTATTGATTGTCGTCGCGCCGGACGCTTTCGGCATCGCCGAATTTCATGCCTTGCTTCATGGGCCATCGGAAGAGCAGATTGTCTTCGGCAAGAAACTTGTCGAGCGTCGCGGAGTCCTTTTCCAGTCTGGCGTAATCGAAATCCGGAGGCAGCGAATTGAAGAAAACTTCGTGGCGTTTTGTTTCGATCAGGAGCCAGGGCATTGCGCCGACTTCACCGGTGGCCCAATCGAGATCGCGGGGGAAGCCGGAAAGAATGGCAATGGTGAATGCGGGCTTCTGGATGACTTTTTGGACGGTCATCTTGAGGGTGACATTCGCCTGGGCGTCTTTTTCCGTTTGCTGGTCGGACCAGGTGACGGTGCCGCGATAGAGCCACCAGGTGCCAGGGGTCAGAGGCAGAAATTGCTCCGTTAAGGTTTGCTGAGCCGGTATAGGCGGGGTACTGAACAGAACGAGTAAAAAAATAAGCAGGCTGACTCCGGTAAGCGCGGAAGGTGTGGAAACTTTTTTGAGGAAGGGCATGGTTATTTTTTAGACGGAGATGGTTGGGGCGTGGCTTTTTCGGATTTGGATGCAGTGCCGGGAGTTTCGTCCTTGATGCGGCGGACGACGGTTTGGATCAGGACGTAGTGGCGATCTTCTTTTTTTGCGCCGATGAGGTGAAAGCGGAATTCGGGTTGGCCTTTGGGATCTTTCCCCAGGCGAATGGGAAAGACGCCGCAGAGATTATTGTCGATGAAGGCGGTTTCGTAGCGGGTCCTCCGCGTATTCCAGGTGTAGACGCGCAGAGTGGTGAAATCGCACGGCAGGCCTTCGGGGCCGCGCGCGCCAGCGACGAGATATTGCGGGTGGTCGCCTTCGCCATCGGTAACGCGATTGAGTTCGAACCAGGCGAGCGGGCGAATGTTTGCGGATTCGGTGGCTTCCCGCACGGCGTCAGGCAGGTCCAGAGAGACGAAACGCGCGATGACCCATCCGGCGATGGGAATGGTCTGATCGCCGGGCTGCGTGGTGTTAGTGATAGCGGAATTGCGGACGACGCCCTCGCCGGGCGGGCGTGTTGCAGTGCCGCGGATGAGAAACCAGTCTTCTTTCTTGGTTTCGGCGGGCTCGCCAGATTCTTTTTCGTCGGCGACCTGGACCCAGTCGGCGGTGGCGCGGCCGACGATTTCGACGGGCGCGTTGCGGGAAAACTGGTAGAGGCGCGGCTCGTTTCGGCCGGGCTCAACGCGCAGATTAGTGGGGACTTTCGTGCGGCCGCGGGCCTGGACGGGGATGGCGGAGGCTTGCTTTAGGAGTTTGGCGCTGCGCTGCCAAAGTTCCGGGTCCATGAGATACCTGCCGTCCACCCAGCCGACGACGCCAGAGGCGGTACGAACCTTCACGTTTTCGTTGTGGCGGGCGAGGACATCCACGTGGTCGCCGTAGAGGAGCACGCCAAGTTGCTCGCGGACCTGGGCGATGCTGCTCCAGAGCGTGACGCTGCGCTCGCTGATGTAGGCGTCGCTGATGGACTCGTGCTTGGGACGGAGAATCCAGGCCAGCAGCGCCACGGCGCAGAGCAGTGGCACGGCGACGAGCAACTTGCGTTTCATGCGGTATCCCCGAAGGCGGCGCCGACGGCGCGAGTCACGGCATTCAGGCCAGGGGCGTCACCTCCACCATTGACAATGCCAACTGTGCGAACAGGCTTCATGTTTCCTCAAGAGTGATCCAGAAGATTGTACCTGAAACGGAGGCGTGGCCGAGGCGACACATGGCACGGAAGAACCGGTAGAATCAACGGCGCGGGGCGAGTATTTTGGGGCGCGGGGGCATTGATGAAATTTCTGAATTCGTTTCAGCCACTGGGACTGGCAATTCTTCGCGTGGCGCTGGCGTTGATTTTTATTTATCACGGGTATCCAAAGCTGGTGCGGGCGGATGCGATGATGCGAGAGTTTTTTATTCAGCACGGATTCCCGGGGTATTTTGTCGGGCTGGCGGGGATCCTGGAATGCATTGGAGGAGGGTTGCTGCTGATCGGGTTGTTCACGCGGCCGGCCGCGCTGTTGCTGGCGGCGGAGATGGGGATTGCGATCTGGAAGGTGAAGATGGTGCATGGGGTTTTTGCGGTGAATGAGTATCAGTTTGAGTTAGCCCTGGCAGCGGGGTGCCTGGCGTTGGCGACGGTGGGGGCAGGGAGTTTGTCCGTGGATCATGTGATGTTGGGAGATGGCGGCGGGGCGAAACGGAGAGTGGCGAAGAGGGACAGGGATTGAGGGGCGTGGGTGATCGATAGAGTTTTGGTCGATAGCGTTGAATGCGTAAAAGCGGAAGCGTGGCTTCCGCACTCAAAATGGCCGCTAGACCTGGGCGGGGGAGCCGGGGACAACCAGAGCTGGCGCGGCTGGGGCCAGCGGCAGGGCGATCCAGAGGATGATGTAGAGGAGGAGGCCGGTGCCCGCGCAGAAGACGGCTAGCAGCCAGACGATGCGGACGAGGGTGGGATCCAGGTCGAAATAGTCGGCCAGGCCGGCGCAGACGCCCCCGACTTTCTTGTCGCGGCTAGAGCGCATCAGGCGCTTAGCTGGAGCGGTATAGCCTCCGGCTGGTGGCGCGGCCTGGCCTGTCAATTGGGCGCCGCAGTTGTAGCAGAACTTGGAGCCTTCCACGACTTCCTTTTGGCATTTCGGGCAGAGCATGGTTCACCCCCACAGAGCCATATCCAACCGCATTCTAAACAAAGATACGAATATAGGGGTAGGAAAGTTTCAGAGACTTGGGAAGCGCCTAGTACTCCAGGAGCTTTGTGACGGCGGCGGTGATGTCGTCGGTTTGAGGGAGGATGGCGTCTTCG
>Ga0210403_10000854_pt1 | contig 30148 bp, 25 predicted proteins | sample IncBWC19MmetaG_FD_150863 | JGI IMG/M metagenome (GOLD analysis project Ga0210403, IMG submission 150863) | Forest soil microbial communities from Barre Woods Harvard Forest LTER site, Petersham, Massachusetts, United States - Inc-BW-C-19-M | ecosystem: Environmental > Terrestrial > Soil >...
CGGCCAGATTGAAGATCCAAGAGACTGAGAATAGTTGACCTGATGGACCTCTCCGAAGCCATCGACCATCAGGCGGAAAGAACCACGATGCGTTTTATCTTGTCCATTCGTTCGCTGTTGTTTGCATTGGTATTGCTGGCCATCTCGGCGGCTTCGTCCGCCCAAATTAGCATTGGAGTATCCATTCGAATCGCGCCACCCGAACTGCCTGTTTATGAGCAGCCTGTCGCCCCGGATGACGGCTATATCTGGACGCCAGGTTACTGGGCTTACGGCGACGATGATTATTATTGGGTTCCCGGCACGTGGGTTATGGCTCCCGAAGTCGGCTATCTCTGGACTCCCGGCTACTGGGACGGCGATAGCGGCAACTATATCTTCCACGAAGGCTACTGGGGCACAGAAGTTGGTTTCTACGGAGGCATCAGCTACGGCTATGGCTATTTCGGCCACGGCTACGAAGGCGGCCGCTGGGATAACGGCCATTTTGACTACAACGAGTCGGTAAGCCACATAGACGTCTCCCGGAGTCGCAACGTTTACAACACCAGAGTCGAGGACAACTCCAGAGCCAATCGCGTCAGCTTCAACGGCGGCAATGGTGGAGTGCAGGCGCGCGCCACAAGTCAGGAAGAATCTGCCGGACGCCAGCGCCACATCGCCCCCGTCGCGGCGCAAACGCAACACGTGCAATCTGCCCGCGCCAATCCCGAGCTACGCGCTTCCGCCAACCAAGGCAAGCCTCCCATCGCTGCTACATCCAGGCCCGGCGCCTTCAAAGAAAACGGAGCGGTAGCCGCCAAAGAAGGTGGCGCAGTTCATAACGCCCCTGCCACAGCGCAAAACAACAACCGTCCCAACACGGAGACGACCCGTCCTGCCACGGATACGAATCGCCCTCCCGCGGAAGCTGCTCGCCCGGCCGCTGAGACCAATCGCCCGAGCCCCACAGTCCACGCCAGAGATATTCCCCCTGCGCAGCACATGGCCGCTCCCAACACGGGCAACGCGAATACGGATAGGAAATACCAGCAACAACAGGACAAACTCCAACTGCAGCAGGTTAAAGAACGCCAGACACTCCAGACGAGACAAGAGCAGGACCATCAACGTCTTCCACAAAAGCCGGCCAATGAACCGAAACAACAACCTCTCGAACAGAAGCATCAGCAGCAGACCGAACAACTGGCGCAAAAACATACGCAGCAGCAGCAACAGTTGCAACAGCGCCAGCAACCGGCACAACACCAAAACGAGCCGAAGCCAGAAGAGAAACGAAAGCCTGGAGTCTAGGGAAAGCCTGGAGTCTAGGGATAACCTGGAGTCTAGGGATAGCCTTGAGTTTAGGGGAAAGCCTGGAGTCTAGCGCGAGCCCGTTGAAATCGGTCTAGCTCAAATTTGCCTGACGAAAACTCGTGCGCCCGCGCTTTGGGAGTCTGTAGGGGACGGGCTTGCCCGTCCCGCTGCAGGCGTTTCCTCTTCTCGACCCACGAACACACGCCCCGAGATCCAGCGGCTGCTCATCTGTTCGTGAGCGCCGTTAGGCGCGCCACACGTTTTCTAACATATCGTTTGCGTGAGGCTTGACTCGCAGCGCTCAAACTCACGGCAGGTGGAAACATTCCGTCCTGTCTCCAATTTCCCCGGACCCCACCGAACTCCTCCGGAATCCTCCACAGATTTCTTCATCAATCTCCGGCGACATCGCCTTCAACTTCCACAAGGACCCCGCCTGCGCCCTCCCTAACCCGCCACGCCTACTCCCAAGCCTTCGAAACCAAAAAAGTCTCTTGGCCTCGCGGGTCCTTTGAACGATGACTCACTCTGCTCTGTTCATCTCTTCACTAGTTCCTTCTCGGTGGTAGAATAGGCCATGGCTAAAAGCAAAGCCCAGTTTCTCGCCACTAAGACCGTCGCAAGACCTACTCGCGTCAAATTCAAGACAAAATCAGGCGAGACTGTCTCCTTCAGAGCCCTCAAGACGGTTAAGCAGCCCGTACGCGTTAGTTTCCGCAGAAAAAGAAAATGAGAAGGATCTATCTGGACAGCAACATCCTGATAGCTCATTTCTCGGTCGACAAGGCAGAAGAGCCCAAGAAGAGGATGGTCGAAACCTCACTTGCCGCTTTTCAGCAACTCAAAGACATTCAGCTTTGCACTTCGCTCTGGGCCATCACCGAGATGGTGAATATTCTCGTTTCCGCCAAGAGAATGGATCGCGCCAGTGTTGGCGATATCGAGAGCCAGCTTGTAAGCGAGCGGCGCATACAAAACCTAAAGATTCATTTCGTCGAGGTTAGTCCGGATAAGGATTATGACTTTGCGGAATTCTTCTATCACGTGAAGCAGAGCATTCTCAAGTACCACTAGAGTGTGGGAGACGTAATTCACAGTGTAATCATGAAGAACAACGGCATCACGGAAATTCTGACCTTCGATGAAAAGGACGACTTCAAACAGATCCCCGGGCTGACGGTGTTTCATCCCAAGGACATCAAGATCCAACCTTAACCCATCGCGTTTCACCGCCCGGGTGTCCCACCACCAGTCTGGCCGAAGAATATGGCTGCACGACGCAGCAAATCGAAGAAGCCCTCCGGTGGGAGCGCGCCATCCCCCTCCCCGTCGCCGCCTGACGACTTCGTCCTCTACCCAGACGAAAATCTCTGCAACTCTCGCGCAATCCTCGACACGCCCCGAGATCCAACGGCCGCTCATCTGTTCGTGAGCGCCGTTAGGCGCCACACGTTTTCTAACAAATCGTGTGAGATTTGACTCGCAGCGCTCAAACTCACGGCAAGTGGAAACATTCTGTCTGTCCCCAATTTCCGTGCGCTTCCTCTGTGGCTGCTGCCGCTTCGGTCTGCTCAATAGCCGCCTTCCATAGCTTCTCAGCGTGTCCCAACAGGATCGTTGCTTCTTCTTTCCTACCGGCTTTCAGTAGGACTTGGGCATTTCCTTCAAAGAGCGTGGCCAGTTCGTTGTTCCCCTGCGCTTCTAGCTCTAGGCCAGCAATGGAGTCTCGTTCGTCGAGGGGACCGTAAGGAGTGGCTCTGCTCAGAAATTCTTCAGAAGCTTCGGCATTTCGGTTGGCGGTCATTTCGTTTTCCTTAATACAAACGGGGGACGCCCAGAATTTTCTTAAGCTGGCAGCTCTAGTCGTGCGATCACAGGCGTTTGAATGCAATTGCTCTCCTCCAATTTGCGTCCGGCTTAGCGTCTCGCCTTTAGGCCGCACGTACACTAATTCACGTTGAACACATAGGCGTGGACAGACCACAGAAATCACTACAGAATGAACACTTTTACAAGAGAACTATATTTTGAAGAGAGATCGAAACAAGTCATTCGGGTAATGTTGTTCTTTTCCTTGGAGTCCAAGTCTAAGGGGGAATAGTGATTTTGTTTGCCGAACAAAAGCGGTCCGTGTTATTGAAGGCTTATGTCTGACGTCCACGGCAGTAATATCTTCGTATGGGCAACGATCATTTTATCTATATGGGGCGCAGTCGCGTCTACGGTCGGAATATATATAGGCCATCACCTTATGCGGTCTCAACAGAGAAGGCAGTGGCTCGCGGAGAACAAGGTCAAGGAATGGCGCGAGGTAATAACTACGTTGCAGAAGTCGTTGGTAGTGATAACGCAGTTCGATGCAGTGAGAAACTTGAGCACGAATGAAGAGAAGAAGGCTGAGATGCCTGCTGTCCTCGATGCCAGATCAGTTGCACTTTCAGTGTTAAACAATCGGCTCTTCATCGCAACGGAAGTAAGGCACCACAAAATGTTCGACAAGTGGAAAAAGGCTGTGGATGAATTTGAAAAGGACCATGACCCAGAAAAGTTTGGGGCACAATTCGGTGAACTGAACGCTTTAATATTAGTAGAGGTGAGAGCAGAGGTGAGCAGGCTTTAACGGCTCTTAGTTCCGCGCTTTCTTAGTCCGTTTACTTCCCTGTTCAGCTCCTGCGCCCGTTCAAGGGTGAGTCCGCACTCTGTCAGTTCTTTCACTGATCCGTCCGTCAGTCCAACACAGCGCTCTATCAACTCCCTACGCTCATCTTCCAATTTATGGGTGAATGAAGCGGCTTCGTTCGCAGATTTTTTGGTCCTTAGCTCGGAATCGTCTACTTGCTGCCATATGAAGCATCCGATTACGACTGAAAGAATAATCCCTAGCAGTACCCCTCCAAAAATCTTTGTTCCTTTAGTGGCTTTTGTCATTCTGGTTTCCTCTACCACTACATAGCCGCACAAGCTACAACGGAACAAAATATGGAATACAATAGGCGTTAGCAACGGAGGAATAGCTATGCCACTTGGTCTCGATCTTTCTGCCTCAGACGCAAAGATCGCACGAGCGTACGTACACTTTAAAACCCTCCAGCAAGAAATTCCAGTTGCCGTCGCCCATCGAAAACCCTATAAACTCAGATCAAGCGGGATCGATAATAGCGGCTGGTGTACGTTGTTTCTCACTTCGACTAACACACTAGAACACGACCTCGGTGTTATTGTCGGCGAACTAGTTCATAACCTCAGATGCGCACTCGACTACATCATTCCCGAACTCGTCAAGGCCAGCAGCATCGCCCTTGAGAAGAAGCATCAATTCCCCATCGCCACTGATCTAAATCACTACACCAAATGGGTTGGCTCTACCACCCTCGCCGTTGCCGGTGGTCCCCTTGGCGGAATTATCCATGGATTGAAAGAGATTTTCGACTCGCAGCCTTTCCATAAACAGCCAGTTCCGGAAGGTCATCGGCTTGCCCTTGTGCAGCAGTTCTCAAACGCCGACAAGCATCGTATTATTTCTGACACTGCACCGATACCCAAGGCTATCTCGGCGATGATCGAGGAAGGAAACCTGCTGGAGGAAGTGAAAACGCCGAACCTTCCCGAATGGAAACCCAACATTGAGTATGAAGTCGCGCGCCTTCGCTTCGATAAACCCTACCCACCGAAGTTGACCGTGGAAACCAAAGTGTCCGTGGATATACTTTTCGCAACGATACCTTTCGGACATAACGTCAAAGGTTCGATGATTGATATCAACGTATTGCGGGAGATGTGCGAAGACGTCGGCAAGATCGTGAAGCAATTCAAGAAACTCTAGGTATTCTTCTCGCTGGCGGGTGGCGCAGAGACTCGGGGGTGCCACATCCCTTGTGGGTTTTCAAGGGTGCGGGTTTTGATTCTGCTGATTCGGCTTCCGTTCTTCAGTAATCCCGAGCTCGGCTAGAACCTGTTCGTGAGGAATGCCGGGGTTGTGCTTTAACCACTCTCGTCGTAAATTTCTTCAAGAACGCCGTCGGCAGCGCCTGGATTGTCAGCGGCGATGTATTCCCAAATTTCGTCCAGGTCTGTGAGCGCTTCTGGATGGAGAACAAAACCGCTCATGCACCGCGGCGGTCCTTGCTCTTTTGGCGCAGCCGCGCAAAAGCGGCCTCGCCATCGATGGGCTGCACACGGCCGCCCTTGACATCGTCGTATCGCCCATCCAGCATGCCGCGCACTTGGTTTAATTCTGCGAGGTATCCGGTCATGGCGTCTTCAACGAGTTCATCGGGAGCGCGGCCGGTGGTTTCGGCAAGCTGCCGAAGACGGGATTCCGTTTCGGCCTTGAGGTGAACTACCATAACCGCCAGTTTAGAGATGCGCCGAGGACCTGTCAAAGCGAATTGCAACCGGACATCGCAAGCGTCGCTTATATGGCGGAGTGGGACAGCCCTGGCGCCGCGCAAACGCAAGAACGTCCGAGATCTGCGTCGTTCTTCACCCACGGGTCACGGAACACGGGTCACGGAACACGGGACACGGAACACGGGACACGGAACACGGGACACGGAACACGGGACACCAACAAGACCATCCCTCAGGCCCGCCAGGCCCCTGCCGAGACTCCACGCCCTCTTTCTACTCACTACTCCCTATTCACGACTCGCTCCCCCTCCCATCAACTCATACCAAATAAACCACTTACAGTTTATCCTTGACAAATAGTAATAATGTGTTATACTGTGTTGGATTGTTGGGCACTGGACCCGTCCGTGCCCACGCAAGTTATGCGCCTCCGCCGCGCAGTCCTTCAAATTCCCCCAAAATTCTCCGTCCCACGTAGGTTACTATTTTATAAAATCAGCCCTCCCCTAACTCATTTAGAATCAACACTTCTGCAAGTGTTGATTCCACTACACTTCAACTCCTCTAGAATCAACACTTACACAAAACCGGGAGGGGGGTACCCCTCCAAGAGCCCCAAAGTTTTGCAACTCGTCACTCCCCGCTTGTCTCCAAGATGCGCCTCCTCAGTCTCCTCCTCTTTCTCCCCCTTCAACTTTGAACTTTCGACTTTCAACGTCTCTTCTCTAAGTCCTTTGTTTGCCACTCTTACAGAAAACACCCGGGGGTGGGGTGTACCTTCTCGCTCCCCAGCCTCTTCCTTTGCCAAGCGCTTCGCTTCCGGTACAATTCTCTGCTCGCTTCCATCGAGGAGAACGCATGACCGGTCGCTTGAAGCAAGTTCGTTGTCAAAGTGGGACAGACACTCTTGTCTGTCCTCCTTCTTACCTATGTGTCTGTCCTCCTCCTTACCCATGTTGCGCGCGCACTCCCTCGCTTCTCCAGCGGATCCCGCTTCTCCGCGCCAGGCTAGCCCAACTCTTCGCCGCTGCTCTAATTCTCCTGAGCCTCGCCGCGCTACCCTCCCGAACGCAAGCCCAGGAACGCCGCGACCGCGAGCCCAACAGCGTATACACCGCGCGCCGCGCCAAACTCGCTGCGCAAGTCGACTCGCCCATCCTTCTTTGGGGCTTCACCGGCCACGAAGAGTCTTCGCAAGCCTACATCTTCGCGCAGGAAGACAATTTCTATTACCTCACCGGCCACAACGAAGAAAGCGCCGGCCTGATTATTCTTCCAGCCGCGAAAACTGGTTCCACCAGCGCAACTGCTTCGAGCGCCGCGCCCTCCGGCACTCCGCAGGAAATGCTCTTTCTTCCGCCGAAAAATCCCGCCAAGGAAAAATGGAACGGCCTCCGCTTGTCTCCAACCGATCCCGGCATTCAGGCGCGCACCGGTTTCGATTCCGTGCTTCCCTACCCCGAAATGCGCGCCACTCTCGAAAAACTGGCGAAAACTTACTCCACGATTTACACCATCCTTCCCTACGAAAAAGAGAATGGCGGCTATCCCCACGAAAAATCCGTAGTCGATTGGATTCACACCACAGTTCCCCAGATCAAGCTGAAAGACATTCGCTCCAGCATCAGCGAGCTTCGACAGATCAAATCGCCCGGCGAAATTACGTTTCTCACGCAAGCCATCGAGCTCTCGCTCGACGCGCACTTCGCCGCGATGCGCATGATGCGTCCCGGCCTTCACGAATACGAAGTCGCCGCCAAGATGGTCGAAGTTCACGCCATGGGCGGCTCGGAAGCCGAAGGCTACGCCCCGATCGTCGGCGCCGGCCCCAATTCCACCGCGCTGCACTACGACAAGCTCTCGCGCAAAATCGAAGACGGCGACATCGTCGTCCTCGACGTCGGCGCGCAATTCTCCGGCTACTCCGCCGACATCACGCGCACGCTTCCTGCCAACGGAAAATTCACGCCGCGCCAGCGCGAAATTTATGAAGTCGTTCTCGGCGCGCAAAACGCCGCCCTCGCCGCCATCAAGCCCGGCATGGATTATTGCCAGCGCGGCTCCAAAAGCGTCTACAAAATTGCTTTCGACTACATCAATTCGCACGGCAAGGATCTGCACGGAAAATCGCTCGGCCAATATTTTATTCACGGCCTCGGCCACGACATCGGCCTCGACGTCCACGATCCTGGCGAATACTGCAAACCGCTCGAACCCGGCATGGTCGTCACCGTCGAGCCCGGCATCTACATTCCCGAAGAAAATCTCGGCGTCCGCATCGAAGACGACATCCTCATCACCGAAACCGGCTACAAATTCCTGAGCGAACGCCTCCCCCGCAACCCCGACGAAATCGAAAAAATCATGGCCGACGCCGCCGCCCAAAGAGCCAAAAAGCCCAACAATGACACCGACTAGAGACTATGATCCCGGCCGTGCCTAGCAGCGCCAATTCTCTTGCCGTTTCAGTTCTTTCAGCGGAGAATCAATCTTATGAAGCGCAAAGCAAAACCGATGACGATGGACGAAGCCGTCCAATGGCTCGCAGATCTGACCGACAAGATGATGGCCAAGGTTTCTCCAGAAGAGCGAGCGCGGCGCTTTCGCGAGGCCGGGAAGGTCATCGCCTCCGCGAAGAAGCGAGATCGCGCCAAGCCTTCACGATCTTCTCGAGTTGCTTCGGGTCGTCGCCGTACCCTAGCGCGCGGATAGCTCGCACGAAGTCTTCTTCGCGAGGTGTCGCGAATAGCCCTCGTATTATTTCTAGTTCGTCCTGCTTCCGTTTTCTGGCCTTGGAGTCATGCGGACGCCGGCCACGGCTTTTTTCTTCGGCCATCACTTCGCGGATGTCGTCGTCTTTGGTGCCGTTGGCCATGTGTGAAAGCCGGAACGATAGCGGCTTCTTACTTACAATGCAACTAACTTCAGCAAATAATTCCGCCTTGAGATTGACCGCTAGGAACGCGGGCCTTTATACTGTTTATTCGCGCTGGGTTTGCAGTTTTGCCTGGCGTGCCTCGAGTCATTCCGCGTGCACCGCACCGCAGAGCGGGCTGCCTGCAGGAATTTCCGAAATCAGCAAACTTTTCAGGGAGACGTTGACCGCACTGCGGTCGTACAAATCATGAGCAGCGTCAAAGCCACACAACTCCGCCCCGGCATGGTTATCCAGCACGAGGGGCAGCTTTATACCGTTTTCAGCGTCGATCACCGCACGCCGGGCAACAAGCGCGGCTCGATGCAAACGCGGATGAAAAATCTGCGCAGCGGCACGATGATCGACTATCGGTTCCGCGCCGAAGAATTTGTGGACCGCGCGATTCTGGACGAAGTGGAATTCGAATACCTCTACAACGAGGGCGACGAATTTCACTTCATGAACACAAAGACCTACGAACAGATGCAGATGACGCGCGAGGAGTTGGGCGAAACGGTGTACTATCTGATTCCGAACACGACCGTGAAGATCGAATTTTTCGAGGAAAAACCGATCGGCGTGGATTTGCCGGACACGATGGAGTTAAAAGTTCTCGAGACGGAGCCGACGCTGCAAAAAGCTACCGCCAGCGCGGTGATGAAGCCGGCGACGCTCGAAACCGGTTTGGTGATTCAAGTGCCGCCGTTTGTGAATTCGGGCGACCGAGTGAAAGTGGATACGACGGAAGCGCGCTACGTGCAGCGCGTGGAGTAATGACGTCGGGGTAAGACTTAGCGCACGCTGCGAACTTCGGCAGGCGAATTTCGCGTTTCGAGTTTCGGATTTAATGGTTTCCGCCTCCGCAGCTAATTTCCGCGCGAGCGAAAATTAGAAGAGGCGAAAGAGCCCCGGGCAACCGGGGCTCTTCGTTTTTTAGCCGCGATGTTCCGGGTGGCGTGGTTCGAACGGCGTGCTTGCAGAAAACATCTGGCGCGCGGTGCGACGCGGACGATTCGAACGAGAGATTTGCCTGGCGCAGGGCTTAGCGCGAAATCGAAGAAAAGCGGCAGTAGAGCTGCCGCACTCCATGCGGCGTCAGGCGTTGTTGGCGGCGGATTTTTCGCCGGCGGGATGGGCGCCGAAGACGCGGTCGAAGATGGCGTCGACATAGCGAAGCTGGCGGTGGAGATCGAAGGTGTGCGCGAGGGCTTTCGCATCGAGGTATTTGGTGATTCGAGCGTCGCCAGCGACACGCTCGCGGAAGCTTGCATCCGTTTCCCAGGCAGCCATGGCATTTTCCTGGACGGCTTTGTAGGCGTCGTCGCGCGGCATGCCCTTCTCGACCAGATCTTGCAGCAATTGGCCGGAGTAGACCAAGCCGTGCGTGGATTCGAGGTTGCGCAGCATGCGCTCAGGAAAAACGCGCATATCGGAAATGATCCAGGTCATTTTGGCGAGCATGTAATCGATGAGAATGGTGGAGTCCGGAAGAATGATGCGCTCGACGGAACTGTGCGAAATGTCGCGCTCGTGCCACAGCGCGACATTTTCGAACGCAGCGAGCATATTCGAACGCACGAGTCGCGCGAGGCCGCAAATCTGTTCGCAGGTTACGGGGTTTCGTTTGTGCGGCATGACGGAACTGCCACGCTGCTCGCCGCTGAAAGGCTCTTCCGCTTCGCGCACTTCGGTGCGCTGCAAATGCCGAATCTCGAGGGCGATGGTTTCGAGCGATGCAGCAATGAGCGCGAGCGCGCTGAGATACTGCGCATGGCGATCGCGCTGAATCACTTGCGAAGCGACTGGAGCGACGCTTAACCCGAGTCTTTTACAGATGCTCTCTTCTATCACCGGGCCGAGATGCGAGGCGTTGCCCACGGCGCCGGAAATTTTTCCGACAGCCATTTGCATTGCCGCGGCGCGGAAGCGGCCGATGTTGCGCTGATTTTCGGAAAACCAGTTGGCGATTTTCAGACCAAAGGTAATCGGCTCGGCATGCACTCCATGCGTGCGTCCGATTTGCGGCGTGCTGCGGAACTGGTGCGCGCGCAGGTCAAGCACTTCGCCGAAGAGAACAAGTCCTCGCTCGATCAGATGGGATGCATCGCGAATCTGGAGCGCCTGCGCAGTGTCGACAATATCGTTGGAGGTGAGGCCGTAGTGCAACCAACGCGCGGCGGCGGGATCGCCAATGGATTCGCCGACGTTCATGGTGAAGGCAATGACGTCGTGTTTGACGCGGGCTTCCAGTTCGTGAATGCGCGGGACATTCACTTTGGCGCGCTCGCGAATGACCGCGGCGTCGTCTTTCGGAACGAGGCCAGCGTCGGCGAGGGTATCGGTCGCGGCGAGCTCGACGTCGAGCCATTTCTGGAAGCGATTGGCTTCGCTCCAGACGTGGCCCATATCCTTGCGGGTATAACGGGGGATCATTTCGCTCCCTTACAGCAATGCTTTCCAACCGCTTGGCCCCAGCCATGATACGGCATTTTAGAGCCGCAGGCGACCTGACCGGGGGCTGAGGCACCATCTCGCGGAGGAGAGCGGTCGGCCTCGGAAGGCCGACCCTACAAAAGAAAAACGGGAGAGGCTTTTGGCCTCTCCCGTTTGAAGTTGGTTGAAGATGTTTAGAAGCTGACGCGCAAGCCGAGCTCAATCCAACGGCTGCCCTGCGTGCGATCGGCAGGAATCAACTCCTGGCTGATAACACCGAAGGTCGCCGGGTTTTGGAGATTCATGGACGGCGCGAAGAAATTGACGTGGTTGAAGATATTAAAGAAATCGGCGGAGATTTCCACCTTGAAGCGTTCGTGGAAAGAAGTCGTCTTTCCAAGGCGCGCGTCCAGGTTCCAAAGCCCCGGGCCCCAGATGGGGTTACCCGTTCCGTCCCGGCCGTCGGTGCTGATGTTTACGGGCCGGAAATCGGCAGCAATAGCGGCGGGGTTAGCAAAGAGATTGAGACCGGTCCCTTGAGGAGCGCCCGTGCAGTTGGGTCCGTTACCCGCAGAACCGAAGCTAGTGCTGCAGACACTACCATGGACGCCGGCTCCGAGCGTACCAATGCCGACGGTAGGAATGGCGTTCAGCGAGTTGCCGAAAAAGCCGCCGCCAAGATCTCCGTCAACGACAGTGAGCGGAGCGCCGCTGACGGCACGGAAGACGCCAGAGATGTACCAGCCGCTGATGAATTTATCGGCAACGTTGTTGTTGAAGCTGATTTTATGACCATGGCCACCGGGAAGGTCATAGTTGAAGATGGCGTTGAAGATGTGGGTATGGTCAAAGAGCGATGGCCCGTATTGGAAGTTAGGATTGAAGCTGGTGGCGTAGGTGCCGGCATTGTTCTGCACGGTACCGACCTGGTCCAGCGACTTGGAAAACGTATAGTTCATGTCAAATTGCAAGCCATGAGACGGACGCTTCCGAAGAGTGACTGTAGCGGCGTGGTAATTGGAAAGATCGTTGTGGGTGCGCATGAAGAGGGCAAAGTTGATTTGGTGGTTGTTGAAGGTGGGCAAGCCGAGGGACTGCCGGTCGCCGTCGATCGCGGCGAAAACGCTGGTGACGGATTGACCTAGAAATCCAGAAGCGGCCTGAGCGGCGATGCAACTCGTGGGGGTGCCGCAAGCCGTGCCCGCGATACCCGCGTTGAGACCTGCCAACTGATTGGTGAACCAAGGCTGATCGGTAACGGGCTGACCGGTGGCGAGTTCGTGGGCGACCGTATCGAAAGCCTGAGCAAAAGTCTGCTTCGAGGCCTGGTCGACAAACATATAGGGCGAGGAGTCGAAGTCAACACTGTTGGGAAGATCGCGAGCGAAGCGGCCGATGTAGCCGAGTTCCATGAGCATATTGCCCGGCAACTCGCGTTGGATGGTGAAGTCCACGCTGTAGCTGCGACCCACCTTGAAGTCGGGATCCACGGCGAAGGAGAGATTCTCTCCGCCAAGAGCCGGAACGATTGGTGAGGAGACGGCCGGAAAGGCGGGAACGGGAAGCGCGCCATCCACTCCAACCCGGAATCCAGAAGCGCCGATATTGGATTGGCCTAAGGCGGAGTTACAGCCGGATACGACGGCGTTTAGGCTGCAAGCGGGCGTGGGGAGAACCAGCGTTTCGGCGAAGCCAACGCCGAGCTGGGGAATTTCAACGCTTTGGACGTTGTTGATGCGGTCGTAGTAGATGCCAAAGCCAGCACGAATGACGGTTTTGCCCTGGCCGAAAAGCTTTCCGCGCTTACCATCCGTGTAAGAGGGATTCCAAGCGACGGCGAGACGGGGTGAGACGTCACCGTAGTCAGTGTTCCAAATGGCGCTCCGTCCGGAGCTTTTGATGGGCAGATAGCCGATAGTGGGATTGTAGGTCTGACCAGCCAAGGCGGCTTGGTCCTTTGCCTGGATGTAACCCGCGGCAGTGAGAATCTGTCCAGTGCCGTCATTGATCTCGAAAGTTTGCTGGCCGTGAAGTTCCGATGGCGGCGTCTGCCAACCGTAGCCGAGGCCATAAGTGATGGTTAAAGTGGATTTAATGCGCCAAGTATCTTGAAGGTAGACATCGTAGGAGCGCTGCGTGGTGTTGGCAATAAGTGGGGTGCCGAACGGCTGAGGGCTGAGGCTGCCGTCGCGAACGCCGAGGACGTTCACGTTGTCCACGATACCGAGGGTTGCGGCATACAGACGCTGCCAACGAAGGACATCGGTAGGCATCAGGCAAAATGTTGTCACAGTGGTGCTGCAAGCTGGCGGCATGTCCGCTTGCGAAACGGATTGCGTGGTCCCGGGGACGTTTGCATCTTCTGTAGCAACGAGAGAAGCGAGGGAGCCAACGACTTTATCGTTGCGCTGGGCGATGAGAGGCAGCCAGCGAATATCACCGCCGGCTGTGATGTTGTGCCGGCCTTGGATGCGGGTGAAGTCGTCGACGAGCTGCTTGTTTCGCTGGAAATTGCCTTGAGTGCGGGCTCGCTGTGTGTCCACGTCGATGGGAACGTCGATAAGCCCGGTTTGGGCGAGGCCAGGAGCAAGGGCGATAAAACCCGCCGAGGTGTTGGTACCTGGAAGCGCCAGAGTTGCGGCGGAGGCGCTGGGAGACAAACCAGGGAGGAAGACGCGGCTGCGAATCCATCCGAAATGAATGACGTTGCTGGTCATCGAGTTAAAAGCGTAGTCGAGAGCTCCGATCGCGCCGTCGCCGCGAGTATCGTTTCCGGTCGTAGCAATAGTCTGATTGTTCAGGGTGTCGATCTGGAGGGGAGTCACAGCGAGCGCCCGGGAGTAGATATATCGACCGAAGAAATGGGCTTTGTCCGAGAAATTATGGTCAAGCCGGAAGGTGACGTAATCGTCCTTGATGGGGGTCGAGGCATTCGTAACAAACCCCGTCGTATTGTTTCCATCCACCCCCGGCAGGCTAGGGTCGTTGCCGGCGGGGTTGAGACCATAGAGTGTCTTGATGGTGGGGCTGATACCGAGGCCGCGGGGATCGCAGGCAAGGCCCCCTGCCGGACCGCAGGCGGTGGAGGTAGCTAAATCATACTGCCTGACCACACCGGTGGCATCGACGAACGACAAAATGCCATTCCTCAGGTTATCCGTGGGCACGATGTGACTTACCTGGGAGGAGGATGGGAAGCGGCGGCGTTCGTAGTTGCTGAAGAAGAAGGTCTTATTTTTAAGAATGGGTCCGCCAACACTCACGCCTTCGCGGTTATCCTTGAAAGCGTTTTTGTAAGTGAATGGTTTCCCGGTTGCTGCGTCTGGAGTGTGATTCAAGTCCCACGAGTTGGCGTTATAGCCGTCACTTTGGTGGAACCAATAACCGTCGCCGTGGATCGTGTTTGTGCCGCTCTTACTGATCAGGGTAATGTTGCCGCCGGAGGAACGGCTAAAATCGGTGTTGGCATTGGACACGCCGACTCGGAATTCCTCCAGACTCTCGACGCCAGTGGGAATGAAGTTTTGGGCCGTTGCGCCCCCGCCAACGGTATTATCAGTGATGTCGATACCATCCAGCGTGATTGAGTTTTGGTCGCTGCGAGCGCCCGCCACGGTGCCGCCGTTGTTCCCAAAGCCACCATTGGCCGGTGTATCGTACGGCGTGGTTCCCGGCTGCAGAGTCAAGAGTTCGGCGGCGTCGCGCTGGAGCGTTGGCAAGCGCGAAAGCGTTGTTCCACCGATGACATCGCCGACCTGAGCGTCCGTGGTCTGAAGCTCGACTCTCGCCTCCGTGGAAACGGTGATGGATTCCGTAACGGCGCCGACCTCGAGCTTCACATCCACGGTATAGCTTTTTGCAACATCGACAGTCAAAGCCGTGACAGTGGCCGTTCGAAAGCCATCCTTCTTAACCGTGACTTCATAGACGCCTGGTGCCACGTTGACGAAGGTGTATTGTCCCGCGCCGTTGGTGGTCTGCGTTGTTGAATTGTTAGTTGCGGTATTCCGAAGAATCGCGGACGCATCCACGATGGTGGCGCCACTGGTATCGGCGACGGTGCCGAGAACCACGCCGGTCGTAGAGGTTTGCGCCCCTGCGGCGATGCCAAGCGATAGACCTCCGAGAACCAAGAATGCGGTAAAAACAAAACGCACGAACAGCTTCATATTCCCCCCCGCTTTAGTTGGCTGATCAAGGGCGGAGTGGGCCTTCGCTAAACCATCTCAAGCTGCCGTCGAAAAACGATTACCCAGCGGATAGCGCGAACGCCTCGTTCGCGTTATGGCTAAGGGCAAACTTCTCTCCAGCGAGAAAAATAGACAGACGACTGAGATACAAAAACGATGGCCAACAGCCCCGGAGCCTCCCCCACTAAAGATAAGGGAGTGTTTACTCCAAGAAGTCCGGGAGTGTCAACGACTGATTCAAAGAAGAAAAAAAAATGAAACGTCTGTTGCTTCCGGCGGAACGTGCCGAATTGTGGTTTTACGCCGAGGCTCAAAGACACCAGTGGATTTCCAAATGTGAGACTCGTCTCATGCGTTGTTTATTCCCGTCGAGGGAAGGGGCCAATTGCCTGGTAATACGCAAAGAATCGCGGCGGGGTTTCGCATTCGAATCGAAGTCAGGCTAAAATGAAAGGGTAATGCTTACACAGATCAAAGGTACCGACGCGGCGGGCGCCGGCCGGCCGCGTCGCAAGACGTACGGAGTGCGCGTGGGGCACGTGATGGTGGGCGGAGGCGCGCCCATTGTCGTGCAATCGATGACGAACACGGACACCGCCGACGTGGCGACCACGCTCAAGCAGACTCTGGAGTTGGCGGAAGCGGGCTCGGAGATTGTGCGCTGGACTGTGAACGTGCCGGGGGCAGCGGCGGCCGTGCCGGAAATCAAGAAGCGAATGCTGGATGCCGGGTGCATCGCGCCAATCATCGGCGATTTTCATTACAACGGGCACGTGCTGCTGACCAAGTATCCCGAGTGCGCGAAGGCGCTCGACAAGTACCGCATCAATCCGGGCAATGTGGGCGCGGGGCAGCGGCGCGACGAGCAGTTTTCCACGATTTGCAAAATTGCGCGCGATAACGGAAAGCCGGTGCGCATCGGCGTGAATGGCGGCTCGCTGAATCAAGAGCTGGTCATGCTGAAGATGCAGGAGAACACGGACAAGAACCTGGGCAAAGAGTCTGAAGAGATTATTAACGATTGCATGGTGCTTTCGGCGCTGCAGTCGACGGAGCTGGCCCTGGAGTGCGGGCTGCGCCATGACCAAATTATTATTTCGTGCAAGACTTCGCGGCCACGCGATTTGATTACGGTGTATCGCGATTTGTCGGGGAAAACGGAGCAGCCGCTGCATCTCGGCTTGACCGAAGCCGGGATGGGGATGAAGGGGCAGATTTGGTCGGCGGCGTCGCTGGGTGTTTTGCTTTATGAGGGGATTGGCGACACGATTCGCATTTCGCTGACGCCAAAGCCCGGCGGCGACCGGCGCGAAGAAGTGTATGCGGCGTGCGAATTGCTGCAGGCGCTGGGGCTGCGGTCGTTTTCGCCGAGCGTGACGGCTTGCCCCGGTTGCGGGCGCACCACGAGCACCACGTTTCAAGAGCTGGCCGAGCGCATCCAGGGCTACATTCGCGACAGCATGCCGATTTGGAAGACGCAGTACGATGGCGTCGAGACGATGACGCTGGCGGTGATGGGCTGCATCGTGAATGGCCCAGGCGAATCGAAAGCCGCGAACATTGGCATCAGCCTGCCGGGGACCGGCGAGGCGCCGCGGTGTCCTATATATATTGATGGGAAAAAAGACGTGACGCTCGAAGGAAATTACGACGAGCTGGCGACGGCGTTCCAGGCGCTCGTCGATAATTACATCGCGAAGACGTATCCGCGCAAGACCGCGGAAGTTGTTCCTGCCGGACGCTGACCTGACGCGTTAAGAAAATACATTAAGGGAGACGAGGCGATTGCGGAGTTGCGATACTGCGCAGCTTATCGAGCGCCATCAAGCGCGCGCGTGAATAGGCTTGTTTGTCCTCAAGAAGCTGATGCGCCCAGTGCGCGCCGATGGCGACGGCGTGAAATTCGAAGGCGAGGCGCGTGGGATCGAGTTTCGGATCGAGGTGACCGGCCTCCTGTGCTTTTTTCACAGCGCCGGTGATGCAGGCAATCCATTCGTGCATGATTTCGGCGATGCGGTCGCGTACCACGCCGCGGCGGCCGTCGAACTCGAAGGAAGCGGCGGTGAAAAAGCAGCCGCCCTCGAAGACGCGCTTTTCCACCAACACCAACCAGCGATCGAGCAAAGCCCACAAGCGCGGCATTCCTTTGGGAGCGGCGATGGCCGGTAGCGTAACCTTTTCAATAAAAACCAGGCGAGCGGCTTCGACAGTGGCAAGCTGCAATTCTTCTTTCGAGCCGAAATGCGCGAAGAGGCCGCTTTTGCTCATGCCAAGTTGCTCGGCGAGAGAGCCGACTGTGAGGCCCTCGAGGCCTTGCGCGGAGGCGATGTCAACGGCGCGCGCGAGGATGGCTTCGCGAGTGCGCGAGCCTTTAGCCTGGAGATGAAGGATGGGCTGGCTGGCGGACTTCTTGGCGCGCTTGCCTGCGGACTTGCCGACGGACTTACTGGCGGGTTTTCTGACGGCACGGGAGCGCAGAGCGGCAGGCATTAAGATACTGTAACACAGGGCACAAATTAGCACGAACGTTCGTTTATTGTGGTATGCTCTTCGGCCTGGGGTGCTCTCATGGCTAACGCTCCGACTCTTCGGGCTTTTCGGTGGAACGTGATTCTGCTTGCCGGGCTTTCTACGATTATTTTGCATCCCGGAGTCCTGGCGCGAGCCGCGCATGCACAGGAACTTCCGCTGGAGCGCTGCGACGCGCTGCCGGTGATCGATGTGCAAGTCGCGGGGCTACACAAACTTTTCTTGGTGGACACGGCGGCAACCTCGATCTTGAACCTCGAATCGTTTTCCGCGGGCCAGGCGCGCGACATTCACGTAACATCCTGGAGCGGCACGCTGGCCACCAGCGCAAAGGAAGTCGCGCTGCCGGACCTGAGCGTGGGCCGGACCAAACTCCTCGATGTGAAATTGCCGGCCATCGATCTTTCCGCCATCGGAAAAGCGTGCGGACGCAAAATCGACGGCATCCTGGGCGTCGATCTTCTGGGAAAGCTGGGCGCTAGCATCAATCTGAAGGACCAAACCATTCATGTCGCCACGACAGACGAAGCGCATGGCGCGGAATTGGTGATGGCGATGCAGCGCGAGATGCACCGCTGCGTGGAAGCGTTCAACGATTCCGACGAAGAGAAATTCGGCGACTGCCTCGACCCGAAAATTGTCTTGTTCTCCGTCGATACCGAACTTTATGGCCGGGAGCAAGTCGTAGGCTATTTCCGCCAGCGTTATTTTCACCAGCAGCCCGCGGCGAAGCTGGAAATCCTCGAGCGCGCCTTTCATCCCATAGGCGAAGCCGTTTGGTACGAGTACGAATTTACGATTGATTCCGCCAAAGGCAAGCTGCACGGCCGCGGCATGGCGATGTGCAAGAAGTCGGATGGCCAATGGCGGATGGCGAGCATGCATCATTCGATCGCGCAGTTGGAATCCGCATCCGTTCCCCTGGAAAAGGAAAAGCACTAGACCGTGAGGCGCCGGCGTGGCTGGCACTGGCGCGACCTTGAGGTTTCGCCGGGAACCATTCTTCTCTAGAATGCGTAGAGCATACAGGCCTGCGGTGTCGACACCTTCGGAGAAGAAATGAAAATGTTCCGTCCTGCGACGCTCGTTCTGACTGCGTCTCTCTTATCCATACCTCACGCGAAGGCCCAGAACGCTGAGTTTACCGAGACTCTGAAGAAAAACCGCGGTGCGATCGGCGTGCAAGACGGCAAGCTCGCTGGTCCGAGCGCGGCAGTTCTGCGAACGGCTTTAGCGGACGCACAATTTGTCGCGCTGGGAGAAGACCATGGCATCCGGCAGATTCCCGAGTTCGCCGCCGCTCTTTGCGCGGAGCTTGCTCCGCACGGATTTCACCACATGGGGTTGGAGATCGGTCCTTACGTTGCTCCCGAAATCGAAAAGATGGCGCGTAGCGCGGACGGCGCGAAACAGCTCGCCGAGTTCGATAAGAAATATCCCGAAACGATCGCGTTCTATAACTGGCAGGAAGAGTTTGCCATGCTGCAAAAATGCGAAGGCGCGGCTTCGCCGGGGCACATGACGATCTGGGGGCTGGACCAGGAGTTCATGGGCGCGACCGGCTTTCTGGCCGACAAGATTCTGGCGACGAATCCCGGTCCGGAAGCAAAAGCCGCTGTCGAGGCGATTGTGAAGGAAAACAACGATGCACGGGCGACAGCCGTTAAGAGCGGCAGTCCTGGCGATCTGTTCATGATGGCGGTCAAGCAGGAAGAGTTGGATCATGTGCGGGATCTCCTGAAGAAGCAGGGCAAACCCGAGGCGCAGAAGCTCTTTGACGCTTTTCTGGTGAGCCGCGAAATCTATCAGAAAAACATGTCCGGCGATTATTACAAGTCGAACCGCCAGCGCGCCCTGCTGATGAAAAAGAATTTCTCGGGACCGTTCGCAGCTTCTTCCCAAAGCAATGGAGTGTTGCCCAAAGTCTTCTTCAAATTCGGCGCATATCACATGTTCCGCGGCATCAATCCGCTGCATTCGAGCGAGATCGGCGACCTGATCAGCGAAGCCGCCGAAGCCAACCAGCTCAAGTCCGTGCACATTCTGATTGCCGGAGTGAAAGGCGAGCAGTTGCACTTTGCGGGCATCGGCAAACCGGCAGAAGCCGCGCCCCTCGATCTGGCCGGTGACAAAGACTCACCCTTTCTCTTTTTCAAACCGCTCTTCGACGCGCAAGTCGAGAATTCCTGGACGCTCTACGATTTGCGGGCGCTTCGCGAAGGTTTTTCGAATTATGGCAAGTTTGACCCGGAACTGGAGCGCGTCATCTTCGGCTACGATTTTGCGATCTTCATCCCCGACCCCAAAGCTTCTCACGTGCTCCAGTAGCGGCCCGGGCGAGGGGTGCGGATATGCTAGAATTTTGCTAGTTTCGGAACAAATTTAAGCCGGGAAATCACCTTGAAAATCAGCCGTGCAGACGTGGAACGAGTAGCGGAGCTGGCCTATCTGGATTTGAGCGAGGCCGAGCTCGAGATGTACCGCACCCAGATTGACGAAATCCTCGAATACATCGGCAAATTGAACGAACTGGATACGGCCGGAGTCCAGCCCATGGCGCAAGTGTTGGCCGATGACCAGACCGCGGACGCGACTCTGCGCGACGACGTCGTCGTGCGTTGCGATGTGGCTGCTGAAATCCTGAAGCAAGCCCCGGATCCAGAGCCCCCGTATTTCCGCGTGCCGAAGGTCATCGAGAGATGAGGTAGGACAGACACTCTTGTCTGTCCGGTTTTGCCTTCGCCGTTAACTGGAATGAGGTAGATGAAGTAAAGGACAGAAAGAACTCTGCAGGCGCTAGGCGGAAAATGACGACGAATTGGACAATCGATGGAGTGAAAGAATCTCTGGCGTCGAAGAAAATTTCGGCGCGGGAGCTGGCGGCTGAATTCTTCAAGCGCATAGGCGGCCGGAATACTGAACTGAACGCCTACCTGACGCTTTCCGAGGACCGCGCCTACGCGCAGGCCGACTGCATGGATGCTATGGTCGCGGCTGGCAAGCCACTCCCATCACTGGCAGGTGTGCCCATCGCGATTAAGGACGTAATCAGCACCCGCGGAGTAAGGACGACATGCGGATCGAAAATCCTGGAACATTACGTTCCGCCCTACGACGCGACGGCTGTGGAGCGCCTCGAAGCAGCCGGCGCCGTGATCCTCGGCAAAACCAATTGCGATGAATTTGCCATGGGCAGCTCTAACGAAAACTCGGCTTATGGAGCGGTGCGAAACCCGGAGGCGATGGACCGCGTACCCGGGGGATCGAGCGGCGGTTCGGCAGCGGCCGTGGCGGCAGGATTAGCCGTTGCGTCGCTAGGAACGGATACCGGCGGCTCGATCCGCCAGCCAGGATCATTCTGCGGCATTCCCGCCATGATGGGAAGTTATGGCCGGGTTTCGCGCTATGGGCTGATCGCGTTTGCGTCTTCTCTGGACCGCATCGGACCCTTTGCAACGAATGTGCGGGACGTGGCCGCCATAATGGGAGTGATTGCCGGGCGCGACGGGAACGATTCGACCTCAACGACCGCGCCTGTGCCGGATTATCGAGCCTTGATGGAAAAGCCCGTCAAGGGGCTGCGCATCGGCATTCCCAAGGAATATTTTGCCGAGGGAATGGATGCCGAGGTCCGGAAAAAGATCGAAGCTGGCATAGAAGTGTTGAAGAAGCTCGGTTGCGAGCTGCGCGAAATTCGCATGGCGCATACGGACTATGCCATCGCGACGTATTACATCATCGCGACGGCTGAGGCTAGCTCGAACCTGGCGCGCTATGACGGCGTGCGATATGGCCTGCGCGTCGATGACGATTCCCTGCTCGCGATGTATCGCAAGACGCGCGGCGCGGGGTTCGGAGCCGAGGTCAAAAGACGAATTGTGCTGGGAACTTACGTCTTGTCAGCCGGCTACTATGACGCCTACTACCTAAAGGGTCAGAAAGTGCGGGCGCTGATTGCGCAGGATTTTCGCGATGCGTTCAGCAAAGTGGATGTGATTGTGACGCCCACATCGCCCATTCCTCCCTTCAAACTGGGGGAAAAGACCAACGACCCTCTTCAGATGTATCTTGCTGATATATATACAGTTACAGGATCTCTGGCAGGCGTACCCGGGATCTCGGTGCCCTGCGGAAAGATCGGCGGGAAGTTGCCCGTGGGCTTGCAGATCTTCGGGCCCGCATTCGTGGAAGCCAGCGTTTTGCAGCTTGCCCACGCCTTCGAGCAGGCTGGCGGCGGTTCCGTCTAGGCAATCCAAATGAGGTTTAGCTGTGCCTCCAGAACTTGATTCCATCCTCGCGAATTTGGCCAAAGCACACACGGGACTATTGTCGGCGGCGGATGCCGTGCCGGCGGAAGACTGGAAAACGAGGCCCGGCAAAGACCGGTGGTCGGCCGCGGAGTTGATAGCCCATTTGATGACGGTGGAACGCGGCGTGATTGGAAAGGCGGACCGCGTTGCGCAGCATCCGCCCAAACGCGTTTCAGTATTAAGACGAATTCACATTCCAATGGCGCTCGTGGAATCGCGCTGGATCCGCCGTAAATCGCCAGTGCCCATCGTGCCGGAGATGCTGCGGGACAAAGAGGAAATGCTCGCTGAAATTCGCACGGTTCGGGAGCGTTCGATGGCGTTTCTGGAAGAAACAAGAAGCCGGAATTTGAGCGAATACTGCTGGAAACACCCGGCGATAGGAATGTTGAACGCCTACCAATGGATGCAATTCATAGCGGCGCATGAAGTGCGGCACACAAAGCAGATGCGAGAAATTGCGGCGGGTCTACCGAAAGTCATAGAGGGTGTGCAAAGTAAGACATTTTTTCCATCTCGTTGACTGTACACTGATTTCGTACCATCCCGGATTTCTTCTCCCGATTCACGTTAATGTCTTTTTACACAGGGAGTTGGAACAAAAGTACTAGCCCGTTCGTCTAAGAGAGAGAGAACGGAACTACTATTGCTCTAGAAAAAGGCATCGCTTACGCTGCAAGAAGCATCATAGATGTGGGAGCGATAGATAGTAGCGCGGTGCGGCAAACAGTTTGAGGGACAAGGCCATGGTTACCGTAAAATCGAGTCAGAAGATCTTCACCGACGCGGAAATTGCCGGCCTGACCGGGATTTGCGTCGATCACATTCGCAATTTCGCGAAAAGCCGGCACTTGGGCTTCATCGCGCGCGCCGCGGAAGCCGCCGGCAAGCAGGCGGACCAGTGGCTGTTTACACTGTCCGATCTGATGGTGCTTGTGACGTTGTTCCCGCGCTGCACACACTAAGAATTCAACGACCTTCGCTTTACGAATGGCTCTTTCCGGGACACCGGAAAGAGCTTTTTGCTTTTTGGGACAGTTTAACGGCTAGTTGCAGGGCTGAAGTGAGCGGGGTATTCTTTCTGAAGGGCAAACCGAGTACCTCCTGGGGCATCTGATATCCCAGAAACCGCCATGAGCTTGTTCTCCACACTGCTTTTAGTGCTTCAAATTGCGATGCTGGGCTGGAGTGGAATGGCCTGGCCGGACGGCGGCTCTCCCGCGCCCTCAAAGCAGCAAGATTCCGCAAACGCAAAAAAAACTGGGGATTCGGCCGCTTCCCCGACCACACCTACGGGAGTTCCGCGTGGCAAAAAGCTGATGCTGACGGATGGAAGCTATCAGCTTGTCCGGGACTACGAGAAAAAGGGCGACCGGGTCCGCTATTTCAGCGTGGAACGCGGCGCCTGGGAAGAGATTCCTGCGTCGATGGTGGATTGGGATGCCACCAAGAAGGCGGAAGCCGCTGACGAGAAAACGGCCGCTGCGCTTCTGCAGAAGGTCAAGATACAAGAAGCGGCCGCTAATGCACAAACGCCAGTAGAGGTGGACGCCAGTTTGACGATCGCGCCTGGAGTGTTCCTGCCTGACGGCGAGGGCATGTTCGCCCTGGAGGGCAAGTCCATCAAAAAGCTCGGGCAAGCCGGCTCTGAAGTAAGAACCGACAAGAAAACCGTGCTAAAGCAGGTGCTTTCGCCGATACCGATTGTTCCCAGCAAACACAATATCGAGATTCCGGGAACGAAAGCCACGGTGCGGCTGGCAGCCGGTGTGCCTGAATTTTATTTGCGCGAGCCGCCTCCCGATCCGGAGCGGTATTCTTCGGTCCTGAGAACCGGGCGGCAGGGCGAGTCCGGGCCGGAGGTCGCTTTGGTACGGGCCAAGGTAAAAGGCGGCAAGCGATTGCTGGAGTCGATACGGAGCCAGTTCGGACAGGAGATCGCCCAGGAGCGGGTTGAAATTGCGATCCAGCGGTGGGAAGTTGCGCCAGACATCTACCGGTTTACGCTAAGCGCGCCGTTGCCGCCGGGGGAGTACGCCCTGGCGGAGATCCTGGACGATGGCCTGAACCTGTACGTATGGGATTTTGGGGTCGATGCGGCTCCTGCTGCCGGAAGCAAGGCCGGATCACACTGAAGTCTAAGCCCGAAGTTTCTGGTTAACCATAATAGCCCGTCCCCCCCTGGTTTTCTCGTAAGTGTTCATTCTAAAATGACTTAAAGTCCTTTGTTTTGATACACTTATATAAGTGTTCATTCTAAAGGAGATAGTATCAGTGACTGGTGACTGGTGACTGGTGACTAGTGACTGGCCTGCTCACTGCCGCTACCGCCCGCGAACCTGCCCGCTTCCCTCCAGCTATCTCTAAATTGTTCGTCAAACGATGTGAATTCGTGTGTCGAGGACCGCTAGGAGCGCTTCTGGGGCCATTTTCCTGGTAACAGCGTTGTGGTCTGGCTCGTCAGAGCGGAAAGGCTAACGCGCCTGGTAATTGGTGGGCGCCCGGGGAGGAACTCGTGTTCTCATTCGTCCAAGACGTTCGCTATGCGTTCCGTACGTTGCTCAAAAGCCCGGGGTTCGCGATTGTTGCGGTGCTGACTTTGGCGCTGGGGATAGGGGCGAATGTCGCTACGTTCAGCGTGGTGTACGGCGTTTTGCTGCGGCCGCTGCCCTTCCCGCAGTCCGAGCAACTGGTGCGCGTGTTTGACGATTTGCGCGGGCCCAACGAGCAGGATGTGGGCATGTCCGCGCCGGAGCTTTGGGACCTGCAAGATCGCTCGGGAGTGTTTCAGGACATCTCGGCAGTGGCGCCGAGCAGTTCGGCGGTGGCGGGAGGGCAGCGGACCGTTCGCGCGGAGAGTCTCGTTACTAGCCCCGACTACTTTACTTTGCTGGGAGCGAAGCCGCAGATGGGGCGAGTGTATACGCCGCAGGATTCCGCCCCAGGATTTCTGGAGCCGGTCGTGATCAGCGACGGCTTTTGGCGCCGCAATTACGGCGCGGACGCGAACATCGTCGGCCGGAAGATGCGCCTCGATGGGGACATGTACACGATTGTGGGAGTAATGCCACCGGGATTTCGCCACCCAGGGCGGACGCTGGATACCGATGTAGAAGTCTGGGTGGCTACGGGCTTCAACGGGCTTCCGTTTCCTGTTCCAGCGCAAAGATCTCAGCGAATGATTCCGGGCGCGATCGGGCGATTGAAGCCGGGCCTAAGTGTTGCACAGGCACAAGCGAAGCTCGATGCCTACATCACGGAACTGAGCCGCGTGTATCCCACCGAGTATCCTGCCGCAGCGACATGGGCTGTGCGGCTTGTTCCGGTGAAAGAAGACCTGGTGGGTCCGCAGCGGGGGGAACTGTTCATCCTATTTGGAGCGGTGGGATTTGTTCTGCTTATCGCGTGCGTGAACATTGCCAACCTTCTGCTGGCGCGCTCTTCGGGACGGCGGCGGGAGATTGCTATTCGCTTGACCCTGGGCGCGAGCCGGGCGCGCCTGACACGCCAACTGTTGACCGAAAGCACTCTCTTGTCGTTCATTTCCGGTGTACTCGCGCTGCTTATCGTTTTCTTCCTGAAAAACGCCATCCTGAGCCTTGCTCCTGCGGATATTCCACGGCTCAACGAGGTGAACGTCAGCGCCGGGGTGCTTTTCTTTGCTTTCCTTATTTCGTTGCTTACAGGCGTCGTCTTCGGACTGGCACCGGCGCTGCAAGCGGCGAATCCCAACCAGGTCGAGAATCTGCGGGAAGGAAGCCGAGGCTCGGGGGTCGGCAGACGGCACACTCGTCTTTCGCGCGCGCTGGTGGTTTCGGAAGTGGCGCTCTCGATTGTGCTGCTGGCCGGTGCGGGGCTTCTGCTGCGGAGTTTCTGGCAGGTTCTGGAAGTGCGTCCTGGATTCAATCCCAGCCATCTGACAACGGTACAAATCTGGATTCCGATATCAAACAATCCGGCGAACGATCCATATAGTATCGAAGAAAAGCGGGCCGATTTTCTGCTCGAAGTGTTTCGACGGGTAGCTGCGCTTCCCGAAGTTGAACAGGCTTCCATTTCGGGAAACGATACGTTGCCGATGAACTCCGGCAGAAATTATTCCCAGTTTTCCATTCAAGGACGCGCGACGGAATCGGAACGAAACCCCATTGCGGACATCGCCGTGGTCGATACGCAATATTTCCGGACGATGGAAGTACCTTTGATAACGGGAAGGAATTTCAGCGAGTTGGATACCTACAAAACGCAACCGGTTGCGGTGATCGACCAAGCCCTCGCACGGCAATACTGGCCGGAGCACGATCCGGTGGGACAACAAGTGAAATTCGGATTTGGGCGAGGAATACAAGGAGTGACCATCGTGGGAGTGGCCGGAGATGTGAAGTCGGATGGTTTTGAGGCTCCCAGCGTCCCGCATATCTACGTTGCATTAGGACAGTTCGCACCAGTGAACGCCGTGGTTTTTCTGCGGAGCAAAAGCGGAGTGGAAGCTCTTGGGGAAGCGGTGCGGCAGGAAGTGGAAAAGGTCAATCCGAATGTTCCGGTACACAGCATCAGCTCGATGGATCAAATCATCGCCAGATCCGTGGCGGACCGGCGCTTTTCCCTCGAACTTCTGGGCGTTTTTGCGGCGGTAGCGTTGCTGCTCGCCGCTATCGGCATTTATGGCGTGATGTCCTATTCCTTCAGCCAGCGCACACATGAAGTGGGGATACGGCTGGCTCTCGGCGCGCAGCGACTGGATATCGTGCGCCTGGCGTTAGGAGAAGGCATGCGAATCGTGGTCATCGGATTGGCGGCCGGACTTGTGGGAGCAGCGGTCCTGACGCGATTTTTCCGTTCAATGCTTTTCAACGTTGCGCCAACGGATCCGACTACTTTTCTTTCGGCTTCAGCGCTGCTTGCAGGCGTCGCGCTCTTCGCATGCTACATACCGGCAAAACGCGCAACGCGTGTAGATCCTTTGATTGCGTTGCGCGAAGAATAAAACACCCAGCGCGAATCGGGAAACGGCTATTCGTGGCGAAGGGCACCCAGGGGATCGGATTGGGAAGCGCGGCGGGCGGGTAAGAGGCAAGCGATCAGGCCGGCTGACACCACGATGACTACGACAGTGGAGAACGTGATTGGGTCTGTGGCGGAGACGCCGGGGATTTGAGTGGCGAGGAAGCGGGTTAGGGCATAGCTTGCCAGGAGGCCAACGAAAATGCCAACTGCCACTAAGCGGAGGCCATTGAGCAGGACGAGGCGAAGAATATTTTTCTGTTGCGCGCCCAGCGCCATGCGGATGCCAATTTCACGGGTCTGCAGCGCGACGGTGTAGCCCATTACGCTGAAGACACCGATGATTACCAGGACCAGGCCAATCGCGGAGAAGGCGGTGAGCGTTGCCAATTCGAATTGTGGGCCGCGATAGAACTCGCGCAGGGTAGATTCCATCGTTCCGGAGACGCCGATGGCTACGCTGGGATCGATGGACTGGAGTTCCATCTCCATGGCTCCTAAAACCGAGGCGGCATCGATCGAAGTTCTGGCCAAAAAGGTTCGCCAGTAAAATACCTGGACACTGTAGGGGATGAAGGCTTCGGGAACTTCCTGCCAAGACGGATTTACATAGTCGCGGGACTTGTAGTTGGCGACGACTCCGATGACTTCAAAATATGCGTCGCGCGGAGCATCGCGATACTTTTGGTCGAGCGCGGCGAGCTTGACTTTTTGGCCGAGAGGATTTTCGTTGGGAAAGTACTGGCGAGCGAAGGCTTGATTGATGACCATAACGTGGCGAGCCGCGGTCACGTCGTCTTCGGAGAAAGCCCTGCCGCGGAGCACGGGCACTCCGAGAGTTTCGAAATAGTCTTCGCTGACGGATTCGTCCCGCGCTTCCCAGCGCTCCGCGTGAGGACGGCCGGGAATAATGATGTCGGTCAGGTCGGAATTCAACGGCGGCTCTTCATCGCATTCGGCAGCGGATACTACGCCAGGTACGGCTTTCATGCGGTCGAGAAGCTGACGGGTGACGGAATTTTTGCGGATGCGGACGTTTGCCACAGAAGACGGATCGTTCCAGCTGAAATTGTAGGAGTCGGGCCAGACGAGTCCGAAGTGGAGAAGGTTCTTTGGATTGAAACCGAGGTCAACGCGGGTAAGGACTAGGAAACTACGCATCAAGAGACCAGCACCGATGAGCAGTACGATCGACAAAGCCACCTCAGCGACGACAAGAACGGAGCGGAGCTTGCCTTGGCGAAAGCCAGCGCCGGTGCCCGGACTAGCGCCGATGAGGTGCGGCTGGACGTCGCCGCGGATGACAACAAGCGCTGGTGCGAGGCCACAGAAGATTGTGCTGAGAAAGGTGACGCCAAGCGTGAGAAAAAGAACGGGAGCGTTCATGCGAATAATGGTTTCCTCGGGGAGCGTGCCGGCGGGAATGAGCGAGACGACGGCGTCCAGACCGAAATAGGCGAGCACACAACCCACCGCGGAAGCCGCAGCGGCAAGGGCGAAACTTTCGACGAGGAGTTGGCGGATAAGACGGGCGCGCGTGGCACCCAGTGTGACGCGCATAGCAATTTCACGTTCGCGAGCGGTGGCGCGGGCAAGCAGCAAGTTGGCAACGTTGCTGGAGGCAATAAGCAGGAGCAGAAAGACGGCGGCAAGCAACGCGTAGAGTGTGGTTTTGAAGCCTCCGATGAGGCTGTCGAGCAGCGTTCGGGTCACCACCGTAAGGTTTTCTGGAAATCTTCCGCGAGGGCTGGTCTTCTGCAGGCCGTGTGCGATGGTGTTCAGTTCGGCCTGTGCGGCTTGCATGCTGACGCCGGGTTTGAGACGCCCGATGATATTGCCTTCGGGCTCGTCCTCGCGCATGGGCATCCAAAGACTTGCGTTAAAGGCGTTGAAGCGCGCAGGCATGATGCCGACAAGGGTTCGCGGAGTGCCGCGCAGGACAAAGCTTTTGCCAAGGATGTTTGGATCGCCGCCGAATTCACGTTGCCAAGTGCGGTAGTTCAGAACAAATACGGGTGGCGCAGCGGGGCGGCCGTCTTCTTCTGTAATGGTGCGGCCAAGGAGCGGCGGGACTCCCAAATAGTCGAATGTGTTCGCCGTTACGTCGGCGCCGAACGGCAAAGCATGGGTGAATTTGCCGTCATCGTAGAGGAGCCGGCCCACGGTTCCGTAGGCGACCATGTCTTCGAAGACGTGATTCTGTTCGCGGAAGGCACGAATTTCGGCAGTCGAGAAATAGCTGCGGCCTTTTGAGGCGCCGGTGCCGGCGGTATTGCGAATTTCAAATACCACCGATCGGTTGAAGTCTTTGTAGGGAAGGGCCTGGAAGAAGACGTTGTAGACAACGCTGAAGACGATCGTGGAAGCGCCAATACCGAGAGCCAAGGCGAAAATGGCGATGAGGGAGAAACGGCGGTTCTTATGGAGAATGCGGAGGGCGTAGCGGAAGTCGCGGGCTAGACCGTCGAGGAATGTTTTCATGGGAGCAAACTCTACACCGAACGGGCTGCAAATTGTAGGGACCGCCGATGGATGAGACGAGTGAATTAGCGAGTCCGGAAGTAAGCCACAACTGACGGGGCAAGGCGTTATTCGGGCGTGGGGATGGGGGGGGCGGAGGCGAAGACTTCCTGGAGGAGGGCGAGGACGTCCGAAATACGGAAGGGCTTCTGAAGGTGGCGAGGGTCGATGGGGCCGGCTGGAGATTCGGAGGATTCGATGAGTTCCCCGGACATGAAGATCAGGGCAGGTTTGCGAGTGCCCGCGGCGGCCAGCAGGCGTTCCGCGGCTAGTTTGCCGCTGATGTGGGCGCCGTTCTGAGAAAGATTTAAATCGCAGAGGATGGCGTCGGGAGAACGCTTGGCGACAAAGGCCAATGCTTCCTCGACGTTGGCGGCACAGTCCACTTGCAAGCCGCGGGCGGTCAGACCTTCGGAGAGGAGGCCACGGAGGCTCTCTTCATCGTCCAAGACAAGAACGGAACGCCCTCTCAAGAGATTGAGATTGAGATCGGGGGCGGTGGACGAACCTCTGTTAGTGGGTAACGGAGTGACGGGGGAATATGGGAGAACTTCCACGTCGACAGCGGCTGGGAGGTAGACAGTGAATGCGGAACCGCC
>Ga0210403_10000856_pt1 | contig 30115 bp, 31 predicted proteins | sample IncBWC19MmetaG_FD_150863 | JGI IMG/M metagenome (GOLD analysis project Ga0210403, IMG submission 150863) | Forest soil microbial communities from Barre Woods Harvard Forest LTER site, Petersham, Massachusetts, United States - Inc-BW-C-19-M | ecosystem: Environmental > Terrestrial > Soil >...
TATTTGATCCCGTCTCGGACGCATTCGGTGTTGCGATCGAAACCAATGTAGCCAAGCAGCTCCAGAGTGCGCGCGGTGAGATCGCTGCAGGTCGGATCGAGAATTGCATTGTGGTCCGCAAACGGCATGTCTTCCAGCCACGGCGTTGTCACGTTCTTGTCGAACGCTGCCCAGCCACCGTCGTGGCATTGGAAACTGAGCTGCCACCCCAGGGCGCGCCGAAAAAGTTGGTTGAGTAACTGTGGATCTTTCGGTTGTACCAACCTCAATGCCATCAACACCATGGCGGTGTCATCAACATCCGGGTAAAACACATTGTTGTACTCGAAGGCCCAGCCACTGGCTTCGGGGTACGAATTGTTTACGGCCCAATCGCCGCGGATGCGCACTTCCTTATTAACGAGCCAGTCAGCCGCTTTTTGCAGGGCGGGATGCTCGGGCGGAACCCCGGAATCTGCGAGCGAAATGATGGTGATCGCAGTGTCCCAAACCGGAGACAGACACGGCTGAATGCGAAAATCTTCAGGATCGTCAACGAACAATCCGGCAAAATCTTTTTCCGCCTTGGCGTAGACGGGATTTCGTTTCGAATAGCCAAGCGCGCGCAGCGCAATCAGAGAATTCAACATCGCGGGATAAACTGCGGCCAGACCATCGCTGCCCTCGCCGATGCGTTCGAGCATCCAACGCTCCGCTGCTTCCAACGCCCGCCGCCGCAGTAATCCAAGACGAAGCGGCTGCAGAAATTTCAAAGTGTCGTCGAGGCGGAGGAAAAAATTGCGCCAGGTCCAGAACGTCTCGCTGCGTGGGAGTCGCAAATCGGCTTGCTCAGTGCCAAGAGGATAGAGCTCGTGCAGTTGTTTTTCGCCGGGCAGCACCCGTGTCGGTTTGAAATGGTTGATAATGGACAGCGGCAGGAGCATTGCGCGACTCCACGACGACATTTTATATATGTGAAATGGCGCCCAGCCTGGCAGGAGCACCATCTCCACCGGGATTGCCGGCAAATATTTCCAGGGAAAAACACCAAGCAGCGCGAGGTAAAGCTTGCTGAATGTGTTCATCTGTGGAATGCCGCCGAGGCGCATGATCGTTGCGCGCGCCTCCTGCATAAACGGCGCATCGACGGAACAACCGGCGAGTTTCAGCGCGAAATAAGCCTTCACGGACGCGTTAATCTCGCTCGGCCCACCGTGATAGATGTTCCAGCCGCCTTCCGGCAATTGGCGCTTGAGAATATGACGGACACAACGGCGCTGCAGTTGCGCGTCTACTTCGCCGCACCAGTGCATGAACACGACGTAATCGGAACACAAGGTGCTATCCACGAGCAGCTCGCCGCACCAATGTCCGTCGGGTTTTTGCTGCCCTAAAAGATTTTCCTGGGCCCGCGCAATCGCACGCGCAATCTCTTCGTCGACCGCCGTGTAGGATTCGAATGTCTCCGGCGCGCTTGGCAGCACGATCAGTTGGTTCGAATATTCCGGCATCTCGATCCTTCAGGAGGCTTGCGCGGTTGGTTCTGCGCGCTTGCCGGTGAGATGACCATTTCCAGAACTGACACCGTTATAGGCGAGAACCTCACTACCGCGACCAGCGGCCTTCGGCTTTGCACCGAAATTGAACTTGATATTTTTCCAAGTGTCGCCGCGCTGAGCCTGTAAACCGAGCGTTGCAGTGGGCTCATAGCCGCAGTGCACCATGCAATTTTCGCATCGGGTGTCGCGCGCAACGCCATTGACCACCCCATAGCGGTCCCACTGCGTTTGCTCTAGCAGTTCCGCGTAGCTCGAGTAATGCCCGTCGGTCATTAGATAGCACGGAGCCTTCCAACCACGAATGTTTCGGGTTGGAATTGCCCAGGCCGAACATGTCAGATCTCGTTTGCCCGCGAGGAATTCAAAATAAATAGGCGTTCCGAAAAACGTGTATCGATTGATCCATTTGTCGATCTCTCGGAATTTCTCGATCGTCATGGAGCGGGTGAGGAAGAAATCCTCCGGCCGTAACTTGAGCCGTTTGATCATGTCCCGTTTGGCTGCGTCGTAATCGTAACCCGGAGTGATGGTGTGTCCGTCAACACCGAGATCGGCAAGATAATCGAACATTCGTTCGATCTCCTGCATATCGGTTTCCTTATAGATGGTCGTATTCGTCGCGACCTGATACCCAAGCACCTTCGCCATTTTGATGGCCAGAATGCATTCCTTGAAAACGCCTTCGCGCTCAACGATTAGGTCGTGCGTTCGCTCCAAGCCATCGAGGTGTACATTCCAGTACATCCATTTGCTTGGCGCGATGACATGATCGCGGATTGCGGATTGCGGATTGCGGACTGTTGCCGCCTCTTTTTCGCTTACTAATCCGTTCGCCAGCAGAACGCGAAGCTTGTTCTCTAATTCATTCCGCAATCGTCGATCCGCACTCCGCAATTCTTTGGTGAGCCATTCGCGCATTTTTTTCCGCATGAATATGGCATTGGTGCAGATGTAGACGATCCGCTTCTGCGCGAGTAATCCTTCGACCAGCGCCTCGATATGCGGATAGATCAGCGGTTCGCCACCGCAAATGGAGACCATCGGCGCGTTGCACTCTTCGGCCGCCGCCAAGCAGTCGTCCAGGCTCATCATGTCCTTGAGCGAGGTGGAGTATTCGCGAATCCGGCCGCAACCGGTGCATGTCAGATTGCAGGTATGCAACGGCTCGAGCTGAAGCACGGTGGCAAACTTCTTGGTGCCACGCAACTTATGTCCGATCACGTAGGCAGCGATTTTCGCTGTGAGCGGAAGAGGAAATTTCATAAAAGCGAGTATTTTAGCGAGAGCCGCTCGGGGTGTCAATGAGCCGGCCCCGTTTGTTAGTGTGAATCGGCCTGCAGCAGATATTTGGATTTACCGCCAAGATCTTACGTTATTGGCAACTGAACAGCAAAATAAACCTGCGACTACGAGGGATTTCTGTGGTTTAATAGTCGTAAGTGGATTCGAAAACCAAACGGAGCAATCAGATTATGAAACGATTATTCTTAGCAGTATTTGCCGTTGGGCTGATTGGCTGCGCAAACCAACCCGCGCCCCCGCCCGGTCCGGCCGTGACCGGCAGCTACCCTTATTCCCGGTATGCTTTTACGGCGGATGTATGGGGCCATCGTAGCCCCGCCTATAAGGATTGGAGCACGGCCCAATTGCAGCAGCGCCGCCTCGATCTCTACGGGATGGACCCGCTCACCCAGACTCGCGAGGGCGTGCCCGCTTATATCTATCACGGGCAAGCGACGGCTTCACAAGACGAGATCAAGGCAATCGAAGTTGAGTTGAATTGGCGTTATGACCATGGCGATAAAAGCGCAGAGCTGAAGGAATTCTGGCCTTCGGTGCGGCGGCATATTGCTAACGGCGGGCGTTTCGACTCAGGCTTGTAACACACGCCCGATTCGGGCGGCGAAGAATCGAGGCGAATCAGCAAGATCGCGTGCGCACCAGAGTCCGTGCGCTGGGGTCGCTCGCTACGCTCACACTCCGTGCCAGCCGCGGCGAATCAAGCTCACGGCAATGGCGGCCAGCAAGAGCGCCACTATTTTCGACACGCCGCGTAACCCTTGTCTGCCCATCCCGCGCGCGACAAAATCGGCATTCCAGAACGCGACCACGACCAGCGCGAGATTGACCAGAAGCGCCGCAACCGTAAACACCAGGCCGACTGTATCAACCAGGACTAGCAGCGCTGTCAGCAGTGCCGGCCCGGCTATCAAAGGCATGCCAAGCGGGACGACGCCAAAGTCGTCCGTGGCTTCGCGACTGGCCGGCGCGACATTAAGCAACTCCCGCCCGGCTAAGCCAAGCAAAATCAGGCCACCTGCCACCTGAAAATCCGCTACGGTGATTCCAAGTGCGGTAAAGACTATTTTTCCGAGAAATATAAACCCAACCGAAATACAGAGCGCCGTGAAGATGGCGATGAAACCTTCTCGCTGCCGTTGTTCGCGCGGAGTATCCCCAGCCAGACCCATAAACACGGCCACCAGGCCAATAGCATCTATCGCGACAAAAATCGGAATAAAGGCGACGAAAAATTTGTGGACCATGTTTCTAAGCGTTGCCTTGAAGTCCCGCTTCTCGCCACAGATGAACAAAGATGGAACACAGATTCATCAAAATTCCTTCTGCGGTGTCTCAGAATTCGTGTAAATCTCTGTCCGATTCAGGTCTTTCACTCTTTATGTCAAACATTTTGAAGAAAACTCTATTCCTCTACCCATTACTGTTTTTCGCAGTTTCGAATTCAAGTTTTTCCGCCGCCGAATTGAAAACCGTCGATGATTTTCGCAGCGCCGCGGCGAAGGCGAATGCTGTGCTGACCATTCCGGATTGGGAGCAAACGCCGGAAGCGGTCGAGGCTTCAATGAAAAAAGCGATCGCAAACGCGAACGCCGCCCTGGATCAGATCGGTGCTCAAGATTTGGGCAAGGTCACTTTTAAGAGCACCGTGGTCGCACTGGATGATGTTACTTATCAAGCGAGTCTCGCGGCAAACAAGGCCACGATCATCAAGGAAACGAACACAAATCCCGCGATGCGCACTGCCGCAGAGAACGCCGTGAAAGCGTTCCAGGACTGGGCAGTCGGCGTTGACTATCGCGAAGACGTTTACAAGGCCATTAAAGCTTTTGCAGATACGCATCCAAAGCTCACCGGGGAAGACGAAAAGCTCCTCAAAGAAACATTGCGTGATTATCGCCGCGCCGGTTTGGACTTGGCGCCTGACCAGCGGAAGGAAGTCGAACAACTGCGCAAGGAATTGTCAAAGCTGGGGACAGATTTCGATACCAACATCGTTCAGGCCGGCGCTCCGGTTATGTTCACGAAGGCGGATCTCGACGGCCTTCCGGAAAGTTTCTTCGCCTCCCCCGGCATCAAGATCGGCGACGACGTTTACACAGTCATGGCGAACGTCACGTGGCAGTTCAATACCGTCGAGGAAAACGCGAAGAGCGAGCGCACGCGCAAACAACTTTATCTCGTTCACGAAACTCTGGCTAAAGACAATGTCTCCGTTCTGAACCAAATGCTGACCCTGCGGAACAAGATCGCGCTGCGGCTGGGCTACAAGTCGTGGGACGATTACCAGACGGAAGTCAAAATGGCCAAGACCGGTGCCAACGCCGAAAAATATATCAACGACTTGGTGAGTGGAATTCAACCGAAGTTCGACAGCGAAGTAACGCAACTGCAAAAGTTGAAAGCCGCCGATACGAACGATCCGAACACCAAAATCGAGGTATGGGACTGGCGCTATTACAGCAACCAGCGAAACAAACAAAAATACGACGTCGATAAGGAAGCGCTGCGCGTGTATTTCCCGTTCCAAAACGTCCTCGAAGGTATGTTCAACATTTACCAGCGCATTTTCGGGCTAAAATTCGAAAAGATCGCCGCGGCTTACAAATGGGTTGACGATCTCCAGCTTTATCTCGTCACCGATTCCGCCACGGGCGAGCCGCTCGGGATGTTTTATCTCGATATGTTTCCGCGCGAAGGCAAATTCAATCACTTTGCGCAATTCGACGTCATCAGCGGCAAACTGTTGCCGAACGGAAAATATCAGCGGCCAACTGTCGCTTTGCTTTGCAATTTTCCTCCCCCTGTCGGCGACGCACCCTCACTGATGACGCATCAGGACGTGGAGACTTTGTTCCACGAATTCGGGCATGCTCTGCATTCCATTGTCACTCGCGCCAAGTATGGCCGTTTCGCGGGAACGCATGTCCCGGGTGATTTTGTCGAAGCGCCGTCACAGATGCTGCAAAATTGGGTGTGGGACAAGAAGGTGCTCGACACCTTCGCCGCTGATTATCGCGATGCATCGAAAAAAATTCCAGCAAATATCGTCAAAAAGCTGAACGACGCCAAGCTGGCAAACGCCGGCGTTTTTTATCGGCGCCAATTCGCGTTTGCTTCGCTGGATCTTGCTCTGCACGATCCGCATCCTGAAGACATGCCATATGATTCCGTCGCGATATCGAACCCGATCTTAGAGAAAGTTTTTCTGCCAATCGATCCGAGCACAACGTTTGTTTCCTATTTTGGACATCTGAACGGATACGATGCGGGCTACTACGGCTACGCCTGGGCAGACGCGATTGCCGCCGATATGGCAACTGTTTTCGAAAAGGCAAAGGACGGCTATCTCGATAAACAGGCAGGGATGAAATTGCGCCATGAGATTTACGAACCCGGCGATTCGCGCGACGTCAACGAGTCAATCGAAAAATTCCTGGGCCGCAAACAATCCGTCGAGCCGTTTCTGAAGAAAATCGGCATTGGCACGCAGGAGAAACACGTCGGGGCGCAGGAGAAGAAGAAAGCTCCTGCCGAAATATCACAGCAAACTCGATAACAGGCCGGCGATGGGATGAACGTGGATGAGAATGATCGCCAGCTACACTTGCACTGCGGCGATTTAGATGGTTGAATCAGCACTCGCAGTTCTCAAAATCTGAATGGGCTCGCTTAAAAAAAGAAGGAAAGCAAAAATTGCCAAACACAAGCGCCGTAAACGAATGAAGGCGCACCGGCATAAGAAGCGCCTGCGGTACAAGCTCTAGGAGCAAGCCGCCACAAGGGCGGTCTCATTGCGTGCATTTTTCTGGCGAACATCCGCGGCTTAGTGCCCGAGTAATGGAGTGTTGGACTGGTTGAAGAATCGACGACGGGTAAGGACTCCATCAGACCATCGCGGCGGCCTGCCGGTTTGCCGAACCCGCGCCAGAAAGATAAGATTAAGGGTGCGGGAGCAAAAAACGTTCTGGTTTGGTTGCGTCTGCCGGAAGGTCATTGTCTGGGTTAGCTTTTTGATTGCGGCAGTCGTTGCAGACGGCGAAGGGCCGAAAGCTTTACCTGCTAAAATCCTCCACGCTCATCCGGCAAAGCCGGCCCCGCGCCAGGATGATTCGGCCGGCTCAAAGCCGGCATCAGATCTCGCGTTGCGCTCGCAGGGCGCGCACAAAGCGGATGCGCTCGCGCATTTCGTTGAAGGAATGGGGTTCGAAGAAAACGGCGAGATGGAGCGTGCGCTGGAATCCTATCGCAAAGTACTCAATGTCGATCCCGGCCAGTCGGAGCTCGCCTCGCGTGTGGCCGGTTTGCTGATACAGCAGGATGATTTTCCGCAGGCAATCGACGTGCTGAAAGACGCAATCAAGACAAACCCGAATAACGCCGAGCCATATCAGCAACTCGCTTTCATCTACACGAGATATTTGAAGAAAACGGACCAGGCGATTGATTACGCCAATCGCGCCATCGCTCTGAATCCCGGAGACGTGGAAGGCTACCAGCGCCTCGTCGAGATCGAACTCGCAGCGGGACAAGAGAGAAGGGCTCTCGACGCTCTGGATCGAGCTCTTAAGGTTCACAGTAGCGATCCGAATTTCTGGCTGCGCCTTGGAAAACTTTATGTGGCCATTCTTTTCAAGTCCGATTCACAGCCAAAGCCGGACGAACTAAAAAAGACTAACGAAATTTTTAAAGAAGCGGCCGAAAATGCCGGCGATGACCCCGACATCCTCAAGGAAGTGGCTGACTACTACGCGGCTTCGCAGCAACTCAAGGAAGCGATCCCGCTTTATCTTCGCGTTCTAGAACTGCAACCGGACGACGCAAACGCGCGAGAGAAACTGGCGACCGGTTTTGTCCTGACAAATCAGAGAGACAAAGCAGTTGAAATGCTCGAGCAAATCATCAAGGAGCATCCCGAAAAATATCAGCCGTACGATTTACTTGCTCAGGTGCTCGACGAGGAAGCGCGATCGCTGCAGCGTGCGAATCACATCGAGGAAGCGAAAGTGAAGTTCGCCAAGGTAGCTGCCAACTATGAGCAAAGCCTCTTGATTAATCCAAACCACGCCGGGACATATGTGCGTCTGGCGGAGTTGCTTCTCGGTCCGTTAAAGGATGCCGACCGCGCAGTGAAATTGCTGACTGAAGCGCGGCGCCGATTTCCCGGAGCACCCGAGATCGTCTATTACTTGGCGATCGCTCAACGGGAAGCGAAGCAAACCCAGCAAGCCGTGGCCACTTTTGAGGAAGCGCTGCACGAAGCGCAACTCGACGAAGACGATGACTTTGTGAATGCAAAGTTTTACTTTAATTACGGAGCGGCTGCTGAACAGGCCGGCTTGTACGACAAGGCGGCTGACTTGCTTCGTAAATCGATTGCGCTCGATCCCGAGAACTCGGCGGAGTCCTGCAATTACCTGGGCTATATGTGGGCCGATCACAACATGAATCTAGACGAAGCTGAGTTGATGATCAGACGCGCCTTGGAAAGCGAACCCAACAATGCATCGTACCTGGATAGCCTTGGCTGGGTCGAGTTTCGAAAGGGTAACTTTGATCAAGCCCTAAATGACCTGCTCCGCGCGGCGAAGACCGCAGAGCGCGAGGACCCGGTGGTGTTTGAACATATTGGCGATACTTATTTGAAATTGAATCGGAGCCGGGAAGCGTTGGAAGCCTGGCAAAAAGCGCTCGCGCTCGATCCAAAGAATAAAAATCTCGCGGACAAAATCCAAACTACTAAAAAGACCATCGGAAAGGACTTACCGGTAAAGACGAATCCGACTTAACGAGTGGATCAACGTCAGACGTTGAGGCCTGAAATGAAGCAATATCCCACGGCCTGGCAACGCAAGATGATGTGGGCGGCGCTGACTGCCTTCTTCGTGGTGGTTCTCGTGGTCATCCTTGCCGCAATCATCTGGGCCGGGGCAAACATCATCAGTTTTCTCCAACCGATTCTGATCCCGGTGGCGATCGCCGTGATTCTTACTTATCTGCTCGATCCGTTTGTGACGAAAATTTCGCGTGGAACGCTTACTCGCACCAAGGCAATCGCGCTGCTTTTCGCCATAGCGTTTTTCGCATTGGGCGGATTGGCAGCCTGGCTCGTTCCGACGATCTCGGTTCAGAGCGCAAACTTTGCTAGGCAAATCCCCTCCTATACCGAACAGGCGCGAGATTACATCGTCGATCTTATTTATCGGTTCGACCAAACATTTGGCTTGCTTGGCGCAGGACAAACGAAATCTGCGTCCAAAAATCTCACAAACCTGCTGATCGGACCGGGTCCATCTGCTTCTCCCCATTCGCAAGCCGCATCGACTCCTGTCGCCTCGCCGCAAGCCGCTGCGCCTGCCACTGAAGTAATCGCACCGAGTCAACCGAAGCTGAGCACCGCCGAACGCCAACGCATTCAAGCATACGTCGAACAACAAATGCCAAAGTTGCAGGACGCGCTCCCCACTTTACTGGGAAAACTGTGGGACATTTTAAAGAAAAGTATCGGCGGATTTCTCGGCGCGACCGGTTTCCTGCTGAGCCTTGTTCTGGTCCCGGTGTATTTGTTTTTTCTGCTGAAAGAAAAGCCGCGCATTGAACAGAGATGGACACACTACCTCCCGTTACGCGCATCGCCGCTGAAGGACGAGGTGGCGGAGGTGCTGTGGCAAATCAACTCGTATGTTGTGGCGTATTTCCGGGGCCAACTGCTCGTCTGCCTGGTGGATGGCCTTCTCATCGGCACGGCGCTCACAATATTCGGACTGAACTTTGCTGCGGTAATTGGTGCGATGGTGGTTGTGCTCACGATGATTCCGTACATCGGAATCATCATTTGCTGGGTGCCGGCTGTCCTCATCGCTGCTTTCCAATGGGGCGATTGGATGCATCCAATCATCGTGACGGTGATTTTCATCTTTATACAGAATCTGGAAGGCCTGTTCTATGCACCGCGGATTGTTGGTAACTACGTGGGCTTACATCCGATGACCGTGATCGTCTCGATCTTTGTCTGGGGCTTGATCATCGGCGGAGTTATCGGGCCGCTCCTTGCTGTGCCGCTTACTGCGACGCTGAAGGTGCTTTTTGGGCGTTACGTTTGGGGCCGGCATTTGCGGGAACAGCCTCTGCCGATCGAAACGGCTCTCACATCTGAACAAATCGAACTGCCAACTAATCGTTAGTGCAATCACGACCGTGGATGAAAGGGAGAAATGGATCGACTGGCGTCGAGACAACGCACGTGCTGTCGGAGCAAGTCAAACAGTGCGAATATCGAAGAGGCCGGCAATCGTTTGGCGCCACGGAATCGTCGTTGCTGAGGCAGCTTCGGCCGGCCCGTGTTGTATTTGCAGTTGCCGCATTGGCAACCATCTTTTTGCTGGGCACCTTTCTCGTCAGTTACGGTTCAAAACTGTATAAGAACTGGCGCGAAAACCGTTTGTTGGATCGGGCAACTGCACTGCTGCAGGAGGCAAAATTCAGCAAAGCAGCGCAAATGGCGCGAGAGGTCCTCGCGCGGAATCCGGATTCTCTGCCGACGCTGTCGATCCTCGCAGATACAGCGGAAAGACAAAATCTTGAAGATGCCGTTTCGTGGCGTGAGCGGATAGCGCGATTGCGACCAAATGATGGCGAGAGCCAGCTCAACTACACTTCCGCTGCGCTGCGGTTTGGGAAGCTCGATCTTGCGCGCGAAGCGCTCAATCGAGTCCCTGCGAGAGATCGCGACAGCGCAGCTTTTCATGTCGTTGCAGGCTGGCTGGCGCATGCCGAAGGAAATTTTGTCGAGCAAGAAGAACAATTTGCAGCTGCGATAAGGAAAGAACCGAACAACGACCTCTATCAGTTTAATCTCGCTGCACTGCAAATTCGTTCCAAAGAGGCAAAAAAGAGCAAGAACGCGAGGGATGCACTCGAACGGCTTAGCAAAATAGCGCCTTACCGGACGGGTGCCCTGCGCGCGTTGCTCCATGATGCTGTGGAACGCAATGACCTCACCGCCGCGGATCGTTTTGCGCAACAGCTCCAAATGTCGCCCGATGTCACGTTCAGCGATTATCTGCTTTGTCTGAATTTTTACCGGAAGCTTGACGAGAAAAAATTCCGGCTGCTGCTCGACAGAGTGAAACCGTTTGCGGCACGAAATGCCTCCGATCTCGCAGCGCTCATGGAGTGGATGAATCAAAACGGACTCGCTGGAGACGTTGTGAAGTGGATCGACAAGCTGCCAGCAGCCCAACTGAATTCGCCCCCTGCGTCGGTCGCCGTGGCGGATGCGTACGCGACAGCAAAAAATTGGTCACGGCTGACACGATGGACCCGGACAGGAACCTGGGGTGACGCCGAATACCTGAGGCTGGCATTGCAGGCAATTGCCGTCCGCCACCTGCGATCCGGCAGTGGATCAACCGCGAACTCAGGTTTCGAAACGCTCTGGCAGCGTGCCAACGAATGGTCGAAGGACGAGCCGGAACGAAAACTTACTCTTGCGCGGCTCGCTACGAAATGGCGATTGGATAGCCATGCCGAAGAACTCTGGTTAAAGCTCGAAGACAATCCGCGAATGCGCCGTGAGGCCCTCGACAATCTCCGCCAGCTGTTTCGCGCGAATAGCGAAACTACCAAGCTGTACGACGTTCTTCAACGCCTTCATGAGAGTTCGCCTAACGAGGCATCGATCACAGCCGACCTTGCGCGGCTTGGCCTCAACCTTGACCAAAATACTGAACGTTCACGTCAACTCGCGAAAGAGGCGTACGATCGCACGCCGAACGACATCAATTGTGCCGTGACGTATTCATTTTCGCTACATCGCCTTGGTCGTAACTCAGAGGCTTTTGACATCATCCAAAGTTTACCGCCCGACCAGTTACATGATCCACATGCAGCCGTTTATGTCGCCTTGGTTCTGATCCAGGCCGGCCAACTCGACCTAGCCAAGGAGGACGTCGCAGCCGCCGAAAGTGGCACGCTTTATCCGGAAGAAAAGAAGTTGCTCGAAGAAGCCAAAACCAGGCTCGTCGCTGCGGCAGCAACTCCGTCGCCAACAAATCAGGAAACCGCTCCATCGTTAAAGCCAATGCGCTGAGGACAGCGCAGGCCCCACCTATCACTGCAATCAATCGACCGGCATTTCCGTTTAGAACGTGTCGGTCCCAGCGCTCGGCAAAACCGGAAAACCGTACCGAATAATCGAACTGTAGGGCCTCTACGTCAGACGCCCAATGCTGGGATCATCGGTCACACAAAGATACGGCTTCAATAACGCGCCAAGCCTCAACATCGGCGCGAGATTGCGTGGGTGAAATACAGTGCACAGCTTTAATTGCGCCGAAAGGCACGTCCCGATGTGGAACTTTGATGGAAGCTGTGAGATCATGCCGGGTCTCGGCTGCCAACTTCTTGTAGAGCAAACTTAGGTGCGGTTTTAATTCGTACTGCGATGAATCGTTCGCAGCATTGCGAATTACCTCATTTAGTTGCCGCAGTTGCGTGGTCAGCGCGAATTCCACAAACAGCGTTTTGGTAAACTCTTCTGACTGATCAATCTGAGTCGGGTTCAGCGTAATTCGTGTGCATTCGTGCACGGCGTCTCCGAGCGCGCGACTGGCCGCATCACCGCGATCCGCTCCCACATAAATCGTCATGTGCGGCTCGAAAACGGGCGCATCGTATCGACCTGCGAGATCGTTGATGATCCCCTGGAAAGAGCAGTACGCGGGTTCGGTCGGTATTAGCCAGTAAGCGGTAACGGTTCTTCTGCTCACAAGAGGACTGACCACTTGGGTTCAACTCCACTTTTGCAGCTCTACGATGTTGCCTTCAGGATCCCGCGCATAAACCACATGAAGCAGACCAACGCCTTTTACTTCTGCTGTGGCAATTTCTCCCACTGTGGCGCCGCCGCTCGCGATCAGCGTTTGCAGCGCCTGATTGACGTCATCCACCGCAAATGCAATATGAGCGAGTCCGCACTCATTAGCTCTCGGCAGTTCGCGTGCGATCAACTGATCGTAGCTGAAGATTTCCAGCGTCGGGCCGTCGTCCTCGTAGCCGGGCAAACGCAGATGAACACCGCGAAGATGGGCATTTGGAACCGAGGTCACCCTGTCGAGCCACGCAGCGGACAAGTCGCGCTCCGGACCTTTGGGCTCGCATCCGAACACTTCGACATAGAAGCGAACGAGCCGTTTCCAATCTCTGGCAATCAGATTAGTGTGCACGAATTTCGCGCGGATTGGCATTCTTTTCTTCCTCCGATAAATTTTACCCATACCATAACGCATCTGCCTATGTAATTCTGAGCGAAGCGAAAAATCTCTGATTTTTTCTGGATCGAATCGGCTGGAAACAGACTGAGATCTTTCGCTTCGCTGAGCGTGACAGTGGGATTAGAGTTGGCTGAAATTACCTTATGCCGACGAATGTTTTGGGAACAGAGTTGAAATGTTGCTGTCGCGATCCGATGACCGGATTTTATCGCGACGGCTATTGTCGAACGGGACCGGAGGATGCGGGGCAGCACACAGTCTGTGTGAAAGTCACGCGGGAGTTTTTGGATTTCTCTGTGCTCGACGGTAACGATTTGGTCACACCCCATCCCGAGTGGGGTTTTCCCGGACTCAAGCCCGGCGACAAGTGGTGCGTATGCGTGACCCGGTGGAAAAGCGCGCTCGACCACAATCGTGCGGCGCCTGTGGATCTCGACGCGACGCACACTTCCGCGCTCGAATTCGTCACGCTGGAAGAACTAAAAACGCACGCGCTGAAGCAGGGCTAGTGCAAAGCGCTCCGCGTGTGAATTTCGGCGTCGCGCCGAGACCGACTTCCTTTTGACTTCGCCCGCATGAAGAGAAGTGAACCCGCAGGCGTGGGACGAGACGCGTGCGGTCATCCGGAAATGGGTGGCGGTTGAATCTGATCGAGTTTGCCGCCAGGCTAAGAGCAGATTGAAACTGCCGTTCAGTTTGTTCCTGGCGCTCCGGTATTTGAAACCAAAGCGCACATTTCTGTCGATCATCACACTGATCTCCGTGATTGGAGTGATGCTTGGCGTGACAGTGCTGATCCTTGTGATCTCGGTGATGACTGGCTTTGACCGGGAACTGCGCCAGAAGGTGATCGACTTCGACGCGCACATTCTCGTGACTTCAGAGGACGTGTTGCGTGATTGGCGAGCGCTCAAGGCCAAAATCGACAAAACACCGGGCGTCGACGCCACCGCTCCGTACGTGCAAGGACCCGTGATTGTGGAATTTCACAATCGGCGCCTCGCGCCCCTGATTCGCGGCATCGATCCCGAGCAGGAAGAGAAAGTGATTCCGCTGCGAAAATTCATCAAATTCGGCAAGCTCGATCTGGAAGGCGAATCGACTGTGCTCGGAATTGAGTTGGCGCGAAAACTCGGAGTAAAGGTGGGCGACAAGGTAACAATTTATTCCCCGGGCAATCTCGGCCAGGTGCTGGATAGCATTAAAAAACTGGAAAACGCAAATGGCGAAGAAGAGAGGAAAGCCATTGACGAATTACGCGATGTGATCCTCCCGAAGGAACTGACCGTTACCGGCATTTTCGAGACGGGGCACTACCTGCATGATTCCGAATTTCTGCTCGTCCCGGTTTACATCGGACAAGAGTTATACGGTCTGGGCGACGCTTTACATGGCATCACCGTCAAAACGGACAACCCTTACGACGCCGAACGCGTCAAACAGGAAATCGAGCAATTGCTCGAGCCACCGGCATACGCCGAGACTTGGATCGACATGAATCGCCAGTATTTCGAAGCCGTACGGCTTGAGCGCACCGTGATGTTCTTCCTATTGTTCTTCATCGTGATCGTGGCGGCGTTTGGGATAATGAGCACGCTGATCACGGTCACGGTACAAAAGCGCCGCGAGATCGGAATCGTGAAAGCGCTCGGGGCCAACATCTCGCAAATCATCTGGGTCTTCCTTGGCCAGGGCACAATCGTTGGCCTATTCGGGACGGTCACGGGTCTGGGGCTGGGGATGACGTTGATCCGTTACCGGAACGAATTCAGTCAATGGCTCGCATCGACGTTGCACATCGAGATTTTTCCGCGCGAAGTCTATCAATTTTCATCCATCCCGGCCGAAGTCATTCCGCGGGACGTTGCCATCATTTGCATCAGCGCTTTTTTGATCTGTTCGTTAGCTGCGCTGATTCCGGCTTACTTTGCCGCCCGCCTCGAACCGGTGAAAGCACTGCGTTACGAGTAGCGCTGCGCGGGCTCTGATTGCGGCATTCGACGGGAACTCCGCTACAACTCCCGATCGCGGGGCGCGATTGAATAGCTATTATGGCAACATCGAAAAGGAACACAGAAATGCTGCTGGCGCCGCGCATTCCGTGCTCGAATCGCCGGGCTTTACCGAAAACCAAATACGACAGGAGCATCGCCTCGTCAGCGGAAATGTTCGCGCGGGACGAGCGCGCGCGATGCGCGAGGCTGGCGCGGTTTCCAGCAGCAAAACCGCAAGAGACGACCGCGCGACCGCGGCAGCACTCACAGGCGCGCGAACAAGTGTCCGTCGCGCCATTAACGGGCGCTGCGTTGCAGGAAGGCTTCGAGCGCGCGACATGCATAAACATGACCTTCCGGCCACTCGCTTTGGCGTGGACCGGCAACGTTCAAAACGCCGATCCTGTTGTTGCCGATGAATTCCGTGATCAACTTCGCGGCCCCTTCGGTCGAAAGTTTTGAGGCATCGACGAGTTGGTGCGGTCGCCGTAGATCAACGCAGAAACGAACAGTTTGTTCGGTTCCACCACCGAGTTTCCCTGGGTAAATGACGACCGTTCCATCAGAATGTTTGACATTCTGCAAGGTGCGTTCGGTGAAACCACCGGCTTCTAATTCCTGAAGTGGATACTGATCTGGTATCCTTCCGAATTCATCGAGGCGTCGGGGCGGACACCATCCACCGCACTCCATTCCGTGCTTTAGCGCGACATCGAGCGCCGCGCGATCAACACCTGTTTGCCCGCCGGAAATTATCTTCAAAGCTTTCGCCTTAGTAGGTCGTGTGATCTGTTCACGGTTTCTACCCTCGTGTACTGCCGAGCTGGTGAGGCATTCGGTCGCCGGTCGGAATAATGTCTGCGCGCTCGACCATCAGGATGACCGTGCGTTCGGGAGCGCGTGTGCGATGGCGCACACCTTTCGGCACGACGAAGCCCTGCCGCGGCGCAAGATCAATTACCCTGTCGTCGAGATCGATCAGGAACCGCCCATCGAGCACGAAAAAGAATTCATCGATCTCTTTATGTTCATGCCAGTGGTATTCACCCTGAATTACCGCCATCCTGACGACCGAATCGTTCACCTTGCAAAGTGTCTGGTTGTACCATTTGTCTGTACAGGCATCAGCCAGTTTCTGTACATCAATCACTTCAAGTGGCCCGTGCAGAATGTTGAGGTAAGTTTTGTAAGGAAATTGGTCGGTGCTCGGTCGCGAATCCATGCAGCAAATCTAACCGCAGAGACCACGGAGGTCGCAGAGAAAACCAGAAAAAATTTTGCCTCAGCGATCTCTGCGTCTTCAGTGGTGAAGGAGATTATTCTTCACCATCGAAATAATCCGTTTCCTGACCCTTGATGACGACGCGATCGGCTGCTGACGACTTGTTCACTTTCCATTTCCCGCTGTCGGGATAGTAGGCTGACTCGCCGATCGGGTTGTCGGCAATAACATAGAAAACGAAATCTTCGTCACCAGAGTTGATCAGCTGATGCGGTTCATCTGGACCGAAGATGAACGCGTCGCCGGCGAGAACTTTGGTTTTGCCGTCCTTGTGCCGAATAGTGCCTTTTCCGGAAATCACCAAATACAATTCCCATTGGGCTGAGTGTGCGTGGTAAGGGAAATTGCATTTTCCTCGTGGCACTCGGTTCCATTCCAGGTCGAACGGATGCCGCTTGGATAAATCGAGCGAGGCGGGTTCGCGCCCCAGCGCTTCAGAAATTCCTTTGAAAGACACGGCGTATTTTCCGCTCGGCGATTGCCAGGGCTCTTCCTCAATTTCGTTGACGTTGATCTTTTTCACGACTGTTTAATTCACCGCAGAGATCGCGACTTCGCAGCGCGAAACTTAGACACTTTTCCGTGTTCTCTGCGTCCTCTGCGATAAAAGTTATTCCTCACCATCGAAGTAATCGGTCTCGATTCCTTTCACGATCAGTTCTTCGGATCCTTCTCTCGCCACCGCCCATTTGCCGCTGTCTGGATAGTAGCAGGAATCACCCGTTGCCCCGCCGCTGCGGGGATTATCAGCGATCACGTAATAAACAAAATCCTCATCAGCGGCATTGGTAAGCTGATGCGCCTCGCCGGGTTGAAAGAAGAAGGCGTCGCCCGGTCCAACCTCAGTTATTCCGTCTTTGGCGCGCACATTCCCGCGGCCGGAAACGACCAGATAAAGCTCCGATTCGGCCGCATGCGCGTGATAGGGACACAGCGATTTGCCCTTCGGAATCCGCACCAGCGCGAGATCAAACGGATGCCGATTTGACAGGTTGAGCGACTCCGGCTCTCGCCCTAGCGCCACCGAAATATTCTTGGTAATCCGGCCAAACTTTCTCTTTGGCGATTTTCGCTCCTGATCGGGAACGTCTTTGAGATTGACCTTGCGCATATGCAAAAATCCGCCGTTTTTGAATCGGTTACTAACGAGAGGAAACTCGCTTTCTCGTGGCGATAGCGAAAACCGCTATGGCTGCCCAGATGAGGTTCACAAATGTGGACGGATACGATCCGTAAAAAATCGTGTTTGCGGCCAAAAGAAGACTGCCGCCGATGTTCAAAAGCTGAAAGGCAGGGGAGTGCCCTTCCAATTTCCGTGAAGATACCATGGCATAAGCGACAAGCAGAGCTGCCGCTCCAATCCATCCAACCGCATCAAACCAAAATTGATTGTTCATACATCTTTGGTCCTTGTGGCATCGATCACATCATACATCTCATTTCTTCGGCAGCTTTTGTTTGAGTTTTTCGACTGGGTCGAAGAGGTCGCCCAATTCCTCGACCCGCGCGAGCACTTGGTCCGAGCGAAATTTCAGCACTTCTTCGTTTTTCTTTTTGAAACAATTCTCCACTTCGTTCCAAGTTACCGGAGTGGAAACGGTCGGTTCTTCTTTTGCGCGGAGTGAGTAAACGCAGATGGTGGTTTTGTGTTGATCGTTCTGGCTCCAATCGACAAACACTTTCCCTTTGCGCATGGCCTTGGACATGTTGGATGTGACGAGGTCGGGATGATCGTGCTCGAGATGTTGCGCCAAAGAGCGCGACAAGCCTTTCGTGGCATCGTAGCTCACCGGGGTGTTGAGCGGCACATACACCTGCAAACCTTTTGACCCGCTCGTTTTCGCCCAGCTTTTCAATTTCATTTTGGTCAGCAGATCGCGAAGCCAAATGCCGACCTGACAGCACTGCACGATGTCCGCAGGGGCGCCGGGGTCGAGATCGAACACCATCATCGTCGGGCGTTCGATATTGTTTTTGCGCGAGAGCGACGTGTGCAACTCGAGGTCGGCGAGGTTTGCTGCCCACACGAGCGTAGGCAGATCGTTGGCAAGGCAGTAGTTCATGATCCTCAGGTTGCCTTCGCTCCAGACCTTTGCCGTCTTCACCCATTTCGGTCGATGCGCCGGACAGTTTTTTTCGTAGAAAAACTCGCCTTCCACGCCGTTGGGATAGCGCTTCATCGTGAGCGGTCGGTCTTTTAAGTGCGGCAAAAGCACGGGTGCGATACGGATGCAGTAATCAATCACCTGGCCCTTAGTGAAACCGGCTTTTGGATAAAGAACCTTATCCAGGTTCGAAACCGAAAGCTTCTTTCCTTCAACAATGAGCTGTGCCTTCTCCGACATCGATTTAAACTCGCACAACGTCCGCAACGGACGCAAAGTTTCTACTTTGTTTCCCTGCAGGACCCTTTGTGCTCCTTGTGAGAGGCCTCATCAGGCAAAAAATCTTTCGGGCGGGAGCACCGGCTTGGGTTTGCAGATGCGGGTGACGCAATGCTCCCAGCTCTCGTGCCCGCTCAAGATCTCAATTTCCACCCGCATGAAATAAATCGGCACCTTCAGTTCCGTTTCCGACAGACGTGGCATGCGCACCGAGTCTTTTTCGGTGGTCACGACCATCGCAAGGTCGCGCCGGATGCAACGATTGATAAAGCTGATCAGTTCCGCCTCGGTGTAGTAATGATGATCGATGTAACGCTTTGCGAGATCGACGTGCGCACCGAGTTTGCTGAGGGCATTTTCGAAGCTTTCCGGCGCAGCGATTGCGCACAGCGAACCGATGAAGGTGTCGCGCAGAATGTCAAGCGGCAGGCGTTCTCCCGTGAAAACATTCTGAAGATAAAGCGGTTTGTGCGCGCATTCGATGACTTCGGCGGTCCGATTGTAACGACGAATCCGTCGCATTAGCTCGAAATTAGAGTCACCGGTGTTCTTTGTGATGAAGATGTAACTCGCGCGGCGCAGATTACGCGGCCTCTCGCGCAACGTCCCCCGGGGTAGGAGGAATTCGTTTCCGAAAGGTGCCTGCCTATCCACCAGCACCATGTCCAGTCGATGCTTCAGATGGAGATATTGAAATCCGTCGTCGAGCAGCAGTGTATCGATGTGCCATTTGTCGATGGCGAACCGGCCACTTTTCACCCGGTCTTTGTCCACCAGCACGATTACGTTCTTCAGGTTGTGGGCGAGCATGTACGGCTCGTCGCCGGCCGTCGCTGAGTCGAGCAGCAGGGATTTTCCATCGGATACGATCCGCGGAGGCTCGGAATCTCGGCCGAACCACCTGCGCCAATCTCGTCTGCGCGGGATGCTTTTGTAACCTCGGCTGAGGATTGCCACGCGCCGTCCGCCCGCCTGCAATGCGCGGGCAAACTTCTCAACAATCGGCGTCTTACCCGTCCCGCCGACGGTAAGATTGCCAATGCTGATCACGAGACAACCCAGCGCGCGCTCGCGCAAAACTCTTTTCCGATACAGATAAAGCCGCAGTTGCACCAGTCGATCGTAAAGAAACGAGAGCCCGTAAAGAATCCCGCGTAAGGCGGAAGCGCGCAGGCCATGACGCCGTCCGAGAACAACGTCGATTCCAAATTCTTCTAGGCTTTCGAGGCGGCGACCCATCTCAATTGCGGATTGCGGATTGCGGATTGCGGGTTGGCAAGAGCTGCGCACCAAGGTTGTCCGCGTGCGTGATGATGGTACACGCCGGCGCGTTTGCAGCGCGCGCCATCGCAGCCGCGACTTTTTTCGGCGCGTTCAACGTAACAGCTGCAATTGTGGATCCGCTTCCGCTGAGGAAGGCGCCGAGCGCGCCGGCCCTTTCTGCGGCCGCGATCACGGACGGAAGAAACGGGACCAGTTTCGAGCGAAAGGCCTGATGAAGATGATCAGTAAACGCGCCGCGCAGCTTTTCGTAATCCCGCGAAGCGAAAGCCGCGGTGAGGGCGCAGGCATTTGCGCAATTTTCTACCGCCGCGTTGTGTGAAATTCTTGCAGGTAGAATCCGTCGTGCTCTCGTTGTTTGAATTTCAAGTTCAGGAACGAGAAGCACGAAGTACAGGCGAGGCGAAACTTCAAAGCGTTGAGCGGTAGGGCCAAGGAGCGACTGCTTGGGCAGCCGTCGAAACATGACGGATGCGAAGCCGTCACTCCTTGTGACAGTGAAACCGCCGAACATTGCCGGCGCGGCGTTATCAGGATGTCCTTCCAGTTCTGCGCATGACTGGAAAACGATTAGTCGGTCGAGCGGATCACCGCTGAGCCGATTAAGCGCAACTAGGGTGCCTAGGCGAACCGTTGCGCTGCTGCCGAGGCCGCGCGAGCGTGGAACCTGTTCCGCAACCGAACAGGAAAACGAGAAAGCGCGACGCCGTGCCTGCTTGAAAAATTGCTCTGCTGCCTCGGACACAATTCGCTGATGAACAGACCGCCGCGCAGGAGAGCGACGAAACGTGAAGCTGTTATGAATGCTCAACGCAACGCCGAGACAGTCGAAGCCCGGGCCAAGATTGGAGGTGCTCGCGGGAACGCGAACAGTAATTTCTTGCATAGGTGCGCAGTCGCCTTTGGTCAGTTGCGTGCCCGTTGTAGCCACGGCCCTGCAGGCCGTTTTTCCAACGAATGCCCGCTCGTTGATACCGGCAGCGCCAGTGTAGCAATGCCGACGTGGGCGGCAACCCATCCATTGCGCCAGATCGATTTCGAAATATGCCGTTGGAGCGCAAGAAGAAAATGAATTTTGGATGGATTGATCCAGGTTTGCTCCGCGATTTCCAAGCAGAGGGGACCGATGCACACCGGCTGTGCACGATTGACGATGGATGGGTAGAACGTTTCGGCCGCGACGTTCTCATATCGTTCAAGAGAGTGCTGATACGCGAACGGCTGGTCGAGGAACTGCAATCCTGGGCAGATCTTGTCGGCTTCCACGTTCGACGGGTGTTTGCGCGGTTCATTCCCCGAAAAAATGAACAGCGCGAACCGCCGCGTTTAATAGTTGGCGATCCCAACGAATCTTTACAGACTGTCGTCACCGAATGGTATCTTAGGTTCGGCATTGACTTCGGCACAGGCTATTCGCCGGGTCTGTTCCTGGACCAGAGAGAGAATCGTCGTTACGTGCGTCATATCGCGCCGAAGCGGCTACTGAACTGTTTTGCCTACACCTGCTCTTTTTCCGTGTGCGCGGCATGTAGCGGAGCGATCACCTTCAATGTCGATCTTTCCAAAAAGTCTTTGGCGCGGGGTCGCGAGAATTTTGCGCTTAACTGCCTTCCAACAATCGAGCACCGCTTTATCGCGGATGATGTGAGGGCGGTGTTGCCACGCCTGGTACGGAAAGGTGAGAAATTTGACGTGATCATTCTTGATCCGCCAACTTTCTCGCGTTCGCCCGGAGGAAAAAGGTTTCAGGTCGAGAATGATTTCGAAAACCTGCTTATTGACGCTTTCGAACTGGCAGAGCGAGACAGCCACGTCTTGCTCTCGACCAACTGCTCTACCTTGCGAGAGCGTGCACTGGAAGTGATGGCCCGCTATTGCCTGAAAGCGGCGCGACGCTCCGCGACGATTCATCGACCGTTGCCACTGCCCGATTTTCCATCCGGCGGGGGCGCAAGCTCGATCTGGGTTGCTTTGCATTGACAGTTCGATGCGCGCAAGACCAGATTAGGATGCGAATCAATAAGCGACATGGATCGATTATCTGCTGACATCGCTGCTGAGTTTCCGGAACGCGGGATGCAATGGGTGAAAGACCGAGTCGAGTTGGTCGTCAACGAAACGGGCGAGTACGTGCGCGAAAAGCCGACACAATCTCTCCTGTATGCGTTTGCGGCCGGCTACGTCTTGAATCGTCTGCCGCTGGGCCGAGTCCTTGGCGGATTTCTCCGCCTGCTCATTATGGCACTAAAGCCCGCGGTGTTGATTTATGGCGCCGCCAAATTGTACCAGATGGCGCAGGAACGGGAGCCTTAGCAGCGTCAAATTTAAACAGTAAGCGCTGAAGCGGCGAACCGGGCAAATTCGGAAGACTAGCCTTCCAAGGTGAACCCGATCTTTAACGTCACCTGCCAGTGGCTGATTTTGCCGTCCTCGATGTACCCACGGCTTTCGGCCACCTCGAACCATCGCATGTTGCGAATGGTTTTGCTCGCTCGCGCCAGCGCGTTCTGGACTGCTTCTTCAAATCCGTTTGGCGACGAGCCAACTATTTCAATCTTCTTGTAAACGTGTTCAGCCATGCCCGGATTGTCTGCCGGAGAAACTGCGAACACAATAAAAACCCTCAGCAATGGTAGGGTCGGCGCGCTGTGCCGACTGGACACTGCAGCGCGCCGTCTCTCTCCCTGACCAGCAAATTCGCTTTACAAACCCATGCTGGTTCCGGCAGCCTTGGCTTGTGCGAACATCGGTCCCACTATGGATATTCCTGCTAGTTGTGCTGTCGTGCGCACGCGCCCAGGATCAGGAACGAAAGCTCGTGGATCGGCTCCTCAAGCCGGACATGACCTTGCAAAACGATGCGCAAAACAAAAAATTCATCGCCGACGGATCATCGCCGATCAACAAGGGGGCAACGGTGGGGACATTTTACGTTCACCAGAAACCGCGCTCGAAAAGCTTCTCCGGAACGCGAAACTTCTCCACTACCGAATTCAATTCCCATACTTACCTCGGCGGACGCAACGCGTACGAGATTTCGTCACAGCAGACAATGACGAATTCCCGATCTGCTTACACAAATCAGAGCGCCCGCGGCGTTCGCGACGCGCCTCAATCTGGCAAAAAGGTTGCCTCTCGCGCGTACGCGGGCAACCGGCCGTTCCTCGATGAGGGGAAGAGTCAAAAATCGCTCAATAGACAAAACGCACCGCTCACGATCGACCAAGTGCGCGAGTTGTTGAACAAAAACAAGTAGCGCTCGTCCGGCCAAGGCGGGTGCGCTATCCTGTGACCGGATCATGCAACCGGACGAAGCTCTCGCACTGTTAAGGCAGGGTGCGGCGCAGATCATTAATGAAAATGAGCTGCGCGATAAACTTGCGTTCGGCCGGCCTTTGCGCGTCAAACTTGGCGTCGATCCGACGACATCGGATATCCACCTCGGCCATACGATTGTTTTGCGCAAACTGAGACAGTTTCAAGATCTCGGGCATCACGCAGTTCTTATCATTGGAGATTTCACCGGGATGATCGGTGACCCGAGCGGACGCTCCGTTACACGGCCGCACCTGACGCATAAGGAAGTGCTCGAAAACGCGACAACGTATCGCGAGCAAGCGTTCAAAATTCTCGATCCTACGCGAACGGAGACGGTGTGCAACGGCGACTGGTTCCGCGCCATGTCCTTCGAAGACGTTATTCGCCTGAACAGCCGGGTGACGCTACAGCAGATGTTGCAGCGGGAAGATTTCAAAACGCGCATCGACAAGCAGCAATCCATCCGCGCGCACGAGATCCAATATCCCATCATGCAGGGGTGGGATTCGGTGATGGTGAAAGCTGACGTGGAACTCGGAGGGACCGACCAGCTCTTCAATATTCTGATCGGGCGCGATTTTCAAAGAGAAGAGGGCATGCCGCAGCAGGTCGTGTTTCTGCTCCCGATTCTCGAAGGCTTGGATGGCTTCAAAAAAATGAGCAAAAGCCTCGGTAACTACGTGGCGGTTAACGAGCCGGCCTCAGAGATGTTCGGGAAATTGATGAGTATTTCCGACGAGTTGATGGCGCGCTATTGCGAACTGCTGCTGGGCTGGAAGGCGCCGATTGACACGCATCCGCTGGAGGCGAAGAAGCAGCTCGCGTTCGAAGTGGTGCAGACTTATCATTCGCCGGACGTCGCCAAAAAAACGTTGGACGAATGGAACACCCGCTTCAGCAAACGCGACCTGGCGCGCGCTGATCTCCCTGCCTTTTCACCAGCGGATCGAGAGAACCTCCCAGTTGTCGCGCTCGTGTCCGAGGTTTACAGGGAAGCCTTCAGTCTCAGAAGATCGCACAGCGAAATCTCACGGTTGATTAAGCAGGGAAGCGTGGAGATCGACGGAACAAAGATCCTAGATCCAAAGATAAAGATAACCCTTCGGCCCGGCCAAACCCTTCGGCTCGACCGAAAACACGCCGTCCGAATAGACTAGCGTCAGCGCTCAACCCGCCGGTCGCAGGTTTGCCGGTTGCGAGCGCCCGCTTTATCAGGCGTGGGCTACTTGAAGCACGGGCATGACACGCGCACGCTCCAAGTAGCTTGACCGGATCCCTTCGAAATGCGCGCGGATGCTGCGTAGCTCGTCAGTTACAAACCCGTCCACAAACTGCAGGCGCCGGTCCAACCAAACGAAAAATTTGTTTTTGATTTCGTAGTGGATCGCGACAGTCACTTCGGTGCAATGCGGCCGGATCTCGGCGAAATCGACGATGCCCATTACGGAAATGTTTCCGCCCACGGATTCGAACGCATACTGGTTCGGCGAATCGCTGTCTACCGATAACAGGACGGTGTGCGCCTCGAAACCAAATGGTCCGCGAAAGCTGAAATCGACCGTCTTGGATGACGTCACGGTTGCACGTGTCACCATCAGGAACTGTCGTCGGTACGATTGAATACTGGCCAGACGTGCTCTGCACTCCGCCAACGGTTGGCTCATATGTAAGGTTTTTTGTAGGAGCATAAAAGTTCAGTGTTTTCGAAGCCTTATTAAGCAATACCGATGCCAGCTCTTTTCCCAAGGGAACCCAAGTGCGGACTGCTCGGATCGTGTTCGTTTTTTTAACAACGTTGTATTGGCTCGACACGGTTATTCAGTGTGATCCAGTTGATCCCAAGGTCAGCTACCTCGCGCGGTTTGATCAGATTTTCCCCTAGGCCACTGAGCCGAACGACTCAGGCGACCTGTTTCACGCACTCGGGAGCGCTCCTCGAGCGACTCGCGCGAGTCGTTTCCATCATCGATAGGAGAATCTTCGCGCCGTCTGCGCTGCCGAGGCGTGAATCCGAAGCACGATCAGGATGCGGCATGAGACCGAAGACATTTCGTTCACGGTTGCAAATCCCGGCGATGTTTTCGATTGAGCCGTTGGGATTCGCTTCCGCAACGATCTGGCCCTCTTTGTCCGCGTAACGCAAAATCACTTGTTCATTGGCATTAAGCTCGCGCAACGTTTCCAAGTCAGCGAAAAAACAGCCTTCGCCGTGTGCGACTGGCAGGCGCAGGAGCGTGCCTTTCGGACAACAACGCGTGAACGGCGAATCATCGACTTCCACGCGTGTAGTGACCATGTCGCATACAAACCGCAGTGACCGGTTTCGCACCAGCGCTCCCGGCAAAAGACCGGCTTCGCATAAGACCTGAAAACCGTTGCATGTGCCAAGCACGAGCTTGCCGGCGCGCGCGTCGCTAATCACTGTTTTCATGATCGGTGAAAACCGCGCAATGGCGCCACAGCGGAGATAATCACCATATGCAAATCCGCCCGGCAACACAATCGCATCGAAATTCTCGAGAGAAGTTTCCTTATGCCACACGTACTCCGCGCGCAATCCGTCGAGTCCGTTGATCGCCGCGACACAATCCTGGTCGCAGTTGGAGCCAGGAAACTGAATCACGGCAAATTTCATCGTATTTAACGCGCGCCTGCGACTGCGCGTTGCTCCGCGTGATAATCGTTCACAACGAGGCACGCGTGAATGACGCCCGGAATCCAGCCGAGCAACGTCAAAATAAGGCTGAGGAAGAAACTCGCGATACGCCCGGTCATGAGTACGGCGAGCGGCGGAAAAACGACACAGAAAAAATATCGCAGCGCTTTCACTCCAAACCCTTCCTCTTCCTCTGCATCTTCCGCTTCATGTTTGTCTTCTTTTCTTCCTGCTTTCCTGATTGATCCCTGTGCAGTTCGTAATCTTCGATCAGCGGATTCGACAGTAAATCGCGACAAAGCTGATGCAGCCGCGATTCAAGCTCGCCGTTTTGCCCTTCAATATCGATCTCCATGTATTTGCCGATTCGCACACTGCGCACCTCGGGCATTCCCAAGTGCCGCATTGCGTCGCGCACCGCGTTTCCCTGCGGGTCGAGCACCGCCGCTTTCGGCATCACAATGACTTTCGCATTCACGCCGTTCACCATATTTGCGCCAAGCACGCGGACAAGCGCAATCCCCGCCATTTACTTCAAAACGACAACGTCGAGAGTCCCGTTACGTCGGAGAACATTCACGCCTACATCTCCTTCGTCGTGCCTTGTGAGCAGAAGATCAACGGTCGCATCTCCGACTTTCAGATCGCGAATGCTCACTTGTGGAAGAAACGGGGGCAGGAACGGCTTCGAAAAGATTACTTTGTTTTCCGGCGCCACTACCCGAAGGCCGAGGGCAGCTTCGACCAAAAGAAACAGAGCGCCGGAGGCCCACGCCTGCGGAGCGCAGGCCACCGGATAGAGTGTGGGCGACTCACCTGGACGCCGCGGAAAACCGCAAAATAATTCCGGAAGCCGATGCAAATCGAAGAAGATGCTCGCGTCCATTAAACCCGCGAGCACCACGGCTGCCGATTCCTTAAGTTCGTATCGAGCAAATCCAGCGGCGATTAAGGAGTTGTCGTGCGGCCAGACCGAACCATTGTGATATGACATCGGATTGTAGCGCGACTCGGTGCTGGCCACCGTGCGAATTCCCCATCCTGAAAACGATGCATCGTTGGTGAGAGTGGTCGCTACGCGGCGAGCGTGTTCCTCTGTCGCAACACCCGCGAAGAGACAGTGACCAGCATTCGACGTTAGCACGCGGCAGGGCCGCTTCTTGCCGTCCAGCGCGAGCGCATATGTCGACAGGTCTTCGCACCAGAAAGCTTCCTCGACCCGTTGCCGCATGGTGTCGGCTTGCTTCTTCAACTGTCGCGCGACTGGCTCATCGCCTAGCAACTCCGCCAACTCGCTGGCCTCAAGTTTCGCGGCGTAGACATAACTCTGCACCTCGCATAGAGCGATCGGGGGCTCCGCAAGACTGCCGTCACTGTGAAAAACCGCATCGTGTGAATCTTTCCAACCTTGATGAATGAGACCGTGTTTCGATCTACGGCTATACTCGACAAAACCGTCGCCATCTGAGTCCCCATAACGATCGATCCACTCGAGCGCACGCTGCACGTTTGGCCAAATCGACTCCACAAATCCGCGGTCGCCTGTGCGCCGGTAATATGCCCCCGCCAGCATCACAAAAAGCGGCGTCGCATCGATGCTGCCGTAGTAACGCCTGAACGGCACTTCGCCCAACACAGCCATTTCGTCGTCGCGGAATTCGTGTAGCACTTTTCCGGGCTGCGCGTCTTGTTCGGGCTTCTCGGCGTCTGCCTGGTTTGCGGCGAGATACGTCAGCACACCCCGCGCAAGGGACGGGTCGAACCAGAGGCATTGGAGCGCTGTGATGATTCCGTCCCGCCCGAATACCGTGCTGAACCAAGGAACACCAGCGTAAGGATACGGGCCATAGGGCGTTTCCGTTCGCATCATATGGAGATCGGCGAGCGAACGGTTCAGCCAATCGTTGAACTGTTCGTTTCCGGTAAAAATCTGGGGTTCTCGGGCGCTTACGTGTTCGAGCGCACGCGCCGCCTCCTCCACAACACTTTCGTAACAAGGCCTGATCTCGTTTCGCGAATCGCCATCTACTTCGCAGGCAATTGCGCACCGGTAGCTGGCATCTTTACCGGTTTCCAGGCGGATTTGAAATGTGGCGACGGACTCGTTTAGCCGAGTAGGCGGCGGATCGAAAACGATTCGCGTCCGGCGAATGCGGTTGTCCAATCCTTCGTACGCGAGCACAAGCCCGTCCTTCTTAAGCTGTGTTTCCAAGCGACTGCCGCGACGTTCTCGCTTCATGCCGCGCAGCTCGAAAATGTCGGCAAAATCAGCATCGAATTCGATTGCGAAAGAGACATCGACAGCTGCGCGTCCGTAGTTATGGATCCGAAGTCTCTCGTGACACGTTTTCTCCCACAGAATCTTCGAGCGGAACACGTGCACGGTTCCTCGCGGAATCACTATCTCGCTGTCGCGCCAGGTATCGGGGTTCGTGGCATCCACCGCCATCACCGCGTTGTCTTCTCTGACAGTGGAACTGAGCAGCAGCGGGCGGTCCTTTCCTAGTTTCAAAGTTAGCCGCGACAAGAACCGAGTATCCTGATAGTAAAGTCCGAGTTCACCGGTTCCGAATGTCTCGATGTCACCAAACCGGTCGAATACAGCAAAAGTATCCCCCTGTTTCAATACCCGCGTGCGAACATCGACGCGGGCGGACGACGAACGAATATAAAATTCATTCCGGATACGGATGACTTCCCTGGCCATTATGCGCACACCTCCAAAAGCTTGGGTGGTTTGCTCTTAATTAGCCGTTCGTAGAGCTGCACATAATCGTGCGCCATTCGCGTGGCCGTAAAACGTTGCTCAAAGATTTCGCGACACCGTTTCCGGCTCAGATCCGGTACTCGCCGGACCGCTTCAACCGCATCTTCCAACCCTTCCACGATAAATCCTGTGTGCCCTTCTTCCATCACCTCGGGCACGGCGCCAGAGCGGTACGCGATCACCGGCGTGCCGCACGCCATCGCCTCGATCATCACAAGCCCGAACGGCTCGGGCCAATCGATGGGAAAAAGCAACGCATAAGCGTGCCCCAGGAACTCATCTTTCTCCCCTTCGCCGATCTCGCCGACGAACTCGACTTGCGAATCGCGCAGTAAAGGCTCGATCACGCCCTCGAAATAATCCTTATCGACTCGATCCACTTTAGCGGCAATCTTGAGTGGAATCTGTACCTGCCTGGCAATTCTGATTGCCCTGTCAACTCGTTTCTCGGGCGAAATCCGCCCAAGAACTGCAAGATAGCTTCCCGACTCGGCACGGAACTGGTAAGTGTCAGCGGGCACACCGTGGTAAATCGTGGCCTGCCAGTTCGCCGACGGCAAAGGCTCCCTCTGGCAGTTCGAGATCGAGACTACTGGCATGTCTCGAAACTCTTGATAAAGAGGAACGAGGTCAGGAATATCCAGCCGACCATGCAACGTGGTTACATGCGTTACCCGCTCGCGGCGGCTGAGCGGGAAATGCAGATAATCAACGTGGAAATGGACGATGTCGAACTCCGCAGCGCGCTGGAACACATCTTCCAGCATCAAGACTTGGTGCGACAACTGATCTATGCAGCGTTTATCGAGGCGCAATGAACGGCGACACGCCGCGACGAGGTGCGCCTTGGTCACCGAGTCTCCACTCGCAAAGAGCGTGACCTCATGGCCTTGGCGAACCAGTTCCTCGGTGAGATACGATACAACCCGCTCCGTACCGCCGTAATACTTTGGCGGCACACTCTCAAAAAGCGGCGCCACCTGAGCAATTCGCATAACAGAATCAAACCCTCCTCGATTCGAACTTCTTCAAAATTCTTTGACTCAGTCCACTTGGATCAAATCACAAGCGCGTACACCAAGGCACGCGTGCAGCCTCCGCTTAACCCTCGCGAACCACGTCGGTCGGCTTTTTATCTTCGCGTAAACCAAGGAAAACGGGCGCACGCAATTTTCCGTCACGAGTCCACTCGGCGAACTTAATCTGAGCGACAAACGTCGGATTCACCCAGTGCATCTTTTTCATCATGGAAGGCGTGATTCCCTGCACCCATTGTCCGTTTTGTTTTGATGGCAGATCGACAAACGGATAATCGGGACGCG
>Ga0210403_10000857_pt1 | contig 30114 bp, 20 predicted proteins | sample IncBWC19MmetaG_FD_150863 | JGI IMG/M metagenome (GOLD analysis project Ga0210403, IMG submission 150863) | Forest soil microbial communities from Barre Woods Harvard Forest LTER site, Petersham, Massachusetts, United States - Inc-BW-C-19-M | ecosystem: Environmental > Terrestrial > Soil >...
CGCTGACCGGCTCGGGGCGACTTGCTAACATTATTTATTTCAATGACTTACGAATAAACGTGAGCCTGGATGCGGGGCTGGAACGGTTGCGTAAGAAATGAGGGGAGATGGTTAGAGGACTGCAAGATTAGTGCGGCAAAGGAAGAGGCAATGGTGTGGGTGGTCCCAAAGCCACGTACCATGCCACCGCTTTAAGGCCGCACGATGACAAAACCTGAACGCAGAATTCGATACGCCACAGTGTGTGGGTGGCTACTCTTGGGGATAGTTTGCCTGACGCCCGCCCAGGCGCAGGACGGTGAGCGCAAAATCGTGAAGAAAGTGGAAGCGCAGTATCCATCCATCTTGAAGAGAAGGGGAATTGGCGGGACGGTGCGCTTGAAGGTCTCGATCCATGCGGATGGGTCGGTGAAAGATGTGGAAGTGCTGGGCGGAAACCCGGCACTGGCGGATGCCGCAGAGAAAGCGGTGCGGCAATGGAAATTCGCGCCTGGTGGCGAGAGCTCGATTACCGTGGCTGTAATGTTCGATCCCAATTCCTAAGCGATCCAGAAAATCTCCGAGAAAATCAGGACTTGTGAGAAGTGGCCACCGTCACGCAATCACGCCCGTTTGCTTTCGATTCGTACAGGCAGGAGTCGGCGATGCCCAAGAGTTCTTGGCCCGTCAATCCATTTTCTGGATAAGCGGCAATGCCAACGGAAAAGGTAACGGCGTCCAGTACTTGTTCCTTATAGGCGATTTTGTGTCCCTTGGCGACCTGGCGAAGCTCCTCCACGCGCTTGGCCGCGTCCTCGGCGGATGATTCGGGAAGAATAAATGCAAATTCCTCCCCACCATAGCGGCAGACTATGTCGTCACCACGGAAATGTTGCCGGAAGAGTCCCGCCATAGAGCGCAGGACGGTATCGCCGGCATCGTGGCCGTTGATATCGTTGAATCGCTTGAAGTGATCGAGATCGAGGAAGACGACAACGAGAGAGTGACTCCTGCGCTTGGCCCGTTGCAACTCCCGTCCAAGAGCTTCCTCCATGAACCGGCGGTTGAACAATCCGGTCAGAGGATCACGGATAGACTGATCACGAAGGGTCTCGTGCAAGAGCAGGCTGGCGAGAGAGAGAGCAACGCGTCCGCCCGCGGCAACGGCCAGCCGTTGCTGGGATTCCTGCAAAGTTTCAAAACCCTGTGCCCCTTTGTTGCTCTTGTTTAGGTCGTATTGGATATGCAGCACACCCAAAGTGTCGCCTTGCGCCACCAGGGGGACGCAGAGGTAGCTCGCCGGGACCGGGTTCTTCAAATGAGAACAGATGACAACTCCGTCTGGATATTCGCTCCAGTATGGTTGTCCTCGGCGGAGCCCCCAACATGCATCGGGTGCAAATGTCGCGTCCGAGACCTCGCTGGCCCCCCAGCCAGCCACTTCTTCAAGCAAGTTCCTCGACGACTTGAATACGAAGAGAGCGCCTCCCGTAGAAGCGAGAAAGAGCCTTTTCGAAATCTGCCCGACGACTTCATGAGCTTCCGTGCTGGTTGCCGAACACTGAAGTAAATCACCCATTTCATTGAGCAACGTCATCTGCGACGTACGGAGTTGGAGTTCATTCACAAGGCGATTGAGAGACTCGGAATGCTCCCGAGCCTGTGCGGCTGCCTTCACCTGCTCAGATATGTCTTTGTAGATGGCGTATGCGCCGTCCGTCTGGCCATCCAGAGAGATAGTGACCGCGTGCAAATCCAGATCCAGCATCTTTCCATCTTTACGCCGCCTGCTTACGGTCTGGTGCACCGAATTCCCCGAGGTAGCGCGTGAGGTCAACATATTACTTTCAGCGATAGCCTCAGGCGGAGAAATCAAGGGATCAAGGATATGTCCGACTATCTCTTCGCGGTTATAGAAGAAGAGATTTGCGAATGCTTCGTTGCAGAGTTGGACGCGGCCTTCTCGATTGTGAACGACAATTCCCAAAGGATTGTTCTCGATGAGCGAGTTTAGAAAGTCTGTTCGTTCGCTCAGTTGCTTCGACATGCGATGTCTTTCGGTAACAGCGGCTCCGACGATCAATCCCGTACCGGAAACCGTAAGCATCAACAGACCAATTTTGGTCAGAGAATCGGATGGTGTGGCGTAAAGCTTCAGTGCGACAACAATGCCGAAATTAAAAACCAGGAGACCGGTCGCGACACGCTGAATCCCGTGACGCATGGCAATCCAGATGATTGGGATGGATGCCAGGTAATAGAGCTGGTTGTATCCCAGTGTTCGCCCAAACATAATCCAGAGCACTAAAATGATGCTGGCTGCTTGTCCGATCGCCTCCAGTACATCCTTCAGTTCGAGCCGCGTTCTTGATTCGCTGCGGTCGTTCCTCTGGGCGGTCTTTGCTTGAGGCGAGAGCACTCTCCTAGCCCATGGAAGCAAATGAATAAGGAGGAAAGGTGCAAAACCAACTATGCCGACAACGTCGCCGACGTACCACCCCAAGGCGGAATGCCAATACTGATTCCACAAAATTGTATGGTCCGCCGCCAGGCAGGCGACTCCCACGGCAGTTGCGAAAACCGCGGCGGCCAAAGTAATTGAAACGTATCGCACCACATCCCGCCGATGTCGCAGCGCCAAGTCGATTTTCAGCGGGCCTCGCAGCAAATAAGCCGCGATCGCATAACTCCCTGTTCCGAGAACTGGATCAACCAGCCCACTCCAAGACAGAACCGGCTGGTGGTAAATCATTGCTCCGGCCAGGGCACCGGCAAACACCGTTAGCGGGAAGTACAACGGACTGATACCGAGCATTACGGCGAGGATCAGTCCCGTTGCCGGAAACCAGACAGTAAATCCAAGGTGAGACACCATGATGACTTCGGGCAGGTTGAGGAGGAGATACACAAAGACAACTGCTAAAGAGAAGATCGCGTGACGTGCGATGTTGCGATTCCCAAGAGTAAGCAAGGCTTCGCCGGTCCCGACAGGTTCTTTCTAAGGGCGATGGGGGGCTGGTCCAATAGTCCTGTTATCAAAGTATCATGATATCCACATTGGTCGAGGTTATAGCAGCCTTGTGATTACCCTCGGGTGGCGTCTGGCGAGAAGTGCTGTCGACTACTTGTGAGGCGGGCCATAACCGACGAAACAGGCATTCCGTTTGGGACACCGCTGGGACACTACTTCACGACCGGTACATGCGCAATGCCAGCGAGGCCGAACACGCGTTGATAGCGCTCGATTTGATCAACGGGACCGAGTGTCTTTTGAAAATTATCTGAGAGCTTTACTGCCGGCTTGCCATCGGCGTCGTTGAGCTTGCATACGAGATTTACGGGATCAAAGCTGTTATCTCCCTGAGGATTGCAATTGCGAAAATCGTTGGTCAGCGAGGTGCCCCAGCCTGCGCTGAAACGAAGGCGGCGTGCCGGCGCCCATTTCGTTGCATCGAGGAAATCGCGGGCTTGCCTAAAATCAGCGGGAGAAGCGCCGTTGCGAATCGTTCCGGAAAAATAGGCATGCAACTGAAGGATCGAGTCAACATCGAGAGAATCGGAAGCAATGAATCGCTTTTGCCGCGGATCGCGATTTCTCTGAGTAAGCCAGGCAATGTATTCGTCGCCGGCCAGAAAAGGATCTTTGCTGTCCGCGCGCTGGCCCGTCCAATCCGCCGCCCAATCGGGAGCATTGCGGAGAAACTGGGTGGTGCCAAAAGTGTCGGGAAGCAGGATGAGCAATTCGCCTTGATAGGTCTGCTGCCAGAGTTCGAGCAAGCGATATTGGGCGGTCTTTAGTTCTTCGTCGTTCTGGGCCATGGCTGCCAGGGCCATGGGTAATTCATGCGCATTTGTGCCGATGGCTTCCAAGTCGTGCTTGTAGGCCAGATAGGTGTTCGAGCTTCCGGCGAAGCTGGCGCCAAGCACGTCGCTCATGGCTTTTACGACGTATTCTTGCCACAAGAAACTGTGTCTCCGACGCGTTCCAAAGTCGCTGACTTGCAATCCCGGGGTGCCGCGGAGCCGCTCCATTTTCTCCCAGAGTTTCGTCTTGGCGCGGGAATAGAGAATATCGAGTTCGAATTCGGTGAGGCGCTTGAGGATTGCGCGCGTCTTCAGTTCGCTCAAAGCCGAGAGCGCATAAATCTCCCACATGGTTGTTCCCGTCCAGTGGCCTCGAAACGAGAGGGAAAACTGGCCGTCTTGTACGGACAATTCATACTCAGAAAGGCGGAAGCCGTGTTCGAGCCATTCGAGGAAAGCCGGTTCGAACATGCCGCGGCGTCCGTAAAACGTGTTGCCGGCGAGCCAGATGAGCTCGGACTTGTGAAAACGCAATTTTTTGGTTTGATCCAACTGGGCACGAAGCTCCTCGAGGTCGATCACCTCGGCGAGGCGCAGGCTGGGGGATCGGTTAATCAGCGAGAAAGAAGCGGTGGTTTTGGGGAACTGCTTCCAGATGAACTGGAGCATGAGGAGCTTGTAGAAATCGGTGTCGAGCAGGGATCGCGTAATCGGATCCAGCTCCCAATTATGGTCGTGGGCACGCCGCGCGAGGTTGATGATCACGATGCCCCCACTTTACCTTACTGAGAGCGTTCTTCAGAAACAGGCCCGATGGCGCGGAGCAACGAGATCGCGCTCAGACCTGAAGGACGTCGCCTTCCCGGGCTACGATTTCGTAGAGGACAGGGTTGACGAAGAAACCCAGGACCAAGCGCGAGACCAGGCCGGCGACAACGACGATAGCAAAGGGTTTTTGGGTGTCGCTGCCGACGCCAGTAGCCACAGCCGCAGGCAGAAGGCCGAGGCAAGCCACGAGAGCGGTCATCATAATGGGGCGGAGGCGAAGGAGCGAAGCTTCGAGAGTGGCATCGCGTACGTTTTTGCCTTCGAGACGAAGCTTGTTGATATAGCTGACGAGGATCACGGCGGTTTCGACGGAAACGCCGAGGAGGGCGAGAAGGCCGAGAATGCTGGAAACGCTGATGGGCGTGTGGGTGAGCTTGAGAGCGATGAGAGCGCCAACGGGTTCGGTAAGGATGACGCCGAGAGCGATAGTGATGGGGAATTTGAAGTTGCCGTAGAGAGCGAAGAGGATCATGAAGATCAGAAGGAGCGCGAGTGGGCCGATGATCAGGAATTGGGCTTTGGCTTCGAGAAGCTCGCTGTACTCGCCACCCCAATCGAGGCGATAGCCGTCAGGAAGAGTGACAGCCTTCTTGACGGCGGCCTGGCCGGCATTGACGGTGCCCTCGAGGTTGCGGCCTTCCACGGAAAATTGAATGCCGATGTAACGGGAATTGTTTTCGCGATAGATGAAAGAAGCGCCGGAAGCTTCTTTGATGGTGGCGAGCTCCGAGAGTGGGATCTGCTGTCCGGCCGGAGCGGGAACAAGTAGATCGCCTATATCGCGAGCGCTGGAGCGATACTGCGGCTCCATGCGTACGATGAGGTCGAAGAGTTTTTCGCCTTGAATGACTTGCGTGGCGGCTTGCCCGCCGATAGCGGCTTGCACGACGGCTTCGACGTCGGCGACGTTGATGCCGTAGCGCGCGATCTTCGCGCGGTTGGCGTCGATGATAAGGCTGGGCTGGCCGAGTTCACGGACAACCGTGAGTTCCTTGAAGCCGGGGGTTTTGTCGAGAGCGTTGCGAATCTCGACAGCTTTTTTCTCGAGGACATCGAGATCGGGCCCGAAGATTTTGACGGCGAGAGAGGATTTGAGGCCGGTCAGAGCTTCATCGACGGCGTCTTCAGCGGGCTGCGTGAAGTTGAAGATGACGCCAGGGTAGGCGGAAAGCTTTTTGTCGACATCGCGCGTGAGCTGTTCCTTGGTGTGAATCGATCCGGATTTCCACGCAGCGTCGTTGTAAGGCTTTAATCCCACATAAAATTCGCAATTGAAAAAGCCGGTGGGATCGGTGCCATCATCGGGGCGGCCAAGCTCCGAGCCGACGACGGTGACCTGTGGGTATTTCGCAAGAATATCGCGAACCTGCGGGGCGAATCTGGCGGCTTCCTCAAATGAAATGGTGTAAGGCATGGTGGCGCGAACCCAAAGCGCGCCTTCATCGAGGTGCGGAAGGAATTCGCCGCCGATAAACGGGAGAAGAAGAAGAGTGGAGCAAAAGATGAGAGTGACGACGAATAGAGTCAGCTTGGGATGATTGAGGCACCACTCGAGTTGCTTGCCGTAGCCGTTGCGGACACGGTCGAAAAGACGATTGGGCTTTTCCTGAACGCCGTTCTTGAACCAGTACGAGGCGAGGACGGGGACCAGTGTGAGCGTGAGGACGAGGGCGCCAACGAGGGCGAAAGCCATGGTGTCGGCCATGGGATGGAAAAGCTTTCCGGCAGGACCAGTAAGGGCGTAGATGGGCAGATATCCGGCGATGATGACGGCGACGGAATAAAAGATGGGGCGGTCGACATCGCGGGCAGCGGCGAGGATGACGTCGTTGAGTTTGTATTCCTGGCCGTGACGAAGGCTGAGCTCGCGGTAAATGTTTTCGACCATGACGATGGTGCCGTCAATGATGATGCCGAAGTCGATGGCGCCAATGGAGAGCAGGTTGGCGGCCTCGCCGGTGGCGTGAAGAAAAATAAAGGCGAAGAGCAGAGCGAGAGGAACAGTGAGCGCTGTAATTACCGCGGCCCGGATGCTGACGAGAAAGAAGATCAGGACAACAAGGACCAGAGCCAGGCCGCGGATGAGATTCCACTCGACGGTGTCGGTAGTGACCTGAACGAGGTTGCTGCGATCGTAGTAAGGACGAACTTTGACGTCGGGCGGAAGCAGATCGCGGTTGATCTCGACGGTTTTTTTCTCAACGCCTTCGAGTACGTTTTGCGTCTGCTCGCCACGGCGCATCAGAATGACGCCTTCGACGGCGTCGGGATTGTCTTTCGCGTTCTCCCCTTTGTCTTGAAAGCCGAAAATGCCGAGGCGCGGGGCGTTGCCGATAACCACGCGGCCGATGTCTTTGACGCGGATGGGCACACCGTTGCCGCTGCCCACGACGACTTCGCCGATGTCTTCCGTGGTTTTGACGAGGCCGAGGCCACGAACGTAATAAAACTGGCCGCCTTGCGAATAAAAGCCGCCACCAGTATTGGAGTTGTTGGCGGTGAGTGCGTTAAGAACTTGAACGACTGGCAAATGGTAGTTGTAAAGTTTAACCGGGTCGAGAAGCACTTGATACTGCATGGTGGGCCCGCCGAAGCCGGAGTCATCGGCGACGCCGGGAACGCTGCGATAGGCGCGTTCGATAATCCAGTCCTCGAAAGTGTGGAGTTCCATCGGAGAACGATCAGAGCTTTCGATGACATAGCGATAAACGAGGCCGCTGGGACTGAAGAGCGGGGCCATGCTGGGGGTGACGCCGGAAGGAAGAGTGGCGTCACTGAGGCGCTCGAAAACGACATTGCGCGCGAAGTAGGGGTCCGTACTTTCCTCAAAGGTGAGAATGACGTCGCTCAGACCGTAAAGCGAAATGGAACGCATGACCTTGAGGTTGGGGGTGCCATTCATGGCGAGCTCGAGGGGAAGCGTGGTGAGGCGCTCGACTTCCTCGGCGGCGTGGCCGGGCCACTGGGTGATGAGCTCGACCATGGGCGGGGAAAGGTCGGGATAGGCGTCGACGGGCATGCGCCGGAAAGATTCGGCGCCGGCGACGATCATCAACAGAGTGATCATCAGCACGAGGAAGCGCTGGCGAAGGGCGAAATGGACTATGTGATGGATCATCGTGAGTTCACTCGGCCGCGTCTCCCGTTAGTGCTGCAAAGAATTCTTGAATTGCAAAAAGAGGCTGCCGTCGCCGACAACGCGCTCGCCTTCCTTGAGGCCATCGGTAATTTGGGTGCGGCCTGCGTGGCTGTCGCCAAGCTGGACCAGGCGGCGCGCGAACTCATTTTGTTTCGTGGGTGATTGCACGTAAACAAAGGGCTCGTTTTCGGTGCCGCGCAGGACGGAAGCGTCCGGAACCGTGAGCGCATTCGGAACGGAGCCGGCGCTGACAGAGGCGGTGACGTACATATCTTTCTTCAACTTTTTGCCGGGATTTTCGGTGACGATGCGCGCCTGCAGGGTACGAGTGTTGGGGTCGAGTGCGGTGGCGATGTAAGAAATTTTTCCGTGAAAGACTTCGGGGTACGAGTCAGTGCTGACGTTGACGACATCGCCCAGGTGAACGTAAGAGACTTCGCCTTGATAGACATTGACGAGAACCCAGACGGTGGTCATGTCGGAGATGGTGAAGACCTGCGTTGCGCCGGCTTGCAGCAATTGACCGGGTCCGACGAGGCGCTCGACAATTTCTCCACCGACGGGAGCGAGGACGGGAATTTGCGCGGTGGTTTTCGGAGGATTGTTCACGAGAGATTCCGGATCGTTGATGCCGAGGACGCGGAGAGCGTCTTCGCTGGATTGGAGATCGGCCTGGGCCTGGTTGCGATTGGATTCGGCTTGTTGAAAGTCGGCTTCGGCGATGGCGCCGTGTTCGAAGAGGCCCTGTGCGCGAATGAAGAATTTGTCCGAGAGGAGAAAAGCGCTGCGGGCTTTTATGTAGGCGGAGCGCGCCATCGAGTAGTCGGGGCTGTTGACGGTGAGGAGCGGCTGGCCGCGGCGCACGGTTTCCCCGGGTGTAACGAGGAGTTCGTGAACGGGACCGCCGATGGCGGCGAAGACCGGGGTGGTCATGAAGTTGTTGTAGGCGACGGCGCCGGTAAGGCGGAGAACGCGGGGGAGAGTGGATTTTTCGACCGTGACGACCTGGAGGTGCGTCATCTGTTCTTGAGGAACGGTGAAGAGGGCGGCCGTTTCGGCTTTCGATTCGCTGGAGGAATAGGAAGTCATTTTGGATTCGGAATCGCCTGAGCCGCAGCCCGCGAGCGAAACCATAAGAACGCTAGAGGCCAAAGCCGAAGCGCGAAAACTCAAGTGGCGAAGTCTGGTCTGGAAATTCATGGCAGATCCCTCGTTCCTACGGCTTGGCGCATTTGTTCGAGCGCGGTCATATAGCTGGCGAGCGCCTGGCGGTAGGCAAGTTGGTTGGCGCGGTAGCTGCGTTCCGCGTCGAGAAAATCGAGCAGGCTGGCGGCGCCTTTTTGATAGGCATATTCGCTGATGTCACGGGACTTCTGGGCCGCGTCGACGTAGCCGCCGCGGTAGAGCTGGACGATTTGATCGTTGGTGCGAAGAGCTTCATAGGCGTCGACTACGTCGGACATCACCTGTTCAGCGGCCTCGCTGGCCAATTGCTGAGACTGGGTGATGGCAACGCGCGTGCGGGCGATTTCGCCCTGGTTGCGATCGAAAATCGGAAGCTGGATGTTGAAGAAAACGGCGCCGGTGTTGGTGTCGGCTACGTGCGAGTAATTGAAACTGGCGCCGAGATCGCGTTTGCCATTGGCTTCGGCGAGAAGTTCCTGGCTGCGCGCCGCGATGACGCCTTGTTGAGCGGCTACGAGGTCGGGGCGAGTGCGCATGGCCAAGGCTCGCAAATCCTCAAGGCCGGCGTGGACAGCTACGTAATCGAGCTTGCCATCGACGTCGAACATGTCAGGCACAGACTCGAAACCGACGAACTGGCGAAGGGCGGCGATGGCCTGAACCTTTGCGAGGATGGCTGAGGAGTAGTCCGTCTGAAATTGCAAAAGCTGGAGCTTGATCTTGAGGAAGTCGCCTTCGCTCATGTCGCCGGCTTTGTAGCGCAGTTCGCTGATGTCGACGGTTTTCTGAAAGCTTTCGAGGTCCTGCTTCGAGAAGTCGATCGTGGATTGGGCGAGGACCACGTCGATGAATTGCTGGGAGACGTTGAAGATAAGCTGGCGTTCGTTATCGGCAACCGTCGAACGCGAGACCGAAGTCTGATCTTTTGCGGCTTGAAGGCGGTGCTGGCGTTTTTTGCCCCGCTCGAAGGTGTAGCCGATGCCGAGGTCGAACTGGGCCTGGTTGTCGATGTAATCGGCGGTGAATTTGCTGGGCTGGAAGATGGGGAGGAATTGAGCGTCCCAAGAGAGGACAGGGTTGGGACGGAGATTGGCGGTTGTTTCGAGTGCCTGGTTTTGGAGGATGGTGGTACGAGCCGCCTGGAGAGCGTGATTGTGCTGCAGGGCGAGGCGGACGGCCTCTTCGAGCGTAATGCGCGCGGAGGCGCCCTGCGGAGCGGCTGGGAGCGCAGATGGCAGCGGGGCAGCCGGAGGGCTCTGCTGAGCCAGGGCACAGATGGGCAAGGCCAAAAGCGCGGAGGCCAACGCCGTGACTTTCTTCATGTTGATACTCCTCTAAAGTCCCATGCGACAGGGACGTGTCGATACAGTTGGGGTTACGGGGCCTAAATGGAGAGGGAACGAAGACTTACAGGGCCGGAGGGGCGCGAGGAGAAGTAGTGCGAGGAAGCTCTAGAGAAGGCGAAAAAATGGCCGTGAAAACTTCGAGACGGTGAACTACGGGAACGATGGCCAGGCTAAGAGCGTGAGTCGTGATAGCGGAGCCGGTCGTTGAGCAAACCTGACAGGGGTGCGTTCAGGTGGGATCGGAATTCAGATCGGCACAAAAGTGGAACTGTGCGGCCAGGAAGATGATTCCGAGCAGCAGTGCGCAGACACGAGTCCTGTTGAGTTTCGCAGACATCTTCTACTAAGACGAAGCTTAGGCCGGAATGGTTGCGGGGTCAAGCAACCTAATGGGGTAGGGGTCAACATTCTGCACCTATCCGGCCAGCCGTGGCGTCAAAGGTGTTAGCCTATTCGGGAGAGCTATGAGGCGGGGCAATACTATTTTCGGACGATCCTTTGCGCGGACCACGGTGCGCCGGGCGCTGGCGGTGCTGGCGTGCGCCGTGCTGCTGTATTTCGCGGCGGGCGGCAGCCTCTTCCACCAGCATACAGGCGGTCAGGAAAACGCTTGTCACATTTGCCAGTCGCTGCATGCACCGGTGCTGGCTCCGGCCGCACTCGACCTCGTCGCCGCTCCCGAGCTGATCGCAAGATATTCTTCGCTGTCCGAACAGGCAGCGCCGAGCCATTCGTTTTCTCTGCACCGCGCCTCCCGAGCGCCTCCTTCCGCGTAATTCCCATCTCCTGCTAGAGAACCACCTAACTGAGCGCTGACCCGTCGATGGGGCAGGGCCACCGCCGTTTTCCAGGCGGTCTCTATCCACACAAAACAGATAACCCGTGGGAGGGTGGAGAAAATGTTTAAGCGTTCGAGCATCTATGCATTTCTTGTTTGGGGGATTGTTTTGGTAATCGGATCCGGGCCGGCAAGAGGACAAGCTTCGGGAACGATCGAAGGGGTTGTGAAGGATCCATCGGGCGGGGTTGTGCCGAATGCGACGGTCGAGGTTTCGTATGCGGTGAGTGGATACAAACGGCAAGTCACGACGGGGAGCGACGGGAGTTTTCGTTTCACGAACGTACCGTTCAACACGTACCACATGGTGGTCACGGTGACGGGTTTTGCCAACTACACGGCGGACGTGGACGTGCGTACGGCGGTCCCCGTGAGCGCGGCTGTTAGCTTGAAGGTCAGCGGCGCTAGCACGACGGTGAACGTCGAGGCCAATGGCGGAGACTTAGTTGAAAACGAACCAGGGATGCACAGTGACATCGACCGCAATCTTTTCGAGAGGACGCCACTCGCGAGTACCTCGTCGCCGTTTACGACGCTGGTAACGGGAACGACTCCTGGAATATCAGCAGATTCCAACGGCTTGATGCACGGGCTCGGCGACCACGCAGAGAACTCCGTATCGCTTGACGGACAGCCGGAGACGGATCAGTTCAGCAAGGTATTCTCGAACCAGATTCCCCCTGATTCGATTCAGTCGATGGAAGTGATCTCCGGGGCGCCTCCGGCCGATTTTGGAGACAAGACCAGCATTGTGGTGAAGGTGACCACGCGCTCCGGGCTGGGAATAAACAAACCGACGGGGAGCGTGTTCGCCGACTACGGCAGTTTTGGAACAGTGAACGCCGGATTTGACCTTGCGTACGGAGGAGATAAATGGGGGAACTTCATCGCCCTGAACGGCCTGAACACCAGCCGTTTTCTGGATCCACCGGAGTTTACCGCCCTACACGATAAGGGAAACCAAGAAAACATTTTCGATCGCGTCGACTATCAATTCGGCAAGGATGACACGCTGCACCTGAACGCTGGGTTCACACGTTCGTGGTTTCAGAATCCAAACACGTACGACCAGCAATTTCATGCTTGCGGCCCCATCGGATACACCTGCGATGCGACAAACACAACGATTGTAAACGCCGTTACGGGGGCTCCTCTTGGGACCACGGATCAGCGCGCGCAGATCAAGACGTACAACATCGCTCCGAGCTGGACGCACCTGTTCAGTTCGAATGCGCTGGCAACGCTTGGCTTCTATGTTCGCCACGATCAATACAACTACTATCCCAGCAGCGACCCGCTCAACGATTTGGCTCCGGACCTGCAGGTGGAAACGGCCAGCCAGGATCGGCAGTTAACCAATGCAGGAGTGCGAGGTGACATCTCGTATGTAAGAGGGATTAATAACATCAAATTTGGGTTTGTGTACCAGCAGACCTTCCTCACTGAGAGTGATAAATTCGGAATCGTCGACCCCACGTTTCTCCCATCACTTAACACGGAGAATCCAGACGGGACCGTCATTGCCGGCGATCCTTGCTTCGCAAATGGCGTAGCCACAGGTCCGCCGTGCACAACGCTTCTGCCCTTCGACCTCACCAACGGCGGTTCTTTGTTCAGTTTCCACGGCCACACGGATGTGAAGGAACTTGCTCTGTATCTGATGGACGACATCACGTGGAAGAATTGGTCGTTCCGGCTGGGTCTGCGAGGGGATAAATACGACGGCATCAGCCACGACGGGCAAATCGAGCCGCGACTCGGTGCCGCCTATAACATTAAGCGTACCAACACCGTGCTCCGGCTTTCTTACGCCAGGATCATGGAGACGCCTTTCAACGAAAACCTGGTGATCGCTAGCACAGGTTGCAGCAATCCGGTTGTGGTCGCTATCGTTTCGCCTCCGGGCGTGCCCTGCACGTCGGGACCGCTGACGCCGGGTTACCGAAATGAATTCCATGCCGGTTTTGAGCAAGCCATCAGCAAATACCTGGTTGTGAGCGGCGAATACATTTGGAAATACACGCACAACGGTTTCGACTTCGGTATCGTTGGCGCAACGCCGATCACGTTTCCGATTGAGTGGCACAACTCGAAAATTCCGGGATGGCTGTTGAGCGCCAGCGTGCCGAACTTTCACGGATTTACGGCGCGCGTGGTGATGTCCGGGGTCGCAGCGCGGTTCTTCAATCCGCAGGTAGCTGGAATTGATTTTTTCCCTTCGTTCAACGTGTTCCGGATCGATCACGACGAGCTTTACAACCAGTCGACAAACATCCAATACCAGCCCTGGAAGCGCGGACCTTGGCTTGGATTCACCTGGCGCTACGACAGCGGACTCGTGAGCGGCGCGACCCCTTGTTTCGCGGCGACGGCAACGTGCGCGGGTACGACGGCCGTCCTCGGAGGGGTGAATACGGTGCTCTTTAATAATGCCATCACCGGCTTGCCTTTGACTGCCGACCAGGAGTTCCAGGCCGGGCTAACTTGCAATGGCGTGCGAGTGGTTTCCAGCCCCTTTGGAGCACCAGCGGCTTCCTGCCCTGCAAACGAAGTCGGGTCCATCTTCATTAAGGTGCCCGCGCCAGGCAAGGAGAACGACGACCACAATCCGCAGCGCATCGCGCCTCGGAACCTGTTTGACCTTGCTGTCGGCCATGACAATCTTTTTCATGGCGACCGCTACCGTTGGAGCCTACGGCTGACCATGATCAACGTCACCAATAAGGAAACGCTGTACAACTACCTCTCCACGTTCAGCGGAACGCACTATGTGACGCCACGCGCGATGACTGCCGAGCTGGGCTTCCATTTCTAGATGGATTGGAATGAGCAGCTTGCACGATTGACGCAAGACGTTCTGATGGCCAAACCGATGGCAGGAACAACGGACAGCGGGAAGGGTGGGGGATTCCTGAGGAATCCCCTTGCCCCAGCGCGGAGGCCCGAGCGGAAGTATGCCGGGATTCGAGAATGGCAAGCCGAACTCTCGATTTCCCGGCTCTTCCGGACGAGCATCCGTTTGCAAACGGCGTTTGATCGATGCTTCAGCCAGTTTGGCATGACCGCGCAGGAGGCGTCGGTGCTCCTGCACTGTTCGGAGGATGGTGAGACTTCAGCGGGGAAGCTTGCCAAAGCGATGGGGAGGGACAAAGGCAAGATCACCCGATTTGTTGACCGGCTCGAAGCGAATGGCTTTATCTCGCGCAAGAATGATCCCCGAGACCATCGGCTCTTGATAATCAAGGCGACAGGGAAAGGGCGGCGTGTTGCGCCGCAGTTGAAGGCACGGTTCGAAGAAGTCCGCAGCCAGTTTTTTGAGGGCGTATTGAACGTCGATATCGACAAGCTCGAAGCCGTGCTCTCGCAGTTGCACGCGAACGCGGAACGCCTTTGTGATGGGAAGGCTCACAAAGACGCACAGGGTTAGGAGCACAAGAGAGGCTGGATCCCTATTGGGCTTGGGAGTGGGCCAGGATGAACAGCATTCACGCGTCCGGACCAGCATTTCCTTGCAAACCAACTCTCAGAACGCTGCTTGCTAGCGTCCTGCTGTTTGGCAGCCCTTTCCTCTTCTCGACGCATCTACATGCCACAAGCGTGGTCGCCTTAATTGATCGCGCAAATCAAAGACTTGTGATCGCCGCGGATTGCCGAGTTAACCGTGGGCCTGGCCCCGTCTCGACGTGCAAAATCATTCAGGAACCCGGCTGTACGGCGGCGATGGCTGGCCTTTACGAAGAGGGGAACTCGGACTTTCATTTGAGGGAATATATCCGCGTGGCTTGCCGCGAACCGGGAGACCTTCGGGCGAAAGCCGAGGCATTTGTCCGCATAGCGCGAAAACCCTATGAACAGGCGGTTGCCAGAATTCGGAGGGGAGACCCCTCGGACTTTGCCAACACGATTGCGAACAAACCAACGGAAGTAGTCTTCGCGGGCATTCAGGACGGGGAAATTGGGTTGATTGTGAGAGGGCTGGTGGCGGACTCCGCAGGCAAGATCAGGGTCGAGCGGTTCGAGAGTACGGCTCCGCATTTTGGACGAATTGGCTACTTTATAGGACTTAACGGACACATACGTTCGTACATCAAATCACATCCGGAGTGGGGGAAAGAGGACTACGCCAAGCTGGCACCCAGATTCGTGGAGTTGGAGATTGAGGCACACCCTGACATCGCCGGGCTTCCTGTTTCCGCGCTACAAATCAACAATAAAGGGGATGTCGTCTGGCTGGCCAAAGGCGCTTGCGACGCTCGCCAAGCTGACTGACCATACAAATCAAGGAAAGAGCGAATTCAGATACAGAGTTCCCATCGGCCAGACCATGAAAGCAATTCAAAAAGCAGTTCTATGTTTCGCAAGAGAGTTCGTGTCCGCGGGCGGTCAAATAACTTGGGCCGTTCTCAGGGGGCAGTTACGCGCTGCCGGCTTATTCATTATTCTGGCCGCGGCAATTCCCGCGTTTGGACAGGCGCCTCGCTCCGGCGGGGACAACAAACAGACAGGTTCCATCCACGGAACGATTTCCACAAAGCAGGAAAACGTGGGGTCGGACTTGTCGGGCATCGGCATAAAACTGACGGCAGTGCCGCCCGATGGCGATGCATTGACTACGGTTACGGATGAGGCGGGGCGCTTCGAGTTTAAAAACCTGAAGCCCGGCTCCTATTCGATTTCGATTGCGCAGACCGGGTTTAAAACCGTCACGAAGCGAGCCAACGTCGCCGCGGGCCAGGCGGCGGTTCAAGACTTCACGCTGGAACTTGAGACGGTGAATGAACAGGTCGAGGTGAAGGAACAAACGCAGACTATTTCCACGGAGAGCGTTTCCAACCCACAGGCCACGGTCACCCACAGGGATCTGATTGCACTGCCGACGCCGGAGGAAAAGATTCGTGAAGTGATTCCCATTACTCCGGGAGTGATCAAGACGCAGGACGGAAAACTGACGTTCAAGGGCGCCGACGAAAACCAGAGCCTCTTTCTCGTGAATTCCGCGCAGACGGCCGATCCAGTGACCGGGAGCTTTTCCATTGCAGTGCCCACGGATGCGGTGCAGTCGTTCGCGGTCTACAAAACGCCGTATAACGCAGGACTGGGGAGTTTCTCGGGCGGATTGACGACCATCGAGACCAAACCGCCGGAAGAGAAATGGAATTTCTATGTAAAGAACATTGTGCCTTCCGTTCTTGGGAAGAACGACTCAATGGTCGGCATTGCACAAGCAACACCCGGCGTGGATTTTGGTGGACCGCTGATCGAGGGGAAGCTCTTTTTCTCGGAAGTTTTTCAGTACGACATGAAGAAGACCACGGTACGCGGTTTGCCCTGGCCAAATGACATCTACAAAAAACAAGGCTTTAACTCTTTTAGCACTCTCGAGCTCATTCTTTCGCCCAAGCAAATCGTGACTTTCACCGTGAACGCTTTTCCTCTTCGGCAGCAGCACATCAACATCAACGCTCTGGTCCCGGATCCGGCCTCGAACGACTTGAATCAGAAGGGAATCGCCCTGCATTTGTCGGACAGGTACCAACTGGAAGGCGGATCCATTCTCACCGTGGTCTCGCAGTACACGCGCTTCGACAGCAACTCTCACGGGCAGGGATTGGATGACATGCTCATAACGCCGCAAGGCTGGGGCGGGAATTTTTTCAACCAATGGTCGAGGAGAGGCAAGCAGTTGCAGTTGCTGCCCACGTATCAATTCGCTCAGAAACAGTGGATGGGGAAGCACGAGATTCACATAGGCGTGGACGTGAATTATCGTTCGTATGCCGGGGTGAACACAGCGAACCCCATTCATCTGCTCGAGCAGAGCGGCGCGATGGACGAGGAGATCAACTTTCAGCCCACGGCCGCACAGATTACGTCAGACACGTCCGTCGCCGAATTCATACAGGATCATTGGATTTTGAGCCCGAAGTGGACCATCGACGCGGGAGCGCGTTTGTCCAGCGAGACCTCCGGTTGGTCCGCGGCGTTCGCGCCGCGCGTGGGCGTCGCCTTCACACCGAAGTCGGACGGCAAGACGGTGATTCGAGCCGGCACGGGCTTGTTCTATAGCATGCTGCCGTTGCTGGCCTCGGACTTTGCCGTGAATCCTACGCGTGTAGTGAGCCAGTTCGATGCCACGGGGCAATTAATCGCGCCGCCCGTAACGTATGCCAACGCCTACGTGGGCGGAGTGAATCCGCTAAACACCGCAATTTTGCCGCAAGGGCCCGGCACGACGCCGCGCAATTTCACATGGAGCGTCGAGGGCGATCGCGAGTTGCGCAGAAATATGGTGTTGCGGGTAGGCTACATCGACAGCCACACCACGTACCTGTTTACGGTCAATCCTTTTACCGGTGCGGCCGGCCAGAATTCCTTTCTCGGGCTCACCAACACAGGCTCCTCGCACTATCGCGAAGTGGAGAGCACCCTGCGCTTCACCATTCACGAACACCATGAAGTGAATGCCTCCTATATATGGAGCCGCTCCCGGGGAGATTTGAATAACCTTTCCGACGTGATGATTCCCTTCTTGGAGCCTGTCATCCGGCCGAATGTGTACGGAATTTTGCCTTCTGACGTCCCGCAACGCGTGGTGACCTGGGGAGTCTTTTCCTTGCCGAAGAAATTCACGTTCAGCCCCATCCTCGACGTGCATTCCGGCTACGACTACTCGAACGTGGATGTGCTGCAGAACTACGTGGGCACGCCCAACGGGCAACGCTTCGCCACGTATCTCTCGCTAGACGTGAAAATCTACCGCGTCTTCACTGTGCCTTTTCTCGGGGCGAAGAGCGGCAAACAGCACCACATGCGCCTGGGATTCTATTCGCTCAACGTGACGAATCACGGCAATTTCAACGCGGTCTACAACAATGTGACGGCGCCAAATTTCGGCCAGTTCGTCGGATTCTTGGACCGCCGCGACGGCGCGGTGATCGATTTCATCGACTAGCCTTTTTCAAACCGGTTTCTTTCCCATACGCGGTCGCTCTGACTTTCATTGAACAGCCTTCCTGTTAGAATAAAAGCCGGAGCGGTCCTTCGAAGCAGGTGAGGGAGCGAAAGCTGTTTGAACCAATGACGAATCTCTGAGGAGCCGCGGATAGACAGCCTGTGTGCACGGCCTGTCCCGCTGGAACGTCCTGAGCCGGAATGCAGCCGTCGCGCGGCAGCAGGATGGCGAAAGGGTACAGTCAAGAGTGACTGTGCTACTGGAGGGACGGTCGAGCGGGGCAGGAAAGCCTAACGGTTGGCTCGTGGCGCCCACCTAATTCAGAGGTTCACGGCCTAGCTCCCCACGGCCAAGCAGTCCGCTCTTTTTTTGTATCAGCGAGCTCTCAAAAACATGCGCATACTTTTTATTGGAGACATTGTCGGGTCGCCGGGACGCCAAATTGTCCGCGAGCGTCTAGCCGATATCGTTGCGCAGCGGCAGATCGATTTGGTGATCGCCAACGGCGAAAATTCCGCGTCGGGATTCGGCATTACGCCGCGCCTCGCCGAGGAGCTGCTCGGGATGGGCATTGACGTCCTGACCGGCGGCAACCACAGCTGGGACCGCAAGGAAATCGTGGAATTCATGCCGCACGAACCGCGCTTGCTGCGCCCGGCGAATTTTCCGGAAGGCAATGTCGGAAGCGGCCTTTACGTTGGCACCGCGAAGAATGGCGTGAAGTACGCCGTATTGAATCTGCAAGGCCGCGTCTTTATGACCCCGATCGACGATCCGTTTCGCAAGGCCGACAGCGAGCTTGCCAAGCTGCCGGAGGACGTAGCCTTCGTTTTTGTGGACATGCACGCCGAAACCACCAGCGAGAAAATCGCGATGGGCTGGTACCTCGACGGGCGCGTCACCGCCGTCGTAGGCACGCACACGCACGTCACCACCGCGGACGAGCACGTCCTTCCCGGCGGCACCGCGTTTATCACCGACGTGGGCATGAGCGGCCCGCATGGCGGCGTAATCGGCATGGACCGCAACGGAATCATCAAGAAGTTCCTGGATGGCCTGCCAGCGCGCTTTGAAGTCGCCGGCGGCGACGTCCAGATGAATTGCGTATTGATCGATACGGACGACGAAGGGCCTCGAAACGCCGCAGGGCGGTTGCGCGCCAAATCCATCGAACGTTTGCGCCTCCGCATCGACTAATCCCCATGTAGAGCCGCGCTTCAGCGCGGCATCCTTTCCCTTTGTAGTGGGGCAGCATGCTGCCGCGCTGAAGCGCGGCTCTACATGGGTGATGATCCGACCCTCGCTCCACTCGGAAGCGCCGGCCACCCCGATACAGGGAAAGAAAAAGAAAGAGGGCACGACGTGTCGTGCCCCTACGGGGAGATTATCATTCCGGGCGAAGCGGGGAATCTGTTGTTATCTCCTTGTAGAGGCGCAGTTTAGGGCGTCGTCCTTCCCTCGTCACCGCTACCACAGGTCGCAGCTTCCCCGCAGCCAACATATCCAGGGCCTCGAAGCGGCCTCTGAGGTCGGCGGCGCCCAAGCGGCGCTCGCGAAACAGCCAGAGAAGATATTGCTCAGCGGTCCGGTCCCGTTTCTGGGCGTTGCATTCCATGCAAGCGGAGACGAGGTTGCGATACGAATTGCAGGCGACGCGCGCCCGTGGCACAACATGGTCGAGGCAGAGAGGCGCGATTCGCCGCAGGCAATAGAAGCACCGGCCGCGCTCCCGCGCGTGGATGGCCCTGCGGAGTTCCAAGGTCCTGAGGAAGTCCAGCTTCTCGATGTCCGAGGTGGCCACCTTTCGTGCCGCTTCGCGTGCCCGTACCACGGCGGCAGCGCGCATGCCGCGAACCGCGTCGGGCAAGCGCACCTCGACCACATGGCCTGCCCTGCTGTTGCGCTCCAGCAGGCGCAGAACGCCTTGGGCGGCGAGCCGGCGAACTGCGTCGCGCGTGGGACGCATGGTAAGGTTCATATTGCGCGATAGCCAGAGAATCGAAAAGTGCAGCCTGCGCTTGCCTTCCAGGTGGCTATGTCGTAGCAAGTGCAGATACACGACGTGGTCGATCACCGGGAGCCGCAGCCGCGGCACGAGTACATCCTCGACCTGCTTCCAAAGGAAGCTCGCGTCGACCTCTTTTTGATGTCGCCTGGCAGCTGTGGACGTTCGTCCGAGGGAGCGTCTAGACACACCCGTCCCATTGCGTTTACCGTTTTTCATGTTCGGAGATCCTGTAGGGGCACGATTCATCGTGCCCATCTTTGTAGTGCGGCAGCACGCTGCCGTCTCTTGTTCCCGCCCCGTAGAGGCGCGCTTCAGCGCGTCCTTCTTGCCTTCAAAAACACACTAACCCCTGCATTTTCAATACGGGGAAAACCACAAGGAGGGCCTAAAAGCAAAAAAGAGAATCACGCCTCAGGCGCAATTCTCTACAAAATGAAGTATAGCACATTTTACGATTTTGTCAAGTAAAAATTGACTATCCGATAAGGATAGTCATCCTGAGTGAGCCGCGAACCGAAGGACCTCTCTTCTCCAACCAGGATAGTCGTCCTGAGTGAGCCGCGAACGAAGGATCTATCTCCTCCGATAATCGGCGTAAGCCACTGAATTGCTGGGAGATAGCCGAGGTAACTCTGGATCTTTCGTTTTCGAAGGAGGAAGTCGATTTGCCTCAGCGAGCTCTGGCCGCCGCACCCACCTTCAAGCTCAGTTGGGCTATCCTATCGCAGGCACGAACCAATGTTTCATGAATTGGCTCGGTGAGACCGAGGGCTTCTTTCGGGGGCGTCTCCGCTCGCTGCTTAAGTAGGAGCTTGGCATAAAAAGCTTGGGCGGGGTTGCCTTTTTGCGCGAGGATACGAGCAGAATGACGAATTTGTCGGCTCGCGCCACGGAAAGTCCAACGCGTAGCCGTCACTAGGTAAAGTATTAGCCAGTCGATCAGATATTTCTCAGGACGTTTATCTTCCCGGACCAGATGCCTTAGGGCTGACCCTAAATGGAGATAAAGTCGGTTATTTTGGGTCCCAGTTCCGTTTATCCAGTACCCGAGTAGAACATTGCAGGCGGGCGAATCCAATACTTGGCCGATGGCTACATCATAGGCTTCGATGTCGTGAAGAGAGTTGAGAATAAGAAGGCAGAAGTCGGCGAGCGGGAGACCTCTCATGTTTGTTCGAAATACGTATCGATATGGTTGGACAATCTTTTCAGTTCCATAGATGTTCGTGAATTCCGAGATTCTGGTATTGAAGGATGAGTGTCTGAATACCAGATTGAAGACTTCTGGGTGACGGGCACAAAGATCTTTTGAAACAGCCTCCCAAGTAGGTACGAGTTGGGACGCGTCAAGTTCCTGCTGATGGCCAAATTCGGCACAAAACGCCGTTATCCGCAGCAAGACGGAGGGGTCCTGCGTAGAGGCCGCAGCGTGGTTGAGTTGCCTATTCAGGATCGCAATGGATCGAGGCGCTGTTTCGCGCAGCGCGTTAAAGATGCGATGGTGGGGTTCTTCTTTTTCAAGCTCTACCTCCCAGGGGTTCGCCAGTGGTGCTGCCATGCAGATGCCTAGGGCGGCCGCGACCACCCTTTCCACATACTCTGGGCCGATGTTCTGCATTTGCCAAACGGCCTGCAGTGGCAGAACGAGCAGTCGATGCTCTCTGGCCGGATCTGGTCTGACGTCATCGAGAATTCGAGACAAAAGATTCTCCGCGACGGGCCCGGACTGCTCGTCGAGTATGAGAAGTAGAAGTTCAAGTACAACTGCCCAATAATCAATTCCCAGGTACGGTTGGATCTGCTTATAGAGTTCATCGAGCGTATGTCCCACGCAGAAATTCCGATAAAGATACAACGCCGCAAAATATTCGTGAAATGTCTTGTGACTAAATTTGTCTTCTACAAAGATAGATCTCTTGGCTGCGTATTCCAGGAAGCACTCAGCTGCCTCATGAGCGGCATCTTCTCTCCCTCTAAACTCTCTGTCGCACAGATATCTTGTGAGTTCGCCCAAAATATCTTCATACTTTATGCGCCGCTGAGCTCTAGCGCCTAGACTTAGTTGCGTATACATCCAGAAGGCGAGTCTAGCAAAAGCGTTCTTCTTGTCTTTGACGAGATTAAATCTCTCCGGAAGATCCAAGCGCTTCCCGGCCGCATCCCATTTCTCGGTTAGTGTCCCCACGCAGCTTCTGTAGATTTCAAGTTTCGACTCGGGGAGCGAGCAGCCGGAGCGAAACAAGATGACGATTAGAGAAAGTAGAAGCGGGTTCCGGAGCAGATCGTTCGGTAAGTTGTTGCACGCATGTGTCAACCCGGCGATCTCAGACTCACGTTTCTTCTTGTCTGCTTCCTCCATTCGATACCACTTATCGATGTACTCGGAAATCTGACCTTTATCAAAGGGCTCAACATTGAAGTGGGCGAATTCACTTGGGTTGAAGGCAGTTTCTTCATACCCGTTCTTTCGGGACGTAATTACCACTCTATTGCCGGGGAATGAGACCTGCGTGAATATAATGATGTCGTTACGCGCCTGTTCGCGAAGGTTAGCATCGAAAATTTCGTCGAGCCCATCGAAGATGAGAAGGGCTTCCCTTCGGCCAAGATAGTATTCAAAAAAGCCTTCAGGAATCGTATCGAGCTGGAGTTCTCCTTTCGCAGACGCCCTCAAGAAGTCGAGTATGTTTGCTCCGAGCGTGACCCGCTGACGGAATTCTGCGTATGCGCGAAGAGGGATTCGCATTGGAACGAGGTTCTTGAGGAGTTGCGTGCAGGGCGGGAGCTTGTCGATAGCCGCTACGGCTAGATATTTGGCCAGTGTGCTCTTACCGGAGCCAGGATCGCCTAAGATGACGGCAGAATTCGAGCGCCCCAACATTTGAGGTAGCGTAAGGCTCTCGCGCTCGCCAATTTCAGACCATCTCAGACTCTGGGGTCTGCGTACTCTCTTGCCTTCACCCAACTCGGATGGCTCGCCTGTTTCCGAAAACTTGGAGTGCACGTGGACCTTTTCCAGTTTGACGTCGCGATGTCTCTTCATGGCCTGAATATCTAGGCCGAGGAATGAGATTTGACCCGATACCCGTCGCATGGCTGGAAGATACTTTTTGCGTGAAAAGGAGGTGATCGAAGCCTTTTCCGTGACCCGTGAGAGCAGATCTGAAGCAACTTTGAGCGCTAGATCCTCCGGAGACGTAAACATCAACACGGTATTTTCCTTCATAAGCTTTTGCTTAAAAAGCTCAAGTAATTTTCGCTTGCTGTCAGGCTCGATATGTTCCGCACTGACGGGGAGCGAAGCTATGGCGATATAGATGCACCTGTTCATCCCAATTCGTTTGGCTTCCTCATATTCGAGCTCCGTTATAGATAGGGCTTTCTCTTCATGCACCGATCCATATCTATGACCGATAATCCCGATGTAGAAATTGCACTTTCTTAGCTGTTCGAGGCAATATTCGAGCGGTTCGCCCTCTTTGCTGCCAAAATATTTCATGCTCCTGAAAACGGCTTCGATTCTGAGCAGAAATTCCTCGACTTTTTGACGATAAGGCTGCAGGTCCACGAACGTCGAACTCAGGAAAACCGCTAATTCTCCAATAGGGCTTTGCGGTGTGGGCAAGGTACGCTCCAGGTATTTTGCGTGTGCAAAATACACCACCAGATGACTGGTGTGAAGGACAAAATAGGATCGGTGGGAGGACGTGTGGCCCGGACTCTCAGTTATACGGAGGGTGCCCCGCCCTCGGGCTTTGAGGGCGGGTCTTGGGTTTGGGTTCTCTCTAGTCGATCACCAAATTCATGGGAAGCAAGTGAGAGGCTTTTGACATGGGTGGCGCACCCTTTGAGGTTTCGTTCTTCAAAGGGTGCGGTCTTTCTCCTTACGCCGACTCCCTCTTATTTGCCTTGGCCTGCACGGAACTCCTCATGGCGTGGCGCAATAGCATGTTGGTCTTGGTCTGGTATCCCCGCCCATAGCTCTTTAACCAATCGATAATGTCCGTGTCCAGACGAATGGTCACGGGTTTCTTGGCTGGCCGATAGAACTTGCCGATTTCCGCTTTCGACCAGTCCAGAACCTCCGGCATATCGGTCAGATCAATGTCCTCGTCTTTTTTTGCGGCAATGGCGGCGATCTGCTTTTTTTGCTTCTTATTTGGTTTCTTCATAAATCAACCTCTCCCCCAGCATGATAAAGCGGGTGCCGCATGCTTCGATTTTTGAAGCGTGCGGGTTTTGACTTTTCTTATTAACATCACTTCGCGGTGTATAATGACAGTATGGCGAAAGATGTGATCCACATCTCGGAAGCGGAAGCCGCCACGACCAACGTGGCGACGCTGTTGGCCCATGTGCGCGCAGGCGCGGAAGTCGTCATCGAAAATGACGCGCGGCCCGTGGCTGTGCTGCGCTCTGCGGAGCCGCATCCGGGCCGTCTGCTCTCGGAATCTATCGCGCTGGCGGAAGCCCACGGCTCTACCGTGACGCTCGACGGAGACTTCGCCCGCGACCTCGAAGAGATCATCAACAGCCATCGTGAACCGCTCAACCCGCCCGCATGGGACTAATCCTGGACTCTAGCGTGGTCATCGCCGCTGAACGCCGGGGCGATAACGTAACGCAGATGCTCAAGCAAATCGTTGCCGCAACCGGCGACCAGCGGACGGTGCTCTCTTCGGTTGGTCTGACTGAGCTTGTGCATGGCATCTACCGCGCACAAACACCAGAGGCGCGCAACCGCCGAGACTCCTTCATCCGTGAGCTGCTAAACGACGTGGAAGTCTATCCCTACACCAAAGAGACGGCGCTGCTGGCAGGCAAAATCGACGGAGAGCAACAGAGCCGAGGGACCGTTATCCCTTTCGGCGATCTGTTGATCGGAGCAACGGCGCTGGAGGTTGGCTATTCCCTACTGACGGCCAACGTGCGGCACTTCCGGCTGATCCCCGGCCTCACTGTCGTGCAACTCTGAGTGCTCGACGGAAGCAGTTAAAGAAAACACTCTCTCCATACAGATAACGCCGAAGACAACGAAGAGCAGTGTTTGGCCAGATTCCAGAAGGAACTCGATCCCTTAGAGGCCGCCCGCGCCCTAGGATTGACTGATCGGCACCCCGAATCCGCTGAAACGGGCAACCTGTTCTCTTACGTCGTACTCTGATGATTCAGCACAAGTGAATTAGAACAAAGGGGTTGTGCACAAAGTGAGAATTCTTGCGGGGCTGTGTCTTCTGGCGTGTCTGACGGGGTGGGCCTTTGCCCAGGACGAAGGGGACTTGACGGCCAAAAAGCGCCTTTTCCCGGGAGTTGGCCCCGGGCTTCGGGCCGTAAAGCGTGGAGCGGACGGGAATTATTACATCTTGAGCGCGCCGGGGTCTTCGGCTTCGGTGTTCGACGCCGCGGGGAAACTGCTGAGGAGAGTTCCCGAGTACGACGAGAGCAAAGTTCCCAGTTCGCAGTCGCCCCAATTGCCCCAACTGGCGGCGATTACCTTTGGCGAAGACATGGACGTGGACGCCCAGGGAACCGTGTACGTGGCGGACCGCGGCGCAAATGCCGTCAAGATCTGGGACCGCAAGGGAAATGAGCGCGTGATAAAAATCAACGGGCCGGTTGCCGTCGCGGCGCTTCCCGAAGGCGAATTCGCCGTAGCCACGGTTCACGAGCAGCACCTGGTGATGGTGTTTGATAAGAATGGACGCGACGTGCGCGAGTTTGGCGACCCCGAGCCGATTTCCGAGCGCCCGGAAGTGAACCGCTTTCTGAATATCGGAATGCTCGTGACGGACGGCAGTGGCCATCTGTACTACGCATTTCCTTATTTGCCGGAGGCGACGGTGCGGCAGTACGACCGCTATGGCTACGCGGGGCAGGACGTTCAGTACACCGGAACGGAAGCCTTTCCGGCGGCGCAGGCCACGCGCAAAGAGATTGAAAGGCAAGAGAAGCGCGGAGACGCGCCGGTATTCAAGCGCATCCTCACGGCTGTCGGAGTGGAGCGTTCCACGGGCGAAGTTTGGATGGCCCTCGGCAACAACCTGCTGCACTTTGACAAAGAGGGGAATCGCCGCGCGACCTACAAAATCTATACGCCACAGGAAGCGCGCCTGGAAGCCAACACGATCCTAGTCGAAGACGACCGTTTGATCATCGGAAGTGACCCTCTGGGCATCTACGAATTCGCGCGGCCCGATAAAAAATCTCAAGAATAGGTGAAATATCCTCAGGGCGATTTGCCCCGCGCCTGTGCAAAGTTGTGCGCGCGCGCGGGAATTATGTGAAAAATTCGGCGAAAAGGGATGTTCCTTCGGAGCGTTGCACAAGAATGGTGCTTGTGGAAAAACTGTGAATGAGGTGTGCACCGCACTGATTCCCTTCGCACACTTTTCGCTTGCTCCATTCGTTCCAATCGGCGACAATCCCGCGCTGTCTGATGACGGTTGATCGAGGGGCCGGCAAATCCAGAAGGGCCACGCACGGGGCGCCAGGGGAAAGCAAGACGCTCCGGTACGGGCATGATTCCCGAAGCCTGAAAAAGATAATGAAGGGACCTGCTTTCCACAGCATATCCACATCTGTGGAAAAAACGGGGTGAGTTTTTCTCTTGCGATGACTACTGCCACGAATGCCTGGGACCGATTTCTCGAACACGTGAAGTCCCGGGTCAGCATCAACACGTACACGACCTGGTTTCAACCCACGCGGCTGAATCGCGCCGATGGCGAAAACCTGTTTGTGCAGATCCCCAGCACGGTCTTCCGGCAGGTCCTGACGCGGACCTACGGCGAGATCGTCAAGGCCGTCTTTCACGAACTTGGCACTCCCAATGTGAAAGTGCAATACGTGTGTACGGAGGAAGAACCCGTGCCGGCCGCTCCCGCTGCAACCGGTGTGAAGCAAGCGAAACTCGACTTCGAAAGCAGCGATCATCAATTGAATTTGCGATACAGCTTCGATTCCTTTGTCGTGGGCAAGTCCAACGAGTTTGCGCATGCCGCCGCGCGCGCGGTGGCCGAACAACCTTCCAAGGCCTACAACCCGCTGTTTCTCTATGGCGGAGTGGGCATGGGCAAAACCCATTTGATGCATGCCATCGGGCACACTATCAAGAAGCGCAATCCGGCGATGCGCTTGAGCTACGTAAGCGCTGAAAAGTTTACCATTGAAGTAATTAATTCGCTGCGTTTCGACCGCATGACCAGTTTCCGCGACCGCTTCCACACCGTCGACGTCCTGCTCGTAGATGATATTCAATTTATTGCGGGGAAGGAAAGAACTCAGGAGGAATTTTTTCACACGTTTAATGCGCTGTATGAACAGCAGAAGCAGATTGTGATTTCGTCCGATTGCTTGCCGAAAGAGATTAATTCGATCGAAGAGAGGTTGCGCTCGCGGTTCGAATGGGGATTGATTGCGGACATTCAGCCGCCGGATCTGGAAACCAAGATTGCGATTTTGCAGAAGAAAGCGGAGAACGACCGGTTTGGATTGCCGGACGATGTGGCGGAGTATATCGCGCGGGCCATCAAGTCTAACGTGCGTGAGTTGGAAGGCGCGCTAACCCGGCTGATGGCGTATGCGTCCTTGACCGGGGCCACCATTTCCCTGTCCACCGCTCAGCAGGTTTTGCGCAACATCATCGCTTCGCAGGAGAAGCGCGTCACCATTGATTTGATCCAGAAGCGCGTGAGCGAGCATTTCAATATGCGCGAGCAAGACTTGAAGGTTCGCAGCAACACACGCGCGATTGCGTTCCCGCGCCAGGTGGCGATGTACATCGTCAAGCAACTCACTTCGGCGTCGCTACCGGAAATCGGCCGTCAATTTGGCGGCAAACATCACACCACCGTGCTGCACTCGATCAACAAGATCGAGGAGATGCGCCGTTCGGACAAGGACTTGAACCGGACGATCACGCGGTTGATGGACACTCTACAATAGTTGCGGCGGTCCGCTCGCCGCGCTAACGCCCACACACAAGCAAGCCCCGACACAAATGACTGTAGTTTGCGCGAGCGAGCCTTGCTTCGCATGGATTCGTGCTGCCTTGGCGTTCACCGAGATTTGTCAGTCTATTTAGATCGAGAAACTCACGTTCGAGGGCCTGTGAATTGTCGTTGGAGAAGATGGGGAAATACTGTTGAGTGTGGTGGAAGATATCTAGACACGTTGCTCGATACACGGGTCACAGGCTGCGTATTCACCGTTTCCCACAATTCGCCACTTGGAAACAATCACGCTAGACCGCTGTGTCGAAAGTGGTTGGAGAGCTTTCCACAGTTCCACAGCCATCATCACAACAACAAGGCTTATCTTTCTGAAAATTAAGTAACAGCTCTTGTTGCTGTGACAGTGGTTCTAAGGCTGTGAAAAACAGATTCCTAAGTGGGCGAAGTTCAGAACTGAAGACGTAGCTGATTCTCATGCATTTCCACAGGATTTACGCGGTGAGTGGGCTTTATAAGTTGCGAAAAAGCGAGTAGAGTACGACAGCGGTGGAAAGTGGCGAGGAACCCGAATGAGCGCAACAGGAACCGCACGCGAGGAACATCACGAGATGGAATTCAGCGTTACAAAATCAGTGCTGTTGAACGAACTTAGCACGACGCAAGGTGTCGTCGAGCGCAAGACGACGATCCCCATCCTTTCGAATTTGCTGGTCGAAGCCAAGGGCAGCGGGCTGACGATCACAGCCACGGACCTGGAGTTGAGCGTCCGCACGTCTTGCGAAGCCAAGATCAAGAAAGAGGGTGCCGGAACTATCCCTGCAAAAAAGCTGCTGGAGCTCGTGCGCTTGCTGCCTGAGGGCGAGATCAAGATCAAGCTGCTGGACAACCATTGGGTGGAGATCACCAGTGACCGAAAGAAATACAAGCTCGTGGGGATGGCGCGGGAGAATTTCCCAGCGCTTCCCACAATGCCGCATACACTCGTCAAGATTTCTGCCCCAGTCCTAGAGAGCCTCATCGCCAAAACGAAGTTTGCAATTTCCATGGAAGAATCGCGCTACACGCTGAACGGCGGCCTGCTGATTTTGAAACCGGACACGCTCGCGATGGTGGCTACCGACGGTCACCGCCTGGCCTTGGCGGAAACGGATCAGAAGCTCGCTGGGTTGAATGGCGAAGTAAAAGTGCTCATTCCGAAAAAAGCGATGGACGAAGTGGAAAAGCTCGCGAGCGCGGCTGGTCCCGAAGCTTCGATCGAGTTTGCCAAGGATGAAAGCCATTTGTTCTTTCAGGTCGGCCACCGACTATTGATTTCGCGAATTCTCACCGGCCAATTTCCGAATTACGAAGCGGTCCTTCCGCGCGACAACAACAAGACAGTCGTGCTGGAACGCACGGAGCTCAGCGACGCCGTCCGGCGCGTATCGCAACTCGCCGATCAGCGCTCGCATGCCGTGAAACTAGCTGTTTCCAAAGAGGGCATTGAGATTTCGGCATCGAGCCCGGAATACGGCGAAGCCAAGGAAAACATCGAGAAGGATTACAAGGGCGACGCTATATCGATCGGTTTCAATTCTTCGTACATGCTCGATTTTCTAGCCGCCGCCGCCGATGGGCCCATCAGCATCGAGCTGAAGGATGAACAGTCCGCCGGCCAGATGCGCCCGCTCGCCGATGAATCTTACCGTTACCGCTACATCATCATGCCGATGCGCATCTGACGCTGTACTCATCCCACTATGCCGCGAGGCAACCAAGGCCAAGCATATATTCAACGAAGCGAATCGCCGCGATCCCCTGAGGAGTCCTTGTATCTCGTTACACGCGCGGCGGTGGAAGGTCCCCCTAGCGTTCGGCAAAGCCCGGCGCACTGATAGGCGCGCCGGCCGGTGATGCTTGTTTTGCCGGGAGGAGCGCAAGCAGCGCAACTCCAATCGCGACAAAGATCACAATGTCCTGGGGGCTATCCTGCCTGTGCATCCCGTGCGCCACGGCCTGCGCCGACATGATTGTCATCGTGAACCCATGGGCAAGGCTTGACCACGCCCCATAGGCGATCATCAAGCGATGCTTGGCCGGCTGC
>Ga0210403_10000858_pt1 | contig 30104 bp, 27 predicted proteins | sample IncBWC19MmetaG_FD_150863 | JGI IMG/M metagenome (GOLD analysis project Ga0210403, IMG submission 150863) | Forest soil microbial communities from Barre Woods Harvard Forest LTER site, Petersham, Massachusetts, United States - Inc-BW-C-19-M | ecosystem: Environmental > Terrestrial > Soil >...
CTTCCGATCTGTAAAGACTCACCTGCCGATGATCATCGCGGATGAGCTCGACGTGGACTGGAAGGACGTTCGCGTCGAGCAGGCCGACCTCGATGAATCGAAATACGGTGTGCAACGCGCCGGGGGCAGCACCGCCACGCCCATCAACTGGAATCCATTGCGCCAAGCGGGTGCCGCGGGCCGGCAAATGTTTGTAACCGCAGCCGCGCAAACGTGGGGAGTGCCCGAATCGGAGTGCGAGACGTCCTCCGGCGTCGTGACGCACACGCCCACAAAACGTACTCTCGGGTACGGCCCCTTGGCCGACAAAGCCGCAACTCTGCCACCGCCTGATCTCAAGACTGTCAAATTAAAGGATCCCAAAGACTATAAGATCATCGGTCACTCTACGCACAGCGTCGACAATCCTCTGATCGTCACCGGAAAAAATCTGTATAGCATCGATTTCAAAGTTCCCGGAATGTTGTGGGCCGTTTTCGAAAAGTGCCCGGTGTTCGCGGGTAAGCTGGCCACCTCCAACCTCGACGAGATCAAGGCCATGCCCGGCGTGCGCCACGCCTTCGTGCTCGAAGGAACCATGGATCTCCTGGGTTTGCACTGCGGCGTCGCGGTGGTTGCCGACACCTGGTGGCAGGCCAACACCGCGCGCAAAAAATTGAAGCTGACCTGGAACGAAGGCACGACCGCGGAGCAGAGCACCGAAGGCTTCCTCAAACGCGCCGCCGAATTGTCGAAGCAGCCTCCGGCAATCGCTCTAAGAAATGACGGAGACACTGGCGCAGCGTTTCAATCCGCCGCGAAAACCATCGAAGCCGCCTACGACTACCCGTTCCTGGCGCACGCGCCGATGGAGCCGGAGAACTGTCTAGCCCATTTCCACGATGGCAAGCTGGAGTTTTGGTCCCCCAGCCAGACCCCCGAGTCCGGCCGCCAGCAAGTCGCCAAATTGATGGGCATCGATCCCAAAGACATCATCGTGCACTTGAAGCGCGCGGGCGGAGGATTCGGCCGCCGCCTGACGAACGATTACATGTGCGAAGTCGCGGCCATCGCCAAGGAAGTCGGCGTGCCCATCAAGCTGCTGTGGACCCGCGAAGACGATTTTCACCACGATCACTACCGCCCGGCGGGCTTCCATTTCCTCAAGGGCGGCCTCGATGCGTCCGGAAAACTGCTCGCCTGGCAAAATCACTTCGTCAGCTTCGGTGAAGGAACGGCCTTTGCTCCTTCGGCGAATATTCCTCCCAACGAATTTCCCGGAACCTTCTTGCCGAACTTCTCGTTCGGTGCGTCGCTGATGCCGCTCGGCGTGCCCACGTTTGCGATGCGCGCTCCGCGAAGCAATGCGTTTGCCTGGGTGTTCCAGTCCTTTACGGACGAACTGGCGCACGCCGCCGGGAAAGATCCCGTACAGTTCCGTCTGGAACTGCTGAAGTTGCCGCGCGTACCCAGCAGTGGTCCGCCGCCCACCAACCCCGCCGAAATGGACTTCGACGCCGCTCGCATGCAAGGCGTCCTCGAACAGGTGGCCGAGAAATCCGGCTGGGGCCAGCGCCAACTCCCGAAAGATACCGCCATGGGCGTGGCTTTCCAGTACGCGCACCGCGGCTACTTCGCCGAAGTCGTCGAGTTGCGCGTCGACCCGAAAAACAAGATCAAAGTAAACAAGATTTGGGTGGCCGGCGACATCGGCAGCCAAGTCATCAATCCCAGCAACGCGGAAAACCAGGTCCGTGGCTCGGTCATTGAAGGACTAAGCCACGTCATGTCCTACCAGATCACCATCGATCGCGGGCGCGCCGTCCAGAGCAATTTCCACGAGTACGAGCCGGTCCGCATGCGGCAGGTGCCTCCGGAAATTGAAGTTCATTTCGTGAAGACTAACAATCCGCCCACCGGGCTAGGTGAGCCAGCCTTGCCCCCGGTTCTCCCGGCCGTGTGCAACGCGATTTTTGCCGTGACCGGAAAGCGCATCCGCTCTTTGCCGCTGTCAAAGCACGGCTTCGCCTGGGCTTAGGCTTTGATTGTCTTTTTGGCGGGGGAAGGCCCTTGCGGCTGCGGGCGTTTTACTGCGTGGAGATCAAAGGCAGCAGAAATTCTTGCAGTCGCTGGCTTTCTGAAAGAGCCAAGCCGCCCAGATGAATTCCCATTTGGTTCTGACCGATCAGGCGTACTACGCAACCCGCGCCGACGACCGGTTTTGCTTCCTTTGACAAATGCAGGCTGATATTCACGGATGATCCGACAGGCAGGGTCTTGGCGGACTTGACCAGTATGCCCTCCATGCTCACATCGACGGTCTCGCACAGGATTTCCTGCCTGCCGATTCGCAGCTGGACCTTGGAAATCAGCGGGACGCGGCGGGTGCGACGCCGCTCATGCCCCATGGATCCCTGAGTAGTGCCCACGAGCCGCAGCAACCGCTCTTTGTCAATCGGCTTGTACAAGAAAAAACTGGCTCCGGCTTCAAATCCCTTGGACATCGCGTTGGGCGTTTGATCGTCGCTCATCAGCACGACCGGGGTCATGCGGTTAAAGCCCGAATTGCGCATCTGGCGTGTCAACTCGGCCCCGTCGGGGAAGGCCATCCGGTAACCCAGGAAGACTACGGAGAATTCGCCGCCCTGCAGAATATTCACGGCCTCGGCGCTTTTGGTCATCACCAATGACTCGATGCCGACAGAGGTCAAGACCCTTTCGACCAACTGGCAGGTTGCCGTTTCGTCGTCGACGATGAGTGCGCGCTTTTGCATATCGGCGTTGGCCTTAAGATCTATCACGATCTAGAGTTGCAGGAGCACCGCTCGGGAAAGATCAACGGGCCACTCGGCTGTCCGCGGAGATCGGCAGACGCGGTCTCGCGAGCGGGCTGAGGGTCATTTCAGCGGCATCGCTCTCCGGGTTGGGCCGATGCTCAAGAGCAGCCACTTTCCTGTGAATCGCATCGGGTGAGAGCACGTTGGCCGCTTCCAGCATCAGGTCCACCCGGCTGCGCACATCAAACTTTTCAAGCAAGACGGAGACGTGGAACTTGACCGTGCGTACCGAGACATTCAGGCTCGAAGCGATCTCCTTGTTTGTACGGTTCTGCGCGATGCCGTCGAGCACGTCGCGTTGACGCCTGCTCAAAGGGACGGATGTTCTTGCGGCCGCACAAGTCCGCATCAGTTTTACGGCGCGTTCCACCAGACCGTCGACAAGGTTTTTGCCGATGCCGATCATGACTTCAAAGTCTTTGGGCATCTGTTGCCGCGCTACGCAGTGGATCGCCAGCAGACTGATGGCTCGGTCCATGGGCATGCTGCCGTCCTCGGCGGCCTCCACTTCAAAACGCTTTGTTCCCGACCTCTTGTCGAAAAAAGCGAAGAACTTGGGATGAATCAAACAGCCATAGCCCAACGCAGCGTCAGACTCGAGCTTCTTCGTGCGGTTCATAGGGCCCTTCTGCATCGAGCCACTGATTTTGTCCGGTAGATCGGCAAGGCTCGACCCTCTGTTACCTCTCGTTTTGCGGAACCGCCGGCCCGCGCAGCCCGACGCCCATGGACCAATGCGGTCTTTTGGCCCGCGAAACCTCGTAGAAGTCGAACTGCACCCCTACGCCGCGCGGACCCTCAGGTAACTTAGCTGGCACGACACGCACAACATGTCCGGTGCAGAGCCACTGCGCAGCCGGCACTCCGGTGACTTCCTCTGGCATCTCCACCAGAAGATCGAGCGCTACGCCTGGGCTAAGCGGCAAGTCCGTTTTAAAGAAGACTCCCCGTTGCGACAGATCCTCCGATTCAGCCCTCAACTCTGCGGCGTTGGACTGGCGCACGCGGACTCGAAGAGGCGTTTTCAACGGATACCGCCGGGACATGCGGCGGTCGGACTCCAAGTTGTCTACCAAGTGTTCCATAATGGGCCTCCGGGAGTGTGGTCTGGACATCGCGCGGGGGAAAATTCCGGTGTCACGACGTCGCTTGGTGGCGCATTGGATTGCCGGAATCCCTTTGCCCGCGAGGATTCCCGACGTTCGCTCGGGTTGGCTTGGACGAAAGCGGTCGAGGCACACCGGCATACGCCAAAGAGGATATCGGCCCAATTGCGAAAAAGTTTAGCGCGCCTGCCCCGTCTCAGGAGTCAGAAACAAAGGAGTTACCGACACGTCTTTCGTAAGAGTGGGCAGCGTCAGTGAAGAACGACGTCGAGGCCAGAAATCTGGAGTTCTTGTTCGGGCAGCGATGCAAAAGGCTGGGCCATCTTTCGCCGTGGTGTCGGCAATGTCTTCCAGCGCGTGACGTTACGAATCTCCGGCTCGAAGCCAGCCTGCCGAAAAAGCCGCAGAACCTCCTGGTAGCGAAGGCGATTGGTGTAGAAGCCGGAGTTGGCCATAAAGGAGGATTCCCAAACGCGATCGCTGAAGCGCAGATCGTTCATTTTCCCGCCCAGGATGTCTCCAAAGCCGGTATGGTGCGAGCCAACGCCGTCGGGACGCTGAATGCGGCGCAGTTCCAATAAAGTGGGTAGAAAATCATCGCGTCGGACATGCCCTAGAACCGCGTGGGACCAGACGAAATCCACGGACCCAGGCGGAATCTTTCGCAGGGAGGCCAGTCCGTCCGTCAAGTATTCCGCCGAGCAAGCGGCCATCACTTGTTCCAAACTAGAACAGTTCTCAAGATTCGGAGGTTGCAGGCCCAGTTCGCGCAGGTGAGACGCCATCCGGCGGTAGGGGGCCGGATCGGTAGACGCAAAGGCGCCCACATCGACGAGGTAGGCGCGAGAGGCTCCGAAAGTGCGAGCAACCACCGCGGAGGATAGGGAATCACCGGGGCCGACCTCTAAAGCTATAAATTCTCCCGACTTCCGGGCAAAATTGGCGGCCTCGAAGTGCCTGCGAAAGACATTTAAGGCGTATTCCGGGCGCTCCATCCCGCCAAGTTCGAACAGTCCCGCTTTCTTCCAAAAGTGATAATTGAGAGGCACGCGAGAGAGAACCAGCTTGAGGGCGATCTTCAACTGCCAGGGAATGTGCTGCTTCATTACCATGGGTGGGACAGTCCCAGCTCAGCACTTACGTCCGATCACTTAGATCAGATGCGGGTTATCATAGATAAGTTCCTCACTTAGTACAATTAAGTTCCGCGCTTTCTTGTGGAAAAAACGCAAAAACGGTGTCGCTCGGCTGCGAGCGCCGTACCCGGCCGACGTCGTTTGGTGCCGAAACTGTGACTTCAGGTCCTAACGATGATCTTGAGCCGCCTGAACATCCAGATTGCGGACCAGCCACGGAATGATGACTTGCCGGAAGATGACAGGGTCCGGCCAAACTTTCACTTGCCGCCCCAGGTGACCTCCTTGCGGGTTGATCCAAGCTTCTTTAGGGACATCGCCGCTGCTGAGGATCAGATAGGTGTCGGAGACCGGGACTTGGGTGTCCAGGGCGCCGGAGATGATAAGCATTGGGGAAGTGGGCTTGCCCAGGAGATTCTGCGTGACCAGGGACATTTTGGGGAAGATGGCCACCAGATCGTCGGTGGTTTTCGCGCCTTCATAGATGGAGAGCAGCGCGGAAACCAGCCCGAAGAGATATTCGCGGTTTCCAAGAGTGTCGTGGAGGACGAAGTCTTTTTGAAAGGTGGCGTGGGCTGGAGGGGATTGCGCGACAACGGCTTTGAGTCGGGCGTGTTCGACGATGGCTAGCTTGGTGGCCCAATAGCCGCCGAAGCTTTGGCCATCGACGCCGAGTCGGGTCTTGTCGACTTCCGGCCTGGTTTGCAGGTAGTCGATCACACGGGAAAACATGCGTTCGGAGGTTTCGCTAGCTTTGATGGGAGCTTGGCCGGTGCCGGGTGAATCGATGCCGATAAAGCCGATACCGTAGGGAAGGATGGCGCCGAAGTTTTCCGAGAGATCTTCTTTGCGGCTATCGAGACCGCTGATGGCGATGACCACAGGCACGGGGCCCTTAGGGTTTTTAGGCAGCCGCAGATAGCCGACGATCTCGGAACCCTCGAAGGGAATGCGGACCACTTCGAGCGGTGGGTCCTGCAGTTTCGCATGGGCGAGAAAAGCTTCGAGTGCTTTGCCGTAGGCGCGTTGCTTTCCCGGAGAGGCAGGCGTGGGCCAGCGGCCAAACGAGTAAAGACGCCATGCTTTGACGTAGAGGGCGCTAGCTTTGGCAGGATCGGTGGCCTCAAGGGATTTTGCTTGGGCCATGTAGCGGTCGGCGACGCTGCTAAATCCGGCGGCCCACTCGTCATTGTCGAGGGTCTTGATCGCGGCAAAGGCCTCGCGAACGTCGGCCGGATCGAGACCAATGAGTGGATACATCCCATTCTCGGCGCGCTTAATGGCTTCGACCTTTATCTCGTCGAGGGTCCGCTCGCGATGTTCCTGGGCGGAGGCCAAGTCCGCGAACATGGTTGCGCAGACCAGGCCGAGCAGCACGGCTGCGGCTTGACGAGCAAGACTAGAGAAGTTCATTTGGTCCTCTTTTCATTTTCAACCCCAGCGGTCACGGACTAGGTAGGGCTGCTATACCACCCGATGCACAACCCCGCTCAACAATCTCTTGGTGCGAATTGCAAGCAAGCTAAGTTAGTATGTGCCCGCCCTGATTATGAGTTTGGGTATGGTGGTTGTACCATTGATCGTGGCTATCATCAACTGGTGGCGCACAATCGTTTGGGAGGCAGGACCCTATGGCTATCGCGACAATGAATCCAGCGACCGGAGAAGTGCTCAAGACCTTCGAGCCGCTATCGGACGCACAGCTTGAAATCAAGCTGCAAAAGGCGGCGGATACATTTTTGAAATATCGGAAAGTGCCCTTTGCGGAGCGCGCCCGGCTGATGATGAAAGCCGCCGACATCTTGGATCGCGAGAAAAACACCTATGCGCGAATGATGACCACGGAAATGGGCAAGACGCTGCGGTCCGCCGTGGACGAGGCGGTCAAGTGCGCGTGGGTGTGCCGGTATTACGCCGAAAATGCCGAGAAGTTTCTCGCCGATGAGGTAGTCGAGACGTCCGCCAGCCGAAGCTACATCCGGTACGAACCGATGGGAGCGGTCCTGGCTGTCATGCCGTGGAATTTTCCCTTTTGGCAGGTGCTGCGCTTTGCCGCGCCCGCTTTGATGGCCGGGAACGTAGGCTTGCTGAAGCACGCATCGATCGTCCCGCAATGCGCGCTGATGATCGAGGATCTCTTTCGCCAGGCGGGATTTCCGGATGGGGCCTTCCAGACGCTGCTGATCGGTTCGGGGAAAGTGGACCAGATCCTGGATGATCCGCGGGTGGTGGCGGCGACGCTGACGGGAAGCGAGGGAGCGGGAGTTCAAGTGGGCATGGGGGCCGCCAAGAGAATCAAGAAGGTGGTGCTGGAGTTGGGCGGCAGCGATCCCTTTATCGTGATGCCCAGCGCGAATCTGGAGGTGGCGGTCTCCACGGCGGTAAAGGCCCGCATTTTCAACAATGGGCAGTCTTGCATTGCAGCCAAACGATTTATCGTGGCGGAGTCGATCGCCGATGAGTTTGAGCGCAGGTTTGTTACCAAGATGGAAGCTTTGAAGGTCGGAGATCCGTTCGATGAAAGTACCGAACTTGGGCCGCTCTCGACGGCGGATGGCGTGACGGACCTCGTGCGGGACGTTCAGAAGACCGTCGACGCAGGCGGGCGCATCTTGACGGGTGGCAAGCCTTTGGACCGCCCAGGGAACTTCTATGCTCCTACGGTCCTGACCAACATTCCGGAAGACTCGCCGGCCTATCGGGAGGAGTTCTTTGGGCCGGTGGCCAGTGTATTCCGCGCCAAGGACGTTGGTGACGCCATTCGTATCGCCAACGACAGCCGGTTCGGCTTGGGAGCAAGCGCTTGGACGAATGATAAGAACGAACGCGAGCGCCTGGTGACTGAACTGGAAGCCGGAATGGTGTTCATCAACAAAATGGTGGCGTCCGACCCGCGAGTTCCGTTCGGAGGCGTGAAGTGGTCAGGGCACGGGCGAGAGTTGAGCGTGCACGGAATCCGTGAGTTTACGAACATCAAGACGGTGTGGATAGAAGAAGTGCCGTAGAACAAGTTGCACGGCCAAAACGTCTGTGGTAGATTGGTCTGACAACTTGACCAGAAACCAGAACCTGCTAAGCCGGTTGACCCCGCGACTGGGCTGGTGCTTGGACTCGGCGGCGAACCGCTTGGTCCGGTTGAGGAGCAACCTTGTATAAAATCGTGCGGTCGTCACGTCTGTACGAGCAAATCGTGCAGCAGGTTGAGGAATCCATCGTCAAAGGCTCGCTGAAGCCAGGCGACCAGCTTCCGCCGGAACGCGAACTGGCCGAGGAATTTGGTGTGAGCCGGACGGCGGTTCGAGAAGCGGTTAAAGCCCTCCGGGAAAAGGGCTTGGTGGAAGCTTATCCCGGCCGCGGCACGTTTATAACCGATGGGACCTCCCATGCGATCCGGCAATCGCTGGACCGCATATCCAAGATTGGGCAGCCCGAGGGTTCCGCGTTCTTGGCTGAAGTCCGAGCCATCCTGGAGCCCGAGATAGCGGCCCTGGCGGCAGCGCGCGCCACCGAGCAGGAATTGGCGCAGATGCGGGAGCCGGTCGCTGTGATGGACGAGGCGGGCGACGATGCCGATGCGTTCATTGAGGCCGATCTTGATTTTCATCTGGCGCTGGCAGAGGCCGCGGCGAATCCGCTGATCTTGTCGTTGATTGACTCCATTGTGGCGTTGCTGCGAGAGCAAAGGATCGGCGTGTTCCGCGTCGAGGGCGGGCCGGAGCGTGGGCAATATCATCACAAGCGCATCCTGGCAGCCATCGAACGTCATGATCCGGAAGGTGCCCGCAAAGCGATGCGGGCGCACCTCGATCAGGTGCGTCAAGATACGGGTACTTTTTCGGCTGCCGCAGTTCGGCCGGCTTAAGCGGTTCGTTTGAGATTAGGAGACCAGGACAAGTGGCGAAACTTGGATTCGTGGGGCTGGGCGTGATGGGCGGCGAGATGGTGGCCCGGCTGCTCGACAAGGGACACACCGTCACCGGCTACAACCGCACCCGTGGGAAGGCCGAGCGGCTGGTCGAGCGAGGCATGAAGTGGGGCGATTCTCCTCGGGCCGTGGTCGAAGCTTCGGACGTCACTTTTTCGATGGTCACCAATTCAGCGGCGCTGGGCGCGGTCGTGGATGGACCGGCGGGGATGCTGTCTGGATTGAAGGCCGGCAAGGTCCTCGTGGACATGAGCACCGTGAGCCCTTCCTTTAGCCGTGAAGTGGCGGCGAAAGTCCGCGAAAAGGGCGCGGATATGCTGGACGCCCCGGTTTCCGGCAGCGTGATCACGCTACAGCAGGGCAAGTTATCGGTGATGGTGGGCGGGCGGCTGGAAACATTTGAGCGCATGAAGCCTCTGCTGCTGGACATCGGGCCGAAGGTGACGCACGTTGGGGACAACGGCTTGGCGCTGGCGATGAAGATCGCTGTAAACCTGAGCCTCGCTGTGCAGATGCTGGCTTTTTCCGAAGGCGTACTGTTGGCGGAGAAGAGCGGAATTGCCCGCGAGGTTGCGGTGGACGTGTTAACCCATAGCGTGATCGCGTCGCCGATGGTGCAGTACCGCGGACCTTTCGTGTTGAAGATGCCCGAAGAAGCGTGGTTCAACGTGAACATGATGCAGAAAGATATGCTGTTGGCGCTGGAGTTGGGGCGGCAGCTGGATATCCCCATGCCGACCACCGCTGTAACCAATGAATTTCTGACCGCGGCGCGCGGTATGGGACTGGTGGAAAAAGACTTTGCAGTACTGTTTGAGGTGTTAGCTCAAATGTCGGGAGTGAAGCAATGACCATCGCCACGGACCCATCGAAGCAGGGCGCCGCCGCTGTCGGAGCCGAACAGTGGCTGCGCATGTACAGGCGAATGGTGATGATTCGGCTGTTTGAGGAGCAGGTCAACGAACTGTACACACGAGCGCTTATGCCGGGTCTTGCGCACTTATACGTGGGTGAAGAAGCCGTGGCCGTTGGAATTTGCGAGGCTTTGAAGGCGGACGACTACATTACCAGCACACACCGCGGGCATGGGCACTGCGTGGCCAAGGGAGCTTCGCCGGACCGGATGTTCGCGGAATTGCTCGGTAAAGAAGCTGGCTATTGCAAAGGCAAGGGCGGATCCATGCATATCGCCGATCCGGACACGGGAAACCTGGGAGCAAATGCAATCGTTGCGGGCAGCGCGGGGATCGCTACGGGCGCCGCGTTTTCGGCGAAGCACGCGGGCAAAGGCCAGGTTGCGGTGTGCTTCTTCGGCGAGGGCGCTCTGGGCCAGGGCGTGGTCTATGAAGTGATGAACCTCGCGGCGCTGTGGAAGCTGCCGGTTATCTACGTCTGCGAAAATAATATGTACAACGAATATACACATTTTTCGGAAACGACTGCGGGAGACATCCTGAGCCGCGGCCCGGCCTTTGGAGTGCCTTCGGAGAGTGTCGATGGGCAGGACGTCGGTGCCGTGTACGCGGTGGCTAGCCGAATGGTGAAGCGAGCGCGTGCCGGGCAGGGCCCGTCGTTTCTGATGTGCAATACGTACCGCTACACCGGGCACCACGTTGGCGACATCAGCCGCGAGTATTACCGCTCAAAGCAGGAAGAGCAGCTCTGGAAGACCGATCGCGATCCTTTGAAGCTCCTGGCGCAAAAGCTGAGTGCGCAGGGACTCGCCGACGCAGGAGCGTTGACTGCGATCGAGAACGAAGTTCGCGAAGAAATGAAGGCCGCGGTGGAGTTTGCCATTGCCTCGCCCTATCCGAATGCCGACAAGGTAGGTGACGACGTCTATGCCTGATAACGGCACTCGGGAACTTACTTTTGCGCAAGCCGTCCGCGAAGCGCTAGCGGAAGAGATGCGCCGCGACTCCACGGTGTGCATTATCGGCGAAGACGTGGCCGAGGCCGGCACACCGTTCAAGGTTTTGTCGGGCTTGGTGGAAGAATTTGGCGCGCAGCGCGTGATTGACACGCCCATCTCCGAAGCAGGCTTTACCGGCGTCGGCGTGGGCGCGGCGATGACCGGGATGCGCCCAGTAGTCGACATCATGTTCGGAGACTTCTTGACGCTGACGATGGACCAGATGGTGAATCAGGCAGCCAAGGTCCACTACATGTCCGGCGGACGCTGGAAAGTGCCGATGGTTTTGCGCACAACGCTGGGAGCAACGCGGCGCTCCGCGGCGCAGCATTCGCAGTCTCTGCATGCGTGGTTCAGCCACGTTCCAGGCCTTAAGGTCGTCATGCCCTCGACTCCCTTCGACGCGAAAGGCCTCCTGAAAACAGCGATTCGCGATGAAAACCCGGTGATCTTTTTTGAAGACAAGATGATGTACAAGTTGAAGGGTCCGGTGCCCGCCGAGGATTACACCATCCCCTTCGGGGTAGCCGACGTGAAGCGCGCCGGCGACGACATCACCATCGTCGGGACCAGCAGCATGGTGCAGGTGGCCCTGGGTGCGGCGGATCTTCTGGCGGAAATCGGGATCAGCGCCGAAGTGATTGATCCGCGGACGACCTGGCCGCTGGATGAAAAGACGCTGATTGAATCCGCCAAGAAGACATCGCGAGCGATCGTGGTGGATGAAGGCTACGCGCGCTACGGTGTAACCGGCGAGATCGCCGCGGTAATTGCGGAAGGCGCCTTTTACAATCTGGAGGCGCCCGTGAAGCGCATGGGAGCGATGCACGTGCCAATTCCTTTTTCGCCCCCGTTGGAAGATGTGACCGTGCCCACGGAACGCACGGTTTTCGAAGCGGCCCGGGCTCTCTGCGGGAAAGCCTGAAAATCCAAACAACAGGAGGCGCGTCGTGGCACTGAAAACCTACGGACCGATGGCGGTGGATTGGGAAAACCGCATCGATTTTGACCGCTTGCGCCGCGAACGGCTGGCGCGCGCTAAGGCGCTCCTCGCTAAGTCCGAAATGGGGGCACTGCTGTGCTTTGACATGAACAATGTGCGTTATCTGACCGCTACGCACATTGGCACCTGGGCGCAGGACAAGATCAGCCGATTCGCGCTGCTGCCGCAAAATGATGAACCGATTCTCTGGGATTTCGGATCAGCGGCACGCCACCACCAGCAGAATTGTCCCTGGCTTGGAGATCGTTCCCGCGCGGGCATCCCGCTGTTACGGGGCGCGATGTCGCCGGAAATGGGCCGCGCGGAAAACGTAGCCCGCAAAATCAAGATCGAGCTCGAGATGCGCGGGCTACACAAGCAACCGCTGGGCATCGACGTGGTCGAGCCGCCCATCCTTTTCGCGTTACAGCGCGAGGGAATCACCGTCGTGGACGGCCAGCAGCTTATGTCTGACGCGCGCGTGATCAAAACACAGGACGAGATTTCGCTGCTCAATCACTCTGCGATGATGGTGGACGCGGCTTACGACGAGCTCTACCGCGCGATGAAGCCGGGCATGAGCGAGAACCAAGCCGTCGGGCTTGCCAGCAAAGTGCTCTATGACCTGGGCTCCGAATACGTCGAAGCCGTGAACGCAATTTCGGGCGAGCGCTGCAATCCGCATCCGCACGTGTTCTCCGATCGCGTGCTGCGCCCCGGCGATCCCGTTTACTACGACATTCTTCATTCCTACATGGGCTACCGCACCTGTTACTACCGCTGCTTCACGATCGGCTACGCCTCGCATGCGATGATCGATGCTTACAAGCGCTGCCGCGAGTACCTGGATGCAGCGATTTCCCTGATCCAACCAGGCCGCACGACCGCGGAGGTTGCCGCGGTGTGGCCGAAGGCTCAGGAATTTGGCTTCCCCGATGAGGAAGCGGCCTTCGCTCTGCAATTCGGGCATGGCATCGGACTGGCCATTTGGGAAAAGCCGGTGATCAGCCGACTGGTCTCGCTCGAACACTCCCATGTATTAAAGCCGGGTATGGTGTTCGCCCTGGAAACCTTCTGGCCCTCGACCGATGGATGGAGTGCCGCGCGTATCGAAGAGGAGATCGTCGTAACGGAAACCGGGCACGAAGTGATTACCCGTTTTCCGGCCGAGCAGCTCATGGTCGCTGGCGCGCACTACTTCACCGTGAATGGACCGCTTTCCACTACCCGCGAGCACGAGGCGCTGCCCAGCAAAAGAGTTAAAGAAATGGTAGAGGCCAGCGCAAAGGGTGAAGGAGTAGCGGCCGCGGACTGAAGTCTTATCCTGAGCTACTGACAAACGACTATGGCGATCAGCGTTGTAATGCCCGCGCTAGAAATGGCGCAAGAAACCGGAAAGCTGCTGTCTTGGCGAAAGAAGGAAGGCGAGAAAGTCGTCAAGGGCGAACCGCTCTTTGAAATTGAAACCGACAAGGCCGTCGTGGAAATCGAAGCGCAAGGCGACGGTATCCTTGCGGCCGTAACCGCAGGGGTTGGCGCGGTGATTCCGGTCGGCGAGACGATTGCCTGGTTGGTGGCGCCGGGCGAGCAGCCTCCGGCCAAGTCGGCAGTCGCCGCGCCCAGCGCGCGTGCCTCCAGCAGCGTCGACCGCACCGCGGCGGTCTCAAGTACAACAGTCGAAAGAAGTGCCGCTGCCGCTCCGCAGATTTCGCCTAAAGCTCGCCGCTTGGCCAAAGAGCTGGGCGTGGATATTGGTCAAATCCGCGGCACCGGGCCGGACGGCACCATCACCGCCGAAGATGTGCAGGCGGCTGCTTCCGGTGCCAAGCCTGCCGGCGTGGCAACTGCCGTGCCAACCACGGAACCCCTGAGCCAAGTCGCGCGTCTTATGGCCGAGCGCACCACGCAGAGTTGGACCAGCGTCCCACACTTTTTCCTGGTGCGAGATGTGGACGCAACCGAACTGGTCGAGGCCCAGAAGCGGTTCGGGCAGGGAATCGACAAGTCGCAGGCGCCTTCGATCACCGATGTGTTGATTTCGCTGGTTGCCAGGGTTTTGGCCAAGCATCCGCGGATGAATTCGAGCTGGACCGGGAGCGGAATTCAGGCGAATCCCGAGGTGAACGTCAGCGTGGCGATGGCCGTGAAAGACGGCGTGGTCGGCGCGGTGATTCACAAAGCCGACACGAAGAAAATCGCCGATCTTTCTTCCGAGCGGCGCGAATTGACCGAGCGCGCTCGAGCTGGCCGGTTGCGGCCGGCGGACATTAGCGGAGGAACTTTTACGGTCAGCAATCTCGGGATGTACAAAGTAGATGCGTTTAGCGCTATCATCACGCCGCCGCAAGCCGCGGTTCTCGCCGTCGGAAGCGTCTCTGACCGGGTCGTACCCGTCGATGGGAAGCCGGGGATACGGCCGGTAATGACCATGACGCTTTCGAGCGATCATCGCGTGGTGGACGGCGCGCGCGCGGCAGAATTTCTGAGCGATTTGGCGAACGCCATCCGCGAACCGGGAAAGTGGTTGCTCTGATTCGATCGACGATCCTGAATCCGAAAGGAATGGGAATCTTTCGTACCGCGTAGCCCCCCCTCCCCGACTATGACCACACCCAATCCGAAGAAGAAACCGTTCTATACAGGTTTGTCATTTCAGGTGCTGGTGGGCATTGCCTTAGCCATCGCATTTGGTTTCTTCAATCCGGCAAGAGCGGTGGCCATGAAGCCGCTCGGCGACGGTTTCATCCGGCTGATCACCATGGTCATCGCCCTGGTGATCTTCTGTACCGTGGTCTCCGGCATCGCCAGCATGCAGGACCTGAAAAAGGTCGGGCGTGTCGGCGGCAAGGCCCTGCTGTATTTCGAAATAGTCTCCACACTGGCCTTGCTGCTTGGACTGGTGGTCGGCAACGTCGTGCGTCCCGGCGGAGCTTTCAATATCAACGCCTCGACGCTCGACGCGAAGGCTGTAGCCGAATACGCCGGGCAGGCCAAAGCGCAAACCATAGCCGATTTTCTTTTGCATATCATACCGAGCACCGTGGTGGACGCCTTTGCTAAAGGCGACATTTTGCAGGTGGTGCTGATCTCCATCCTTTTTGGTGTGGCCCTCTCGGCCATGGGAGATCGCTGCAAACCGTTGATCACCTTCATTGACTCTATGACCCACGCCGTCTTTGGCGTAGTCAACATCTTGATGCGACTCGCGCCCATCGGCGCCTTCGGTGCCATGGCCTTTACCATCGGCAAGTACGGCATCGCGTCCCTCGGGCCGCTCCTAAAGCTGATCCTGACGTTCTACGCGACCTCCATATTCTTCGTGCTCGTGATTTTGGGAATCATCGCCCGGGTTGCGGGTTTCAGCATCATCAAGTTCCTGATCTACATCAAGGAAGAAATCCTGCTGGTGCTGGCGGTGAGTTCGTCGGAGCCCGCGCTTCCCACGCTGATGGAAAAACTAGAAAAACTGGGTTGCTCGAAGGCTCTGGTGGGCTTGGTGGTGCCCACGGGATACACCTTTAACACCGACGGCTCCAGCATGTACATGACGCTGGCGGCGCTCTTCATCGCCCAGGCCACCAACACGCCGCTGACATTGACGCAACAGCTCACGATCTTCGTTGTGGCCGTGCTCACATCGAAAGGCGCCAGCGGCGTGCAGGGAGCGGCTTTTATTGCTCTGGTTGCCACGCTCACGGTGATACCCACCATCCCGGTGGCCGGCATGGCGTTGATTTTGGGGATCGACCGCTTCATGAGCATGTGCCGCGCCTCCGTGAACATGCTTGGAAATGGAGTCGCCACCATCGTCGTAGCTCGTTGGGAAAAGGAACTCGATCGGGAAACCTTGCAGCGCAATCTAGCGTGACGCTGGAGGAAATGAACCAACGAAGACGGCGGGGTACACACAATCCGGGATGCCGGAGAAACGATTGGCGCAAGCAAGGCAGTAAAGAGGGTGCTGAACCGAAAAGCAGTCGCTTAAATGGTCCATATTGGACCATTTCAGGAGTTTGTAATTTTCTCCAAGTGCTTGAAAGAAAATGGCGGGGACGACGAGACTCGAACTCGCGACCTCTGCCGTGACAGGGCAGCGTTCTAACCAACTGAACTACGTCCCCACTGAAGGTGAATCGTCACTTGGTGGGCACTGAAGGATTTGAACCTTCGACCTTTCGGGTGTAAACCGAACGCTCTAACCGCTGAGCTAAGCGCCCTACTAATTCATCGTACAGGAAGCGGCACGCAGCGTCAACGCGCTCAGATACACCTGAATTTCAGGGGCGCAGCGTTGCCTTGCACTTTAGGGAGCCAGCCAGTAAACTTCTTCTCTTGTATTCGTGTAAAGGACGCGCGCTGGAATGCTGCTCGCACGGGACTACGTAAGCCATATCTCCATCGAAGTCGTCAAACGTTTAGTGGAAGGCGGCCAAATTGAAACCAAGGCGCCGGAAGCCGTTTCGCAGCGGGTACGCCAGCGCATGATGGAAGAATTGACCGTCGAGGACCGCCTGAATGACGAAGTGCGCGAGATCCTGACGCAGCATCAGGACGAAATGCGCCGGACCAATGTCTCCTATCAGGAGATGTACAAAAAGGTTAAGGGACAGCTGGCCCGCGACCGCAAGCTGGTCTTGCGCTAGCTGTTAGCCCGGTTGGTTTGAGCGGGCTGAAACGACGAGTGCTGCTTATCAGCGCCAATCAATTTCCAACGGGCACAGCGCGAGGCGCGGCAGGGTTTCAATAAATCAACCGGGGCCAAATAATCGGAATGCGACTCAGCCGCGAAAAAATCGTCCGCCTATCACACCAGATCACCGAGGTGCTGGTTTCCAGCGACGACGTCGAGTTTGTCGAGGACCGCGACACCATTCGCCAGCAAGTTGTCCAGATTCTTACGGCTACGCTGCGCGACGAAGAAAAGGCGGACGCCGAAGTCCGCAAGCGCATCACCTCGCAGAAAAAGGAAATCCTCGAAGGCAGCGAAGAGTGGGAGGTTCTCTATCGCAAGTATTACGCCGACGAACTCCGCCGCATGGGCATCGCCGCCGCTCCCGATGATCGGCGCCAAGGCACGGCGTCCCGCTAGCTGCGGGACAGTATTGAACCCCGGGGCAGGGAAGCCCGACGGCTCCCGTCAACCGCAAAAAAAAATATGCTATCGCAAGGAAAGAGTGACGCGTCACTCCTTTTCTTCCGGTCGTGCCCCTGTTTTCTGCGATGGGATTCAGGGAACCAACCGAAGCCAACGGCCCAATCCGGCCTCTTGCCTGGCGCCACAATGATCCCTACCGCCTGTCGCTGGACTCTCAACGGAATGCAACGCTAAACCCTTTCAGGATCAAAACTTGTGAAAGATCGCGGTGATGGCGGATCGGCCTGTGCCAGGGCACAGAGCGGGCGCGGCATCCCGTGCATCTACCACTGGTCCGGACATCGTGCCCCAACGCAAGAAGGGCGGCCACTGGGCCGCCCTTCGATCATTTTCATCGGATTATTGGACTTATTGCGAATCCGGGCGGCGCTTCAGGGTTGGCCGGTCGTCATCGTTAGCGTTTGGATCCGTACCCTGCGTTTGTCCCTTTTGCTGTTGTTCGGTTCGCGTGCGCAGACTTGGCTTTCCGGGGGCGTTGTCCTGGACCTTCCTGGCGAACATGATGTTGCGCAGCCGGCCCTTTACGCTGTCAAATTCCGAGGTGGTGACGATGTATTCCGGGCGATTGGGCAGAATGCGGGCGATTTCCTTTTGAGCGTTTTCGATGCGTTCCGGAGTCGGCGGGTGCGTGGAGAAGACCTTGGGAATCGTTCCCGGCCGGCGCTTCTCGTCCGCCTGGATGCGCTCGAAGAAGGTTACGTAGGCATTGGGGTCGTACCCGGCCTTGTACATATACTGCAAGCCCAGGAAGTCGGCCTCGCGTTCCGCATCGCGATTGAACTTCAGGTAGGTCAACGGAATGGCGATGTTTAGGCCTTCGTAGAGTCCGTACCCGGCCCATCCGGCTGGTCCCAGAAGCATCAAGGGGATGGTGGCCAACTGCATCATCTCGCCCTTGGTGGCGTTCTTGGTGCCATGCCGCGCGGTCACGTGCGAGATTTCGTGGGCCATGACGCCCGCAAGCTCAGACTCTTCCTGCGCGCGCAGGATCAAGCCGCTATTCACATAGAAGAATCCGCCGGGCAGCGCGAAGGCATTGACCTCGTCGGAATCGATCACTTTAATCGTGAAGGGCACACGCGCATCGGAGTTGCGTACAAGGTTCTGTCCAACGCGGTTCACGTACTCGGTGACCACCGGATCGTCGATCAGTTTCGAGGAGCGCTCGACTTCTTGCGCCAGCCCTTTGCCGAGGGCGATCTCTTTCTCGAGCGAATAGAAGTTGACGCCCTTGCCCACACTGCGATTGCCGATGGCGTCGACGTCTTCCTTGGAGTTTTTCGGGGTTACCGTATCCTTTTGCTCGACGGGCTGCTTTTGGCCAGCCTGGGTTTGCTCGGAGGCGGGTTGCGCTTTCGCGGGGTCGGTCGTTGGAGGCGGGCTCTGCGCCAAGACGGTGCCAGCTGCCAAGGTGCCCATCAGCGTGAATCGCAAAGTCTGCCGGAGAAGCTCTCGCATAACCTTCACCTCCGCCTGCCCCTGAGTATACACCCCAAACGTAAGGCAGGCCCCTGCTAATCTCAAGAGTTACGATGTAAGGTATGGGCAGAAGGTTTCCCGCCGATTCCAAGATCGCTCGGAAATTAAGCGTTCTTCTCCGGCGACCCGGGAATTTCGACGTTGAGCGCGTTCGCCTAGGGAAGCTTCGTGCCCAGGCGAAACCACTTAACCCCGGCGACAACGCTTGCTGGTTGCGCCCAAACCACATTCTCTAGGAGTTGACACTCTTCGTTAGCCACTCTACAGTCAAGGTTTACAACATGGCGATCTCGAAAATCCAGATTGGGCAGCTTTGGAAGAAAGACGGCACCGGAGACACCTATCTGGTGACCCGTGTGTATTCGGAAGCCCTTACAACCATGGTCGTGCTGCGAAAGTCCGGCTCTGAGGACGAAGCCCTGATCCGCGTCCGCGCCGAGCGCACCCCTAACGGCCAGGTGATGCGGGGCTTTACGCCAGCTCAAGAAGACGATAACTTCTAACTGCGACCATTCCCGTCCGCGTCTGAAGCGCTTAGATCGACCGGACATCCATTTCCACCACGTCCTCTATGCTCATCAACTCCTTGGTCAAGAACGGTTCTCCGTACTGCACACCGATCATCTGCCCATAGTGCCGAGCCAATTGGTTCATCTCGTCTTCCAGGCTGTCAATGGCTAGACGGACGCTGCTCTTCTTCTGGTTTTTCTTCGGCCGGAATTGCGAGCCATAGGCGGCGATGGCCAGCCTCCGCTTCTCGTATTGCCCTGTGATATCCACGACGAATGTTGGTCGGACGTGCGCGTAAGCTGTTGAGTACAAAATCTTAAACGGCCGGTAGGCCTCCCCGTCGAGAGGCAGTTGCTTGAGCCCTGCCAGGAAACAGCCTTCATATCCCAGGGTCGAGGCGTGGTAGTGGTCGGGATGCCGCGCCTCCCAATAGGGCAGAATCACGGTTTTCGGCCGTAGCTCGCGGATTACCGCGGCTAGCCGTAATTTGTGTTGCCGGCTGGCCTGCACGTCGGAATCGGGCACGCCGAGAGTCCCACGCCACTTCACCTTTAGAAACTTGGCCGCTTGCGCCGCTTCCTTGGCGCGGGTCTCAGGCGTCCCGCGAGTGCCCATTTCGCCGGCCGTCAGATCGAGGATGCCGGTGTTGTAGCCGCGTTCGGCCATCTTGATCAAAGTGCCACCGCAGGTCAGTTCCGCGTCGTCCGGATGCGCGGCAATGGCCAGCAAGTCGAGTCTCATAGGTCCCTCGTTTCTTCCCCGGTTGATTCTAGCAATTGCGGGGATGATGGGTGGCTAAGGATTCACCGCAACTCGATGATCCAGACGTTGCCGGTAGTTCCGGCGTATATCGTAGACGATGGCGCTCCCTGTCGGCGACCATGCCGGAAGATCACACGAGGCAAGCCGCCACGAATCTTTCCAGCGCCACCGCCGGGACAACAATGCTGCAGGAAGTCAGCATAGGAGGCTTGAATCTCGGGCATCTTCCTGCCGTAGTTTTACCGGCACCACCGGTGACCTTGGCTGTTTCCGAAGACGGGCTTCTTCCGGCGCGTGTGTTTCACGCCGTGTTTGTTGATCGGGTGAACGCGACGGTCATCTTCGATCCGGATTAGCTACGAACGGCCGCTCGGTGGCAGGTAGTCCAGTTCGCAGGGAAACAAATCACGGCTGAATGGTGGCATCAAACACCGCTGTTTCGACATGCCCGGCGCGCTTTACCTGAAGGAAAAGACGGTAGTCGCCGGCTTGGGGAAATCCGTAAGGGAAGGTAATCTCCGCCGGCGCCGAGGCATGCGGCATTCCCGGCATGACCGCCATGTTTTCCGCGGGCTCTTTGTTCAGCAACATTAATGCCGCCATCGGGACCGAGCCGGCCGGGTGCACGTGCGCGAAGACGCTCAGATCGCGCCGCAGGATCACCAAATGTCCGGCCATGCCCATGTAAGGTTCGAGATCCGTTGCCGGCGCGCCGTTTTTATCCACGACGCGGAATCGCAGAAGCGTTGGCTTCAGCACTTGCAGCGCTTGGTTGCCGGGCACCCATTCCACATGTTCGTCACCGCTGAGTGGCGCTGTGGCCGTGCTTGTCCGCACACCCGAAACCTTGGGCGCGGCGGCATGTGAATCGTCGCCCGTTAGCGGCTGGGACTTCTCGCTCGTTGGCAGATCGATCTGAGCTGTCATGGTGTCGGGGAAGCCCGATTCGCGGACGATGTCTGCAAACACCGCATAGTGACCGCCCGCCATCGACGGCGAGAGTTCCGTGAAGGTCTGCGCCGCGGATTCCTCGGGATGCAGATGGTAGAAATCATCCAACTCCGGCATGCGAATCAGAAACAGATGCATCAGGTGACCATGATCGGGAATGATCTTGTCGAGCTGTTCGGACCTACGCAATTCGTGCCAGTACGAAGAGCCTAGCTTCAGCGTCAGTTGGTTGGTGTTGGAGATCGAAACCTGCATCGGCGGCGGCTTGTAGACCATGTCGCGCGCGTTGGCGTTGGCTACCGAGGTCCACCACATGTTGCCCAGGAAAAGAATTCCTAGAATTGCCGCCGCTGCTATCACCATCGCGATGCGCCCGCTCCGCCGCTTTCCTGGCGGCACCGCTTGGCCCGGATCCATCTGGCTCTCGCGGGTTGCCGTCCCCAAGATTCCGACCAGGCTTAGAACGAGGAAAACCATCAGCACGGCGAGAATCGCGCCGGTGGTCTTCTGCATGCGAAGAGTTCGTTGCGCGAAAGCCGCCACCGGGACGCCCATTTGGGCTTTACCTTTCGCTCCGGTGATCTCCATGCGGACCTGAAACGAGCCGGACTCCATCAGCCACAGCTTTCCGGTGAAAAACTGCGGGTCGGATTTTGACTGCTCCATGGTGTCGGCTGGCGGCGCGGTTTCCGATCCTTCCCCGACGACGCGCAACGGCACGATTTGGATATCGCTGACCGCACCCTCAAGCACCTGCACTTCCACCAGTGCGATTCCGGGAATCATCAGCGGAGCGCGGACGGTCACGAACAGCCGGTAAGGGCCGGCCACGCCTTCGTAATACACGTCCGGGCTTCCGACGTGTGCCGAAGCTCGTGACCCGAGGAGCAGGCAGCAGACCAGGCCAGTGAGGAATGCGCGTCTCATGCGGTTAGCGCCTCACCCGCCGCATCCAGTCGCCCCATGCCAGGCCCACGCGCGTGGTCAAGATCGCTGCGGCGAACGCCAAGACCATCCCAAGCCAGAAGTCGGCGCGCGTTTTTTCCCAAACGTAGAACTCATGAGCGTAGTGATAGTCGCTGGGCCGCTGCATGTAAGGATAGTAGTCGGTGCCAAAGATGCGATTCTCGGCGAGCGGCGAAACCAGGAAGGTGCCCACGGGCCATTCGACCGCGATCATCACCAAGACAAAGCCTGCACCGGCCACGGCCGCTTGCAGCCATTTGTTGCGCCCTGCCAGGCGGTCGAGCAGGAAATCCAAGGCCGCCGCACCGGCAAAGAGCAGAATGGGGAACTCAAGGGGAACGAGATGCGTGATCTTGGTGTAAACCGGCCCGAGCTTCGGTTGCGCGGGCACCAACGGCACCAGCCAGAGCGCCAGGAGCCACAGAACGAAATAAATCCCGGTCACCTTAGTCGCGGCCCAACGGTAACCGGACGCTCGAGCAATCCCCACCAGCACGGGCGGCATCGCCAGGGCCAGCGTGCGATAGAAAATGGCACTGTGCGACAACGTGTAGTCCGTGTATTCGTAAACCAGCATCAGCAGCAAGATGGTGAGCATGCATCCCGCGTACAAAAACACCCGATTGAGCTTGGCTCGAGTTTCGGTTGTCGCGCGGTTCATTTCCGCGACAATCAGGAACAGTCCGCCTAGACCCAAAGTGAAAATCCCAAGGATGAGCACCACGTGCGGCGGGCTCATGATCTGCACGTCCAACCCGAACGCGTTGTGCCACCAATCGTCAAACGGAGCAGACGTCAGCATGGCGAGACCTCCCCATAGCGACACGAAGGCTCCTAAGGGCCCATAAAATCCCCACAACTTCACGGACGTGGCGCGCTGGTTCTGATCTTTGCCGAAGGTCGTGGACAGGATGAGAAAGACGCTGGAGAGGCCGGCGACGACCGCTCCAAAGTGAATACCTAGATGTGCGGGTGTCCAGAAGGTGTCGCGCCCAATCGACATGTGCCAGGAGATGTCCCAGTACAGGCCGACCGATGTGGCGGTAACCGCCACGGCCGAAGCCCAGATGTACCAGGGGATTCCTTGCCGCTGATACGGGGCCGCCTCAAGCGCCATTCCGTTTGCCATGTTGCACGCTCCTGAGGATACGAAGTGACCCTTGGCGCTAGTATCCGTTGGCGCCCACTTTACACCGGGCAGCCGGGTTGTGGAACCGTCCTCGGGGAGTGGTCCTCGCCGGGGCTAACGAATAGTACGTAAATTTTGTGTTAGGGTTTCAATCCGATGGAGACTCTGCTGAAAAATCGCGTCGCGCTGGTTACCGGCTCAGCTAAGCGCCTTGGACGTGCCGTGGCCCTGCGGCTAGCACGAGAGGGCGCCGATGTCGTAGTCCACTATCATTCTTCGGAGGCGGAGGCCCGCGACACTGTCTCCGAGGCAGAAAAAATCGGTTGCCGAGCGATCGCGTTGGCCGCCGATCTTGGCAGTGTTTCGGAAATTCAGAGGCTTTTCCAACAGGCTTCCAATCATTTCGGGCGGCTGGATATCCTCGTCAACAGCGCCGCGAACTTTTTGCCAACGGAATTTGCATCGACCAGTGAAAAGATCTGGAACGGATCGCTCGACACCAATCTAAAGGCTCCGTTCTTTTGCGCCCAAGCGGCGGCGCCGCTGCTGAAGCTTAGCCGCGGAGTGATCATCAATTTTGCCGACATTGGCGGCCTGCTCCCCTGGCCCGGCTACATCCCGCATTGCATCTCCAAGGCAGGCGTGATCATGCTGACGAAGTGCTTAGCGAAAGAGTTGGCGCCGGACGTTCGCGTCAACGCCATTGCTCCGGGGACGATCACGATGACCGGGGATCCCTCGGAGTGGGAAGCCGACTTCATTCGTCGCGCTCCGCTGCAGCGTGCTGGCACAACCGAGGACATCGCCGACGCGGTTTCGTTCTTGGTGCAGTCGACCTTTATCACCGGCCAAGTCTTGGTTGTCGACGGGGGCCGGACGCTGTAGCGAACGCACCACGCCGTCTCCGGTAACGCTTCGGTTCCCAATTGCGGCAACCCTGCCGTGCAGAGATTTGCCCAGAGGTGTATCCTATTATGCTTATAGACGGAATAAGTTTGTGGCGGCCTTTGCGGCGCGCTGATTTTCAATGAAGAGGGGCCAGCGGAAGGTATGGACAACGAGACGTATACCCAGCAGCACCCTATGGAAGATGTAGAAGTACAGGAGTGGCTCGAGTCTCTCGATTCCGTCCTCGAATCCAGCGGACCCGAAGTAGCCACCGAAATTCTGGAGCGCCTTCGCGCGCATGCCACGGTTTCCGGCATCGACTTGCCCTTCACGGCGAACACTCCCTACGCCAACACCATTCCCAATCGCCTGGAACCGCTCTTTCCCGGCGACCAGGAACTCGAGCGCCGCATCAAAAGCCTCATCCGCTGGAACGCGCTGGCCATGGTGGTTCGCGCCAACCGGGTCGAGCACAATATCGGCGGCCATATCTCCACGTATGCTTCCGCTGCGACGCTGTACGAGGTCGGCTTCAACCATTTCTTCCGCGGTCGCTCCGAGCAATTCGAGGGCGACACGGTCTACTTTCAAGGCCACGCCGCCCCGGGAATCTACGCCCGCGCCTTTCTCGAAGGCCGCCTCTCCGCGCAAAAACTGGAAAATTTCCGCCGCGAATTAAAACCAGGCGGTGGACTCTCCTCCTATCCCCACCCGTGGCTGATGCCTGATTTTTGGGAGTTTCCCACCGTCTCCATGGGCCTCAGCCCGCTGATGGCCATCTATCAAGCCCGCTTTAGCCGCTATCTCGAAAACCGCGGCCTCAAGCCCGCCACCGACGCCAAGATATGGGCGTTCCTGGGCGACGGCGAGACCGACGAGCCAGAATCGCTCGGCGCCATCACCCTGGCCTCCCGCGAAAAGCTAGACAATCTGATTTTCGTCGTCAACTGCAATTTGCAGCGCCTCGACGGCCCGGTTCGAGGCAACGGTCAAATTATTCAAGAACTGGAATCCGCCTTCCGTGGCGCCCGCTGGAACGTCATCAAGGTCCTCTGGGGCAGCGAGTGGGATCCCATTCTCGAGCGCGACACCGAAGGCCTACTCGTCAAGCGCATGGGCGAACTGGTGGACGGCGAATACCAAAAGCTGGTCGTCGAATCCGGCGCCTACGTGCGCCAGCATTTCTTCGGCAGCGACCCGCGCCTCTTGCAATTGGTCGAACCGCTCCCGGACGAAGCGCTGCGCCGCCTGCGTCTCGGTGGCCATGATCCGCGGAAAGTCTACGCCGCCTATAAGGCCGCCGTCGATCACAAGGGTGGGCCCACGGTTATTCTGGCCCGGACTATTAAAGGATATGGCCTCGGCGAAGCCGGCGAAGGCAAGAACGTCACCCACCAGCAGAAAAAGCTCAACGAAGACGAACTGCGCGTATTCCGTTCGCGCTTCGGCATCCCTCTGAATGACGAAGACTGCATCGAGGTGCCGTTCTACCGTCCCGCCGAAGACAGCATCGAGGTTCAGTATCTGCGCGCGCGCCGCGAAGCGCTTGGCGGCTACGTGCCGCAACGCAGTGTGCGCTCCAAGCCGCTGGTCGCCGACCACGACGAACTCTTCAAGGAATTTTACGACGGCAGCGACGGCAGGGAAGTTTCCACGACGATGGCCTACGTGGGCATGCTGCGCAAAATGCTCAAGGATCACGAAATGGGCAAGCTCATCGTCCCCATCGTTCCCGACGAAGCGCGCACCTTCGGCATGGAGTCGCTGTTCCGCACCGCCGGAATTTACTCCAGTGTCGGCCAGCGCTACCAACCCGTCGACGTCAACACGTTGATGTACTACAAGGAAGCCCAAGACGGCCAAATCCTGGAAGAAGGCATCACCGAAGCGGGCTCCATGGCCTCCTTCATCGCCGCGGGCACCGCCTACGCCACCCACGGCATCAACACGATTCCGTTTTTTATTTACTACTCGATGTTCGGCTTTCAACGCATCGCCGATTTCATCTGGGCCGCCGCCGACATGCGCTGCCGCGGTTTTCTCCTCGGAGGCACCGCCGGCCGCACCACGCTCTCCGGCGAAGGCCTGCAGCATCAGGATGGCAACAGCCACGTCCTGGCTCTGCCGGTCCCCAATCTTCTGGCCTACGATCCGGCGTTCGCATACGAGATCGCGGTCATCATCCAAAACGGCATTCGTCGCATGTACAAAGAAGGCGAAAGCATCTTCTACTACATCACGCTGATGAATGAGCCGTACGCCATGCCCCCGATGCCCGGCGATGTGAAAGACGGCATCCTCAAAGGCCTCTACCGCTACCGCGCCTCCGAAAACAAAAAATCCAAGCTGCGCGCCCAACTCTTCGGCAGCGGTTCGATTCTGCGCGAAGCGCTGCAAGCCCAAGACATCCTCGAGCAAAAATACGGCGTAGCCGCCGACGTCTGGAGCGTCACCAGCTACAAGGCGCTGTACACCGACGGCATCGAATCCGAGCGCTGGAATCGCCTGCACGCCGGCGAAAAACCTCGCGTCCCGTACGTCACCCAGTGCCTGGTGGACGCCCCTGGAGTCCTGGTCGCCGCCTCCGACTATCTAAAGACCCTGCCCAACTCGATCAGCAAGTGGATGCCGCGCCGCATGGCCGCTCTCGGCACCGACGGCTTCGGCCGCAGCGAAGGCCGCAAATCCCTGCGCGACTTCTTCGAAGTTGATCACCGCTTTATCACCCTGGCCACGCTCCACGAACTGTTCCAAGACGGCAAAATCGAGCGCAGCGTCATCGACAAAGCCGTCAAAGACCTCGGCATTGATCCCGAGAAGCCCAATCCCGTCATCTCCTAATCACCTATCCTTTTTCTGCCGTTCCTGTAGGGCCATGGCCTCGCCGCGCCCGCTGCGGTATCGACTGCAGCGCCTCGGCGCCGCCGCTCTCTTTGTACCGGCGTGTTTCCTCGGCCCGAGCCCGCAGGCAGCGCGTCCCCGGGGCGCAGTCATGCCCTGGGCGGACTTCCCGCGATGCTGTCATTCTGACGGCATCCGACGAGGATGCCCGAAGAATCTCAACGTAAGCCCCAGCAGCCAAAGTCTTCACATTGCGCGCTGGCTCGCATCTCGGCGCCGTCATTCCGTCTTGCCCTCGGTCCGCATGACGTGCTAACAGCGGCATTAACTTTATGTCTCCCCGGGGCCGTTAGACTTTGCTTCCGCCAGTTCATAAGCCGATTTAGATGTCGTGCTTAGAATTGCTGTATCTCCCGTATATCTCCGAGCGGGTCTCCTTGTGACTGGAATCTCTACGACGCACAGGAGATTTTCTTTTTACCTAAGACTCGAAAACAAACACGCAGCGCCGCCCGTCCAACCAGCGTGACCATGGCCACGCGAATCCGCGCCGCTACTTTGCTTCTGGCCGTCGCCTGGACGCCTATGGCTGCCGCCCAAAGTAGGCCTGTGCCATTTACGCGGATCGGTGCGAGCATCCTCGTGGATGTCATTGTCGGTGGAAAGACCCGACATTTCCTCTTGGACACCGGTTCCGGCGTGACCGTCTTGTCCGTTGACGCTGCCGGTTGGTCTCCCGCTGACCTTCGAAAGGACGTGCTCCGCCGCACTGCCGTCGGCATCGATGGTGCAAGCCATGCCATGGGTAAAAGCACGGCAACGCTGGAGATCGCTCACAAGTTGATCGTCACGCCCGTGGGAGTCACCGACCTGCGCTCGCTGTCAAAAGCTCTAAACGTGAAGCTGGACGGCATCTTGGGCCAGGATGTTCTGTCGCAGTTTGGTAGCTTGACCGTGGACTACAAGAACCACCAACTCATCTTCGAAATGTAGCCCGCTGCACCAACCCGTCTTAGAGCGACCATCGCTCATTTCAAATATAGAAGCTCACCCGGAACGGGCCCAGAGGCGTCCACGCGGGACTTTCTTTGGTCTGACTCTGAAACTGGCCGGGGGGTGGGGGCACCTCCGAGGCCCATATCAGAAAGTATGCGAGTCGAGAATCTCCCGAGGCTTGATGCAGCCTGTGGCCAGGTTTGCCACCAACTGCGCGTTGGCCGCCAGAAAGTCATACTCCCCCAACTCTTTCGGCAACACCCAGTGCACTTGCTCAAACGCGTTTGGAATGACCACTGCCTCCGCGATCTCCACCGCAAAAAACTGAACCTCAATCAACTCGGGCGTCTCCGCGTACTGATGCGTCACGCGTGCGATCTCCACGCTCTTCCGCAGTGTCACGCACAACTCCTCGCGCAATTCGCGCGCCAGCGCCGCCTCCGGTTCTTCGCCATCCTGCACCTTGCCGCCGGGAAATTCCCACTTCAACGGCGAGGTGTCGTTGCGTCTCCGCTGCCCGATGAGCAGACGCCGGTCCCCCCGTTCGATTATCGCTGCGACCACCTTCATCTCTCCGTCAACCCCGTACCCAAAGTGTACCTTGGCTGGAGTGTGGAATTGTCAACGCTGTGTCGTTCGGGCTCTTCTCGGTGATCTCTGTGTTAACTCTTCGCTTTCGGGTCTTGCGAGTGGAGCACCTTCCAGAGCTCCATCGCCCCCCGCACCAGCGGCGGACCCGGCGTATTCAGCAGCTCGTCCGAAATCACATGCACCCGCCGCTCGCGTATCGCCGGCACATCCTTCCACGCAGCAGCTTGGTAGGCCTTCTTCGATTTCGCCTCTGCGCCCGTCGCGGCCCAAGCCAGCACGATGACCTCCGGCCGCGCCGCCGCCACCAGCTCGTCGCTCACTTTCTCTCCCGCCGGAACCACCATCTCGCCCCCGGCGATCTTCACCAATTCCGCCACCCACGGCGGAGAACTAATCCGCGGATTCGGCCAGGCTTCGCAATAGACCCGCACCCGGCCGTCCCTCGCGTTCGCCTTCTTCGCAATCTTCGCAAACCCAGCCCGCATCGCGCGGATAAGACGGTTGCCCTCGGGTACTCGTCCCGCAATGCTAGCCAGCAACCGGATGTCCCCCTCGACATCCGCCAACGTCCGTGGATTCATGGCCAGAAAATTCAGCGGTTGCTCCAGCAGCTTGGCCACAGTCTCTTGTTTGTAAGGCACCGAGCCGATCACCAGTGTAGGCCGTAGTGCCAGGATCTCTCCGACCGCTTCCAGCCGCCAGCAATCTCCCAGCTTCGGCAATCCACCCACCGGCGCCACATCCGCGCACCACATCGTCACGCCGACCAGTGCCTTCTTCGCTCCAATGGCGCACAAGATCGACGTCGCGCTCGGCGCCAGCGACACAATCCGTAATTCATTTTCGAGATTTCTACGTTTCATCGCGCTGCGGAAAGGGTACCAGAGGCTCGCGTCGAATAAGTCTCGCACGACCCATCCAAAGAAAAAAAGAAGAACCGGACTCCCAGGTTCGGTTCTTCTTTTTTCATGTAGCCGATGCTCAAATGCACTTGTTGGCTTTGTTGGACCACTCCAGTTGCACGGTGTAGGCCCCTACTTTCTTCGTCTTCCACGCGCAGATGTCACCAATTTCCCCGTTGGCGTCGTCGTACCAGCCCTGGCCCGGGATAGCATCGGTGATGGCCTCGCACAATTCGTGGGAGCTGGTCGAAGTCAAAGCGTCCACCGGTGCCAGTCCGCCCGTGCACCCGGTACAGCCCGGGTACGGCATGACAGCGTAGAAGATCTGCCCGTTGATATCGTTGTGGTAGCCGCAGAACGCCGTACACGATCCGGCCCCTCCCTGGACCACCTTCACTCCCGGTGGGATATACATAAAGTAGAGAGTATTGGGGTTGGGCTGCGGGAAAGCGCTATTGGTAGCGATCTCGTGCTCCAGCGTGTGCTGGATGGTCTTGTCCGTCACGGAGTGCGGCAGAGCCGGAGTCGTGATGACCGTGGTGCCCGTATGCTTCCCGTGGCTGATCTTGTAGTTTGCAACGTTATATTCCGCCAGCTGGTCGATCAGCGGGCTCGTCAGGATGAAGTCAAAAAACTGGTTTACTTCCTGCATGATGGCGTTCTGCGGCGCCGCGTTCCACGCCGCGCCCCAGAAAACCGTAAACACTTCGACGGAAGCGATCAGCGGTCCGTTGCGATACGTAAGCTGCGGTGCGGCGGCGGGAGCGGCGGCTTGATCTGCCCCTATTCCCGGGTGCAGCGGCACGATCCGTATCGAATCCGAATGCGCAGGTGAAATCGGACGGAAAACTTGCGGACGAGTAGCCATTAGTTCCTCCTCTTTCTCTGATTAGCGAAGCCTGGCTATGAATTCAAGGCGCGCCGTGCGGTCGTAGTGTACAGACGGCCAGTTTCTCGTCGGGACGATGCGCACAAGAGGGCGGGAAGGTGCGGCGTCCGGAATGAACTCGACCGTCCAATGATGCCGCGGACAGCTCGTGCATCCCGTCCGGCTCTG
>Ga0210403_10000859_pt1 | contig 30078 bp, 29 predicted proteins | sample IncBWC19MmetaG_FD_150863 | JGI IMG/M metagenome (GOLD analysis project Ga0210403, IMG submission 150863) | Forest soil microbial communities from Barre Woods Harvard Forest LTER site, Petersham, Massachusetts, United States - Inc-BW-C-19-M | ecosystem: Environmental > Terrestrial > Soil >...
TGTCGCGGGGTCAATCAACGGCCAGAGGGGCACTCCCGCCGTGAATGGGGCGGATGCCGACCTGCCCGATGAAGCCGCGTTGATCTATTCGCTTCCCAACGCATCTGTGGTCTGGGTGGCGGCCGAGACACCTGTGCCCATGGGGTTCATGCGGTCGGTCTATGCTTTGCAGGTTGCGTTTGCGAGCGAAAGTTTTATCGATGAACTGGCTGCTTCCGCGGGAAAGGATCCGCTAGAGTACCGGCTTCATCTGCTGGCCAAGGACCAAGATATTCCGTTTTTCACGACCACCTGGCGTACGGCGCGCATGCGCGGGGTTTTGCAGCTCGTGGCCGAGAAAGCCGGGTGGAAGAACCCTCTGCCTGCGGGACGTTTTCGTGGCACCGCGTGCTTCGGATGTTTTGGTACCTACGCTGCCGAGGTGGTGGAGATCAGCATGGAGAACGACACGCCGCGAGTGCATCGCGTAGTGGTAGCGGTGGATTGCGGACAGGTGGTGAACCCCGCGATTCTGGAGCAGCAGATTCAGGGCGGGATCGTTTTTGCGTTGTCGAATGCGTTGCGGGCGAAGATCACGATCGAGAAAGGGCGCGTGGTGCAGGGAAATTTCGACGACTATGCTCCGTTGCGAATGAACGAGACGCCCGTGGTGGACGTCTATACGGTGCCGAGTACGGAGGCGCCGACCGGGATTGGAGAACCGTCGGTGCCGCCGCTGGCGCCGGCGCTGTGCAATGCGATTTATGCTGCGACCAGGAAGAGGATTCGGGCTTTGCCGATTTTGAGTTAGGAGAACATGAAAAACTTGGGGATCATACGGTACGCTACGCTCCTGACTTCTCTTTGCAGCTTGAGCGCAAGTCTTCTGCCGGCTCAGACCTCTGCGCCCAGTTCTTCCGTGCCGACCGTTTCTTCGGTTCCAGCGTCGCGGGTGTCCCGCCTGCGGCGGGGCATCAATGTCAGTGAATGGTTCGCGCAGGTGTATGACAAGCGCGGATACACCAAGGAACACTTTCAGAGTTGGACCGCGGTGGAAGACATTGCGCTAATCAAGTCCATGGGATTCGATCACGTGCGGCTGAGCGTGAATCCGCAACCAATGATGCCGAATCACCTGCCGGATGAGATTCCGGCCGAGTATCTGGGATATCTTGACGCCGCCGTAAAGATGATTCTGGATCGGGGACTTGCGGTGGTGATCGACCTGCATCCGGACAGCGACTTCAAAACGCGGCTCGCGAAAGACGACAGCTTTGTGCAGGAGTTTGCCGACTTCTGGCGGGCGCTGGCGCGGCACTATTCGACTTGGGATGCAGAGCGTGTGTTCTTTGAAATTCTGAACGAGCCGGAAATGTCAGACCGCTACCGCTGGTATGGAGTGCAGGCGAAGCTGGCGGGGGCGATTCGCGAAGGCGCGCCGCAGAACACGATCATCGCAGCGGGGGCGCGCTGGTCTGACGACGACGATCTGGTTTTTATCGAGCCCCTGCGCGATTCCAATGTGATCTACAACTTCCATTTTTACGATCCACACATCTTCACGCATCAGGGTGCGACCTGGGGGGCATATTCCTGGCATTGGGTGAAGGGGCTGCATTATCCGTCGTCGCCGGAGTCGGCGGCGAAAGTGGCGGCGGGCGCGCCCGATGCAGTGGACCGCCTGGCCATCATGCGCTATGGACAAGACCACTGGGATGCAGCGCGCATTGACGCCGAGATTACGCAAGTCGCGGAATGGGCCCGGCAGCGCGGGGTTCCGGTGGTGTGCAACGAGTTCGGCGTCTATCGCGTGTATGCCGACCCGAAGGATCGGGAGGCGTGGATTCACGATGTGCGCACCGCTCTGGAGCGGCACGGAATGGGCTGGACCATGTGGGATTATTCGGGAAGTTTCGGAGTGGTGATAAAAAAAGATGGAAAGACCGTTCCGGATGAACTCACTTTGCGGGGGCTGGGGCTGAAATAGTCTTGGCGTGCATCGGCTGTCCTACCGTCATCTTGAAGATCTTAATGTTGTTGCCGAACGACTGGAAACGCAGGTCGTGGAATTCCGCGAAGTGCTTTTGCAGGTCTTCGGGAAGACCTATTCCCCATCCAGCCTGAAAAATCCAGACGGTGGCTCCCGGTTTGAGACTGTAAGATTGCTCGAGGCGCTGCCAGGCGTTGGGAAAATTATCCGACCAAAACATCCATTCGCTTTTATAGTCGGTGGAAGCAACGCGGTGGTCGGCGCAGGAAAACTGTTCGAAGTCGGTGGGGGCGGGGTCGAAGGAAATGGGACGCTGCTGGCAGAGGTAGTGGCCGAGAATGAGATCGGTCTGGTAATCGGTGAAAATGAGATCGGACGGATTTATATTCTGTCTTACAAACTCCATCGCGGCCGCCATGTTTGCCCGGCTTTGATCGGCACGGTTCATGCGGGGCTGGCGCGGTTTGCCAAAAGCGATGCAGGTCACGATGACGCAGGCTGCGAGGGCTAGGCCGCGGGCCCATTTTTTCGACAGGCAGGCCATGGCTACGCTGACGCCAGCCATTCCGGGGATCATGAGGAATGCTATGTGGCGCGTGCCGCCGTAGGGATAGACATGAGCCAGGCTGACAGCGCCGGCAATCGTAAATGGAAGGAGCAGGAGGAGTCCCAAGCGGCGCGAAGAAGGTCGATCCTCCGGGAGACCTTTCCCGCGCAGCAGCAGCGCAACTCCTAGGGCAAACGTAACGCACATCACGTCGCCCACGGCAAGCTGACCGAAGAAATACTGAAAAACTCCGAAGGTGTGGCCTGCCAGGAACAGAACTGGATTATCGTGTGCACGATCGAAATACGAATGGCGAAGAAAGAATTCGCTCATCCAGCCTTGCAGCACCGCTCTTGATTCGCCCACTCCCAACTTCGAGAGGTGAGTTTTATAAAGAACGATGGCGAGAGTCAGGGCGCCGAGTTGTCCGGCGCTCCATACGGCTATCACGGTGGCTGGCGGGCGCTCGGTAATGATTCTGAACACCGCATAGATGCCAAGCGCGGCGGCAAACAGGAAAGCCGAGTAGTGAGACAGCATGGCGAGGTAGAGGCAAAGGGAAAATGCCGCCATCCGGCTCGTGGAATTGTCCGCGAAGGCCTCATCCAGGAAGTACACGGCGCCCGCGAGGAATGCGAGCAGTAGGGCGTATTGTCGAATTTCCACTCCGAGCAGGACGATGGGTGGGAGTGACGCGACGAAGAGAAGTCCGATAAGGCCAGCAGTCCTGCCGGCAGCTTTGGCCAACCATTTGTAAAAAATCCAACAAAAAGCAGTACCGGCCAGCACGGAGGGAAGACGCAGCCACAGCTCCGAGGTTCCGAATGCACGCCAGAAATAGAGCACGAGGGTGAGAAGCGGCGGATGCGACGCCGTCAGGCTCGCTTTATAAGCAAGATACAGCGACGTTTGGTTGGCCAGGCGGAAATGCAACCCTTCATCGGGATTGAGGAAGGTTCCGGAGGCCGTCCAAAGCCGCGCCAGAAAGCCGAGGAGGATGATGATGGCTGCCGCAATATCCGCGTGCTCTTGGAACGGCTGATTCCTATTCTCCGTCAACGATCCCTATCCTCGCGAATCATTTCTTCAGCCGTTGGAAAGGGGCCGCTGCTTAATGGTTGGCGGGTGCGAAGTTCAGCCATCCGCTCGTAGAATTCGCGGCGCCGCTGCAACTCCTCGCGTGTAGGCGTTGGGGTTGGTTCCATGTGGGACAGACCTTCGGCTAACTAGTTTATCCTGCCTTGACACTACTTTCTTTCAACCTTTATTCTTAAGTTGCTCCCAGCGGTACTTGCGCCTTCTTGGCGTGCTTCCGCGGGCCTGGGGCGGCAACGGACGGGGCGCGGAGGTTTCCGATGTTCTTCGAGATCAAAGACTTGGAACTTCATCCCGTAGAGTTTGCGGAGAAGTTCGCTCCGGGCGTGATTGACCTGGGCACGGATTACCGGCAAGTCACGCCGATCGAGACCAGCGGCGGGGCCGATTTGGTGGAGGAGCATCACGGCAAGCACAAGATAATCCAAGACATACGCATTCGGGGCCGGCTGGCGACCAGTCTGGAAACGAGCTGTGCGCGCTGTCTGGAGCCACTGACGCAGGATGTGAAGCGCGAGTTCGACCTGTTGTACCGGCCACAGGGGGCGGACGCGGGACGGGACGAGATGTCGGTGACCGACGCCGAGGCCGAGATCAGCTATTATGAGGGTGAGGGGCTTTTGCTCGACGATGTGGTGCGCGAGCAGGTGCTGCTGGCCGTCCCGTTGAAGGTAACGTGCCGGGAAGATTGCAAGGGGCTATGTCCGCACTGTGGCACGAACTTGAATGAGAGGCAGTGCTCGTGTGCTGTGACCGTGGAAGAACCGCGGTGGGCGGCACTGAAGGAAATTCGCGGCAAACTGGCGAATTAAGAGCCTGTTGAGATATTGGGATTCATTTATGCGGGGCCGAAGAGCCTCGGCGAGAGGAATTTTTAGACCATGCCTAATCCAAAACGACGACACTCACAGAAGCGCACCTCGACCCGCAGGGCCCACGATGCCCTGAAGAGCCACTCGCTCTCGGAGTGTCCGAACTGCCACGAAAAGAAAATGCCGCACCGCGCCTGCGTAAAATGTGGCTACTACAAAGGCCGCGAAGTTGTGGAAGTGAAGGAAGCCAGCTAATTTCCTGCCACCATGCCTAGCGTGATCGCGCTGGATGCGATGGGTTCGGACCGGGCGCCCAAGCCTGAAATCGAAGGCGCGATTCATGCCGCTCGCAGTTACGGAGTGCGCGTGCTGCTGGTCGGTCCGGAAGCCACGATCAAGGCGGAGTTGGATCGTCATCCGTCGGCGTACCAGTTGCCCATTGAGATCGTCCACGCCAGCGAAGTCATCACCATGAAAGACAAGGCGGTGCAGGCGGTCCGCGCCAAGCGCGACTCGTCCATGCGCGTAGGCTTGCGACTGGTTCGCGAGGGACGGGCGGCGGGCTTTGTCACCGCCGGCAATACCGGCGCCGCGATGGCTACTGCAAAGATGGTGTTGGGCGCGTTGCACGGCGTGGACCGTCCCGCGCTGGCGGCGGTTTTTCCTACGGCGCCGGGTACGGCGGCGATCTTGCTCGATGTGGGCGCGAATGTGGATTGCAAGCCGCATAATCTGGAACAGTTTGCGGTGATGGGCGAAATTTATTTCCGGTCCATGTTTGGTCACACCATGCCCCGCTCCAGTTTTTCCGCCGGCAAACGGCCGCGCGTGGGATTGCTTTCGATTGGCGAAGAGGAAACCAAGGGCAACGAGCTGACGCGCGAGTCATTCCAGTTGTTAAAGCATTTGCCTTTGAACTTTGTAGGCAACGTGGAAGGCCGCGACCTGTTCAACGGACACGTCGATGTAATCGTCGCCGATGGGTTCGTGGGCAATGTAGCTTTGAAGGTTTCTGAGGGCGTGGCGAATCTGGTACGCACAGTGCTAAAAGAATCTTTGAAAGCGACCATCTCGCGGCAGGTAGGCTATATGCTTTCGCGCAGCGCGTTTTCGGACTTCAAGAAGCGCATTGACCATACTGAATACGGCGGTGCGCCATTGTTGGGATTGAAGGGAGTCTGCATCGTCACGCATGGCTCATCGAACGCGAATGCCATCAAGAACGCTGTACGGGTCGCTGCGGAGTTCGCTGAGCGGCACATCAATCAGTCGATCGAGCAGGGACTGGCGACGCTTCATCCCGCACCGCGCGAAGTGGAGGTCGTACCGGCTCACTAGTTCTCGCAAAATCATGACGGAATCAACCAACGGATCAACATCAAACAACGGCAGGATCGCATTCATATTTCCCGGCCAGGGCTCGCAGACGGTGGGCATGGGCAAGGACCTCGCGGAAAAGTATCCCATCGCGCGCCAGACGTTTGAAGAAGCCGACGAAGCGCTGGGCTACAAGTTGTCACAGGTCTGCTTTGAAGGTCCGGAAGAACAGTTGCGCCTGACCGAGATCACGCAGCCGGCAATTCTCACCGCATCGATTGCTGCGTTGCGAGTTCTTGAGGACCGCATGCCCAGGCCGAGCTTCGTGGCGGGCCACAGCCTGGGTGAGTATTCCGCGCATGTGGCATCCGGGACGATGAGCTTTCCCGATGCAGTGCGTACCGTGAGCAATCGCGGAAAGTACATGCAGGAGGCGGTCCCGGTCGGAGTTGGGACCATGGCGGCGATCCTGGGAATGGAACTTGCGAAGGTTGCCGCGGTTTGTCAGGATGCTTCGCAGGGGGAAGTATGTTCTCCGGCAAACGTTAATTCGCCGGAGCAGATTGTGATTTCCGGCAACACGGCCGCCGTTGAGCGCGGAGCGAAACTAGCCGATGAGCGTGGAGCCAAGCGCGCGAAGTTGCTGCCGGTGAGCGCGCCCTTCCACTGCTCGCTGATGAAGCCCGCGCAGGACCGCCTGGAAGTGGATTTGAACGCGCTGAAGATGCAAAAGCCGGTGTATCCGGTGGCCTGCAATGTGGAAGCATCCCTGGTCAGCGATGAACTGCGGGCGCGCACAACGCTGGTGGCCCAGGTGACGGGCGCGGTGAAGTGGGAGCAATGCATGCGGCTGCTGATCAGGGAGGGCGTGCAGACCTTCGTCGAAATCGGGCCGGGAAAAGTTCTGTGCGGGCTGATGCGGCAGATTGACCGGTCGAGGACCTGCTTGAATGTTGGGGACGAGGCGTCTCTTACCAAAGCGCTGGGGCAGTGCGCAGCTTAAGTCCTAGCGAAACTCCAGATCGCAGGGCGGCGAGCTGATCGTCTTATCCGTTTTGTCTACATACAGCTGAGCGTGTTGCGCGCGGTCGTTGACGATCACGTCGACGACCACGCCACTTCCGCCGCCGGGGCAGTTACTCTCTCCGTAATTTTTGAAAGTCTTCACGATGCCCCACTCTCCACCGGGGCCCCAGTCTCGCTTGAACTCGCCGATCGGATACTGGCTGTGATTCTGCGGATGCTGCTTCCATTCCGGATCGTGAAAATAAATGCCGTAGGCAGTCTCGAAGTCTTGCTTTTGCAGAGAAGAAAAGAATTTGTCCGCAACGTGCTTCTCCGGCCAGAACCGGTTGTACCAGCCGATGAAAGCCAGGACAAGCACAAGACCGACTGCCCAAATAATTCGGGCCTTCTTCTTCCGCTCTTTTTCGGGATGGTACTCTCTCGCGTCCAGTAGGGTCATACCCCCCTAGAATACCGGACGCTTCCCACATGTCAAAAGTTCCAAAACCTGATTTACCGCCGAGCACGCCGAGAGCGCCGAGAAATGCAACTGAAGAATTGAATTGAGCGAGCCCAGATTTTCTCGGCGGCCTCGGCGTGCTCGGCGGTAGATGCACTTACAGCGTGCGCTTGAACAGCGGAATCGCGATCCCAAGGGTAACGGCGGCGAAGATCGTCAGGTACAGCACGTCGGGCAAGACCGCCGACAGGGTTGTTTCTTTCAGAAGCAGGCATTTGAAGCCGTCGACCGCGTAGGTGAAGGGATCGACCTTCGCGATCCCCCGCAGCCACCGCGGAAATGCCTGGATGGGGTAGACCGAGCCGCTGGGGAAAAACAGCAGCGTGTTCAGAATTCCGAACATGGCCCGAGGCACCAGCGGATCTTCGATCCTCACCATCAGCAGGAACATCATCGTATTGAAAGCCAGCGCCGTCAGGACGATCATCGCCAGCAGGCCGATGACTGTGACCGGATTAAAGATCGTGCGCACTCCGGCGATCAACGATCCGATTACAGTAATGATCACGCCCGTCATCACCGCTTTGATTGCGCCCGCAAGGTTGAGGCCCAACACAAGTTCGAGTTTCGTGATTGGCGTGACCAGATAGCCTTCATGGACGCCGCGCGCCTTGTCGTCGATGTACAGCATTCCTCCGCCGATCATCACCGACACGAACATGGCCAGCACCAGCGATCCCGGAAGCAGATACTTCATGTATTCAATGTAAGGGTAGAGTTCGACAATATCGAGTGCGGTCTTCTGAAGAATTCTGGGATCGACCGTGGGCTGGTTCAGCGCGTTGGTGAGTTCGGTCAGCTCCGATTCAATGGCGGAACTCATGAAGTTGTCACTGTTGTCCACGACCACAGCAATGCGGGGATGGTTTTCTTCATACACTCGCCGCGAGAACTGCGGCGGAATAATCACCGCGCCTTCGAGCTTGCCATTGCGCACATCTTCCACGGCCTGCTTTTCGCTGTCGTAGTTGACCGGAACGAACGTGCGAATGTTGGCGCGCACGGAGTCGAAGGCCTCGCGAACTCGCAGCGCTTGCGTGCCGCCGTCCTGATCGACAATGGCAAGCCGGGCGTCGCGAATCTTTCCGCCGAACGCATTGCCCAGAATGATGAGCTGCACCAGAGGAAAGATCATGGACGCCAGCATCAGCGCCGGCGAGCGGAAAAACTTGCGCATTTCGCGCTCGACAATGGCCATCATTCGATTCATAAAATCAACCCGGGCGATTCATTATTCAGTCTCGATCGCTTCATGGCTGCAACCCCGGCCGCTGCGGCATAGTGAAGGCGTACGCTTTCTGAAGTTCGTCGCGCAGTTGCCTGCCCGTGTAATGCACGAAGACGTCGTCTAATGTCGTGTTCTGCACCGAGAGCGACTTCACCGCGACGCCAGCTTCGACGGCCATCTCAACGACTTCCGTGGTAGTGCGGGAACCGTTGCCGGTCAGGATTCGAAACATTCCTGCCCCCTCGTGCTGAATGGAGGTGACATCGTCGAGGGTGTGCAGGCGCTGCTCCCAATCGTTCGGAGGATTCTCGAACTGCGCCTCAATCACGTTCGATCCCGGCACGCTGGCCTTCAGCGCCATGGGCGCGTCGAGCGCGACCAGCTTGCCGTGATCCACGATGGCGATGCGGTCGCAGAGTCTGTCGGCTTCGTCCATGTAATGCGTGGTGATGAGGATGGTGAGCTGCCGCTGGCTCTTGATGTTGCCCAGCATTTCCCAGACCGCGACGCGCGAAACCGGGTCTAAGCCGGTGGTTGGCTCATCGAGGAAAAAGATTTTTGGATGATGCACCAGGCCGCGCGCAATCTCCAACCGCCGCCGCATGCCGCCCGAGAGCGTCTTGGTCTGCGCATCGCGCCACTTGGTTAAATCCACCAGACCCAGCAACTCCTCGATCGAACGCTTCCGTTCTTTTGCCGGCACATCGTAAAGCTTGGCGTAGATATTCAGATTTTCTTCCACTGTCAGATCGAGATCGCTCGTCAGCGCCTGCGGAATCACGCCGATCGTCCGCCGCACGGCGTCCGGATCTTTTGCAACATCGTGGCCGGAAATGCGGGCCGTCCCCGCAGTGATTGGAATCAGCGTGGTCATCATGCGGATCAGCGTCGACTTTCCCGCGCCGTTCGGCCCGAGCAGTCCGAAGATTTCGCCTTCCGTCACATTGAACGAGACATCGTCGACCGCGGTGAAGTCGCCATACTTTTTTACGATGTGCTCGACTTCGATTGCGTAGGGGACCGCGGCTCCAGCCACAGGAGAACTGCCACCATTCGTTTTGGCCTTAACGTCTGCCATTATTGCTGCCCCGCTGCCGCCGCGCTCTGCGGGTTACCTTTCAACTGTTCCGGCGAAACCAGCACCTCGGCCGTCATCCCCGGCACAAACGCGCCTTTGGGATTGTCCAGCCGGACTTTTAAGACGATGGTCCGGATATCCCGCTTACGGCGGCTTACGTCGCGTTGCGTGGCGAAGTCGCCTTCCACTCCTTTGAAAAACACTTTGCCGCTGGTGATGGTTCCCCCCGGCATCCGCACGCGCAGCACATCGCCGTAGCCGATGTGGTCGGCGTAAGTCTCAGGGATCGCGGCTCGCGCCCAGGTGTCCGTCAGATCGACGATAGTCACGATGGGAGCGCCGATGTTCACCACTTCCCCCTGGCGCGCCGCGCGCACCGAAACGGTGCCGCTGACCGGCGCATAAACGTTGGTGTAGCCCAACCGCACCGCGGCCTGATTTTTCTGCGCAACCGCGGTTTTGAGATCAGACTGAGTGGCCTCGACGGTGCTCTTCGCGGCGTTCGCCTGATGTGTGCGCGCCACAGCGGAATTCAAGTCTGCCTCCGCCGCCTTTACCAGTTCCTGTTGCGCTTGCACGGTCGCCTGCGCCGCCTGCAAGTTGGTTTCGGCCTGCACCTTTTCTTGATCGGAAGCGACTCCGGCTTTGGCCAGCTCGATGGCGCGCCGGCTGTCGCTCGCGGTGCGATCGAGCGTGGCCTGCGCCTGCAGAAGCTGCGCCCGGGCGGACGAAAGCTTGGCCCGCGCGTTCGCGACATCGCTGGAAGTGGAGCCTGAGGTGGATTCCTCGGTGTGCTGCATCTCAGAAACCTTGTGCTGTAAGCTGGCAATATTCGCGGCCGCCGCGGCCTCCTGCGTTTGCAACTCAGAAGGATCAAGCACGGCGATCAGGTCTCCGGCCTTGACTGAAGTGCCTTCGTCCACCAGCAATTTCTGGATCCGGCCTTCCACCTGCACGCTGACGATCACCTGGTTCGAATCGACGGTGCCGATCAGCACCAGGTCGTTGGAGTGGTCGACCGAGAAAAAGTAATAGATCGCGGCGATCACGAAGATGATGCCGAGAAGAATGAAGAACTTGTTACGGGCATTCATTTGCGTGCTCCTGCTTTGCTGACCGGCCGCGCGCTGGGGTGCGGCTCAAACAGCGCGGCGGAAATAAAATCGAGGACCGCGGCCCGTCGCTCGGCGACCCGCTGCGGCGTTAGCGGATTGAAGCGCACGATCCGCTGCATCACCGGAGCGCTGCTGAAATAGAAAACGATCATCGCCACCATGGAAGGAACGAAGTGCGCGGGATCAACTTGCCGGAATTCGCCTTCCGCAATTCCTTTGCGCAACAACTCACCGACCCGCTTGTAGATTGGGTGAAAGTAGGTTTTGACCAGCCGGTCGATATGCTCCGAATGGCCTTCGCGCGCCCGCATCATTTCGCGCTGCATCAGCTTCGGATAAATCTGGTTCGAGGCAATGAAATCGAAATATGCCCCGACGTAGGCCATGATCTTCTCGCGCGGCGGCAGGTCGCTGTCGAGCGCCTCGAAGACTTTTGACTTCATCCCAGAAAAGGCATCGTCGAGCACCGCGCCGTAAAGCTTTTCCTTGTCTTTGAAGTAGTAATAGAGCAGGGCCTTGTTGACCCGCGCCTCGCGCGCAATGGCGTCGGTGCGGGCCCCGGCAATGCCGTTCTCGGAGAACTCTTTTGCCGCCGCGCGCAGGATGGCGGCGCGGCTCTCCTCGGGTTGTCCGCGGGAACCCATGCGGGGAGGCTGAAGGCGATGCTGGAACAGGCGGGCCATGACTAATTAACCAGTTAGTTAGATTGATTATACATCAAGAAGGGGAAGTTGCAACAGTCTAGACAAAAGGGGCGGGCGTCGAGACCTACCGCGCTCCGCCCGCAATCGACGGCACCAGCAGCACCTCATCTCCGTCGCTGAAGATGTAGTCCGGTCCGCCCAGGAAGCGGATGTCTTCTTCATTCACGTAGATGTTGAGGAATCGCCGCACCTTCCCGGCCTCGTCGCGCAGGTGGGGCTTCAGTTCCGGAAATTTCTCATCGAGCACGGAGAATAGTTCGCCCAGGTTCGTGGCCGCACACGCGATCGTGCCTACGCCCGCCGTGTGCCTCCGCAGTGCGGTTGGAATTTGTACCGTGATTGCCATCTGAATCCTTCGCTACGCTCCCACGGCCGCCGCTTCTTTCGCGACCTCGACGGTGTCGAGCGTTTCGTGCAGATATTGTTCGAACTCGGCCAGCTTGGGCGCGATCGGCCGCTCGACCTCATAGACGCCGGCGAACACATCAGTCGTCTTCAATCCGTTTCCGGTGATGCATAACACGGTGGTTTCCTCGGGCAGGATGCGGTCCTGACGATAGAGCTTGCCCGCCGTGCCAACGGTCACACCGCCGGCGGTTTCGGTGAAGATGCCTTCGGTCTCCGCCAGCAGGCGGATCGAATCGATCACTTCTGGATCGCTCACGTCTTCGCTCCATCCGCCGCTGTGTTTGATGGTTTTGATGGCGTAGTGCCCGTCCGCGGGATTGCCGATGGCCAGCGAACGCGCGATGGTCGCCGGCTTCTGCGGATCGATCTCAGCGCTGCCGGTCTTCACCGCGGTTGAAATCGGCGAGCATCCCGTAGCCTGCGCTCCGAAGAACTTCACCGGCTTTTCCTCAACCAAGTCCAGCTTGATCAACTCGTCAAACGCCTTCTTGATCTTGGTGATCAACGACCCGCCGGCCATGGGGACGACCACGTTGTCCGGCAGGCGCCAGCCGAGTTGCTCGGCGATTTCAAAACCGACGGTCTTAGATCCCTCGGCGTAGTAGGGCCGCAGGTTCACGTTGACGAATCCCCAGCGCCGTTCTTCAGCAATCTGCGAACACAGCCGGTTCACTTGGTCATAGTTGCCATTGATGCGCACCACGTTCGCGCCGAACACTTGTGTGCCCAGAATCTTGGCGGGCTCGAGATCGGACGGGATGAATATCCAGGCTTTCAGACCCAGGCGCGCTGCATGCGCGGCCACCGCGTTAGCCAGGTTTCCGGTGGAAGAACACGCGACCGTATCGAAGCCGAAAACCTGCGCATTGGCGAGCGCCACGGCTACCACGCGGTCTTTGAAACTCAGCGTGGGCAGGCAGACAGCGTCATTCTTGATATAGAGATTCCGCGCGGCAGTTTCAGGGTCGTTGCTGCCAGCCAGCCGTGCCGCCAGGCGCGGTGCTTGGAACAGGGGCGTGAATCCAACCGGCAGCCGGGGCTCGAACCCTTCGGGCAGCGGCAGAAGTTCCGCATAGCGCCACATGTTCGGAGGCCGCTGCGCAATGCGCTCGCGGCTGGACCTCCGCTGGTCCAGAGACCCCTCGCCCAGCAGATATCGAATCCAGTCGTAGTCGTAAACGATTTCGAGGGCGGAGAAACACTCGTCGCAGATCGAGCGGGGCTGGTTTCCCCAGCGGCGGCCACATTCCCGGCAGCGTAATTCGTAGTGACATTGGGCGTCGTCTTGTTGACCGTGGTATTTCGGCATGAGGCTACTCGCTTTCTTTGGAGTCATCCACCCTTCGAAACCGCGAAGGGTGGAGCACCCGCGAATAGCTGGGGACGAGCCGGAGAAAAGAGTCCTAAAATACAAATCCTCTTCTCCCAGGAAAAAGGAAAAAGAGGTATCGGAATGCAAATAGAAATTAAGGCTCGCATCCGAATCTCATGTTCCCCGTTTCCGGGCGGGAGTTGGCACCTGGCGGTCGGGATATATGATCCCGATCCGGTTGCCGTGGCGTCACAGGGCTCGTCCCTCAGCCACTCTGCATGAAATTCAGTCTGCCCCGAAAGGCAAACTTGTCCTTATGATGCTACACAGCCAAACTGGGTTCGTCAACCAGAAATTGATCGTTGCAAACTAGGGAGAGTGCGTCTACCCGCGCCTGTCGCGGAGCGCCATTTCGCGGGCCAATTCCCCGGTAGTGACTCTCAGTCGCTTCACCAGCACCAGCGCCAGCGACCGGTAAAAGCGGGATGCCAGGCGGGGAAAAGCTTCCAGGAGCGCCCGCAGTACGTGCGAGTTGATTTCGTCGACTTCAACTTCTTCTTCCCTGGCAATCACCGCCGCAGTAGCCTTACCGTGTTCCACAAAAGCCATGTCGCCGCAAACGTCCTCGGGCCCAAGCGTTGCCACAATAGCGCGCGAGCCAGTCCCCGCAAGTTCCACGGACGCTTCCCCCCGGCGGATGATGTAGATGCTGTCGCCCCAAGCCCCCTGCCGGATGATCTCGTCGCCCAGTTTGAAGGTGCGCCGCACCGCTTTCCCCTGGAGCAAGACCCAATCATCCACGGTTAGGTAGTGAAGGCGATTACTGGCCATGCCTGTGACATCGGCAAAGACAGGAACGACCTGTAGTCTGGCTGGGCTGACGCTCGGGGTTTTACCGGCTGTACTGGTTCCTCTTCTTGTCCGCGTGCCGCTCCAACCCAAACTGGATCAGCCGGTCGATCAAGTCCGCGTACTCGAGCCCCGACGCCGCCCACAGCTTGGGATACATGCTGATTGCTGTGAATCCCGGCATGGTGTTGATCTCGTTCACATAAATCTTGCGCGTGCTCGAATCCATCAGAAAATCCACGCGCGCCAGGCCGGAGCAGTCCACCGCTTTGAAAGACCGCACGGCCAACTCCTGAACTTTCTTAGTTTCGGCCTTGGTGAGCTTCGCCGGAATAATCAGCTCAGAGCCTTCGTCGAGATACTTGGCGTTGTAGTCGTAGAACTCCTTGACCGGAACAATTTCGCCGGGGACGGAAGCCACCGGGTCGTCGTTGCCCAGCACTGAGCACTCGATTTCGCGGGCTTTCTCCTTCTTGCCGCCCACGCCCTGCTCGATGACAATTTTGCGGTCGAATCTCGCCGCCTCCTCGATCGCAGGGCCGAGTTCCTTGCGGTTATGCGCTTTGCTGATTCCCACCGACGATCCCAGATTGGCCGGCTTCACAAATACGGGATACTTCAGCTTGCTCTCCACAAACTTTTGAATCTTCCCCGGCTCTTTGTCCCACGCACCGCGCAGAATCGTTACGTGCTTCACAATGGGCAGTCCCGCGGCAATGAATAAAGACTTCATGATGTCCTTGTCCATGCCCGCAGCCGAGCCCAGCACGCCTGCTCCCACGTACGCGATGTCGGCGAGTTCGAGCAGACCCTGAATCGTTCCGTCCTCGCCGAAAGTTCCATGCAACACCGGGAAAATCACGTCGACGTTGATGGCGCGATCGCTGGCGCGCCGTGTGAGCGCCGCATCCGTCTGAAAGGGGACGAGTCCGCTCTGCCGGTGCACTGGCTCCGGCGGCACCACTACGGACTCTCCGCGAGCCAACACCGCCGCAGCTTGGGTAGTTTCGGGGTCGCCCGCCCGCAACTGGCGCGGCTCGAGCACCAGCTTTCCCTGAAGCAGGTTCTCGGCATCATCCGCAGTCAGCCAGCGCCCATCTTTAGTGATGCCGATTGGCACCACCTCGTATTTGTCTTTGTCGATAGCCCTAAGAACCGACGCGGCTGAGAGCAGTGAGACCTCATGCTCGCCGCTGCGCCCGCCAAATAGAATTCCGACCCGAAGTTTCTTCATAACGTTTTTTACAGAATCTTTTTCCCGAACGCCGACAGCGCCAATTCCACCGCCAGGTCTGCGGTCCGGTTGTGCTCGTCGATCACCGGATTTACCTCGACGATCTCGAAACTCAGCATGCGTCCGTGGTCGGCAATGATTTCCATCGCCAGATGCGCTTCACGATACGTCGCGCCGCCGCGCACCGGAGTGCCCACGCCCGGCGCGTCTTCAGGGTCGATCCAGTCCATGTCGAGCGAAATGTGGTAGCCGGCAGTGCCGCGTCCAGCCATGCGCAAGGCTTCTTCCATCACGGTGCGCATGCCGCGCTCGTCGATGTCGCGCATGGTGAAAACACCAATGCCGGCGCGCCGGACGTTTTCCTTTTCAATCGCATCAATGTCGCGCACGCCCACCAGTACACAGTTCTCCGGCTTCACCTTAGGAGAAAAATCGAAAATGTTCTGGAGTTCCGCTGGTCCCAGACCCATGAGGGCAGCGAGCGGCATCCCGTGCACGTTGCCGCTCGGTGAGCTTTCTGGTGTATTGATATCGGTGTGCGCGTCAATCCAGATCAGGCCGATCCCCTGCTTCTGGCGGCGATAAAATTCGGCCACACCCGATACTGTGCCAGCCGCCATCGAATGATCTCCACCGAGAGCGAGTGGAATTTTCCCGGCTTCGAGCGTCTTAACCACCAGCTCCGCATGCTTGGTGCAGGTTGCCGTAATCTCTTTCAAATACTTGGCGTGCGTGTCGCCTTCTTTTTTCTGTTCCGGAATAGCTACGGCGACATTGCCGCCATCTTCCACCTGATGCCCCAACGCTTCCAGCCGCGCTTCCAGTCCCGCCACGCGCACGGCCGAAGGCCCCATATCGACGCCGCGCCGCGATTGCCCCAGATCAAGCGGCACGCCAATCACACGAATCTTCTTGGGAGAAATGTTGGTGGCGCTTATCGTTGTCATAAGGGTCTGGGAATTTGGTAATTAGATAATTTTGTAAATGAAAACCAAAGTGCTGGATACTTGCTCTTGAATTACCCAATTACACAATTACAAAATTCTTCACGGGTACAGCCGGTGCAGCATTCGCGGGAACGGAATCGTTTCCCGCACATGCTCAAGCCCGCAGATCCAGGCCACAGCCCGCTCGATGCCCATGCCGAAGCCGCCGTGCGGCACGCTGCCGTATTTGCGCAGGTCCAGATACCACTTGAACGCTTCCTCCGGCAATCCGTGTTCATGAATGCGCTGCGCTAGCAAATCGTGCGACGCCATACGCTGCGAGCCGCCAATGATTTCGCCGTAACCCTCTGGCGCCAGCACGTCGACGCACAAAGCCAACTCCGGCCGCTGCGGATCGGGCTCCATGTAAAAAGCCTTCACCTTGGCTGGATAGCGATGCACCATCACCGGCTTGTCGAATTGAGCCGAAAGATAAGTTTCGTCCGGGGATCCGAGATCGCCGCCCCACTCAAACTGCGCTTCCAGCGCGCCTTTCGCGTGGCCTTCCTGCAGATTCTTCACTGCATCGTCATAACTGATTCGCGGGAAAGGCGGCTCAATCTTTTCCAGCTTGGAAATGTCGCGGCCAATCGCAAACAGGTCCACACGTCGCCGTTCGAGACAGCGCTTCACCACGAAGCTAATCAGCCCTTCGGCAAGATCCATCAGATCGTCGAGTTCGCCATAGGCGATTTCCGGCTCGACCATCCAGAATTCGGTGAGGTGACGACGCGTCTTCGATTTCTCGGCTCGAAATGTCGGGCCGAACGAATACACCTTGCCCAGCGCCATCGCCGTAGCTTCGATATAAAGTTGGCCGGACTGCGTGAGGTAGGCCTGCTCGTCGAAATAGTCGACCGGGAAAAGTGTGCTCGTGCCTTCGCAAGCCGCCGGAGTAAGAATCGGCGGATCAGTGAGCGTGAAGCCACGCTCGTCGAAGAAATCGCGCACCGCCTTAACAATCTCTGCTCGCACCCGCAGAATCGAAGCCTGCCGCTGCGACCGCACCCACAGGTGCCGGTGCTCCATCAGAAATTCGGTGCCATGCTCTTTGGGCGTGATGGGATAAGGATCGGACTCCGGCACACGCTGAACGACTTGCACGTTCGCCACATCGAGTTCGTAGCCGCCGGGTGCGCGCTTATCGGCGCGGACCTTGCCTTCCACGATCACGCTCGACTCCTGCGTCAGCGCCTTGATCGCCTCGAACACCTCGGGCGTGACCGCATTTTTCGGCACCACACCCTGGATCACCCCTGAGCCGTCACGAAACTGCGGAAACAGCAACTTCCCGCTCTCGCGCAGGTTATAGAGCCAGCCGCGCAGCGTAACCGTCTGACCCTCGTGCTTCCCGATTTCAGCGATAGTAGTTACAGGTGAAGACATATTTAGGAAACTCATTTACCGCCGAGCACGCCGAGATCGCCGAGAAATTTCCTGCCCCTGCTTTTCCTCTGCGTACTCGGCGTCCTTTGCGGTGAAAGCTCTTAAGCCGTTTCCAGCTTCTCGAACGTCGCCCCAAACTTCTCCAGCGGATTCACTTTCTCATCTTCCGCCAGTTCCAGCATCAACGGCGGAGTTTGCGGAGCCGACCGCAGCAGTTCCATCGCTTCCTTCCAGTCGATGGTTCCCTGACCCGGCCACAGGTGCGAATCCTGCACCTTGGCATTGTCGTGAACATGCGTTGAGCAGACCTGCTTCCGCACAATCTCGAAGGCCTCGCGGACCGAACCCATCATGTGAGCGTGCCCGAAATCAAAACAAATACCGACATCGTCAAAATGCGCCGTGCGAATCATCTCCACCAGTCTCTCTGGCGTCGACAGTTCGTTGGGGATATTTTCCAGCAGAATGCGCACGCCCAACGGCTTGGCGAACGCACGCAAGTGCTCGATCGAAGTCATCGCCGATTCGAACTTCTTCTCGCTGAAACTCTCATTCGGAAGTCCTAGGTGCTGTACCAGAAAGCGAAACGGAATCTGCTCCGCGATCTCGAGCGCCCGCTTCACTTCATCCATCGCCTCCAGCAGTCCCGCACGGTCCGTCGATGCCAGGTTTATCGGCGGCGCTCCCGCCCGGCCCCACTCGTAGTCGGCGTAGAGCGGCGAGTGCACGGAGTTCAAAGGAACTCCACTTCCACGAAACCACTCGGCAATCTCTTTCACATGAGCTTTGCGGTTGGCGTAGTCGAGATGCTGCCGCGCCGCGAAAATCTCGATCGCCTGCACTCCGTTGCGAGCCAGCCCATCCAGAATCCCCGGATGCAGCCGCTCCTTCACGTACAAGTAAGTTGAGACCGCTTTCAACATCAGTACCCCACTGCCTTTCCGCCGCGCCGGCCATCGCTCGCGCCCAGCCGCTCGCCAGTCTTCGGATCGATGGCGATGCACTCGGCCTCGCTCCAATATCCAGAAACATCCACCTTGTATCCCATTTTGTGCAGCGCCTGCATCGTATCAGGCGAGAACCATCGCTCGACATACAACAGGTCCGGCAGCCACTGATTGTGAAAGCGGGGAGCATTCACCGCTTCCTGAATGTTCATCCCGTAATCCACAACGCCGACCAGAACGTTGGCCACGGTCGTAATGATCCTCGAACTGCCCGGCGAACCCAACACCAGAACTGTCTTCCCGTCGCGCACCACGATGGTTGGAGCCATCGACGACAGCGGCCGCTTCCCCGGCGCAATGGCATTGGCCGGCCCCTGAACCAATCCGTCGGAATTCGGCACGCCCGGCTTGGCCGAGAAATCGTCCATCTCGTCGTTCATTAAGAACCCCAGGCGCTCCGCCGTCACTCGCGATCCGAACCAGTCATTGATGGTGGTCGTGACCGAGACTGCGTTCCCCTGTGCATCCATCACGGAATAGTGCGTAGTGTGCGGCGCACCGTGATTCGCCTGTGGTTGGGGATGGGTGGCAGCATATTGCTCAAGCTCACTGAATATCGCGGGCCGCTTCAATTCGTTGCTCGCGCTGGCATGGATCGCATCAATTGAATCCCGCCAGCCGGCCGCATATTTTTTGTCGATGAGTTGCGCGACTGGAATCTTCGAGAAATCGGGATCTCCCATGAATTCCGCGCGGTCGAAGAACGCGCGCCGGAATGCCTCTGTCGTGTAGTGAATCGACTGCGCCGACCGGTTACCCAGCTTCGCAAGATCGTATCCTTCCAGAATATTCAGTGATTCAATCAGAACCGTGCCACCAGAAGATGGAGGCGGCGCGCTGATGATCTCGTATCCGCGATAAGTCCCACGAACCGGTTCTCGCTCCTTCACTTCGTATTGCGCCAGATCGTCAGCGGTGATCAGCCCCCCACCCTTCTGCATTGCTGCGGCCAGTTCACGTGCCAGTGCGCCGTGATAAAAATCATCGGGCTTCGCGGCGATCCGTTCCAACGTTCGTGCCAGGTCAGGCTGGCGAAAAATCTCTCCCGGCTGGTAGTAGTTGCCATCGCGCTGAAAAATTCGCCGCGACTCGGGAAACTCGGCCAAATGTTTATCGTGGAAATCCTGAGCCTCTTCCCAACTCAGCGCGTGCCCCTCTCGCGCCAGCCGGATTGCTGGAGCCATCACCCGCTTGAGCGCCAGCTTCCCATATTTCTGTTCGGCATAAACCATCCCCGCAACCGATCCCGGCACGCCGATCGACTTGTAGCCGTACTCGGTGGCGCCCTCGATCACGTTGCCTTGCGCGTCGAGATACATGTCGGCCTTCGCCGCCGCCGGCGCCTTCTCGCGGTAGTCGAGGAAATGCGTCTTGCCATCGGCCGTGCGGACCAGCATGAATCCGCCGCCGCCCAGATTCCCCGCCCCCGGATGGACCACTGCGAGCGCGAATCCCGTAGCTACGGCGGCATCCACGGCATTGCCTCCAGCCTGCATCATCTCGACTCCGGCGCGAGAGGCCAACTCCTGGGAGCTGACCACAATTCCATGCTGCGCATGGACGGGTTCCGTGGAAGCGGCAAGAAATGGAGCGCCGCAGATCGTCAACGCCGCCAGCAGCAGCAAAATCAATGATTTGTGCCGGGATCGCATGAAGGTCGAGACTGTCCAGGAATGGGCAGACTCTTGAGGCTAGCCGACGGCGGCAAGCAGAGTCAAATCAGAGAAGGGGGCACGCCCTCGTTCCGACAACTCTTTCCGCGAAACAGAATCTCAAACTCTCTTCGGCGTCTTCCGATGCGTACGCGTAGAGCGCCCGCTCTTCTTCCCGGGCGCCTTCGCCGCCACCATCTCATACGACTGCCGGATCAACTCCCGCAACTCGCTCCACGGTACGGCGTCCAGCCGATCCAGCATCACCCACTTGTAGCGCCCGACATACGGCGCGGGACGAATGTCTTCGCGCTCGATCAGATCGGCAAAAGCCTCCGGCGTGCACTTGAAACAAAGGCGCGGATCGTCCAGGCTGACGATGGCGAAAATCTTGCCGCCGATCTTGAAGCAGAGATCGTCGCCCCACTGCAAAGTCTCGGCGGCCTGAGGAAAGGCCAGGCAAAACTCGCGAATCGTATCGACTCTCATTGCATTTTCAATTCTGAATCGGATTGGTCCGACCGCAATCAAATTTCGTAAGGAGATTCAATATGCAAACCCGCACTCTTGGCAATTCCGATCTGAATATTACTCCCGTGGGCTATGGAGCCTGGGCCGTTGGCGGTTCGGGCTGGCAATTTGCCTGGGGATCGCAGGACGACAAAGACTCCATCGCCGCCATTCACCGCGCACTCGAGCTCGGCGTCAACTGGATCGACACCGCCGCCGTCTACGGCCTGGGACATTCCGAGGAGGTCGTCGCCCGCGCGCTCAAAACCTGGTCCGGCCCTCGGCCTTACGTTTTCACCAAATGCGCTCTGCGCTGGGATGCCAAGGGGCAGGTACAGAGAGTGCTGAGCGCCAATTCGATCCGCCGAGAAGCCGAAGACAGCCTCCGCCGCCTCTCCCTTGATGTGATTGATCTCTATCAGATTCACTGGCCTCCCGATCCAGATTCACCTGTGCTCGAAGAAGGCTGGTCCACGCTAGCCGACCTGAAGCGCGAGGGCAAGGTGCGCTGGATTGGCGTGTCCAACTTCAATGTCCAGCAACTACGACGCGCCCAGGCCATCGCTCCGGTAACTTCGCTGCAGCCTCCGTATTCACTGGTGCATCGCGAGGTCGAGGACGAGATTCTGCCTTACTGCCGGCGCGAAGGAATTGGAGTCATCGTTTACTCGCCGATGGCTTCCGGTCTGCTGACCGGCGCCATGACCCGCGAGCGCGCGGCCAAACTGCCCCAGGACGATTGGCGCAAAGGCCATCCCGACTTCACAGAACCCAATCTCTCCCGCAATCTTGCGCTGGTCGAACGCTTGCGAGAGATCGGCAAACGGCATAACTGTTCTCCCGGAGAAGTAGCCATCGCGTGGACGCTTCATCATCCCGCAGTAACAGGAGCAATTGTCGGCGCGCGCAATGCCAAACAAGCAGAAGGCGTGATGCGTGCAGGAGACTTTCGCCTGAGCGACGAAGAGGTGAACCAGATCGAGGAGTTCTTCGCCCAAACTGCGGCATAGAGAAATCTTTGCCGCGGAGTCATGCTTTGAGAGCTTGCCAGAGGCAGGTATCTAGACTTGTTCTCTGGCTTCTCCCAGGGCCACGTTAACATCCAGCTTTTTCTTGTTGCGGAAGATGGTCACCTTCACTGTGTCTCCGGCGCGATGGTTGTTCATCACCTGCGAGAGGTCTGTTTCGTCCTCTACTTTTTCGCCGTCGATGGCCACGATCAAGTCTCCGCCGAGCATGATGGGGATATTGCCCAGACGGGCGGGCTCCGTGCCGCCGTGCAGTCCGGCCTGGGCCGCCGAGCCGCCGGGAGTGACTTGCATGATCAGCAATCCGTAATCGGCGGGCAATCCCATTTCATCGGCCAACTCCGCGCTGATTGGAATGGTTCGCACGCCCAGCGCCGGACGTCGCACCCGGCCCAGCGTCATCAAGTCATTCAACACAGCCTTCGCCGTATTGATGGGAATGGCAAATCCGATTCCAGCATTCTGGTTCACGCTGGAAAGAATCATCGTGTTGATGCCAATCACTTCGCCGTGCCAGTTCATCAGCGGTCCGCCCGAGTTGCCAGGGTTGATGGCGGCATCGGTTTGAATGGCTTCATCAATGGTTGCGCCATTCGGCTCGCGCACCGGACGGATCGAACTCACAATGCCGCGCGTCATGGTTCCGGCCAGCCCGAACGGGTTGCCGATGGCGTAAACCTTCTGCCCCACTTGCAGGTTGCGTGAATCGCCAAGCACCGCGGGGACCAGGCCGGGCGCGCCTTTAATCTGAATCACCGCGAGATCGTGCGCCGGGTCCGTGCCCACCACCGTGGCCTTGTACTTCTTGCGGTTGTGCATGGTCACTTCCACCTGGCGCGCGTCGGCGATCACGTGATAGTTGGTGAGGATGTGGCCTTCCTTGTCGATGACAAAGCCGGAGCCCTGGCCCTCCTGCGGCACCGGGCCGTAGAAGAAGTCAAAGGTCATGGCGCGCGACGTCACGTTGACCACGGAGGGAATATTCTTGCGATAGACCAGAATGTTGTTCTGCTCTTCGCTGTCGAGGCCTTCGGGGCCAGAAGCCTCCGTGATCTCCACCTGCACGGGATGGCTGAGCCAGCCCACTGGATTCGCGCCAGCCAGCTTCGCATTCGAACGCCAGGTAGTGAAGTAGAAGAACGCGCCAGCGATTAGCAGCGCGAGGATTGCAGGTCGTATGAGTCTCATAAAGTGCACACCTTCGGGTCCGCGAGCCGGTCCGAGAAGAAGGCCCCACTCGATTCTACGTTTGATTCTAAACAATGTTCCACGTTGCAGCACGCAGTTGGTACCCTCTCCTGCGGGGGCTGGCACAGACTAAGAATGCGCGGCTTTTGACGTTCGTGCTCCCGCTACGATCCACTCGGGTCCACAACATTTCCACAGCCCCCTTATGACATCTGACCTTGCGCCCGAAATTTAATTCAGCGATCATGGTCGAGGCCGTGACGGTCTGCTCCGGAGTAAGTCGTCGCGCTCTAAGTCCTTTGTTGTCTGGATTTTGACCGCTAAGTTCTTTGCCATCCGGATTTTGCGGGGAACTTCTTGCTAAAGTCGTGATTCAGAGATTATGCAAAAAGGGGGGAGGGGGGTATCCCCGATTTTTTGCTGCAAGACGGCGAAGCGAAGCCGCTCGCCACCGTCGGAGCCAACTTTATTTTCGTGATAGGAATCTACAAGCGTCAAGTGAGTCACAGCCCCAGAATCTCCGAGCCTTGGTTCGACATCAAAGGTTTCGCTGGAGGCCTTCATGTCCATACGACCGGTGAAGCAGGTTATCAAATCAAAGCCTACGCTTGAAGGCGCGGGCGTACATTTGCGGCGAGCGTTTGGTTTTGGAAACACCAAGGAGACCGATCCGTTCCTTTTGCTCGACGATTTCCGCAACGATGTTCCCGAGGATTATCTGGCGGGATTTCCGTGGCATCCGCATCGCGGGATCGAGACCATCACCTATGTGCTGGCTGGGACCGTCGAGCACGGCGACAGCATGGGCAACCGCGGCGCCATCGCCGCCGGCGATGTGCAGTGGATGACGGCGGGCAGCGGCATTATCCATCAGGAGATGCCGAAGGGCGATCCGGCGGGCCGCATGCATGGGTTTCAGTTGTGGGCGAATCTTCCGGCCGCGCTCAAGATGACTACGCCTCGATATCAGGAAGTGAAGGCACTGGACATTCCTGAGATCAAGGATGACGACGGCACGCATGTGCGGGTCGTCTGCGGGAGTTTTTGGGGAAAGAAAGGGCCGGTGGATGGGATCGCGGCTGATCCGATTTATCTGGATGTTTCGGTGGCTCCGGGGAAGAGAAAGACGCTACCGGTGGAAACCACGCGACACGCGTTCGCCTATGTTTTCGGCGGGGCGGGAAAATTCTGCAATGCGTCCGGGCCGCTGACCGTGCCGACGGAAGCGATCAAGTGGTTGGATACGACGCCGCCGGTCGAGGCGGATAATCGGTCGCTGATTCTTTTTGACCGCGGTGACGAGGTCACGGTGCAGGCCGGGGAAGACGGGATTCGATTTCTCCTGGTATCGGGAAAGCCCTTGGAGGAACCGGTGGCCTGGTACGGTCCAATTGTGATGAACACGCAGGAACAACTTCAGCAGGCTTTCCGGGAACTGGAGCAGGGAAAATTCCTCAAGAAATCTTGACCTCGCTGAGATTTTCTAGCGCTGGAGGGCCGCGTCGGCGCGCAGCTTTTCCCATACCTGCCGCACGTGCGCTCGCGTTTGGTCGAGCGAGCCGGAGTTGTCGATGAGGTAATCGGCGGCCTTGATCTTTTCTGCTTCAGGCAACTGAGCAGCCATGCGGCGTTCAACTTCTTTGCGGGCGGCGTCGAGCGTCAACTTCTGGCGCGCGGCGAAGCGGGCGATGCGTTGCTCGTCGTTGCAGGTCACCACGATCAGGCGGTCGAACCGCTTCGCAGCACCCGCTTCGAGGATGAGCGCGGCTTCCACGATGGCGACTGCATGGGGATCCTGGCGTCCCATTTCTTCCATCCATTCATCCTGGCTGCGAATTACGGCGGGATGCACGATGCGGTTCAACTCCTGGACGCGGGATGGGACTGCGGGAGACGTGGCCGGGCCGAAGGCGGCTTCGGCCAGCTTCGCGCGGTTTACGCTGAGGTCGGGATTGAGAATCGCGCCGCCGAAATGGCGGACCACCTCGTTGTAGACGGGCTGGCCGGGCAGCATGAGTTGGTGGGCAATGCGGTCGGCCTGGACGAGGCGAGCACCCAGGGCGGCGAACATTTCGCCGACCACCGATTTGCCGGAAGCGATACCGCCGGTGAGACCCACTTTCAGCATAAGCAGTGGCCAGTGGTCAGTGGCCAGTGGTCAGTAAAACCACATCGCGCTGCATGCATTTGCATAGAATTCTGCTGCTAACTAGATTTTTACTGGCCACTGGCCACTAACCACTGACCACTGCTTCTGCCTCTCCGCATCTTGGCGGCTTTCACGGTGTTGTACATCAGCATGGCGATGGTGAGCGGGCCGACGCCGCCGGGGACTGGGGTCAACCCTCCCGCCACTTCGGCGACTTCCGGGTGCACGTCGCCGACTAGCGTCGATCCCTTTTTGCGGAAGGCTTCCTCGCGTTTTGTGTTTCCGGCGAACAGACGTTCGAATTCCGCGGGATCTGTCACCAGGTTCATGCCGACGTCGATCACGGTTGCGCCGGGCTTTACGAAATCGCGGCTGATCATGCCGGCGCGGCCGATTGCCGCCACTAGAATGTCGGCGCGGCGGCAGACTGCCCAGAGATCGCGAGTCTTCGAATGGCAGACCGTGACCGTGGCGTTGGCGTTGAGCAGCAGCATGGCGGCCGGCTTGCCAACAATGTCGCTGCGCCCGACGACGACGGCTTCCTGCCCCGCGATGGGAATACTACTGCGCTTCAGGATCTCGATGACTCCCGCAGGCGTGCACGGAACCAGGCCGGGACGCTGAGTAGAGAGGAAACCAACGTTGACGGGATTGAAGCCGTCGACATCTTTGGCGGGATCGACTGCCATCAGCACTTCCTTCGAGTCCACTTGCGGAGGCAGCGGCAACTGCACCAGGATGCCGTCAATTTCATCGCGACCGTTCAGTTCTGCGACCAGAGCGAGCAGTTCGGCGGTGGTCGCAGTGTCGGGTGGCGTGTGCTGCTCGCTGTAGAGGCCAACTTCTTCGCTGGCTTTGACTTTGCCGCGCACGTAAATCTCCGACGCAGGATTGTGGCCGACGAGGACGACGGCGAGGCCGGGATGGACTCCGGCGGCAGCCATGATCTTCACTTCTGCGGCGACTTCGCTGCGGATGGCGTTCGCGATCTTGGTTCCGTCGAGGATTCTGGCGGGCATGCGGGCTCCGGCTTCGGCTTTCGGGCTTCGGCTAGAAAATCTTACACTGACGAGGCCGCCGAACGGCGGCGAGGATTCGATTTTGAGTACAATGCTCCTATCATGATTGCCAAAGACTTGTTGGAAATTCTGGTCTGTCCGGCGTGCAAGCAGGCGCTTGAGTACCGGGAGAATCCGGAGAGCTTGAAGTGCAAGCAGTGCCACCGGGTCTACGCGGTGAAGGACGACATCCCGATCATGCTGGTGGACGAGGCGATCATCGAAAACTAGGCGACTGGATCACCGCGCACTCGTTGTGCGCCCCGATCGTGGTTGATCCAGCCGAGTGAATGCCACGGCTGGTCTGGCCGCTTCATTCTTTACATCTCGTTTACAAACCTTGACATTCTTCAGGTTCGGTTCCAGTCAGGTTCCCCGTCGAGGCCCCGCGTCGCCGACGTGTCCCGATCTGACACTCTGTGTCAACTTTTGGGACTTGGGCGTTACTAACGGCACCTAGAGGAATTGCTCGTCCCCTGTTAGGGTTGCTTGCAACTTCTGATATTCACAAGTGTTAATGGATCTAACGGAGCCCGCTTTCCGTATATGGAACTAGAGGGCGGGCACGGCAACTAAATTGCATGCAACTTGCATAGCTGCCGATGAGTCTAATAGCCACAAGGGGTAAAGGTCGGAGTCGGAGGTGATGACGGCCATGTTTGACAAGATAATGAACGAGAGAGCCAATAACGATAAAGACAGATTCACGGCAACCGAACTGGCGGCGCTGCGGAGCGACTTGCTGCAGGGCGGCATGATCGATTCCTACGAGGCCGCCGAACTGTTGCAGGTGTTTCTGATGGGGCGCGGCTACGGGGTATCTCCCAAGGCAGCGCTGGATGCAGCGGGCCGGGTCGAGATGGCAGGGTGCGCTCTGCCGGTGCTGCAGTTTGAGCTGGAGAACCTCGCGATGGTGATGTAAGACTTACCCTGCGGCGCGGGACGGTGAACCTGCGACGCAAAATGGGAATGAGATTTTCGGCGAGAGTTGAGATTTCAGTTCTTAGGGGTGCGACAGAGATTTTGACATTCTGGGCCGGCGGTCGAAACAAGATTGACCGGACCAGTTCCACGCAAAGAAAGCCGGGCCAACCAGCCCGGCTTTGTGGTGTCGGAGGGCTTGTCGACCTCGCAGAGTCGACAAGTGTAATGGCGATGTTACGCCATGTACTCATCGATGTGAGGCGCTTCCCTTCGGATGGGCATCTGCTCCGCTCGCGAATCATGGATGAGAGCCGTATGTTTTCGTTTCCGCTATTGGTGCAGGTCGGTCTTCGAGAGCATCTCCAGAAACTGACGGCGGCTGCGCTGGTCGATGGCCACCGCCAGCAGTTTGCCGTCACGCCCGAAAAGAAACGTCCTGGGGATGCCAGTAATGTGGAAAGCCTTGTGCACTTTGCCGCCGGGATCGAGGACGATATCGGGTGCATACTTGTTGCCACTAATGAACTGAGACACTTTGAATCCTGCCTCGTCGGTGATGGACAGGACGACAAGACCCTGTGATGCGAAGTAGCGCTGCAGGGTGTCCAAGTCTCCCATCTCCGCGCCGCACGGGGCGCACCAAGTGGCCCAGAAGTTGACCAGGACGACCTTTCCCCGCAGCTCAGATAAAGTGACCCTCTTGTTCTTCAGATTGCTCAACGTGAAGTCGGCTTTCTCGATATCGGCTTCATCATCAGCCAGCATCTTCGCGGCTCTATCGTACAAGGGGTCCTTCAGCGTGGTAGTAACGCCCTCATAGCGGACGAGCAGGGCTACCTGGTGATAGGGCGTGGGGATCTTGTCACCTTTGGCGGAAACGGGCGATTCGGTGAGAGCGGCGCTGAGAGTATCCACCACGGCCTGCAGGGCGTCGTGGCCGGGGTCGCCCTCGGTGGCTAGGTGCGATAGCGCATCCGCATAACCTAGCTTCTGCGTGCCCGCAGGGAGTGAGCGGATATCGGTGGCAAGCTTCACGATGATGGCCGGCTTCTGGTCCGATGGGACAGAACGGAGGCCCTTGAGCTGTTTCTCGATCTCCGAGGGTTTGATGTCGCCATGAGCGATGGGCGCGGCTGCAAGCACGGCCGCGACGAACAGGTAGATTTTGAGCGAACTCATGAGTACTCCTCTTTTCCGGGGCTCGCGTACTGTGGAACCCCTTCTTTTAACAGATTTCGGGCGAGCGGACGAATTATCTTCTTCGGCCCGTCGAAATCAGTGATCCGCGTGACCTATCTCGACCGGATTGAAGTTTGCGCTTATCGCCAAGTGTCGAAATCAGGCGATAGCGCTCATTGAGAATTACTCCCAACTCCTTCGATAAGTGCTGCCTAGTTCCAGTGGTGCGAGTGCCACCAGATTTTCTGGATGTCGAATTCGACGCCGCGGCAGAGGTATATAGGTTGGTTTTCTTCGCCCATGCCGAAGCGGTTGTAGTGCTCGAAGGGTTGAAACGACGTGCAGTTGTCGCGGACGTCGTCGAGGCCCCACTGGATCACGATGAGGTTCTTATAGACCTGCGGGGGCGGGCCCCAATACCAATGGTTCTGGTGGCGGGAGTAGGCGCGCGGCAGTCCGTATTGCGGGCCCCACAGGTTGATGGCGCCGGCTTCGCCGTAGTTGCCGGCCCAGACTCCGGTCTGGGCGCGCTCTTCGGGGGGCAGCGAGTTGTAGATGGCGGCGACCTCGCGGGCCATCTCGGGCCATCCGAACTGGTCGGCAATGGGTTGAGGCAAGAGCGACTCGTGGTGGACTTCCATTTTGGCGGGCTTGAAGCCGATCGCGTTTTGATAGGCGAGGAGACGCTCGGGCGGCAGCATCCAAGTCACTAGCGGGATGGCGGGAAGCGTGGCGAGCACGATGATGGCGATGATGGCCGCTTGTGCCGTTGTTCTTACTCGGATGCTGCGGTTTGCCAGCCAGTGCTCGATCACGACAGCACCACCCGCGAAGAGCATGGGGTAAATCGGGAACACATAATAGTTCTTCGCGTGTGCGACTTCCATCAATACGAAAAAGACGACGAACGTCCAGCCGAGCACGCGCCAGCGGCGGTCGCGCAGAAACCAGATGACTGCGGTCACCCAGACCGGGAACAGGATCGGATGCTGGTCGAGGATTTGTTCCTTCACAAATGCGAGCGGGCCGAGCACGACGTTCTTGCCTTCGCGGCGGACGTTGGCCAGGTCTTCAATAGTCGGCCAGTGATGGCGGATTTGCCAGATGAGGTTGGGGAGGAAGAGCGCCAAGGCGATGGCGCCGGCGATCCAGATCCATTTCCCAGCGAACTCGCGGCGATGATGGGTCAGAAGAAGTGCGACGGTAACGGCGAATCCGAACGACAGCGTGGAGTGCTTGTTCTCGAGGCCGAGTCCCGCCAGGACGCCGAACCACAGCCAGAGCCGCGAGTCACCGGTCCGCAGGATGCGAGCGACGACCCAGATGCAGCCCATCCAGAACAGCGGCTCGAAGGCGTTCATGGTGAGGAGGCTGTCCATGGCGAGCACGGCGGGACAGAGCAGCACACAGAGGCCGGCGAGAAACTGAGGATAGCGTTCACCGCCGAGTTCACGCACGATGAGGATGGTGATAGCAATGAGCCCGGCACCTGCCAACGCCGGGAGAATACGCAACGCAGCCAGCGAACCGCCCATCCAGAGTGCGATCTTGGCGTAGACGGCGATCAGCGGCGCGGCATCGACGTATCCCCAATCGAGATGGCGGGCCATGTCGAGGTAATAAAGTTCGTCGCGGAAGTAGCCGTGGTGGCGGAGGCTGGTGAAGATGTGGAGCAGGAGTTTGACGGCGCAGAGGGCGATCAGGATGTCGACGGCCAAAGGAGGAAGCGCGAGACCGGCGCGTTTCTGGTCCAAGGGATCGGAAGCGGAATCAGCGGGATCCATAACCGGAACTGTACTTACTTTTTCTTGGCCGCGG
>Ga0210403_10000862_pt1 | contig 29989 bp, 30 predicted proteins | sample IncBWC19MmetaG_FD_150863 | JGI IMG/M metagenome (GOLD analysis project Ga0210403, IMG submission 150863) | Forest soil microbial communities from Barre Woods Harvard Forest LTER site, Petersham, Massachusetts, United States - Inc-BW-C-19-M | ecosystem: Environmental > Terrestrial > Soil >...
GAGTTCACGCGGACTTTCGATAGAGAAATCCTTCCCCTACTCCGGAAGCAGACTGGCTTCCAGGATGAAATCGCGTGTGGCGACCCAGCAGGACAAGACGTGGTCGCAATCAGTCTCTGGGATAACAAGGAGCACGCAGATGCCTACAACACTGCAGGCTATCCCCAAGTACTCAAGCTCCTGAATGCAGTATTAGACGGTACTCCAAAGGTGCAAGGCTCGAATGTGATTAGCTCGACTATTCAAACAGCCTCCCGCGTGATGGCCGCCTGAGCCCGTGCTCGTCAATCAACTGGCGGTGGCTATCTGTGCCACCGCTTTTTTTCCGCAAGATACGTTCACTCCAAAGAGCCCATGCACCAAGAGTTCAAGTCGGCACTATCCTGATCGAGAAGCGCCTTCCCCCAGATCACCCAGACTCTTCGCTTATTCCGGGGTACTGAGTGCCGAGTTCGGCCCTCGAGCGGATCTCTCAGCAAAGCTCACGCTTGCCGCTTTGGTTGGCAACCGCATTGCCCCAGGGACAAGAGTAAAAGACCTCATCGAATCCTTGATGCGATCAGCTTGGCTTGGACGATCAGTTCCGCCTCATTCTGCAACTTCAGGGAAGTTGGCTTGCAGTTGGCGAGGTAAATAATCAGATTGTCATCGCCACCGGCGACAACGCTTGGAAAAACCAAGCCTTGGAGACACCAGCCTTCTGTAGATGGCGACCGAGGTCCATGGACGGCGCAAGATCATTCTCCCGAAGCCAAGTCGCTTGCGGAGCGGCAAGTATCGGTGACGAGGGAAGGCCTGAGAGGTCCAGAACCCGCTCCAATTTGACCGAGACGGCATAGACCACGCGCGGATATTTCGCAATCGTGATCTGGGCGGCACCGCCGAGTCGCGTCTTGCGCGCCGTGACTTCTTTGCTGGCGCCGTTGTCCGTCGCAGAGAGGCAGAACCGACCGCGTTCCCACAGCAGCAAATCGTCCGCCGTGGGCTTGCGTACCAGCCCCGCTGAGAACGTCCTTTGGGTCCATATGCCGATACTCAACGCTTCGGAAATACAGCCCAGCGAGTGAAGATGCGCTTGCCGCCCAGGTTGCGATCGCCGCGACTTCATCACGCTTTAATTTCAAACCGGCTGGCCCTCACGCAACCTCTCGAATTCAACGATGAGATCGCGGATGCGCCCCTTCGTCATCAGTTCACGAGGTGTCTCACCGCTGAACGCCGCCAGAGGTGTCGAAAGCCACTCCTCTTCCTTCGGGGCAACCACGTAGTCATCCATCAGAGCGAGAAGCTGAGCGAAGTCTTTTGTCTTCTTGTGGACCTGACTCGTCCCCCTTTCGGCCTCCCAGTTTTGGAGCGTGCGGGGAGTCACATTCAAAGCGGCAGCCAATTGCGTTTGACTGAGTCCGAGCCCTGCCTAATTGCCGGTAAATCAAGCGACGGCGCGGCTCCAGGCTTCCGGTGCGTGTGTGCCGCAATGTTTCGAGCCTTCAGTAGCTGCTTCAGATGCTGAAGGTTAAATGCCCATTCCGCGTCTGGAAGTTTCTGGCGACCGACCATGGTGTCGACACGAAAAGCAAAGTGCGGAGAGTGCCGGGGGGTGTAGAAAACCAGCGCGGAGGACTTGCAAGACCGGAACGAGTTGAGAGCCTCCTCAACCGCAGCCTCCCTTTCCCCTTCCGGCAGGCTCATCGCGGACGCCGAGATGACGGCCGGTTTGATGGGGCGCTGGCTGTACGCTCGCGCAGCCTCCAGGTAGTGAGCCGCATATACGCCGTAACGAAATGGTGATTCCGTTAAACGCGGCAACTGACGTATATGTCCGTCCGCAAACGGGATGACAACCCCATCTGGAGCGAGATTCTTAAGGCCAGCGAGGGCGTAGGTGGCGAAGCTCGGTTTGGTCGGCTCCCCGTCCGTGATGAGGGGCGATCCGGTCTGCTCAAGCCGTTTGATCGTATCCTGCAGCGCGTTGGCGTACTCTTCCTCGAGAGCTGCGTCACTGAGTTGATCTGCCTGAAATGCGGCAACAGCGCGGATGAGTGAAGCGGGCCGGGGAATGCTGCCTATTGGTTCGGTCAGGATCGCCATGGGGCGAAGTCTAGTATGCGAAGCGCGCAATGCGCATCCATCGGAGGAGTGAGTTCAGCACCGCAGGCTTTTGCGTTCACACCCAGAGTCGTTGATCGACCGAGAGCTTTCCACCAGCGCAGCCTTCTGCATGGCAGAGTCTTTGCCGAAAGCATTTGAACATCGTGGCACAAACCTTTTCCAAATGGCGACTTCAGGGCAAAGCACTCATCGAACTGAGTGTCGTTCAATCGCGTCCGACAACGTTTCCCGGTACTAATCTCGCTTCGCGGACGAAGGTGCACTAGGCTCAATGAGGAGCCCACCCGGTGATAGCACCTAAGCTCCGAGGCCGATCGCTATCCAGATCACTGCGCGGTAGCCCCTTAGTCAGGAAAGACTTGGTGATCGCATGCGCCAGATTCGATCTCAACCAGGGCAGGCCTGCGAAGGCGACCTGCCGCAGCGGGAAGAAGTGTTCTTTATTTGGCGGGCACCAGTATTGGAGCGCCTTTGTCTTTCACGAAGAACACGACGAATTTCGCCGGTTTGGTTTGGCTTGCATTCCGCCCGACAACGTGAACATCATCCGGGCCTTCGTAGAAGGTCTGGCCAGGTGTCAGAGTCGTTTCCTTTCCGCCTTTCACCTGCATCACGATCGAGCCTCCCAGCACATAAATAAACCCATATGCATTGTGGCGATGGATTGGATCCTTACCGCCCGGCGGATACTCGACGGTGATCATCAGACCCTCTTTACCAGGAAAGCTTGTCAGGTCTTTCGACATAAGCTCCGTTACCTTAGCCTCTTGTCCTCCCAGCGTGCCGGACATGAGACATGCCAGCGCCAAAATCAGTTTTCTGAACGTCATAAATAACCTTTCGTTTGAGCGACGTCATTCAATGCGTTGTGTATTGGTCGGTACTTCGCCGTTACGCCTAGTGCCGCACGAGTTCCTGTTCGGCGCGCAACCAATCCTCTATGTCACGGCCAACCTGCCGGCCCGCCTGACTCATACAAACTGAAGGCAAGTTGAGCAATCTCGTCGTGTGTAGGCGACGTTTGACAGCCGGCGTACTTTCACGTATCCCACTCACGAGTGTGCCCGGTGGCGGTATCAGCTAGCTTTTTTCTGACTCTCTTTCTCCTTGTTCATCACTGCGGCGCCTATGGGCTGAGGCGCACTCGGAATTTGTGCTGCAGGCTGAGTGAGCCAGGTTTCGAAACTGGTCTCGCCGAGTCGTGCGTTATTGCCCGGAACAAGCGTTCTCTCGCTGAGTTTCGCCCCAGAGTAAAGTGCATTTGGGTCGGCGATGACTTCGCGGGGATCTTTGAGTGGGGCCAAGCGCCGGCGGACTAGTTCATCCACGCGAAACTGTTCGGGGCCTCCAATTTCGACGATGCCGTTTACCGGCTGACCTACTGCAACTCTCCCTACGGCACTTGCGACATCGTCGGCGGCCATCGGTTGGAAAAGCACAGATGGCAGTCGCACCTTTTCGCCATCGAACGAAATGTCGGCAAGGCCCTTGAGAAACTCGAAGAACTGCGTCGCACGCACGATGGAGTATGGAATTGAAGATTCTTTGATCAGTCTCTCCTGAGCAATCTTAGCCCGGAAGTAGCCGCTTTCGGACAACTGGTCGGTCCCCACAACCGATAATGCAACGTGATGTCCTACCCCTGCGGCCGCTTCATAGGTGATGAGGTTACGGGTTGACGTCTCAAAGAACTTCAACACTGCTGCGTCCTCCCAAGAGGGAGAGTTTGATACGTCAACGACTACAGAGGCACCTTTCAGCACTTCGGCCAGCCCCTCGCCCGTGAGAGTGTTGACACCTGAATTCGGTGATGCCGCTACCGCTTCATGCTCGTGATCACGAAGCTTGTTAACAAGCTTTGATCCGATGAGTCCAGTACCGCCGATCACTACAATTTTCATGATTTTGCTCCCTTCATTTTCGAACGGTGTTTTCACCTGTGCCGGTCGTACTCGCTAAGACCGAACAGTCTAGCATTTTGTGACACGATGCTGCGTCATTCGTTGGTTTATTCGAGGTGCACCGGCGATTCTGATGATCCTCCACTCAGCAAAGAGGCAGTCGAGGTACCGGGAAGTCTTAGGGCTGTATCTGCGGCGCCCGCAGTAGACTGTTCGTGGTGCAACGGCGCTTGCTGGGCGCTGCGGATACAGCGACTTGAAGGAAGCCGCTCTGCAGCGTGTTGGCTTATGTATTTTCTATCCGACCAGAGAGGTGTGGATGGAGGGTGGGTGCTGCGGTGGATGACCTGAGGGGGTCGCGGCCGCGGAGGAGGCGGAAACGGGGGATGGTGAGGTAGACGCAGAGGGTGGTTGCGGTGGTCCGGTGGATGCGCTGGCCTCGATGAGACAGAGCTGCGGTATCGCTGCCGGAGCATGGGGAGAGATCGGAACGGGTGTTGGAGGTTCATGCGGCACATCCGTGGACAAGCGGTGGCGAGCGTAGCAGCAGTTGCGCCGCGGAGAGTCGTTCGACGACGTGCATGGTGCCTCCGCAGACGGGGCAGTTCCAGGATGTGGAGGAACGGGGCTGCTCGGGGGTGAGGGGTGCGCTACGCGCAGCGAGGATCGCTGAACCTGCGAGCAGTTGGAAGCAGAGCGGCAGCAACGAGGCGCGTCGCCGGTTGGCGAGGAAGCCGAAGTTGCGGATGCGCATGAATCCGCGGGGTAAGAGATGGAGGAGGAAGCGGCGCAGGAACTCGTCGACGGGCAACGTCAGGAGGCGCTGCTTGTTGGCATGGGCGGAGTCCCGCCAGCGGAAGGTGACGTTGCCCTGTTCGAGGGCTACGAGTCTGCGGTTGGAGATGGCGACGCGATGCGTGTACCCGCTGAGATACAGCCAGTCCGTGGGCTTGTGCCTGAGCCCGCGCCAGTAGACGCGGAGTGCCTCCAGCAATGCCGGGCTCAGCATCACGTCGCGGTCCTTGCGTCCCTTGCCGCCCCGGATGTGAACGACCATCCGTTGACTGTCGATATCACTGATCTTCAGCTGTGCGACCTCTGCGCGTCGAGCCCCGGTGGCGTACAGCGTCATCAGCAAGCTGCGGTGAAAGGGCATCTCCGCCGCCTCGATCAGACGGGTCACTTCTTCCTGGCTGAGCACCTGCGGTAGGTGGAGCACCTTCTTGGGATAGGGCGTCTCGGCCGCGCTCCAGCCGTGCTTCAACACCTGGATGTAGAAGAAGCGCAGCGCCGCAAGCCGTTGCGTCGCGGTGTTCGGCGCCAGCTTCCACTGGGTGAACATGGCAGCCTGATACTGGCGGATGTGCTCGAGACCCAGCCGGTCGGGCACCGCGACGAACACCTCGGCCTGGCGAACCTCGCCCGTCTTCGGGTCCGTCACCGGCACCGTCTGACCAGCATGATCCACGAACATCTTTTCCCCGGCGCGGTGCTCATGCCGCAACACCACGTCCAGGCGATGCTCCCATTGACGGTAACATTCGCAGTACCAACTGTAGGCATAGCCCTCCGGATACGCCTGCTTGTACTCCTCCCACAACAACTGAAGGGTGACATTCTTCCGGCTCTTCAGCTCCTTATGGATCGCCGCCCAGTCCGGCAGCGGGCGATCATACGAGGATGTGACCGGCGGCGGTGGAAACAGACGCCGCTCCAGTGCGACATCGTCCAGATCGGCAGGCAACGGCCAACTCAGACCCGCCGCACGCAGACGGACAAGATACCGCTGAACGGAGCCTTTGCCCACCTGGCAGATGGACGCTATCTGACGCGGGCTGAGTTGAGATTCAAAGTGGAGGCGGAGGATTTCGCGTATTTGTCGCATCGGTAATCGCTTTTCCGGCAAGATGTTCTCCTTGACTTCAGGAAAACACTCACCTTGGGATTACCAACGCCGCCTGCTCCGGCCTGACCCTACCTCACCGATTCCATTGCATGTGGTCCACGATTCCGCCAAGTGGTCCACGATTCCGGCGAAAACCAAAATGCGGACCGCTTCACAGCGGAATCCCGGACCACTTCAAACAGAATCGCCGGACCACTTCCCGTGGAATCGCCGGACCACTTGGACCGGAATCCGCAGACCTTTCGGAAATCGCCCGATCAGGGCTTTGCCAAGCTGCAAAATTTGGGAGCCGTGCGTGAGGTGCCATATATAGAGCGAGCACAGGCGGTGGCGGATGTGTATCGGGAAATGACAGCAGGGTTGGGTCAGAAGGTGCTCGTCGTCGCGCCAACGCATGAAGAGATCGGGCGAGTGACGCAGGCAATCCGCGAAGATCTGAAGCAGAGGTCTGTCTTGGGTGATTGTGAAACGCTGCAACGACATATTCCGTTGCAGTGGACGGAAGCGCAGAAGAAGGACATCTCCAACTATCAACCTGAACAGGTGCTGGTCTTTCATCGCGCCTCACATGGAATTGAGAAGCATGAGGCGTTGACGGTCACGAGAGTATCAAGTTCCAGCATTAATGCGACGAACGAACGCGGCGAGGAGAAGTTGGTCAGTCTGACGCAAGCAAGATCTTTCTCCGTGCATGAGCGCAGGGAAATCGAAGTCGCTGCCGGGGATAAGCTCCTGCTTATGGGAAATCGCAAAGAGCCTGGGTTCGCGCGACGAACGGCGAACTGACAACCGTGCGGAGCGTGGAGAGAGGCATCATCAACTTGGAAGATGGTCGAAGCGTGCCGGTGAATTATCGCGAGTTCACGCATGGCTACGCTGTCACTGCACATCGCAGCCAGGGCAAGACGGTCGATCAGGTCGTGATCTCTGCCGACGTGATGAAGCAAGAACTGTTCTATGTCGCCGCTTCGCGTGGACGTGAGGGAATTTCCATCGTCACGTCAGACGTAGAGCGCCTGGGTGAGTCGCTGGGTGTTTCAATGGCTCGTCCTTCTGCGATTGAACTGGCGAACGAAATGGCGCGAGCGAAGGTATTGCCTGAGCAAGAACTCGGGCAGGTTCTTAAGCAGGACATCAAGCTTCCAGTCCAGTCTCAGGAGATCAGTTTAGGAATGGGGCTGGGCTTGTGATGTCCACCGCTGAAAATATTTTTGTGTAATGCAGAGCAATGCTGAGCAAGGGAGTGCGCTCAGGTGCAACAGTGAGTTGTCTGTCACGCTCTTTGGCCCTCTGGACAACCCATGTAATTCGCTGCATTGTGGATTTAGGGAGTCGTGAGCTATGCCAAATCCTTCGATCTCCAATCGAGCATTCTTGAACACCGAGCAAGCGGCGGCGATGCTCGGTGTCCATCCGAAGACATTGCAGCGGCTCGCCCGTTCAGGGCGCATCACGGCTTATCGAATCGGCAAGCTATGGAGATTCCAGGCTTGCGATTTGTGGGTTGATGTTGCCGTTCGCGTGGCGCCCTTGAACGAGGAGTATGAACGTGTTGCCCCGATGCCCGGCACCTGAATCACGATGTCGGTTGCCAAGACGGTGGGTCAGACTTGGGGATACAACCTTGGGAATAATTCTTCTAATGCGCTCTCCGGGAAGCGAAGTGAGACGGGTCCCTTCGGCGTTGAGGATGCAAGCAATCCAAGCTCTGTCACGTCCGCAAGCACTCTACGTGCGGTGCGCTCTGGAAGGCCAGTGATGCGAGCGACCTCTCCTCTTTCAAACTCACCCCGCATGAGCGCTTCGTCCAAGATCGCAACAGCTTGCGGCTTTAGAGTGCTGCTCCGTTCGACAAGGGTCCGAAGCCTCTGCTTCAATTCATTCAAATCAAACAGTCCCGACATGAACTGAACTTGATCCAGGCAGACCTTAAGGAACCACAGCACAAACTCTTTCAGCGCTTTCAGTGAGAGGTTTCTTCGTCCGTCCAAGTCTCCCTGCCTCGGCATATCGGCCAAATCCATCATGCGCTTGTACTCGCCTCGGCTCTCAAGCCCTCGTGCAAGCCCACGCGAGATTGACCATAGGCCATGTGCTCCGATGCCGGTTTGGTGGGCCATTGCATGGCTCATCAAACGGCTCACTCGGCCGTTTCCATCAGGAAAAGGGTGAATGTAATTCAGACGATGATGGGCGGCTGGGATGGCCATGATTCGGCTAGCCGTCCCGAGCTGCGAGAGGTTATAGCGTTGCTCAAAAAATATCGCATGAAGTCCGTCACGCGCTCGCTTGAGGGGGGCAGGTGACGACCGACAGCGTTATCGTGTTCGGGCCGAGAACGCCATTGACCGGGTTCCATGAGAATTTCCCGAGACTCGTTCTTAAGACTGAGCATCGCCGGGGGAGCGTCTCGATAAAACTCATGAAAAATCCACTGGATGAATTCAGAAGATGTCGCCGACGGCAGTGTCCCGTCAAGAAACATTTGGTCGATTTCCGTTTGGACGCGGACGTGAGCCGCTGCTTCGATCTGCAGGTTACGCCGCTCTTCATTTTTGTCTAACTCGCCCGACAGAGCGCGCTCAATATCTCGGGGGCGGGTATTGTGCCCCTCGATCAGATTGCTGTAGTAGGTATTCATGATGCGCACGGCATCAGCCAAATTCGCGGCTGTGAGTGGATGGAGGAATTTACCGAGTATGGATACGGCTCCGGTCAGATCTGCCACCACATCCGCGATAGCCGAAGAAGGCTCGTCGGTGAGGGCTGGTTCAATTCGGCTTGGGGACTCGATAGTTGTCATAGGGCATCATTTGGCCGAAGTCGGTATTCTAGCAAGGTCGATATTTATTGATAATACGCTTACATGGAGGCCGTTTCTGGCCGATATCGTGGCCGATCTTTTGACCGATCCTGTTTGACTGATAGAGCCTTGGAGGTTAGCGGCAAACAGCCGTGGATCTACCGATTCGCTTTCCACGTGAAGAGTTCTAACGCACGCTTCCAAAAGCTGACCTTCAAATATTTTTTGATTAGTTTTCCATAGGCTAACCGTGTCCCGAGAGTTCCCAAGAATTTCTTAGAAGACACTGTAGCGACAATAACGACTTCAGAGCGCCAAAGACCTCTGCCGCAACACGCTTGTAGGCCCATAGACAAATCCGAATGCACGTTTCATTGTGTGTTCAGGAGGCGTACGAGCCATGTCCGATCTCAAGTTTTTATCGGAGCCGCTCCTGGATAGCGATCAAGCCGCCGCTATCCTTCGCATACATCCCAAAACCCTTCAACGCCTGGCGCGACACGGTCGCGTTACCGGCTACCGGATCGGAAAGCTCTGGCGCTTCCACGCCTTCGACCTCGAAGGCAGCACCGCTGCCCCCGCTGGCGTTCTCGCCTCTGGCGCTTCGCAGCGGTACCCTTTAAGCACACTCGTGCCCGTAACTAACAGGAGAATTCCATGTTTGTTCGGACACGATTTCAGTATGGCAGTCTGCGGCTACGGAAGCGCGAGCGGAGTTCTGACGTGTGGGAGTTTCGGTATTACGAGACCAACCCGGAAGGCAACCGGATGAGGCAGAGTGTGATCCTTGGGGATCGCGATCTGTACCCAACGGAGGCTAACGCACGGCGGGCAACGCAAGCTCTTCTCATGCGGCTCAACGATGAATCACCACGCGCTGAGATGGTGACGCCGACGTTCGGGGCTCTGCTTGATCGCTACATTGAGCACGAGTTGCCAGAGCGATATTCCACCCGGAAATCGCATCTGTCGAACATCCGGAAACACATTCGGCCACGGTGGAATGAACACTCCGTAGACAAGATGAAGCCGATGGCGATGGAACAGTGGCTGCGCGATCTGCCGCTGGCTCCAAAGTCAAAGACTCACATACGGAGCCTGATGCACCTGATCTTGAAGTGCGCGGAGCGTTGGGGCGTGATTGAAATCGGTAAAAACCCCGTCACTCTGGTGCGCGTTAAGAATGCGAGCAAGCGGCTGAAACGGCCTCAGATCCTCGAGGTGGGACAGTTCTTCGAGATGCTCAAGCATCTTCCCGAACCGTACCGCATGGTGGCACAGTGCACGGGACTTCGCATCAGCGAGATCCTTGGCCTGCAGTGGGTGACTTCAACTTTGGAGTTCACACCTTCCTGGTTCAGCGCAGCGTTGTTGGCGGCAGGTTAGACGAGGTGAAGACCGAGTATTCGAAAGATTACGTGCCGCTCGATCCACGTCTTCAAGAACTGCTACTTCGGTGGCGGTCGTTCACGAACTTCTCAGCGGACGAAGATTGGGTCTTCGCCAATCCTCGGACAGGGAAGCCCTACCACCAGGAGAGCCTGCGGAAGCGTCAGCTTCTGAAGGCAGCCAAACTCATCGGACTCGATAGAGGGATCGGGTGGCATACGTTTCGCCACACGTATCGTTCGTGGCTCGATGAGACTGGCGCTCCAATGAAGGTGCAACAGGAGCTCATGCGTCACGCTTCCATCCAGACGACGATGAACGTCTATGGACGAGCGATGACCGACTCGAAACGCAAAGCCAACAGTCAGGTTGTAGGGCTGGTATTTGGTGAAACTCTACACGCGCGGAATGAGGTTGAGAGCGGTGTAGTCGTTCAAGAGCAGCACCGCTAGAAGTGGCCATTTCCGATTGGGGGATAATGGGGACTTCCTGAAGCGGTCCAATCAAACCTAACGTACTGATTTGATTGGTTGCGGGGGCAGGATTTGAACCTGCGACCTTTGGGTTATGAGCCCAACGAGCTACCGGGCTGCTCCACCCCGCATTGCTAATGTACTGTGACTGGAGAGTTAAAGTCAAGCCTTCGCGGTGGTTGGCGCCGGCCGGAGCCGGGGAACACTTGTGCGAATGAGCGGAACTTTTTCTGCTAATTCGCGTCTGCTTAAGTGACGCAAATTCAGCGTGGCGGTGGAGATACGATGTCGACAAGCTTGGTAAGAGGTTCTGGATCAATGTTTTTCCTGGCCGGTGTTTTGAGCCTGGGCGGTATGGCGGTGGCGCAGGGCAACGCGCTGCCGGATGCAGAGGTAGAGGCGAACGTTTTGAAGGCGTTTGCGGGTGCGCCGCAGTTGGCCAATCAAAGCATCACGACCACCACGGTCTCCGGGGAAGTGACGTTGAGCGGCTTCGTGCACGACGAGGCATCGCGGACGCTGGCGGAGACGCTCGCTTCACGGGCCGACGGGGTGCAGAAGGTGGTGGATCAGCTGGCGTTGGGCGCCGGGGATCCGCCGCCTGCCGGCGATGGTCAGCTGCAGTCGGACGGGACGATGGCCCCGCCGCCACCGCCTCCTCCGCCGGCGGGCTATCCGCAGCAGAATCAGCAGTATCCGCAGCAGGGCTCTGGTGCGGCGCCTGAGTACCGGCAGCCGTACGGAGGGGCGCAGGTGGCGGGCAAGCCGGTCACGATTCCGGCTGGAGCGCTGGTGCGGGTGAGCATCGTGGAGGGTTTGGACACCAAGCATTCGAAGGCGGGAACCATCTTCGATGGCGTGGTGCTGAACGATGTGTCGGCTGATGGTGCGGTGGCGATTCCGCGTGGCGCCAGCGTGCAGGGCGTGGTGGTGGAATCGAAGAACTCGGGGGCGCTGGGAGGACACGGCGACCTGACGCTGCAGTTGACTCAGGTGAACCTGGCCGGGCGGTTTTACCCGATCATCTCGGATACATGGTCGAGCACCGGCCGGGATAAGACGGGGCAGACTGTTGGCAATGCGGTCGGCATGGGGGCGTTCGGTGCATTAATCGGCGCGGTTGCGGGCGGCGGAGCGGGAGCGGCGATCGGCGCCGCGGCCGGTGGCGCTGCCGGCATCGGGGCTTCGGCTGCGTCGGGTGGAGCGCGGGTTGTGATTCCCGCGGAGGCGGTCCTGCCCTTCCACCTGACCCAGCCGGCGGCGGTGACGACGGTATCGCAGACGGAGATGAACCGGCTTGGACTGGGTGTGCAGCATCTGCAACGCCGTATGCCTCCGCCTCCTCCGCCGGGCTACTATCCGCCGCCGTATCCTCCTTACGCGTACTAAATTTCATCGCTCAGAGTGATGGGAAGGCCGAACCCCTTTGGGGCTCGGCCTTTTTACTTTGTGCGCCCAGCATGGGCGCACTCTAGGAGCTTGTCGGGGATAGAAGAGCCTATCCTGGAGGGGTGGGCTTTTCCTGCTCTGCTTTAATAAAATGTCTTTATGGGTAAGAGCTTCCGCGCGGACGATCTGAATCAGTCGTTGCTATTTCCTCCTTCGCTGCATGATTGGCTTCCGGAGAATCATTTGGCGCGTTTTTTGGCGGATGTGGTGAACGCGCTTGATCTGGAGGGGATCTACGCGTCGTACAGCCAAAAAGGCAAAGGCAGCAAGAACACGAAAGGCAACGGCAAGAACACGGAGAAGGCGGGAGCGAACGAAAGCAGGTGGGAGATGAGGGCGGCGGAGGAATTGGGGTGGGGCATGAAATTCGGGGGCAGGCTGATTTATACTTGCTGCTTGCCCTGCAAACGGCGGGATGCGCAGTTGCGTATTCCGGCGCGCAAAATCCCGGGCACGCGCCGGGCCTGAACGAGAGGCCGGGACGCGCGAAGTGAAGGTCTTCAGTCAAGCATGATTCGCATTCTGCAGCAGGACAATAAAGCCACCAAGATCATCTTTGCCGTCATCATTGGAGCCGCCTGTCTTTCGATGGTGGCCTACCTGATCCCGGGAATCGGGGACAACGCAGGCGCCGCGAACGGGGCTGGGGTCTACGCGACTGTGCGCGATCCGGGGCCGTTGGGGCGGTTGACGGCGGAGCCGACCACGATTTCGGCCCAGGATGTCAGCCAGATGGCGCAGATGCAGCTGCAGCGCCAGAAGCTGCCGGACTTTCTGCTGCCGTACATGATGAGTCGTGCGGGCCAGATCATGGTGCAGCAGGCCATCCTGAAGCATGAGGCCGACCGCCTGCATCTGCAGGTGAGCGACGACGACCTGCGGCGGGAGCTGCAGACGGGCCAGTTTGGCCAGTATTTGTTCCCCAACGGGAAGTACATCGGAGACGATGCCTACATCAACTTCGTGCAGACCTACTTTCAGCTGAGCCGCAGCGAGTTTGAGAAGCGGGTGAAGGAGGACATGGAGCTGAACCGGCTGCAGGCGCTGATCACCGGTGGGGTGACGGTCTCCGACAAGGCGGTGCGCGAGGCCTATCGCACGCAGGGCATGAAGGTGAAGTTCGACTACGCGGTGGTGTCGGGTGAGGATCTGCGCAAGACGATCAACCCTTCGGACGCGGAGCTTCAGGATTACTTCAAGAAGAGCGCGGCGCGGTATGCGACGGCGATTCCGGAGACGCGCAAGATCGAGTATGTGTCGTTCGACGCCTCGAAGCTGCCGGGCGGCAAGCCGCAGGTGACGGATGCCGACGTGCAGGCGTACTACAGCCAGCATCAGGACCAGTACCAGGTGAAGGAGCAGGTGAAGACCCGGCACATCCTGATTGCGGTACCGGCGGGCGCGGACGCGAAGACGGACGCGGCGGCCAAGGCCAAGGCGCAGGGGCTGCTGAACCAGATCAAGGGCGGGGCGAACTTCGCCGATCTGGCGAAGGCCAATTCGGATGACCCGGGCAGCAAGACCCAGGGCGGCGATCTGCCGATGATTCCGACGGCGGGTCTTGACCCGGCGTATGCCAAGGCGGCGATGGCGCTGAACCCGGGGCAGACCTCGGATCTGGTGCGGTCGCAGTTCGGCTACCACATTATTCAGACCGAGCAGAAGGATGCGGCGCACACCCGTCCGCTGGCCGAGGTTAAGGAGTCGATCGTTCCGCTGATCGAGCAGCAGAAGGCGGGCGCGGCGGAGCAGAGCTTCGCGACGCAGCTGGCGGCCGAGGCGAAGAAGGGTCTGGACCAGACGGCGGCGGCGCATGGGCTGAAGCCGGTGACGACGGACTACATCGCCAAGGACGGCGTGGTCGGCGGGCTGGCGGATGCCTCCGGACTGCTGACGCAGGCGTTCACGGCGACCAAGGGAGCGGCTCCGGCGAGCGTTTCGACGGGCGATGGATTTGCCATCTTCCAGGTGGTGGATGTGAAGACGGCGCATGCTCCGGATTTTTCGGAGTACAAGTCGCATCTGCTGGACGACTACCGCGCGCAGCAGCTTCCACAGCTGCTGACGGCGAAGCTGACCAAGCTGGAGGATCGGGCGAAGGTGCTGAACGACCTGAAGAAGGCGGCGGCGGAGATGAATGTCCCGGTGAAGTCGAGTGATCTTGTGGGTCACGATGGCCAGGTGCCGGATGTGGGCGCGATGTCCGGCGCGGCTTCGGTGGCGTTCACGCTGGCCAAGGGAGCGATCTCGGGGCCGCTGAACGTGGGCCAGTCGGGGGTGGTGCTGACGGTGACGGATAAGCAGGAGCCGACGCCGGAGGAGATCGCCAAGAACTTCGACCAGACGCGCGAGCAGTTGCTGGGCCAGCAGCACGAGGAGATCTTCCGCGTGTATGTGGGTACGCTGACGGATCAGTACCAGAAGAAGGGCGCGATCCGTTACTCGCAGAAGCAGCCGGCGCCGGGATCGTCTCCGTTCGGCGGATAGTTGGATGGCAAGAGGCGCCTTCCTTTCTTTGAGGAGGCGCTAGGTAAGCTTGGGGCCTGTTCTCCGCGGTTCGATTGCGGTGGGCGGGCCCTTCGCCGTTGGCATCGGACTCCTGGTGGATTTCCTCTGCTTCAAGGATGGAAGGGTGCGGGTTGCGGCATCCTATGAGAGAGTGTGCTGGTCGAGTTTGGAATTGGAAGGGTCGGGAGAGGGAATGGATCAGGAGCGGCTTTCTGGCATTTTGCTGCATTTAACGTCACTGCCGTCGTATGGGGGGATCGGGGACTTTGGCCCGGCGGCGTATGGGTTCGCGGATTTTCTGGCGGCGTCGAAGCAACGGCTGTGGCAGGTGCTGCCGCTGAGTCCGACGGGGTATGGCAGCTCTCCCTACTCGGCGCTGTCGGCGTATGCGGGCAATCCGCTGCTGATCAGCCTGGAACGGCTGGTGGAGGAGGGGTGGATCGGGCGGGAGCGGATCGAAGGGCTTCCGGGGCACGACGGACCGGTGGACTTCGACGCGGTGTACCGGACCAAGCTGCCGCTGCTCGAAGAGGCGGCGGGGAACTTTGTCGACCGCGCGGACGCAGCCACGCGGGCTCGGTTTCAGCACTTCTGCGATGAGAATGCGTATTGGCTGACGGACTATGCGACGTTCAGCGTGCTGCGCCAGACGCATGGGTGCGCGAGCTGGAACGAGTGGCCGCAGGAGCAGGCGCAACGCAAACACGATGCGATGGCCGCGGTTCTGAGCGAGCATGCGCGGGCGCTGACGATCGAACAGGTGATCCAGTTCTTCTTTATGGAGCAGTGGACGGCGCTGCGGGCGTACTGCCGGGAGCGCGGCATCCGGGTGATGGGGGATGTGGCGATCTTCGTGAACTACGATAGCGCGGATGTGTGGACCCATCCCGAGATCTTTGAGCTGGATGCGGAGCGGAATCCGATCCGGGTGGCGGGAGTGCCGCCGGACTATTTTTCGAGCACGGGGCAGCGCTGGGGCAATCCGCTGTACAAGTGGGGGGTGCTGGCGGAACGGGGCTTCGACTGGTGGGTGTCGCGGATACGGCGGACGCGGGCGCTGTATGACGTGATCCGGCTGGACCACTTCCGTGGCTTCGAGGCGTACTGGTCGATTGCGGCGGAGGATGCGACGGCGGTGCATGGCCAGTGGGTGAAGGCGCCAGGATATGAGCTGTTCAAGCGCTTGAAGGAGGTGTTTGGCGAGCTGCCGTTCGTGGCCGAGGACCTGGGGCTGATCACGCCGGAGGTGGACGAGTTGCGCGAGCACTTCGGGATGCCGGGGATGAGGATTCTGCAGTTCGGGTTCAGCGACCGGGGGGCGCATATCTACCTGCCGCATCGATTTGTAACCAACACTGTGGTGTATACGGGGACCCACGACAACAACACCACGCTGGGGTGGTGGCGGGATGACGCGACCGAGGCCGAGCGCGCGCATGTGCAGAGCTATCTGCAGGGGATTGGGCATGAGGAGGAGATTGTGTGGGCGATGATCCGGGCAGCGGCGCGCTCGGTGGCCAATTTATGCATCTTTCCGCTGCAGGATGTGCTGCATCTGGGGAGCGAGGGAAGGATGAATACGCCGTCGGCGGTGGCAGGGAACTGGACGTGGCGGTATGGGCAGAATGCGCTGCACCCTGACTTTGCGACGCAGCTGGCGGCTCTGATGGAGATGACCGACCGGGACGGGTATCCGCTGCCGAAGCAGTGCAGCGAGGGGGGGATGCCGGTCGAGGAAGCTGCGCGGCGGGCGGAGGTGGCGGCGCGGGTTTAGACCGGCTGCACTCTGGTGTGCCCCGGGAGGGTGGGGGCGTCCGGCATTCAGGCGGCGCAGCATTTAGACTGGGAGCGAGCAGTCATTTGAATCTTCAGGAGTACGCATGCCACTTTCGGGCGAAGCCATCCGCACCATGAACTATGTCGACGATATCTCGGTCACGCTTCGGCGCATCCTGGCGGTGCTGCCGTCTTTGACGGAGGAGGAGCGCAAGCGTGTCTCCGACCATATCAAGCAGGCCGAGCCGAGCTACGAGTCGGTGATTACGGCGGTAGCAGGCAAGAAGTAATGACGGCGGCCGAGCCTGTCCCGGCGGCGATGGCAAGGGTAGCAATCATCGGCGCGGGGCAGGCGGGGCGGCGGTTCGCGCTGCGTTGCGCGCTGGCGGGGTACGCCGTGGTGCTCGAGGACGTGATGCCGGCGAACCTGCGGCGGGCGCAGGCGGAGTTTAGCGATCTGGTTGCCGATTTGGGGGCTGATCGCGCCGGGCAGCCGGGGCCGGGCAGCCTGGAGTTGGCGCTGACGGTCGAGGATGCGGTGCGGGATGCCGACATCGCGATCGATTTTGTGCCCGACGAGCTGGAGTCGAAGCTGGAGATATTCTGCCTGATCGACCGCATGGCTCCGCCGCGGACGATACTGTGCACGCCGAGCGAGGCGCTGAGCATCACCGACCTGGCTTCGTGTACGTACCGCGCGGATCGCTGCTTTGCGGTGCGGGGCGGGCTGGGAGAGGGCGATGGTGGCGTGCTGCGGCTGCTCTATCCAAAGATGGCCGATGCGGGGGCGCTGTCGCGGGTGAGGGAGTTGTTGGCGGCGCTGGGGCGGGCGATAGCGGTGGAGCTGGACGCTGATGAGCCGATGCTGGTGAAGAACGCGGCTTTGGGGTGAGGCTGTGCTTGTCCTGGTTTGTTGTGGCGGATGGGCCTTGAGTTTGCAAGACGGCAATTTTGCAGGAGTGATTTACCGAGGCGACCACCCTCCCGCCTCGTCGGGCTGAGGCTTCTGCGGTATGATTGTTGCGAATTTGGAAAGCCGGTTGCGGAACTGGATCTAAACGCAACCAGCGAGGCGAGTCATGGCGATCGATCTCCCATACTCTCTACCTTCTGTTCCGCGCTGTGTTCTCGCGCTGATGCCTGTACCAATCGCGCTTGGGTCGGCGTTTCGCTTCCAGGAATGTTTCAGCGTGTGAGGGCGCTTTCCTATGTGAGGCACACCATGGCCCGGCCAAACCTCCAACTGCGGCTCACACACTCGCCCGTTCTGCGCTACTCTCTTGCCGTCACTTCCTGCGCGATCGCCCTGGGCTTGGCGCTGCTGGCGCAACGCCACGGTTTCCGCAACGTGGAGGTGCAGCTTTTCCTGTTTGCCATTGCCGTAACCGTCTGGTACGCAGGGATCGGGCCTGCGATACTCGCCGTTGTTCTCTCCGGCCTGGCCGAAGCCTATTTTTTCAGCGAGCCGACTTACAGTTTCTATATAACACGCAATGATCTCCCTCACTTTGCCCTCTTCATACTGTTTGCGTTGCTTCTCACCTGGTTCAGCGCGGTCCGGCGCCGCGTCGAGCAACAGCTTATGCAATCCCGCGACGAACTCCAGCGAGAAGTGATCAAACGAACCCAGCAGGCCAGTCTGCTCAACCTCACGCACGACACCATTTTCGTCCGGGATCTGAGTGACGTCATTTCGTACTGGAATCGAGGGGCAGAGGAGTTGTACGGGTGGAGGGCAGAGGAGGCGATCGGGAAACCCTGTCAGCAACTCCTGCAGACAGACTTTCCGGTACCGGTCGAGGAGATTCGCGCGGAGTTGCTGCACACGGGCCGTTGGGAGGGTGAGTTACGAAAGATAAAGGCCGACGGATCCAGGGTTGTGGTGGCAAGCCGATGGTCTCTGGCGCAGGATGACCAGGGGCGGGCAATTGCGATCCTGGAAACGAACAATGACATCACGGAGCGCAAGCGCCGAGAGCAAGACATTCAAGACCTCAACCGGGAACTTGCCAGGCGTTCCCGGGAGCTCGAATCGATCAACAAAGAGCTGGAAGCGTTTGCCTATTCGGTATCGCATGACTTACGCGCCCCGCTTCGTCATATGGCCGGTTACACCGAGTTGCTGCAAAAGAAAGCTTCTTCTGTTGTCGATGAAAAGGGCAATCACTATCTGGCGATGATCCTAGACTCATCCAAGCGTATGGGCAATTTGATCGACGACCTCCTGGCATTTTCGAGGATCGGTCGGGCGGAAACGCGAAAGACACTGTTTAACCTGGCGCAGCTGGTGAAAGACGCGCTTACCGAAGTTCGGCAAGACACAGAGGGACGTGACATTTCCTGGAAGATCGGCGCACTGCCGGAGTTCTATGGCGACCGTTCGATGCTAAGACTTGTACTGGTTAATCTAATCTCGAATGCCATTAAGTTCACGCGCACGCGCCCTCGTGCCGAGATCGAGATTGGATGCTGCAATGGAAGCGGAGATGACCTGGTGGTATTCGTTAAGGACAACGGAGTGGGCTTTGATATGAAGTATGTCGATAAGCTGTTTGGCGTGTTTCAACGGCTGCACCAGTCTGACGAATTTGAAGGCACGGGCATCGGACTGGCCACGGTTCAGCGGGTTATCCATCGTCACGGAGGGAAGGTCTGGGCCGAGGGGGTGGTTGGCAACGGCGCCACTTTCTATTTCTCGGCTCCGAGAGCACAAGGACAATTATGGAGAGCATGAAAAAACTGGGACGTATCCTGATGGTTGAAGACGATCCTAAGGATGTGGAGCTTACTCTCATGGCCCTTGAGGACTACAACCTCGCCAATGAAGTCATTGTGACTCGCGATGGCGAACAGGCCCTCGATTACTTGCATTGCCGTGGGGAGTACGCGACACGCTCCGGCGGCCACCCTGCAGTCATGCTGCTGGACTTGAAACTACCTAAGGTCGATGGGTTGGAGGTGTTGCGACAAATTAAGTCCGATGGCTTGCTAAGAACGATTCCAGTAGTTGTGCTCACCTCATCGAAGGAGGAAAAGGACATGGTGGCGAGTTACACATTGGGAGTAAACGCGTACGTAGTAAAGCCGGTTGATTTTCATGAGTTTGTGAACGCCATCAAGGAACTGGGCGTTTTCTGGGCAGTGATTAACGAGCCGCCTCCGGGAAGCGTAAAGAGGTGAGTATCGTCGGGAAGAGAGAATGCGGAAACCATTGCGGATTCTATCGATCGAGGATGACCCTAAGGATACGGAACTGATCCAGGATCTACTTGAGGCAGAAAACATCGTCTGCGAAATAACGCGGGTTGATACTGAGGCCGCGCTGCTGGCTTCCATTGAGCAAGGCGGAATTGATCTCATTCTGGCAGATTACACCCTCCCCTCGTTCGACGGCATCTCCGCGCTGAAGGTCGCAATGAAAGCCTGCCCGGATGTTCCGTTCATCTTTGTCTCTGGAACGCTTGGTGAAGAGGTGGCGATTGAGGCGCTCAAAATTGGCGCAACGGATTACATTCTGAAGACGCGGTTATCGAGACTTGTACCGGCTATCCTCCGTGCACTGCGTGAGGCCACGCAAAGGGCCGAACGTAAGCAGGCCGAAGAGTCGCTCCGCCAGAGCGAGACTTACCTGGCCGAGGCGCAGCGTCTGAGCCGCACTGGGAGCTTTGGCTGGAGCGTCCTTAGTGGGGAGATCTACTGGTCGGAGGAGACCCACAAGATCTTTGAGTACGATCGAGCAGTTAAACCCACGTTGGAGTTAGTACTCCAGAGAATTCATCCTGACGATAGAGAACTGGTACAACGGACCTTCGACCGCGCATTCGAGACGAGGGAAAATGTCGATTTTGAGCATCGTTTGTTGATGCCTGACGGCTCGGTCAAGTACCTCCACGTCTTGGCTCACATATCGCAGCCTTCCTCGGGCAACCTTGAATATGTGGGTGCCGTCATGGACGTCACCGCGGCTAAGCACGCGGAAGAAACCCTCCGGGAGAGTGAGGCGTATTTAGCAGAAGCGCAGAGGCTGAGCCACACCGGCAGTTGGGCATGGGTCCCAGCCACCGACAAGATCAGGTACTGGTCTGAGGAATGCTATCGCGTGCTGGGGCTTGATCCGCGCGGTGAAGCTCCACGATTCGAAGCGTTCTTTGGACACGTTCATCCGGATGATCGATCCAAAGTAAGCGGCATACGAGGGTCGACCGAGTTCGAAATGAACTACCGAATCGTTCCTCCTAGCGGCGAGATCCGATATATCCGCATCGTAGGTCACCCGGTTCTGAGCCCGTCCGGCGACCTCGTTGAGTTCGTGGGTACCGTGATGGACGTCACTGATCGCAAACGAGCCGAGGAAGAGCGCGAAAGACTGCGCCAGGTACAAGCGGATCTTGCGCACCTAAGTCGCGTGACTACGATGGGTGAACTGACTGCTTCGGTAGCGCACGAGATCAGGCAACCGATCACCGCAGCAGCCACAGACGCTCGAACCTGCATGCGTTGGCTTAGTCGCGATAACCCCGACTTGGCGGAGGCGCGCGAAGCCGCAGCAAGAATGGTGAAGTCCGTAATGCGCGCAGCCGATATCATCAGCCGCATCAGTTTACTGTTCAAGAAGGGCGTTCCGCAGCGGGAGATGGTCGATGTAAACGAACTTATACGAGAGATGATTGTGCTGCTGCGCAGCGAGGCGAACCGCTACTCGATTTCAATCGGTACAGAGCTTGTTGAGGATCTTCCCAGGGTCATCGCAGACCGTGTTCAACTGCAGCAGGTCTTCATGAACCTCATGCTCAACGGCATCGATGCCATGAAGGGAGTGGTTGGCGGAGGTAGGCTTACCATCAAGTCGGAGGCCTGCGATACTCAACTGCTGATCTCGGTCAGAGACACCGGTGTAGGATTGCCCCGGGAGTTGGCGGACCAAATCTTCAGCGCATTTTTTACCACAAAAGATAACGGGACTGGTATGGGGCTGCCCATCAGCCGGTCGATCATTGAGTCGCATGGCGGGCGCCTGTGGGCCGCCGATAGCTCCGAGCAGGGTGCAACCTTTCACTTCACCCTTCCCGCCGCGGTCGCGACCGATGTATGATCGTCCGTCGCTTCCATCTGTTCGCCAACCTTTGTTCTAGACAGGCGCTGTGGGGTCTCCTTACGATCGCTTGCGGGGTGGGTGCTGCGAGTCGATTGGGTGAAAAAATATTGGGTGCGCAGGTGCGTTGGGGAACTGGTTTCGTCTAACGTGCGTATCGGATATTGAACTCGCGGACGGATCGGATGCAGGAGGTAGTGCGCCGGACGTATCCGCGGTCTTTTAAGGGCGACCTATGCGCGGGTTAGGCGACATCTTGGTGCAGGTGTTTCAGGCGATCTGGGCGAATAAGCTGCGGTCGTTTCTGACGATGTTCGGCATTGCGTGGGGCGTGGCCTCGCTGCTGCTACTGGTGGGGCTGGGCGAGGGCTTTCGCTCGGGGCAGAAGCGCAGCCTGGCGGAGCTGGGCACGGACATCATCATGATGTGGGGCGGGACCATTCCAGCGCTGGCGGAGCAGCACGAGGGGATGAAGCCGTATCAGTTGACGGTGCGGGATACGGCGGCGGTGCGCGCCGGGGCTCCTCATGTGCGCAATGCGACGGCGATTCTGAACCGGGGCGACATCAAGGAGGTCAGCGAGTTCTCGAGCGCGGGAGGAGCGATCTGGGGAGTGGAGCGGAATCTTCCGGAGATTCGCACCCTGCCGATGGCACAGGGGCGCTTCTTCGATCAGGACGACCTGACGCAGCATCGGCAGGTGGTGGTGCTGGGGCAGAAGAACAATACGCTGCTGTTTCCCGGGCGGCCGTCGGTGGGGGCGTACATTACGCTGAATGGCTACCGGTTCCAGGTGATCGGAGTGGCCAAGCGCATCGGCCGGGGCAACGATGATGGCGACAACCAGAAGCTCTACATTCCGTTGACGACGATGCTGGAGCTGTTTCCCATTACCGGGGAGAATATTGCGCGGGACGCAATCAGTTCGCTGCAGTACCAGCCGGTGACGGAGGAGGAGAACGAGACGGCGAAGGCCGAGGTGCACGCGATCGTCGCGCGGGATCATGGTTTCAATCCGAATCTGAAGGAGGCCTTCGAGGAGTGGGACACAATCAAGACCAACCGGATGGTGGGGGTGATCTTTACCGCGATGGATGTGTTTCTGGGCTGCGTTGGGGTGGTGACGCTGGGGCTGGGGGCGGTGGGGATCGTCAACATCATGCTGGTGACGGTGAGCGAGCGGACCAAGGAGATCGGGCTGCGCAAGGCGCTGGGCGCGACCAGCCGCAGCATCATGACGCACTTTTTTCTTGAAGGCCTGCTGCTGACGGGGTTGAGCGGGCTGGTTGGGATCGGCGGAGCGAGCCTGCTGATGATGGGCATGGGCGCGGTGTGGGCGGGCAACCGGATGGGATTCGATCCGCCGCGGCTGGTGCCGTGGTCGGCGGCGCTGGCCTTCGGCAGCTTGACGCTGTGCGGCGTGGTGGCCGGGCTGTATCCGGCGCGCAGCGCGGCGGCACTGGAGCCGGTGGAGGCGCTGCGGAAGGAGTGAGGAGCGTTTTTGGAGCGGGCAGACGGTGGAACAAAAGCAGCAGCAGGAACAAGAGCAACAGCAGTCCTCCCGCTTTGCGGAAGGATGACAGCTTGAAAACAAACAACGACACAAGCAACGGCAAGGGCAGCAGCAAATCCTTTCGGGGATGACGACAGAAGGATGACAAGTTGGAAGGCAGACAACGACGCCGCGGGATAGGAGCAGAGCGATGTTCAGCATGATGGGCGACATCTTCGGGCAGGCGGTGGAGGCGATGCGGTTCAACGCGCGGCGCACGGTGATCACGATTGCCGGCATGGCGTGGGGGATTGCGACGGTGGTGCTGCTGCTGGCCTTCGGCTCGGGCTTCGGCAGAGCGATTGACGCCATCTTTATGCAATGGGGAACCAACATGATCGGCGTGTTTCCCGGAACCACCAGCGAGCAGGCGGGAGGATCGCGCGCCGGGGTGAAGGTGCAGATGACGATGGATGACGTGGAGCGGATCCAGGAGATGGTTCCGGGTGTCATCCACACGTCGCCGGTGGTGTGGAAGAACAACACGACGGTGACCAACGATCTGCATACGTACACCTGGGAGGTGGACGGGATTACGCCCGAGCTGCAGACGATTCAGCGGATGGATATCGCTGTAGGACGGCCGCTGTCGGAGGCGGACTTGCAGGAGCGGCGGCATGTGGTGCTGATCGGGTCGGAGGCTAAGACGAAGCTGTTCTCGGGGCTCTATCCGATTGGGCAATCGATCCGGCTGAACGGGATCTCGTACGAGGTGATCGGTGTGCTGCAGCCGAAGATGCAGGAGGGCGACAACAACGTCAACCGGATCATCGATATACCGCTGAGCACGATGACGGATCTGACGGACACGAAGTACCTGGGCGGGATCTGGTTCAGCTACCACGGCAACCATATGGAGGTGGAGCATGCGCTGCGTAATGTGATGGGAGCGGCGCATGGCTTCCGGCCATCGGATCACAATGCGATCTGGGTGGCGAACATCATGGAGGGCCTGTCGCAGTTCCGCATGATCTCGATTGCGCTGGAGGCGCTGATGCTGTTTATCGGGGCGTTGACGCTGGGCATTGCGGGCATCGGGCTGATGAATATTATGCTGGTGAGCGTGCAGCAGCGAACGCGGGAGATCGGCGTCGAAAAGGCGCTGGGCGCGCGGAAGCGGCATATCCTGCTGCAGTTTCTGGCGGAGGCGATGGTGATCTCGGGCGTCGGAGGATTGGGCGGGGTGCTGCTGGCTTATGGAGTGAGCGAGGCGGTGGGCAAGATCACGTTCTATAGCGCGCTGGCCTCGAACGCCGATGCGGCGGATATTCACCTGCTGATCTCGCCGAACATTGTGCTGATGGCGACCGGCATTCTGGTGCTGGTGGGCACGGTGAGCGGGATGATCCCGGCGCTGCAGGCGGCGAATCTGGATCCGATCGAGGCGCTGCGGTACGAGTGAGGCCTTTAGGGGCAGCTTGTTTGGTTGTGGTCTGGGCGGAGGCCGAAAAGCAGATTCCTTCGCTGCGTTGCGGAAAGTCAAAGAAGACGCTGCGGCAGGGCAATATGATTCCTGCAAATGGCAGGAGACAGGTACGGAACGCCAAGAGAATAAAGGGCGGGACCGAGAAGCAGATCCCTCCGCTGGGTTGCGGAACGACCAAAAAAGATTTAGCTGCCTGAGCCGTCGTCGTACTCGGCGTGGTTGGCGAGGTGGTCGCGAACGACGCGGTAGCACTCGCAGGCGAGCCTTTCGAGGCCGGGCAGATCGAGAAGATAGATCTTGCCCCGGGTGTACTCGATGAGCTTGCGTTCACGCAGGGTCTGGGCGACGACGCTGAGGCTGGAGCGGTTGACCCCGAGCATGTCGCCGAGGTACTCGTGCGAGAGCGGAAGCATGCGATCGCCGTGGCGGTCGGAGCAGAGGAGAAGCCAACGGGCGAGACGCTGCTCGATGGCGTGATGGGCGTTGCAGCCGGCGGTCTGAGCCGACTGGACGAACTGGGCCTGCAGGTAACGTAGGGTGAGGTCGTGGAAGTGCTCTCCGCGCTTGAATTCGCGCAGCGCCAGCTCGGTGCGCGAGGTGAAGCCATGTCCGGCGATCTGCATGTAGACGCGGTTGAGGCTGCGTTTAGTCCCCATCATGGAGGAGGATCCGAGCACGGACTCGGGGCCAGCGACGGCGACCTCGGCCTGGGAGCCATCCTGAAAGGTGACGGTCATGGAGGCGATGCCCTCCTCGACAAAGACGATGTGTTCGATGAGGTCGCCGGGGAATTCGATGGGGTGGCCTGCCGGAAGCTTGATGGGATGGAGTTCGAGACGCGCAATGGCTGAGGCTGGGAGTCTGGCGAGCAGTCGATTTTTGTAAAGTGAGTCGCTCATGGTGTCTTCCGAGCCCGGCGTTTGAGGCGTGATCGCCAATTGCCTACATCAAAAATGAGAATGATGCAACTGAAATTGGGCGTTTTAGAAAAAATACTTGACTTATGTTGCGAGGGAGACCAACAATCCAGGCAAAGGCAAGATACAACTTTAGTAATCAGAGAGCAAACAAAGGTTGTAGTGGATTAAGTATTCTCGCTCTAACCTTTCGCCTCTGCTCATTTCCAGGAATCTCCGGAGGACGGAATGTCACAGTACAAAGGCTGCGTGAAGTGGTTCAATAATGCAAAAGGGTATGGCTTTCTGGGTCGCGATGGAGGCAATGACGTCTTCGTGCATTACAGTTCCATCCAACTGGACGGCTACAAGTCGCTGAAGGAAGGCGAGGTCGTCGAGTTCGATGTCATTCAAGGTGCCAAGGGTCCGCAGGCCGACAAGGTTATCCGGGTCAGCAACGCCGCGTAGATTCTGCAGTATTCTCCTGGGCTCTGTTTCTTTTAAAAATGCGTGGATAGCCCTCATAGGATGGCTATCCACGGGCAGCCGGTGTGTGGTTTCGAAGGAGTGGGTATGGCAGAATATCGTGGAATAAACGACCTGTTCCTACGCGAACAGGCGATTCGACGTCCTGTCCGTGCAACGCGTCTCGAATTAGAGATCAAGTCGCTGCATCGTTTGATGCGGGGCCTTTCGAAAAACCTACGTGAGTCCTTGAAAGATACGGTGGAGGCGGCTTGTGAGCTGTGCGACGCCGACTCCGCAGGCATCATGCTGGTCGATCGGCTGGAGGATGGTGCGGAGATGGTGCGTTGGCTGGAGGCGGCGGGTCACCTGCGCGATCTGATCGGCCAGACGCTGCCGCTCGACCGAAGCCTGAGGGGTGTGCTCAAGGAGCAGAGACCCAGACTGGTCTACCGGCCGCACCGCCTGTTTCCCTACATTGCGGAGTCGTGGGCGATCGCGGAGGCGATGCTGGTCCCATGGACCGGGGAGAAGACCAGCGGCATCCTTTGGGTCCTGGACCGGTCGGATGGAAAGCGGCTGGATGCGGAGGACGTGCGCGTGCTCAAGAGCCTGGCGTCCTTTGCCAGTTCGGCGATCGCGAAGGACGAGGTTGAGGCCTGCCGACTGGACCAGGAACGGGTGGGCGCGGCGGCGAAGGTGGCGAACGAGCTGGCGCATGCGGTGAACAATCCGCTGCAGGCGCTGACGAACACGCTGTATCTGATGGACACCGGGCCGGGTGAACATCTACAGGACGCGCGGGCACAGCTGCAACGGATCAACTCGCTGGTACGGGTGATTCTGAACAGCAATGCGCGTCCGTTCAAACACTGAGTCTCCTGCATGACGGCGTCCGCAGTGCAGTGATTGCCGTCACAGCCCGGGCGCGGGAAAAGCGGCACGATCGTGACTGGAGGCTTCCATGTCCATTGTGCCCTTAGTTCCGGTGGTTCCAACGAACCAACGCTGCAGTTGCGCAGCACCCTGCAGTTATGAAGGATCTTGTCCAGGTTACGGCAGCCGGCAGATTTGCCCGCCGCTGATCGTACTAGCGGTGCGAGCAAGCGTCGAACGCGCTGCGTAGCACTCTTTCAATCGACCGACTTGAAGAGCAGACGCCGGGCGGATCCTAGCGGCTGCTGACCAGCATGATGCCATCCGGTGCGATGTGGCAGGTTTGTTGGGAAGAGGGGTGCCAGCTTGATCCGTCGGCGTAGTCCACCGCGTCTATGTCGAGCAGGCTGACCGAGGTGAATTGGCTCAGGCGGAGGTCGGTCGATGCGCGCTGATTGGCACCTACACTCAGCTTGAGATCGATGGACCTTTTGAGCTCGGAGGTATCGAGCTGGGCGGACACGGTGGGGGTGATGCGAGCTTTGGCTGCGAAGCCATGCACGGTGATCTGGATGCCGACGATCTGGCGCGGGTTCGAGTTGGTGACGGTCATGTGGAGCCGCTGGGCGATGCCGCTCTTGGCTTCGCCACCCTTGTTGTCTTGGCCATCCTCGTGATGTTGGCCATCCTTCACGATTACGCTTCCGAAGCTGCTCTCTCGCTGTGCCCGGAGTCCAATGGGGCAGCCGGTGCTGTCCGGAATCGCGTAGAGCGTGGCTGCGGATTGGGTGCGGACCGCATCGATGGGCTGATTCTGCGCATGGGCCCTCGTGATCGTTGGGACGAGAGCGATGAGGGGGATCGCGAGGGCAAGGGCTTGGGTTCGTTTCATGGCGGACTCCAGAGGGAACGAATACTCACGGGAAGGATACTCTCCGGCATTCGATGGAACAAGGTTGATTGCCGCACGGTGAGCGGCTGCGATTAGTTATCCTGGCGGGGACGCTCGTAGGGCTTCTGCATGAGGGCGCGAGCCTCGTTGATGGCTCCCTGGGTGTTGTCGTTGGTCTGGACGGCGAGGCGGTACTCCTGCACGGCTCGATCGCGCTGTCCGGTGACGTCGTAGATGCGGCCGACCTGGATGTGGCTCCAGACCTCGACCCACTTGGGGTCGCCGTCGCCGCGCAGGGCGTCGCGGAAGCTGTTGGCGGCGGACTGGTAATTGCGCTGGGTGAAGAAGATCTCGCCGATGCGGTAGTTGGCCAGGGAGCTGTTCTTGTTGATGTCGAGGGCCTTCTGGTACTCGACCAGCGCGGCGGTGAGATCGCCCTGGGCGGCCTGCTGCTGGCCGCGCAGCACGGCGACGCGTATGGCGAGATCGGGGCTGCTCTTGAGCACCCAGTTCTCGGGATCGATGGTGATGCGGCGCGGCCGGCCGAAGGTCTCGACGGAGTATCGCGAGTCGGTGCCGGAGACGTCGACGCGGCGGATCTCGGTCTTGCCGTCGGTCTCGATGCGGAGCTCGACCGGCATGCGGAAGAGGTCGAGGTCTTGGTCGATGGAGCCGATGGTGCGGAATCCCTTGTTGTTGCCCAGGCGGAAGACGGTGTATTTGTCGGTGAACTGGGGCGCTCCGGTGCCGTCGAGCCACTGGGCGAAGAACGCCTGGAGCTGCTCGTGGGACTGGGCTTCGGCGACGGTCTCTACGTTGGAGCTGCGGACGGACTTGTCGGTGTATTGGGAGAGCAGGCCGCGCAGGAAGTTATGGAAGACATCGTCACCCATCTCCCAGCGGAGCATATGGAAGACCATGGCGCCCTTTTCGAGGGTCATGGACTGGAACTGCGGGGAGAAGGGATCGAGCCGGCCGATGGTGGTGAGGGGCTCGGTGTCGTAGGCCAGGGCGCCGGCGGAGATGTCGTTGACGGCGGTCTGAAAGGGGGTCTTGCCGGAGGCCTGTTCGACGTACATCAGCTCGGAGTAGCGGCTCATGCCGTTGGTGATCCAGGCGTCGTTGAGCGAGTAGGGGGAGATCTCGGAGCCCCACCACTGGTGGGCGATGGTGTTGGCGAGCAGGCGGTGCGAGTTGCGATCGCCGATGCGGTTGCCGGCGATGGCGGCGATCTCAGGAGCCCAGGCGGCGGCGACGGCGTCGTCGGGGAGCTCGACGATGTTGAGGCGGCCGGACTCGGGTTGGCCGAAGACGGAGCTGAAGTATTCAAACTGCTCGGCGGCGGTCTGGGCGTAGGCCGCGGCCGTGGCCTTGTGCTTCTCGGTGACCCAGATGCGGACGTTGGGGATGCCGGGGGCGGAGATGGGCGCGAGGAATTTGCCGGCGATGATGGTGCCGGGGAAGCCGGGCTTGGTCCAGTTGAAGCTGTACTCGGTGATGTTGCCGGGCAGGCTCTTGGGGGTGAAGGTGTCGCCGCCGGAGCCGATGACGCGGTCGCCGGAGGGGACACGGATGTGCATCTCGCTAGTGAAGCGGTTGGTGAAGAGGCCGGGCGAGGCGAGCGGGAACCAGGCGCCGGGGTAGAGCAGGATGGAGACGGGGTCGGCGATGGCGGCGAACTTGATGCCTTCGACCGGGCTGGTGTCGGTGCCGCTGAGCACGCCGCTGTAGTCGAAGGTAAAGGTGGTGCTGGAGTTCTTGGCCAGCGTCGCGGCCAGAGGAATGCGCACGGTGGAGTTGGTGGTCAGGCGTTCGGGCGAGAGAGGATGCTGTTGGGCGTCGATCAGGCGGGTGATCTGGAGACCGTTGTTCAGCTCGAAGGTGATGGTGCTGAGGTCTTCGAGCGCGGTGACCGAGACGGTGACGGTGGCGGAGAGCTTGCTGGCGGCGGGATCGAGATCGGCGTTGATGACATAGCCGGTGACCTGCATGACGGGCCGAATGGGTGCGGCCAAGACAGCGGCCGGGGGCAGCGACAGGGCGAGAGCTGCCAGGGTTGCCAGGAGAGACGGGAGAGACCAGCGTGCGCGAAGAAATGTGACCATACGGGCAGTAATCCTTTATGGCGAAACGCTACGGCAATGGTATTAGACGCTCATGGTAGACGATCCGGTCAGTGGAATGGAGGGTTTCCGGCGGGAAATTGAAAACAGAGGGAATCAGGGCGCGGACGACAGCAGTTCGAGGACGATCTGGGTGGCGCGGGTGATGGGATCGGCGGCGGGATCGGGGATGAGGCGGTGGCGAACCTCGGCGAGGTCGGCGATCTGGGTGGCGCGGGCGGGGGTGTTCTCAAGCAGCGGCGTCAGAGCGGCGGCGAGCTGGTCGGGGGAGAAGTTCTGCTGGAGCAGCTCGGGAACGATGCGGCGGCCGGCGATCAGGTTGACCATGGCGATGGGCAGGTTGCCGTGTTCGT
>Ga0210403_10000864_pt1 | contig 29968 bp, 24 predicted proteins | sample IncBWC19MmetaG_FD_150863 | JGI IMG/M metagenome (GOLD analysis project Ga0210403, IMG submission 150863) | Forest soil microbial communities from Barre Woods Harvard Forest LTER site, Petersham, Massachusetts, United States - Inc-BW-C-19-M | ecosystem: Environmental > Terrestrial > Soil >...
GAGGCGCCGCTTGGCCATGGACCGGCTGAATACTCAGCCAATGATCCGCATGCTGAAACGCATGCAGCCGGACCTGTGCGTGGCCACCCATTTTCTTCCCGCCGAGATCATCGCGTGGCTGATCGCCAAGAAAAAACTGAGCGCCCGCCACGCCATCGTGGTGACCGACTACGACGTGCACGCCTTGTGGCTGTGCCGCACCCTGGACCGCTATTACGTCGCGCTGGAAGAGTCCGCGGAGTATATGGCTCGCATCGGGGTGCCGCGCGATAAAGTGCGCGTCACCGGCATTCCCGTCGATCCGCTCTTTGCCATCCCGCTGGATCGTAGCGCGGCGCGGAAGCACTTCGGCCTCGATCCGGAGGCACTGACGTTGCTCGTATCCGCCGGCGGCGAAGGTGTTGGACCTATCGAGCAGTTGGTCCGGAATTTGCTGGCCATGCAAAAGCCGTGGCAGATCGTGGCCATTGCAGGAAAGTCGGAGAAGACGCAGAGGCGCCTGGAAGAATTGTCGCGGCAAGCGGGGAAGCTTGCGAGTGGCGCGCTGCGCCTTTGCGCCGTAGGCTTCACCACCGAAATGGATCAATACATGGCTGCGGCGGACTTGCTGGTTGGCAAAGCCGGGGGCCTGACCACCTCGGAGGCGCTCGCGCGGGCTTTGCCTATCGCGCTGGTCGAGCCTATTCCCGGGCAGGAAGAACGTAACGCCGATCATTTACTGGAAGCGGGCGCAGCGATTCGCTGCAATAACCTGCCCGCGGCGGCGTGGAAGATCGCGACGGTGTTGGACGATCCGGCGCGCCTCCGCCGGATGCAAGAGGCCGCGCGGGCCATGGCCCGGCCCGCCGCGGCGGCCAACATCGCGGAAGATGCACTGAGACTGATAGACTGACGTAGCCCCACGCACAAGCTCTGGGCCGGATTGCCATGCGACGAAACACATTGATGATCGACGCGGACGACACGCTCTGGGAGAACAACGTCTTTTTCGAGAAATTGATCGACGACTTCATCAGCCTGGTGGAATCCTGTGGTTACACCCGCGCTTACGTGCGGCACATCCTCAACGAAACCGAGCGCAAGAACATCCGGCAGTACGGCTACGGCGTGCGCAGCTTCGGCCGCTCCCTGGAAGAGACTTATCTGAAGCTGGCGGAACAGATGGTGCGGCGCGAGATCTTGGCGCAGATCCATGATCGCGTCGTCGAGCTGGAGCGCACGCCGCCGAAGATTCTCGATGGCGTGCCGGAGACGCTGGCATATCTCACCGAACGGCACCGCTTGATTCTTTTCACCAAGGGCGAGCCCGCGGAGCAGGCCGCCAAGGTCGAGCGTTCCGGGTTGCAGGGCTTTTTTGAATTCATCGAAATCGTCAACGAGAAGGATCCGGAAACGTACGGGGCGCTGGTCCACAAACACAAGATCGTGAAAGCCCATGGCTGGATGATTGGCAACAGCCCGCGCAGCGATATCAACCCGGCGATGAAGATCGGGCTGAACGCGGTGTACATCCCGCACCAGCACACCTGGCAGTTGGAACACGAGCCGGTCGTCGCGGGCTCTGGGAAACTGGTGATTTTGCCGGCGTTTCGCGAGCTCCGCGGCCACTTCTAGACGGCTTGGACGCTTCCAGAGCCCCTCGGACCTTTCCAAATTGGACGTTGTGCCCGCCCCGGCTGTGGCGCAAAAATGATCCTCTTTACTTCACGTAGGAGAACCCCATGGCCACGGCAACGACTTCACCTACAACCGACTGGCGACAGGAGTGGTTCGAGAACGAAGAGGCCACCTATCTGAACCTGGCGGGGCAAAGCCCCATGCCCAAAGTGTCTTTCCGGGCGATGCAAGCCGCAATGGAGTGGAAGAAATTTCCGGAGCGCATCCCGGATACCGCGTTCTTCGATGTGCCCAACCGCGTTCGCGCCTCGATCGCCAAGCTGATCAACGGCAAGCCCGGGGAAATCGCGCTGACGACCGGCGCCAGCACCGGCATCGCCGCTGTAGCCTATGGATTGGACTGGAAGCCGGGTGACGAAATCATCACCGCCAGCGGTGAATTTCCCCTGCAATACACCACCTGGAAGCCGCTGGAAGCTCGCGAGGGCGTAAAGATGAAGATAGTTTCGCCGCGCGAACGATTCATCGGCGCGGACGATTTCATTGCGGCGCTGACGCCCAAGACGCGGCTGGTTTCAGTAAGCATGGTGCGGTTTGACAACGCCGTGCTGCTGGACGCGGTGCGGCTCGCGGCGGCGTGCCACGCGCAAGGCGCGATGCTCTTGCTGGACGTGAGCCAGTGCTGCGGCGGTCTACCGATGGATGTGGCCACGCTGGGCGCGGACTTTTTGATTTGCGCCGGTTATAAATGGCTGCTGGGTCCGTTTGGAACGGGATTCTTCTGGGCCAAGAGCGAACATATCCAGAACATGCGTCCCGGGCCGTTTTATTGGATGGCTGCGGAAGGCGCGGATAACTTTGCGGCGCTCAACTTCGCCGATCCCAAGGCGTCGCGCGAGGCGCGGCGCTGGGACGTGGCGGAAACCGCGAACTACTTCAATCTTGCGGCCGTCGATGCCTCGCTCGAGTTCGTTTTGCGCGCGGGGCCAGAGACCGTGCTGAAGCACAACCACAAACTGATCGACTTCCTGTATGAACGGCTGCCCAAGGACCGCTGCGTTCCAGCCAGTCCGCTAGACTCGGCGCAACGCGGGCCCTACGGCTGCTTCACAGCCCGCACGCCGGAAAGAACCGTCGCGTTGTACGAACGGCTGCGCAAAGAAAACGTCGTCGTGAGCTTGCGTGAAGGTAACATCCGGGTGTCGCCCTACCTGTATAACACTGAGCGAGACATCGACCGGCTGATCTCCGTGGTTACCGCATGACCCAGCAAAACGGTTGGCCGCGGATTGCCGTCGTGGGCGCCGGCGCCGTCGGCGGATATTTCGGCGGGATGCTGGCCCGCGCTGGCGCGCCGGTGGTGATGATCGGCCGGCCAGCGTTTGTCGAAGCGGTGAAACGAGATGGGCTGCTGCTGGACACGCTGCAGTTCAAGGAAAGCGTCCGCGTCGAGGCGGCAACGGAACTAACTGCCGCGCGCGGCGCTGAAGTTGTTCTGTTCTGCGTGAAGACCACCGATACAGCTTCGACTGCGCGCGCTCTGGCGCCGTTGCTTGCGCCGAACGCGATTGTCGCCAGCTTGCAGAACGGTGTGGACAATGTAGAGCAGATTCGCACCGCGTCGGCCATCGAAGCGCTGGGCGCCGTTGTTTACGTGGCGGCATCCGTTCCGGCACCGGGCCAGGTGAAGCACGTCGGCCGCGGGGACCTCGTTGTTGGTCCTCGCAGCGCCCGCACCGAGCATTTCGCTGTACTTTTTGAGCGCGCGAAAGTGCCCTGTCGGATCTCGGACAACATCGAAGGCGAGCTGTGGACCAAGCTGGTCTGGAATTGCGCGTTAAACGCCATCTCGGCGCTGGGCCGCGCGAAGTATGGACAGATCGCGGCGAGCGACGATGCCCGAAAAGTGGTTGAGGGCGTGGTGTACGAAGTGCTGGCCGTCGCACGCGCCGCGAAGATTCAGCCGCCGGGCCTCGAAAATCCGAAAGCCGCGCTGGCTGGAGCGCTTAAGATCGCTACGCAAATGGCCGACGCCGTGTCCTCCACAGGGCAAGACATGATGCGCGGGAAGCGTACCGAGATTGATTCGCTGAACGGCTACATCTCGCGGCGCGGGGCGGAACTTGGCGTGCCTACCCCGGTCAATCACGCCCTCTACGCGCTGGTGAAACTGGCCGAGGGGCGGTCGTAGTTTGGGGTGCGGGAGCTTGGTCCCGCTTTGCGGTGTACACCTTGCGCACCAATACGCTCTGCGGCTACCGCTTCAACCGTGAAAGCGGCGCCTAAGCGCCGCACTCCACATTACTGCTCGACCGGAACGTGAAAGGGAATGTGTACGATGGCTTCCAGTTCTACTGGCGTGCCCTGTCGCGTCGCGGGGCGGAACTTCCACTGGCTCAGCGCTTGCATCGCGTTGTCATCGAGCTGCTCGTCGACTCCGCGCACGAGTTGAATGCCATCCACGGAGCCATCGCCCCGAATGATCGCGTAGAGCACCACTTCGCCTTCCACCCGGTCGCTAATCAGCGACTGCGGATACTTGGGATCGACCTTCTTCATGGTTGCGGGCCCCGTCAATTCGGACGAGGTTATGTGCGGCCCATCGGGATTCGAGCGCAGCTCCGAAAAATTTAAGATCCAGCTGCCCGTCGAGCTGTTCAGATTGGGCATGTTGACGTTCATGGTGTAAACGCGCCTGCTGGCGAAGATCTGTTCCGGCTTCGCGCCCGGGGGAAGCGTGGCGAAATTCGGCGGGCCGGTCCTCTCGGGTGCGTCGTCCACGGACACGCGCGGGTCCGGCCGCAAGATCAGTCTGCGCGGCGCTGAAGCGCCGATTTTTGCGGCGCCGCCCACGCCAGAAGCATTATTTCCCGTAGGCGGGTTGCCGCCGCTGATGCTTATTCCAACCGGACTCTTCCCTTCACCACCAGTGGTTCCAGACCCGCCATTGTTGGCAGCAGAACCGGCATTTCCCGGCGCGCCGGGTTTTCCTTCCGGCGACACGGAGATGCGTGCCGCCGCATTCCCTGGCGGCGGTTGAACGGGAGCCGGAGGACCTGGCGTCGCGGACAAGGCGATGAGCGCGCTGGCACTACCATTGGCGGCAGTCAGCTGCGTCGAGCCGACCTCCGGTGCGGGCGTGGCGTCTCCGCTTTGCGCCCGCGCCGCGACCCGCGGGGCCGCTCCTGCGTTGATTTGCAGCTTGGGCCGCTCCGGCATAGCCATTGTGGTCAGCAGGCTAATGTCCGCGGCCCTTTGCTCCGCATTTTGCACGTCTGGCATGGGCGCGGAAACCACCGCCTTGACGCGGCGCGCGCGCGGCCGGAGCTTCTTTAAGGTTTCCTCGTCGATCAGCAGCCGCGGCCGGGCCGGAACGGCGGCCTGCTGGAATTGCACGATGTTCGGCAAGTTGGGAAGGAGCTTCGGCGGCTGGAACGGCGCTTTAGGGTTGATCAGCGTCTGCCGAGGGTGCGTGGGGTGCACCGGATCGGTAAAGATGCGCTGGCGGGGATGAAAGGCTTCGGCGCCCGGCTCCAGCACAGGCTTGTTCGGCTCGCCCCGCGGCGTGAGCTTGGCTTTTTGCCGCGGAATGTTGATCAGCGGCAGGTCATTGATCGGCCCGGACCAGGTCAGCTCGACATTCTGCAGCGCCGGATTGCGCCGAGGCGTCCGGAAGATGTTTGGGAAAGGCATGGCGACGAACACGACGTGCCACAACGCGGCGGCCAGCACGGCGCGGCGCGGGATCCGGCTCTCGATCCAGCAATCCCGGAAGAAATTGCTACCGGCGAAGTCCTTGGCGGCGCCGCGGGTGAAAAGGGCGCGCACGCTGCTGCCGAAGCCCTGATGGAAGTCACCCCAAGACACTTCAAGCTGGGGTCCAGCTGGGTGGCTGGGCAAGTCCAGAGACGGGGGAGTAGGGTCGGCCTGGCCGAGCAGGTTGAGAGCGCCTTGAAAGTGGTCTGATGCCATCTAGCCAACAATTCCCGGGACGCTCCTAGGGTGCTGGATGCAGCGCCAAAGGTCAACCGTCGAGGTGAAGCTGCTACGGAACGGCCTTGATATAGAGATGTGCGCCACCCGCAGTGCGGTTGGATGCGCTGCGCGATGCATCCATCGCATTTGGTAGTGTGCAAAATGGCCTTTTATTTTCAATCACTTACGCACTGCGTTTTACTCAAGTCCTTTGTTTTCAAATCCATATGAACTGCCCCGGGGGGTGGGGGGGTAAAGCGAACGTTGGGCGAAACCCTGCTCCGCCTGCTTAGAAACGTCTGTAAGTTGCTGATTTAGAGCCCTTTAAGTTAAGGGGCTCTCGAAACCTGTTTAAGTGCTTGTCTCTAAAGAGTTTAATTCAAAGACCGCAGTGTAAATAAAAAACGCCGACAGCGTCGGCGGCTCCGAACATTATTTTACTGGAACGATATATCACCAGAGCGGCCCCAAATTGTCAAGAGAATTTTGTCGTAAATGGCCAAAACCAGCTCCGGAAAGGAGTTCGTCGCATGGCGAACCCCTGCTTACCGAAGGCAGAGGTTGTTCCACAGAGCCTGAATCCCATTTTCCATATTCATCAACTTGACAAGGGGCTATCCATATGATATAATTAGTGCAGGGGGCGTTGCTGGGTTCGACCGGCGGACCGGCTGTGCGGATCAGGCAACGGCAAGCCCCTTTCGGCTACAGGGTGCGATGGCCTAGCTGGAAAACGGAAACTCTGGAGGCGGCATGACAACGAGCAACGCTGGTCCAAAGAGATTGTATTTGCTGGAGTTATCGGCTTCGACGGTACCCATCGGGTCGGGGCGCACGCTGGAAATGGTGCTGGGTTGTTATCTGGTGCAGACGGGCGACGGCAGGCAGATCTTGATCGATAGCGGGATGGCCCCGGATGCGCGCCCTCCCGGTTTGCCGCCCGCGCGGAACGAAAAGAACGTGCTCGAGCATCTGGCTGGACTGGGCCTGCACCCCGAAGACATCGATATGGTCATCGCGACGCACTTTGACGTGGACCATGCCGGGTACCACGACGCGTTTCCATATGCGGAATTCATCGTGCAAGGCGAGCACTACGAGTTGGCCCGCGGGGGCCACCCGCGGTTCGCGGCGGCGCGGGCGCACTGGGACCACCCGGCGTTGCGCTACCGTTTGGTCGATGGAGACGTTGAGGTTGTGCCGGGGTTGGCGGTGCTGAAGACTAGCGGGCACGCGCCCGGACATCAGTCGGTGCTGGTGCGTCTGCCGCAGACCGGCCCGGTGCTGCTGGCTATCGACGCGGTCGCGATGCAGCGCCTGTTCACGCTGGACCGCAAAGCCTGGCCAACGGATGACAACGAAGAGCAGTTGGTCGCCAGCACGCGGAAACTACTCGACTTGGTCGAGCGTGAACACGTAGGGCTGGTCGTTTTTGGTCATGACGGCCAGCAATGGCAAACGCTGAAGAAAGCGCCGGAGTATTACGAGTGATGGTGCGGAAGTAAAAGTTGCCACTATTCGACGCGGAAGAAGGTCAGCGCGGCGTCGCCTTGCTTTAGCACGCGAGTACGGCGCAAATGGCCGACACTCTCGGGTAACTGCGTGGTGTGGCGATGCTCGGCGATCACCGTAGCGGTGGGTGCCAGGAACTTGGCTGCGCCCAGGAATTGCAAGACGCGGGAGTATTCTTCCGCGGCGGCGTAGGGCGGATCGAGAAAGACAAAATCGAACGGCGGGTCGCCGGATTTGCGTTGGACCGCGATTTTTTCCAGGCCGCGCAGGGCGTCGACGGGGAATACCTGCGTGGCGGAGCGGATGCCTAGCGATTCCAGGTTGCGGCGGATGAGAGCGGCTGCGGGAGCGTGATTTTCGATAAACACGGCTTCAGCGGCGCCGCGGCTCAGCGCTTCGATACCGACAGCGCCGGTGCCGGCGAAGAGGTCAAGGAAGCGCGAGCCGGCTACCGTGGGGCCTAGGACATTGAAGAGCGTTTCGCGCAGGCGATCGCTAGTGGGGCGAAGCGCGAGGCCTTTTAGGCTCTTCAGGATGCGGCTGCGATAGGTTCCGGCGATCACGCGCATGAAGTGGCGTTTCCTTTGGAAAAACGCTAAGAGGTTTCTCGCTCCGCACCAAACAGTGTGCCACGGTGTACGCCGGGCTGGGCAAGCCCGCCCTACAAGGGATGCGGCGCCGACTCAGCCGACGTGGGCTAGATGATAGCGGCGCTGCCATTCGCCGGGTAGGCTACGAAGAAGGCGCTGGAGGCCGGCAGACTGCGACGGATTATCGGCTAGGGCGAAGGCTTCGCGGCGGGCTAGCTCCAGGAATTCGCGGTCGCGCAGCGGATTGGCGACGTGAAAGCCCATGTCGCCGGACTGGCGGGTACCGAAGAATTCGCCGGGGCCGCGAAGGAGCAGGTCGGTCTCTGCGATTTCGAAGCCGTTGCAGGTGCGCACCATGGTTTCGAGACGGGCGCGGGCTTCGTCGGTCATGCGCACGGGGCCGACCAGGACGCAGTGGGATTTCGCGGCGCCGCGGCCGATGCGTCCGCGAAGCTGGTGCAGCTGCGAGAGTCCAAAGCGCTCGGCGTGCTCGATCACCATCACGGTGGCGTTGGGGACGTCGACGCCGACTTCGACGACCGTAGTGGCGACGAGAATCTGCACTTCATTTTTGCGAAAGCGCTGCATGACCTCTTCTTTTTCTTCGCTGGAGAGGCGGCCGTGCAGCAGGCCGAGCTTGTATTTGGGAAAAACCTCGCGCGACAGGCGCTCGTATTCTTCCATCGCGGCTTTGAGTTCGAGTTTCGATTCCTCGATCACCGGATAAACTACGTAAGCCTGATGCCCGGCTTCGACTTCGCGGCGGACGCCTCCCCACACGCCGTTCAGATGCGGCTCGCTGGTCAGGTGAGTTTCGATCGGCGTGCGGCCGGGCGGCAGTTCATCGAGAACCGAAACGTCGAGATCGCCGTAGAGAGTCAGCGAGAGCGTGCGGGGGATCGGCGTAGCGGTAAGCACGAGGACGTGCGGTGCGTGCCCGTGCGACGCGGCCTTGTCCATCAGGCGCTTCCGCTGAAGCACTCCGAAACGGTGCTGTTCGTCGATGGCCACGAATCCTAGGCGCGCGAATTGCACGTTGTCTTCAATGAGCGCGTGGGTGCCGACAGCGAGACGCGCTTCGCCGGAGCGAATGCGCTCAAGCGCGGCGGCTTTTTCCGCGGATTTCAGGCCGCTGATGAGCAGCTCGACCCGATATCCTCCGGGCTCGAGAATCCGCCGCGCGGAGAGGAAGTGTTGCACCGCAAGAATTTCGGTGGGGGCCATCAGCGCAGCCTGGCAACCGTTTTCCATGGCGACGACGGCGGCCTGCAACGCCACGATGGTCTTGCCGCTGCCAACGTCGCCTTGCAGCAAGCGATTCATCGGCGCGGGCTTTTCCAGGTCCGCGGCGATTTCCGCGAGGACCCGCTTTTGCGCCGCGGTGGGCTTGAAGGGAAGGATGCGTTTCAGCGCTTCGCGGACGTTTTCTTCGCGAAGGCGGAAGGCGATGGCGTTCTCTTTGCGCGCCGTTTTGCGGTCCAGTGCCAGGCTCAGCTGATAGAGGAAAAATTCTTCGAAGATGAGCCGCTGCTGCGCGGGAGAGCGGTAGGCGTTGAGGGCGTCGACCGATTCGTCCGGCGGCGGGAAATGGGTATGGACGAGGGCCTGGTGGCGCGACGGGTAGCCGAGCCGAGCGCGCAATTCTTCCGGAAGAATCTCGGGCATGCGCGGATCGAGAAGCTGCAGCGCGGCGTAAATGGCGCGGCGAATGGCGCGCGAGCCGAAAGTGCCGATGGCTTCGTAAATGGGAACGATACGGCCGACCTCGGTCGAATCGGCTTCCTCGTTGCCAAGCATTTCCATTTGCGGATTGACCATTTCGAGGCGCGCGGGACGCAGCTTGTCGATTTCAGCTTTGCCGTGCAAAACGAGCTGTTGGCCCGGCTTGAGGCGGCCTTCGAGATAGCCGCCGTGAAAAAATTTGCAGGGGAGCAGGCCGCCGGCGGCGTCCTGCACGAGCAGATGATAGATGGCGTCGCGGCCGCGCATGCCGCGGACGGCCTGGCCGCTCATCACCCGGGCGCGGATGGTGTAGGTGCCGTTGGGCTGAATATCCTTGATGTTGGAGAAGTGGATGCGGTCTTCGTAGCGGAACGGGAGATAGGTGAGCAGGTTTTCGAGGGTGAACAGGCCGCGCTTGGCGAGCAATTCGGCGCGCTGCGGGCCAACGCCTTTGATCATGCGCACTTCGGTGGAGAGGGTGAGCGGTGGCATTTGTGTGCGTAACCGCAGAGCGGTTGGCGCTACTTCTTTTATATCATCGCAGGCACACAACCTCCGCGCCCAGGAAACTGCCCGGCATCACGCCGCGTCCGAACTTGCGCCTGCGGCATCCCTGTCGTTAGAGTGAGCACTTCAGTTAAAGGCAACGTCCGGGAGGACTTGTGGCCAGTGACCGCCTGACGGGTTCCGATAAACGCGCGCTGCTATTGTGGGTGCTCTTGGGCATCGTGGGCGTGGTGTTTGCGCAGAGGTATTTCTTCCGGGCGTTTCCGGAAGCGTCGGTGGACTTTCGGGTGTCGCGGAGCGAGGCACTGCAGAGGGCGGGGAGTTTTCTTGGCGGGCTCGGCGAAAACGTCAGCGGCTATCAATCGGCGGTAGTTTTCGATGTGGACGAGAACGCCAAAACCTACCTGGAGCGGGAAGTCGGTGTACAACAAGCGAACCGCTTGATGTCTTCAGAGCTGGACATTTGGTATTGGGACGTGCGCTTCTTCCGGCCGCAGCAGGAGGAAGAGTTTCACGTGCGCGTCAGCCCCTCCGGAAAAATTGCAGGGTACGAGCACAGGGTGGAAGAGGCGCGGGCGGGAACTTCGCTGGACCGGGCGAGCGCGCAAACTGCGGCGCGGGATTTCTTGAGCGCGAAGCTCGGTGTCGATCTGAGCGCTTGGGACTTTCTGCCGGAAGAAGCCAATTCCAACAAGAGACCCAACCGGCTGGACTGGTCTTTCACGTGGGAAAAACACGGCTTCCGCGCCAAAGACGCGCCGTACCGGCTCTCGGCAACGCTGCATGGCGACCGCGTCGACGGCAGCGAAGCCTATCTGCAAGTGCCGGAAGCCTGGGAGCGCAGTTTCAAGCGCATGCGCTCCGGCAACGATTCCCTGGCGCTGGTTTTCACGATTCCCTACATTCTGCTGCTCGGGGCGGCGGTGCGGCTGGGGATCAAGCTGAGCCAGCGTGGGCAAACTTCCTGGCGCGGAGCGATTCTGCTGGGCCTAGTTGTGACGGCCTTGCTTTTCCTGCAGGGCCTGAACGATTGGCCGCTGTGGGGCGCCAGCTACGACACCAACAGTTCTTACGCCAGCTTTTTGGCAATGAAGGTGGCGGCAGCCCTCGCGATCGCCGTGGTGACGGCGGTTACCGTGACGCTGGTGCTCCCGGCGGCCGAGCCGCTGTACCGCGTCTCGCAGCCGGGGCGCTTGCGGCTTTCACAAACGCTGACGTTGCGAGGATTGCGATCGAAAGAGTTTTTCTCCGCGGCGGTGGTAGGGCTGTCGATGGCGGCGGCACACATCGGGTACGTGGTGGCGTTTTACGTGGTGGCCAGCCACTTCGGGGCCTGGGCGCCGCAGGAACTGAATTACGAAGAGTCCGTGAATACCGCGTTTCCGTGGATTTCGGGCGCCGCGATCGGATTGCTGGCTTCGACGAACGAAGAGTTCACCTTCCGTTTGTTTGCGATTCCCTTTTTCGCACGGATCACGCGCTATCGCTGGGTGGCGGTGGTCGTTCCGGCGTTCTTGTGGAGCTTTCTGCACAGCAATTATCCGCAAGAGCCAGCGTACATTCGCGGCATCGAGATCGGTCTGGTCGGCATCGTTGCCGGGATGGTGATGCTGCGTTGGGGAATTCTGGCTACGCTGATCTGGCATTACACCGTGGACGCGTCGCTGGTGGGTTTGTTCCTGATGCGCTCCAACAACCTGTATTTCAAGGTGTCCGGCGGCGTGGTAGCGGCGGCGGCGGTAGCGCCGCTGGCGTTCGCGGGGATTTCGTATCTGATGCGCGGGCGGTTCGAGGCCGATGAAGATTTGCTGAATAGCGCGGTGCCGGTGCCCGATGTTAGTTTGACGGCGGGTCCGGCAGTGGCCGCGACCGGAGGAACCGCGCGGCGATACGATGCGCTGGCGCCGGGGATGCTGGGCTTTCTAGCCGTGTGCTTGCTCGCCGGGGGCTTACTTGCGTGGCGTCTGAAGCCGGAATCGATCGGCGATTATTTGAAACTGTCGGTGGACGCTCGAAGCGCGCGCGCGCACGCCGACGAGGTCATTCGGCAGCGCGGCCTCGATCCGAGTTCTTATCATCACGCAACGCTGCTGGTGAACATTACCGATCCGGTGACCAACGAATTTCTGCGCGAGCGAGGAGGCATCGCTCATCTCAACGAGATCTACTCCCAACAAGTGCCGGGCGCGCTGTGGCGCGTGCGTTTTTTCCGGGACAGCCAGCCGGAAGAATACGCGATTGTCCTGAAGCCGGATGGCTCGCTGCACGCGGTGCGGCATACGTTGGCCGAAGACGCCCCGGGAGCTTCGTTGAGCAAGGATGACGCGGTCGCGCGCGCGGAGAAATTCCTGCGCGAAGAAAAGAAAATCGATCTGAGCCATTGGGCAGTGGTGGAAGCACAGTCCGACAAGAAGCCGCACCGCACCGACCACACGCTGACCTGGCAGCAGGCTACTCCGCTCGACTCTGGCGCCGGCTCGGCCGGCGACTCCGCCGGCCACGCGTTTGCGCGGATCGAACTGGTAGTCCTCGGCGACGAGGTCACGGACTACCGCACCTACATCAAGATTCCCGACGACTGGCGGCGCAAGCAGGAAGAACTCACGCTTCCCCGCACCATCCTAAACTACGGACTCCCGATCCTGTTTCTCGCCGGATTGGCAATTACCGCGCTCGTCGTGTTTCTGAAAGATCTGCGCTCGGAGGTGGCGCGTTCGATTCCCTGGAGGCGTCTGTCGCTGTGGGCGCTGTGGGGACTCGCCGCTTACCTCCTGGTGTTTGCGCTCGGCAACCGCATCGCCACTGTCCTGAACGCATACAATACCGCGATTCCTTTGAAGACCACGCTGGGTATCGTTGGCATCACCGTGCTGCTGGGAGGGCCGTTCAACTTCGGCGTGCTGGTCCTGCTGTTCGGGATTGCGTGGTATTACGCAAAGCGCGCGTTTGGAGAAGAGCAGCTCCCCGGCTGGACCGGCATGCCCGCGGCGTACTATCGCGACGCACTTTGGATCGGCCTGGGAGGGGCTGGAGCCGTCTTTGGTTTGCAGAGGCTGCTGCAGACGGCCTCGCAGTACTGGCCGACGGCGCACCGCTCGGCGGAAGCCGGGTTTGGCGCGGACTTCGATGCCATCCTCCCCGCCGCCTCCATTTTGGGGAGCACCTTACAGCACAGCTTGATGGTGACGGGCCTCGTGGCGCTAGCCGCCTCCTTCATTGCCGCCCAGCTACGTGCTCGGTGGATGCGTTTCCTGACGTTTTTCTTGGGTGCGCTGGCGCTTATTCCACTAAGCGGAGGCGCTAGTTGGGGCAGCCCCGTCGATTTCGCCAAGCAATGGCTGATGCAGGCCATTTTTCTCGGCGTTCTCGTTTTCGGCGTGCGGCGAGTGATGCGGTTCAATATTGTGGGTTGTTTCCTGGTGCTGGCCATACTGGCGCTGCTGGGTGATGCCGCCGCACTGCTGGCGCAACCGGACCCTTTCTATCGTGCCAACGGATACGCGGTGGTGCTTCTGCTGGTGCTTCTCCTTGCCTGGCCATTTTTCGCTTGGCGGGCGAGTTCGGGGAATGGAAGCGGAAGGCAGAGATCGTCAGCATGATGGGCGCGACAGAGTAAGGGAATGAGAAACCAGGCCACTTGGGGAAACAAACAGCGCCGCTGCAACGTTGTACTTGTGGGAAGTGGTTGCTCACCCACTGGGCTGGAGTACGTCCAAATTGGGTGGTCCCGCACTGGCCTGTCTCCGTCCAGAGGGTTTAGACTTGGGCTAAGGTGTTATGGTCAAAGCCATAACGCCCGCGGGTGCGAATAGAAAGCGAAATATGCCGCTTCCTCGATTGGGATTGGCTTTGGCGAATGTTCCAGGCCAGGCTGCCGGAACTGGGGCTGCTTTGGCCACGGTGGCCTCTTTGCCCCATGCTGACGAGCGGTGCCTGGTGGCGGAAGCGCAGGGCGGAAGTCGCGCGGCTTTCGAGGAACTGGTGCGCCGCTACGACCGCGATGTGCTGCGTCTGGCGCTCAACCTGATGAAGCGTCCCGAGGACGCCCGCGACGTTTATCAAGAGGCTTTCCTCAAGGTCTACCGCAACCTGCATCGTTTCCGCTTCGAATGCAGCTTTTATACCTGGCTCTATCGCATCGTCACTAACGTCTGCCTCGACCATCTGCGCCGCAGGCAGGCGCGACCCGAAGACCAGGCGCCCGAACTCAATTCCGGGACTCACGAAGAAGGCATCAGCGACTTCTTTGAGCGGCAACGCGAGCATCGGCCGACGCTCGATCCTGAAAGACAACTCTTCGGAAAAGAAATCCAGAGACGCATCACCCTGGCGATGGAACTTCTTTCGCCTCGGGAGCGCGTGGTCTTTGAAATGAAGCATTACCAGGGACTGAAGCTGCGGGCCATTGGCGATGCTCTGGGCACCACGGAAGAAACAGTAAAGAACTCGCTGTTCCGCGCCACCCGCAAGCTGCGCAGCCAATTGGGAGAGCTCCGATGAGCGCCCGCCCGGATTTGACGCGCTGCACGGACGTGGCGCCGCTGCTCGTTTTTTACGCTTGCGACGAGGTCAGCGCCGACGAGCGCGAGCGGATCGACGCGCATTTGGCATCCTGTGCGGCGTGCAAGAAGCAACTCGTCGAAGAAGTAAGCATGCAAGCGGCGTTCACCGGTGCGTCGCAATCCGCGGACCAACTGGACCCCTCGGGCGCCCTCCTCGCGCAGTGCCGCAGCGAACTTTCTGAAATGCTGGATGATCTTTCGGCCCCTCCGGTGCGCGAGCACTGGATGCCGTTCGGCTGGTTGCGCCGCTGGATGGCCATTCGTCCGGCATGGAGCGCCGCGGCCCTGGTGTTGGCGGGCTTGGCGCTAGGCACGCAGGCCTCTTTTTGGCTTTCACGCACCGGCGGCGATACTTCCAGTGCGGGCATCGGTCAGGCCATGAATATCATGGCCGTGCCGCGCCTCTCGGACGAAGATCTGTCGAAGATGGCCGTCGCGGGCGTAAATTTCGCTTCGGCGTCCGACTCCGCGCCGGGCACGCTGCAACTGCAGGTGCGCACGGAACAGCCGCTGATGGTCGTCGGGAATGTGGATGACGCCGATGTGCGCCGCGTTTTAACGTACGTGGTGGCCAACGGCGAGCGCTTCGATCCCGGCGTGCGCCTGGATTGCCTGGACGGGCTGCGAGCGCGCACCGGCGATGCGGAAGTGCGCCGCGCGCTGCTGGCGGCCGCCCGCAAAGATCAGAATCCTGCCGTGCGCATGAAGGCTTTGGAGCTGCTACGCGACTCCGCGGGCGAAGACGCCGTACGCGACACGCTGCTCGAAGCGCTGCAACACGATGCCAACCCTGGCGTGCGCGTCGAGGCCGTAAACATGCTGGTGCGGTCTCTGGAAGGCGAGAACTGGGATGGACCCGAAGTTCCCGGCCCGCCGTCGCCTCCGGGAGCCGCCACTCTTCCCGGCGATCCATCTTTCGAGCGCGTGGTGCACGCCTTGGAAGAGTTGCAGCGGAGCGATCCGAACCGTTACGTGCGGCTGCGCAGCGCCGCGGCTTTGCGGCAGATCGGTCCGCGGGATCTGCAATAGATGACGGATATTTAGCGGCGTAAGACGAAACGCATCGACTCAGCGTCAAGACTTCAGCATGAACACAAGATCCGCCCACACGCTCTGCACAGCAGCTTCGACCCTATCGCTACTTCTCTGCGCGGCCCTGATCCCAGCGCCTGCCGCCCAAGCGAAAGGAATCGAGCAGCCCACCAAGCCCGATCCGGCGGCCCCGCGCGTCTCGGCAGATCGTTCCGGCGAATTCCCGACAAAAGATGGGCTGACTCTGCGGCTAACGACAGACCTCGGTTCGGTCAAAATCGTTCCGTTGGAACCGGGCGCGCCAGCAGCCGTACGTTACACGGTGCACATCGAAACCGACGCGCGGGCGCCGCTTGCCGAGCACCTCCTCGAGCACTATTCCCTCTCGGCGAAGGCCACTCCCGCAGGCGTCGAGATCAACGGAACCCTGCCGCCGCAGATGGCTCGCTCGTCCGCCATAGGCGCGCAATTCTGGGTAACTTTTGAAGTGTCCATTCCCCGCGGCTACAGCCTCGAGATCAAAACTGGCGGCGGCGACATCGAGACCCAAGATATCGGCGGCACCGCCAGCCTCTCGACCCAGGGCGGAAATATTCGTACCGGACGAATCGGCATGAACGCTCTCCACGAAGCAGCCGCAGGCCGTTTTGCCGCCAAGCTGGAAACCGAGGGCGGTCACATTCAAGTCAGTGACGTAGCCGGCGACCTGAACGCCTTCACTGCCGGTGGACACGTCAACGCCGGAAATATCGCCGGCGATGCCCATCTGCACAGCGGCGGCGGCCACATCCGCGCAGGCCAAATCGGCGGGCGCGCCGACCTGGAGACCGACGGCGGCAACATCAGCGTCGGAAGAGCGGCCAGCTTTGTGACCGTGCGCACCGGCGGCGGCCAGATCGATTTCGGCGAAGTGCGCGGTTCGGTGCGCGCGCAAACCGGTGGCGGCGGCATCCGCATCATGTATGTTTCCGGCCCCATGGAAGTAGAATCCAGCGCCGGCAGCATCTGCTTGACGCGCGTGGCAGGCACAGTGCGCGCGGCCACCGCGGGCGGCACCATTCGCGCCTGGATCAATCCCGATACGCCGTCCTCCGGCGGCACAGTTCATCTCGCGGGCGCTTCTCAGCTCACTTCCGGCAACGGCGACATCGTCGTTTTTCTTCCGCGGAATCTCGCAGCTGACATCGACGCCATGGTGGAGTCCGGCGGCGAGCATCGCATCGAAGCCGACCCCGGATTGGCGCTAACGATACAAAGCGCCGCCAATCACGGCGCTGTCCACGCGCTGGGCACCCTGAACGGCGGAGGCGCTCCCCTCAAGCTGCGCACCAACTCCGGAACGATCCACCTGCAATTTCTCGACTCAGAAATTGCCCTGCGCGAGTCCCTCATCCGCGAACAGAAAGAACGCCTTACCGAGCGCGGCATCCAAGGTCTCCTGCCCGCGACCTTCCCGCTCCCCGGCGTGCCTGAAGCACAACAGGGGCTCCCAGCAGCGGACGACAAAAGCGATTGGCTGGATAGCTTGATCGACCGGCTCGAAGCCACCTTTACCGGCGGTGTTCGCGAAGATGCCGACGAGTTCAAGAAGCACTTGGTCGCCTCTCCTCCGCCCGCTTATCCCGATATCGCCCGGCGCGCCGGTGTGCAAGGAGTCGTCCGCCTGCAAGTGCGCGCGGGTAAAAACGGGCGGGTGGAAGTGGTCAAGTTGCTCGAGGGTTCGCCGAGCCTCGCGGACGCCGCGATTTCGGCGGTCGAGCAGTGGCAGGTGAGTCCCGCGTGGATGAACGGCAAGCGCGCCGACGTCATCTCCACGGTTACTTTCAATTTTCAGCTGCACTAGCAGCAGTGCACTGGCGCGAAGCGGCGCACGAATTTCGTCCGGGACTTCGGTCGGTCGGGGTTGAGTATCGCTTACGTCTTCGAAGGGGGTACAACGCTATGCTGCGCCGTGCTTCGAGTTTCAGTGCGTTTCTTTTCCTGGTCCTGGCCACCGCCTGGGCCGCGCCCAGTTTTGCCATCAGCAAGGAATTCAATCAGACCTACCCGCTGCAGGCCGGCGGCACATTCGAGCTGCAAAACGTAAACGGCACCGTGGACGTGCAAACCTGGGATCGCGATGAGGTCGAAGTGCGCGCGGTCAAGACCGCCAAGCACAAAGAATCGGACCTGGAGCTGGTCTCCATCGACGTGGACGCCAAGCCCAACGGCGTCTCCGTGGTGACCCGCTATCCGCAAAACGAAGGCGTCGAAGTCGCCGTCGAATACGTCGTACACGTCCCGCGCTGCGCCCACGTCGAACATCTCGGCACCGTCAACGGCACACTGCGCATCGCCGGCGTAGAGACCGTCGATGACTTGCGCACCGTCAACGGCAATATCGAGGTCTACGATGGCGGCGGCTCGGTGCACGCGCGCACCACCAATGGCAACGTGCACTTGGAACTCCACCCGGTCCGCCACCCGCAGGACAAGAGCGGCGCGGTAGCCGAGACCACCAACGGCTCGGTGCTGCTCGCCGTTCCCGCCGATACCCAGGCCGACATTGAGGCCCTGTCTCTGAACGGCAACTTTTTCTCCGAGCTGCCTCTCTCCCTCGAGAGCACCCAGCGTCCCCGGGAAACCCACGGAAAACTCGGCAAGGGCGGCGCGTCCATCCGCCTGCACACCGTCAATGGTGGAATTCGAGTTGTCGCCCTGCGGTCGACGGTTTAGCTTCTGCTGCGTCTAATACGGCAGGAGAGGACCACCATGAAGAAAAACTTTCTATTCATTGCGGGAGGACTCGCAGCGCTTGGCCTTGCGTTCGTTGCGCTCCCGAGCCGCTCTGCAACGCCTCAAACTCAAGATCAAGACGCGCTCGCGCGGATCGCGCAAGCTCAAGCCCAAGAAGTATCCGAGCGCGCCCTCGCGCAAGCCGAAGAGGCCTTGCAACACGTGCGCATCCTGCCGGGGCAAGAGCCCGACGATATCACCATCTTGACGGAGCAAGACGGCCCGAGTTGGCTCGGCGTCGAGACCCGCGAAGTCACTTCCGAAAACGCCAAAGAGCTAAAGCTCCCCGCGGAACGCGGCGTGGTGGTCGGCCGCATCGCGCCGGATAGCCCGGCGGCCAAGGCCGGCCTGAAAGAAAAAGACGTCATCACCGAAGTAAATGGCCAGCGCGTCGAAGGCTCGGCACAATTTCGCCGCATGATCCATGAAGTTCCCGCGGGCCGCACCGTTCAGCTCACGGTATGGCGCGACGCCCGAGCCCAGACCCTTAGCGCCACCCTGGGACTAGCCGAAGCAGGCCCACGCGTGCGCACCAACATGGCCCCCGGCGCATTTGCCTTCCGCATGCCGGACCTCCCCGAAGTTCCGGACATTCCGCCGATGGAGTGGAACAGCGGCGGAACCATGGTGTTCCCCGGCGCTCGTCCACGCCTGGGAATTGACGCCGAAGACATCAGCGGCCAACTGGGCGCGTACTTCGGCGCCCCCGAAGGCGAAGGCGTGCTGGTGCGCAACGTAAACGCCGGCTCCGCCGCAGAAAAGGCCGGCGTCAAAGCGGGCGACGTAATTACGTCCTTCAACGGCGAGCGCGTCCGCTCCCTCGGCGACCTGCGCGAAAAACTAGCAGCCAAAAGCGACGACAAGCCCGCCAAGCTCAGCGTCCTGCGCAACAAAAGCGAAGTCACCTTAACGGTCGACCTGCCCACCCCAAAACAAAAGACCATGCGCATGACCCACAGCACCAACATCTAGTATGGAGTGCGGCGCTCAGGCGCCGCCTTGCGATGTACACCGAGCCCGGACCAACCCGTCCGGGCTCTTCGTCTTAAGCATCCGATTAATCAAGGGTTTCGCGCGCGGCTCGATGCTCGGCGTCGAACAGCGATCATCGCGCCGCCGAGACAAGCCACCGCCAGAAACACCGCGCCAATCACCTGCGCCGCTCGATCGACGAGCATTGGTGGTCTGACCCAGTGGTACCCGCGAAACGCGAAAAAAGCATACAAACTCGCCGGGAATATGGCCCAAAGCAAGGGCCGTTTGGATTCTGCCAGCCAAGCGACACAAGCCCCGACTCCCGCGGCGACTAGCGCGTATGGAAAACCCGTTACCAAGGGCATCGCGACGACACTCGCGAACTCCCCACGATAGATGATTCGTTCGGTTAGCTTCCCGTAACCAAAAGCCAAGGGGTAAGCCAACCACCACGAAAGGTAATAGGCACCGCCGCCCATCAGCAGATTCTTAAAGGTAGCCGCAGTCATTCGCCTCATGTCCCTGTGCGGATTATAGACGTATACTCCGATTGCGGGAGGTCTGCGCAAGGAAAGTACGTTGAACAAATCATTTTCTGCCAAATTCAAAAGGACCACCCTTCTTCCCTTCTATGTCCGGACTAACACTGCCAGCTCAACCGGTCGGGTGGATCTGTGCTCTCGCAACGGTAGCGCGATACCATTGACGGGACCATGGACCGCAAGGTGAAACCCGACTTCGCCCAATACGGATTCGTTCATCAAGAAAACCTAGTCATGGCATGTATCGGGGGCTCACAAGCGCACGGCGCAAAACTTGGCGCGACCGATGATACCGACTGGTACGGACTTTATATTCCTCCACCAACCAAACTTCTTGGACTCGAACGCGAGGAGCATTTCGTTTTCACGACCGGAGGCAAACTCGGAGGCAACGGGCCCCACGACGTGGACGTCTGCCTGTATACCCTGATGAAATGGGCAGGACTCGCCGCGAAGGGCAATCCATCGGCTCTGCATTTCTTATTCGCTCCGCTTGAGTTCACGACCGACACGTGGGACCAGTTTTCCGCACGGCCTGAGCTTTTTCTCGCGAAGGGGCACGTGAAGCCATTCCTCGGATTCGCTGACGACCAGATGAAGCGATTGCTCGGGCAGAAGGGGCAGAAGAACGTTCACCGCGCTGAGCTCGAAGATAAACATGGATACGACACCAAGTATGCAATGCACGTAATTCGTCTGTACGGGGAGGCGAAAGAGTTGATGGAGCACGGACATATCACGCTGCCGCGACCCAACCGGGACGAGTTAGTCGAAATCCGTAGGGGCAAGTATTCTCTTACCGAAATTCGAGAACTCGGCGCTCAACTTGAGTCAGAAGCCCTGGCTGCCCAGGCGACCTCACCGCTTCCAGATAAGGTGGACCGGGATGCGATCAGTCGGCTACTTGCCGATGCTCACCTTCGATTCTGGGACGCATCAGGACGTTAAAGCATCCCCGAAAGGTGCGAACCTGATGCGGCTGAAACAGAAGTTGGCCTTGGCGCCTCACTAACGGCTACTGTCGGTCGTCTCGCCCGTATTTCCGAGCCAGCCGAAACGGCCGGCGGACCGCGTCGAGCAGCGAAGACCGTTTCGCCTCGGACTCGCCGGCCCAATCTTCCTCCGTGGGGGAAAGCGAAAGTCGCAGCAAATACGCCGGGGCGGCCAGGAATCCTCCGCGCATCCTCATGCGAAATGCCGCCCGCTCGAGGAGTACAAGAGGGTGGGAACCAGCCAAGGGCAGCCGTTTGACGATTCGTTGAACGGCGCGTACCGCGGCCGTATCGGAACCAACGTCGGCGGCAACCTCGGCCGGCAGTCGAACTCCTAGCACGTTGGAAGCGAGCAGCAATCCCAATCGCAGCATGCGTTCCGCGCTCACTTCCCGCGCCGCCGCAGTGCCGCGGTCCCAATCGATGCTCTGATGAGTGACCAGCGCCGCCACATCTGCAATCCACATCACGCGTTCCCAGAAGTGTTTCGCGCCGTGAATGCAGATGAGCAGCAGTTCATCCTCGGTGGAAAGCGAGGGCACGCCATGGCCGTCGACCTGCACCAGCTCCTGCCGCTCGAAAAGCCTGTCCACGGACAGCGGCCGCGGATAATAGCGAAAGGTGTTCTCGGTATGAAATTCGACCAGCAGCTTGGCATCGCGCCCCGCAAAAACATATTCGCCGGGAAGTTTTTGCGCCCGAATCGCCGCCAGCGGCACCTTGGGCTCGTATCCGAGCGCAATCATCTCTTCCGTCGACCGTGCAATGTCCCGGCCGCGCACGATCAAGTCCAGATCGCAATATTGGCGAAGCCCTGGATCGCCATAGCAGCGCATCGCTAGAACCGGCCCCTTGGTCAGCAGCACGTCGATTCCGGCGGCGGCAAAGCGATCGCGCAACCGGAACAATTCCGCGGTCATGCTCAGAGTGAAAATCACCTGAGCGCGCTGCCGATCCCGCAACCGCTGGCAAATTTCGGGCGGCACGAAAGCTTCGTCTAAATCCTGAAGCCGCCTGCCCAGCAGCGGCAGCATGCCGTGATCGTCCGCAAGCGCCAGCAAGGCCGGCCAGTCGACTGAGTTGGCCAGCAGTTCGCTCAGGCGGCGCACAGCAGGAGACGGCCTCGCGCACTCCAGCAGCACCAGCCATTCAGAAGCCATCGTATTCGTCTGCATTGAAAAATTTTCCGGCAGGGAATCTCCGTGAACTACATCAACGCCCCATCAACGAAGGATACGCGAGCACGTCACGAAGTTGTAGCGGCCGCTTTCGTCTACCCTAAGTCTTGAAGGGAGCCTCGAAGGGAAGCAAGCACCTGGCCGGTTTGCTTCCTAGCATCGCACTAGACACGAGCCGCGTCTCCAAATTAGGACACTGCCCGCCTGGAGAGAATACCGCTGCCTCGTCAGCCGAGTCGCGAGTCGATCCGTTAGAATCTCCGTGAAAAAACAAGAGGCCGGCCCTGCAACGCAGAGCCGGCCCAAACATCGTTTGCGAAACTCCTCAGGACTTCTTTTTCGTAGTCTTGACTTTGGTGTCGATCCCAGGAGCCATCTGTTGCAGCGCCTCCAAGCCCTGCTTAGCCTGCTGCCCATACGGACCGTTGGGATCGAGCTCCACGGCCTTTTGATAAGCCTCCACAGTGCCCGGCTGGACCACCACCTCCAGCTTGCTGCCCACTTGCTTGTATTCCATGGCCCCGACCAGCGAGGCCCCCAGCAAATACCAGGCCTGCGCGCTCTTGGGATCCAACTCCGTGGCTTTCTTCAGCGGCTCGACGGCTTCTTTCATCTTGCCCACGTTGTACATGGTGATTCCGCCGTTGCGATAAGCCTGCGCGGCGTTCGTGGGGTCTAGCTCGGCGCTCTTTTTGTAGGCCGCCATGGCATCTTCGGTTTTCCCGGAGCGTCCCAGAATCCCGCCAAGATTGTTGTAATACGCCGCCATGGGCTTCAGCTCGATGGCTTGTTTGTACGCATTGGCCGCGTCATCGCTGCGTCCGGCGGCATCATACGCGTCACCCAGCCGCGCCAAGATCAGATGAAGGTTGGGATCCTTCTCCGGAGCGGCGCCCTTGGCGGCCTCCAGTTCCGTGACCGCCTTGCCGGACAAATCCGCCAGTTGCTGTTTGAGTGCATCGCGCTGGTCGGCCGGGGCCTTCGCCAAATCCGCCTTGGTCGTGCCCACCTGCGTAAGCAGCGCCGCTCCCGCATCGAAGTGCTGCTTCATGCCCTGAAATTTCTGCTTCTCTTCCTCCTGCTTCTTCTGCGCCGCGACCGCTTCCGCGCCTTGCTGCGAGACGATGTCCTTGAAGTTCAGATTGATCTTCGGTGATTCGGTTCCGCTGGTTACCTGAATCTTCGCGGCCATGTATGGCGGGTTGGGCGCGGGTAATATCACCGTGACTGTGTAGACGCCCGAGCGCAGATTGTGAAAAACGAAATTTCCGTCCTTGTCCGTCTTCGCTTCAGACTTCGCGCCCTGATCGCTCACGGCCTCCACGGGAATCTCGGCCCATGGCTTGGCCGCCACGTCCAGAATCTGGCCGGCAATCGTACCCATTTGCGCTCCCGCGCGCGGCGCACTCAGGAACAGCAGCGCGGCAGCCAGCATCGCGGCAAACACCCAAGACTTATTTCCGTAGGATCGCAAGGCGATCACCTTAAGTGGCTTCATGCTCGATTCTCCTTTGTTAGTGGGAGCCCCTACCCCTGGAGTTCCCGGGCGGCGTGCGCCCTATTATCTCTAATTCGCGCCGGATTCCAAGCTCAACGCGCGGCCACCGCCCGCCGGTACACAATAGGGTCCGGCACGCCCGCCTCCGCAAACGCCTTCAGCCGCAGCAGGCAGCTGTCGCAGGCGCCGCATGCCGCGTCTTCGCTCTGGTAGCACGACCAGGTTAGATGCAGCGGCGCGCCCAGCTCGATTCCACGCCGGATGATCTCGCTCTTCTTCAGGGTGATCACCGGCGTGACGATTTCGATGTGCGTCTCCGGCCGCGTGCCTTCCCAGATCAACTGCTGGAACGCCCGATAATACTCGGGACGGCAGTCCGGATACCCGGAGCTGTCTTCCGCCACCGCCCCGATGTAAATTGCGGCAGCGCCGATGACCTCGGCCCAGCTCACCGCCACGGACAGAAAATGCGCGTTGCGGAACGGGACGTAGGTGACCGGGATGCTGCTCCCGTGAGGCCCCGGCGGATTCAACTCGTTTTCCGGCACGGCAATCGCTTTGTCCGTAAGCGCCGAGCCGCCGATCGCCCGGAAATGATCGAGCTGCACGACCAGCCGCTCTTGTACGCCGTAGAAGTCGGCAATACCGGCAAAGGCCTGGTATTCGCGGTCCTGCGTACGCTGGCCGTATCCGGCGTGCAGCAGCGCGATATTCCCAGCACCGTGGCGTTCCCGGGCTGTGGCGGTACAAACGCACGAATCCATGCCACCACTCAGAAGCACCACCGCCTTCGCGACTTGTGATCTCTTCTCCATGAATAGCCAGTATAGCTCGTCCGTGGAACTCGGAAAACATTCGGTCGACGGATCGCTCAGCCCAGTCCTAAGAAGGGTCATAATTCAATCAACAAACTTCTAAACTGAAGTAATTTACTGAATTTATTAAAATAAATGAATATTGTACTTGACAATCGTTAGTTTTATTGAGATTCTTCTCCTGTTTCAAAAGGACGACTAGTGGACATTTCCAAAGCGATTTGCCCGGATTGCAAAGCCCCGCTCGGTGTAACCCGGATGGCCTGCCCCACCTGCAAACTCAGTCTTGAAGGCGAATTTGAAGTCTCGTCTCTCGGCAAACTCAGTCCGGACGACCAGGCCTTTATCATTGCCTTCGTGCGCCACCACGGCTCGCTGAAGAAGATGGAAGCCCTCTTCGACATCAGCTACCCCACCGTCAAGAATCGGCTGAACGCCATCGCCGCCCGCTTGGATAAGAATTTCGAGAATCCTTCGCCGAACCTCTACGTCTTGGAGCAATTGTCCCGCGGAGAGCTTACCGTCGAAGAAACCCTGGAACGATTAGGCTGATAACGCGGAAAAGGAGACCGTCGCCATGTCCGAAGAGAGAAAAAAGGTGTTGGAGATGCTCGCTGCGGGAAAGATCAGCGCTGAAGAAGCGGAAAAGCTTCTCGACAAACTAGCCAGCGGCGGTGCGAACCAGGCAAGCGCCAGCGAACCACAGGCCGCGCCCTCGGCATCAGGGGCAGGCAAACCGAAATATTTGCGAATCGTCGTGGACAGTCCTGGGCGCGATCCGGTGAACGTGCGCGTACCGCTTTCTCTGGCGGGCTCAGCCCGAAGACTGCTGGCCGTCATGCCGCTGCGTGTAAGCGAACGGCTGGCGGAGCACGGCATTGACGCGGGATTTTTCTCCGGCGCTAAGGGCGAAAATCTCGACGAAATGATGCGTGAGTTGAATATTGACGTCGACGAAGGAAAGGGAAAGAAAGTTCGGATCTTTTGCGAATAATCGTGTGGTCTCTTAAACGCCACGCATAGCCGGATCCCAGACGAACTTATGCAATTGCAGCCCCAGCCGAACGGGCAAGCCGTCCGCCAAGATCCATTCCGCCAGCGTGCGCGGCTCCAGCCCTGGCCACTTTCCTTGCGGATCTTCAAACACCGGCGAAAACAGCACCGCGCGAACCCGCTGTGCCAGTTGGTGCTGCGCGGTGAACTCGCGGGCAAACTCGTAGTCGCGGCGCGTGGAAAGCACAAATTTTACTTCGTCTTTCTCATCCAACGCTTCGAGATTCGCCAGATCAAACGTGTCGGCTTCGCCGGAGTCGGGACACTTCACGTCGGCAATCTTGATCACTTCTTTCGGCAAGCGGCCCACATGCCGTTCGCCACTGGTCTCGATCATCACTGTGTATCCGGCCGCGAGGAGCTTTTCCGCCAGCGGATAGATCTCTTCCTGCAAGAGCGGCTCGCCGCCGGTCAGCTCCACCAGCGGCACAACGGCACTAGAGCCTTGCATGCCTTCGGGCCGGCCGGCGAGTTCATCCACGCGCGCCAAAACCTCATCGACGGCCATTTTCTTTCCGCCGTGGAAAGCGTAGGCCGTATCGCACCAGGTGCAGCGCAGATTGCAGCCGGTCAGCCGCACAAAAATGCACGGCAGCCCCGCGCGCGTGCCTTCTCCCTGAATGGACTTGAATATTTCGGTGATGAACATAACCTGCGGCCTAGACCTGGTGGTCCGAGCCCGCTTTGCGCGGCGTCTTGCGCGCAAGCCAGCAGATGGCGCCAAAGAAAACGGCCATCGCGACGATCAATCGCGGATAGCCGGGCGCGATGCCCATGTGGCGGAACACCAGGATGTAGCCCAGCGCCACCAGCAGCACCGGCACCATGATGATGTAGAAAGATCGATTCATACCGTCATTTTCTGCAAAGTCCTATGCCGCGCATCCAGCGGCATCCGTTTTGGAGTGCGGCGGCTCGGCGCCGCTTTCTCCCAAGTCAGGTCCGCTCAGCCAACGAGCCTTACAAGCTGCGAAAAAAAGATGGGAGGGACGCGCCCTTCCTCCGTCAGGATAAACTAAAGCGCGCCCCTACATTCCGGCACCTGGCCGATACTGCGCGCTGGTGGTATCCGTCTCCCAAACCATGACGTCTGTAATCCGCGCGCCCGGCGGCAAATCTTTCAACTCGCGCGTCACTTCGTCGTAAAAATACTTGGCCATATTTTCCGCCGAGGGATTCACAGTGCGGAAGGCCTCCAGATCATTCATGAACTGGTGGTCCAGCCCGCCGATAATTTCGCGCATCACGTGCTTGAGCTGCGTGAAATCACACAGCAAGCCGATGGAATCGAGTTCCGGCCCTTCCAGGCTCACGCGAACGCGGTAATTGTGGCCGTGCGGGTTCTCGCACTTGCCCCGATAACCCCGTAGGGCGTGCCCGGCCGAAAACGTTTCTTCCACGCTCACTTGAAACATAGCTCGATTGTAGGGACCGACATTCCTGCCCGTCCTCTACGATTCCCTATCTTTCCCCGGCCTCGCGTTAATCGCCTGGTACGTGCGGTGGACGCGGCGGTATCGGCGGGGGCAGTGGATTCCCATCTTTCAGCACAGCACCTCCATCGGAAATGCAGTCGTAGTCCGATTATCGGGCCGAGGCTGACCTGCCGAGAAACCGCGCCACATCGGCTAGTTCCTGCGTGGTTGCATACGGCGGCAGCGATTCCAAGAAAATTTTACCATAGGGCATGCGCTGGATGCGGGTATCCAGCAAGGCCAGAACGCCGCGGTCGGTCTTGGTGCGAATCAGGCGCCCGAAACCCTGCTTCAGCGCCAGCACCGCTTGCGGCACCTGAAATTCCGCGAAAGCATTGCGCCCATCTTCCTGCAAGGCGCTTACCCGCGCGGCCACGATCGGATCGCTGGGCACCGCGAACGGCAAGCGGTCCACGATCACGCAAGAAAGCTGGTCGCCCGGCACATCGACGCCTTGCCAGAAGCTCGAGGTCGCGAACAGCACCGCGCCCGGCGTGTTCTTAAAGCGCTCCAGCAGCAGCGACCGCGGCGCCGTGCCCTGCAAGAGCAGCGGAAAGGCCACGCGGTTTCGCACGCGCTCGAACAAATCGTTCATCTGCGAGTAGCTGGTGAACAGGCAGAACGCGCGCCCCTGGCTCAGCTCCAGCAATTTGACGATTTCGTCGGCCGCCGCAGAGGCAAACCCCGGATTGCGCACGTCCGGCAACGTCCGCGGCATGTACAGCAGCGCCTGCTTGGCCCAGTCGAACTCCGGCGGCAGGGCGCGCTCCTTGGTGTGGTCCAAGCCGAGCCGCTGGCGAATGTACTCGAAGCGTCCGCCGACAGTAAGCGTCGCGGACGTTAGGATCGTCGTGTCGAACTGCTCGAACAGCCGCTCTCGCAGGATCTGGCTGACGTCGATGGGCGTGGCCGCCAGAAAGACGCCTTTGTTCCGGCGCTCGAACCAATAGACGAAATTCCGCTCGTTGGATTCAAACAGAAACGTCAGCTCCTGGCGCAACTCGAAACTCCGGCGCGCGATGCGCAGAAGTTCCTCGGGTTTCTGGGTAAGCGCCGCGAATTCCGTTTCCATGCCTTTCAGAGCGGTCGCCAGCGCGTCGTATGCTTCGCGATGTTCTTCCAAGAACGCTGCGCGCTCATTCCGCGAAAATGGGAAACGCCCATCCCTGGCGGGAAAAGCATCGAAGAAGGTGCGGCTGCGCTCGCGGATGCGCTGCGTGCGGCGCAGCAGTGCGGGGGAGCCAAGATTTACAAGCCGCATCGTAAGATCTGCGTCCCGCGCCAACTCCTCGAACCGGTAGTTGGAAATCTGCCGCCCGAAATAATCGCTGGCCACGTCTTCCATCTCGTGCGCTTCATCGAACACCACCGCGGAGTACTCCGGCAAAATGCTGCCGAAGTCATCCTGCTTGAGGGCCAGATCGGCGAAGAACAAATGATGGTTGACGATAATCAAGTCGGCTTCCTTGGCGCGCTGGTGCATGGCGGTAAGGAAGCATTGATGGAACTCCGGGCATTTCTGGCCGGTGCAGGTATCCCGGCGGGCGTCCAGGCGCGCCCACAAATCGGAATCGTCCGGCAAAAACGTCAACTCCGCGCGGTCGCCGGTTTCCGTCAGCTGGGACCACTCGCGTATTTGCCGGAAGGCGTCGATCTCTTCCATGCCCTTGAGCAGCGGCGTGTCCGCCATCTGATGCACTTTGACACGGCACAGAAAATTCGAGCGCCCTTTCATCACGGCGGCTTTCAGGTCCGGCGCAAAGTGTTTCTGCAGAAACGGAATGTCTTTCTGGTAGAGCTGCTCCTGCAGCGACTTGGTCGCGGTCGAAATGACCACGCGGCGGCCGCTGCAGATCGCCGGCAAAAGGTATGCCAGCGTCTTTCCGGTGCCCGTACCTGCTTCGACCACGGCGTGATGCCGGGTTTCAAAGGCCTCCTGCACTAGCTCGGCCATTTCCAACTGTCCCCGGCGATGCTCGTAGCCGCCGATCATGCATCGTTCCAGGAGTCCGCCCGGGCCGAACACTTCGTGCATGGAAACTTTGCCTTTTACGGTGGGCCCTTGGTCCGCGCGATCTGCCTCCGCTTCGTCCGGGTGCTGCATCCGGTCTACCGTCGGATCATCCCCGAGTGGAACGTACTCTTGCTCCTGCCGGGCAGTGGTACGCCCGGTTGCCCTCGCTTTCGATTCCATTACTGATTTAACAGCGCGCTTTGCCAAACTGAGCACCCTTGCTGGCCCCCTCAAACGACTTGGGGACCCGCATTCAACCGCAGTAAGTCTCGGAATCGTAACGATAACACAGCCGTGCTCTTTCGCCCGGATGGGGAACCGCTTCGCCGACTGGAGAAACTGCGTGTCAATTTGGGAAATCGGGCCCGAAGGCGGTGCGATGGTACTAGCGCGATCCAGCGGTGGTGTGGAGTCGGTTGGCACAGACAGGAGTGTCTGTGCTACCTAGAGCGTTTTCTAAAAGACATTGAGCAGTTGAGCAAGCGTCCGGCGTTTTGGGGTCGCGTCGATGCTACCCGGCGCTAAAGTCGATTCAAGCAATTCTGAGTGTTTTCTCACTGGGCTCAGCGAATTTACTAGCTTGGGGTAGACGATGAATCGCAAACAACTCTCTCTCGCGCTCCTATCACTGGTGATATTTGGTCTCGCATCCTGCAGCGGCCTGCCGCCGGCCAAGACCGGGGGTGGTGGAGGGGGAACCACCGTGCCCCTGACCGTCACCCTGATCGCGGGGACGGAAGCCGACCCGACGGCCTTCACGGTTCTGGCGCTTTCCGGGCAAATCAGCAGCCTGGCGCTGACCCCGACGACCGGCAGCGCCATCGCACTGCCGCTGTCTCCGAGTCCTTATCCAGTTGATTTCAATCGGCTGATCACCGATACCGCCGTTTTGAGCGTCGCCGTGATTCCCGCAAACACCTCTTTCACCTCGATGACGGTGGGGGTTCAGAACATCTCGGTGACCATCGCCAACGGACCGAATGCGATCGGCACTTGCGCGGCCAACGCGGTATGCGAATTCACGCCGGCGCCCTCGACGGCGACCGTCTTGGCTACGTTGTTTCCGGGGAGCTTGACTCCGGGGGCGGACGGAAAGGCCAATATCTACCTCTCGGTGAACGAGCAAACAGATGT
>Ga0210403_10000865_pt1 | contig 29957 bp, 30 predicted proteins | sample IncBWC19MmetaG_FD_150863 | JGI IMG/M metagenome (GOLD analysis project Ga0210403, IMG submission 150863) | Forest soil microbial communities from Barre Woods Harvard Forest LTER site, Petersham, Massachusetts, United States - Inc-BW-C-19-M | ecosystem: Environmental > Terrestrial > Soil >...
GGCATTGAGACCGACTATCTGCGCCTCCGCGCCTATCCTTTCACCCGCGAGGTTCACGAGTTCGTGGAGCAGCATGAACACGTCTACTTGGTGGAGCAGAATCGCGACGCGCAGATGCTCAGCCTGCTGAAACTTGATCTGAAGCCCGAACTCACGCCGCGCCTGCGCAGCATCGCCCACATCACCGGACTGCCGCTCGATGCGCGGTCCATTACCGACGAACTGACCAGCATGGAGGGCAAGTAGATGGGAACCACCAGTGTTGAGCCCGGCGCAGCTACTCCCGGACCAAAAACAAACCGCATCGGCCTTACCGTCATCGACTACAAGGGCGGGAAAACTACACTCTGCGCTGGCTGCGGCCACAACGCGATCTCAGAGCGCATCATCGAAGCTATGTTCGAAATGGGCGTTGAGCCCGAATTTGTGATCAAGCCGAGCGGCATTGGCTGCTCGTCGAAAACACCAGCATATTTTCTGACTCGCTCACACAGTTTCAATGCTGTACACGGACGCATGCCCTCAGTCGCGACCGGGGCACTCTTGGCCAATCGCAAGCTGATCTGCATTGGAGTTAGCGGCGACGGTGACACCGCCTCCATCGGTATCGGCCAGTTCGTGCATCTTATGCGCCGCAATCTGCCGATCATTTACATCATCGAGGATAACGGCGTTTACGGCCTCACCAAGGGCCAGTTCTCCGCGACAGCCGATTTGGGCTCGAAGCTGAAGACCGGCGTGGTCAACGATCTTCCTCCGATCGATACCTGCGCGCTTGCGATCCAACTCGGCGCCACGCTCGTCGGACGCTCGTTCTCGGGTGACAAGCGTCAGCTGAGCGCCATGTTGAAGGCCGCCATCGCGCACAAAGGGACCGTCATGCTCGACGTGGTTTCGCCCTGCGTGACCTTCAATGACCACGAGGGATCGACCAAGTCCTACAAGTACGTGAAGGAACATGAAGAGACCCTGCAGGATGTGAGCTTCGTACCGCACTTTGAGGAGATCGACGTCGAATACGATCCCGGATCCACCATCCAGGTCACCATGCACGACGGCTCTCGTCTCCATCTTCGCAAGCTGGAAGAGGACTACGATCCCACGAACAAGATCCGCGCCCTTACTCGTCTCACCGAAGCGCATGAGAAGGGTGAAGTGCTGACGGGGTTGTTCTACGTGAATCCCGAGGCTCCGAACTTCATTGATATGCTGAATGTCGTCGACCAGCCTCTGGCGACGCTGCCCGATTCGGTGACGCGGCCGCCCAAGGAAGTGCTCGACGCTTGCATGGAAGAGCTGCGCTAGTTTCTTTCTTCAAAGAAAAATAGGGCCTCAAATCGAGGCCCTCTTTTTGATTTCCGATCTGTTTACGCAGTCTTTAATCTCGGCTTGCCGCTATGCTCGGGGTTCTCACCGGGCTCAGGGAAATCGGTGTCTGCATCCTTGATCATCGGATCCTGGTCTCGATGTCCGAGTTGCTGTTGCAGGCCAATGTTGCCCGGGGTCTTATGATCTTCTGTTTCTGTCGCGCCCTTCGCTGTATCCTGGTCAACTTTGTTCTCTGTCATGAGTCCGCCTTCTTGCAATCATTGGGGGCATACAGTTGGCAGGAGAAGGAGCCGCCCCTCAAAAGTAAGTCTATTCCTCGCAAAGATCGAATAGAATAATTTTCTCAGAGGAAGGTTGTCGGAGTATGAAAAAGATTCTTTTCTCGCTGCTGACGTGCTGCCTGTTGAGTGTGTTTACCCTAGCCAGCGTAACCAATGCCTCGCTGACTCCGGTGAAGCACCGGGATCATCATCAACATGTCAAACACCAGGCCCACCGCGCGACGAAGCACCATGCCCGCCACAAGCACTACCGCTCGGTTTAGTCGGACCTGGATGGTCCAGCGAACCTATCGGCCCGAGGTGCTTACTCCAGCCTTGCGCAACCGCTCTCGCGCCTGCAACGCTTCCGGCGAATGCGGATATCGCTGAATCAGATGCCGCAGTTCGCTCACGCCTTCGTCCTGCTTGCCGAGTTCGAGAAGGGAAAATCCCTTTTTCAACTGCGCGGAAGCCGCCTTGTTCCCGCTCGGAAAATTCTGCAGGACCTGCTCGTAGCTCTGCACCGCCTGCTGATAATTCGCCTGCTTGAACTGCAGCTCACCCAGATAGTAGTAGGAATTTCCAGCGAGATCCGTGTTGGGATAGAACTTGATGTAATCCGAGAATTCCTGTGTGGCTAAATCGTTCTTGCCGCCGTTATAGTCACGCAGTCCGTTGTTGTAGAGCACGTCGGGCGGCGGGGCCGAGGCCATTTGCTGCTGCTGCGCCTGTGTCGTCGCCTGAGTCGCGGCAAAGCTCTGCTGCGCCGCCTGCATGTCTTCCAACTGCTTCGTCACCTTCGCCAGGCGCACCTTGATCTCGTCCATGGTGTCGTTCAGTGCCTGTATCTGGCCGGAGAGTTGGTCGCCCTTTGTTCCCTCGCCTTCCTGCTGTTTCTGCAGGGTGGTCTGCAGGCTGTTCAGGGCAGTCGCAAGCTTATTAACCGTGTCGGTGTCCTTTTCGACAAGGTTCTTCATGACGCCCATGCGCTCATCGAAGCTGCGCTGCATGGCGGTCATCTGTTCCTGCAGTTGCTGTACTTGCGTTTGCAACTGCACCATTTCCTTGTTTGCGCCGAAAGCCGGAGCCACACTCAACCAAAGAACCAGAAATGGCGCCATAAGCGCCGAAGTACGGTGTGTTTTCATAGCATTTTTCCCTGGATACGCATTCTTAGATGCTTTGATTGTCCCACAGGGCTGGGGGGATTCGACATCCGAAAGGGCCGTGGGAACCGGAAGATTCAACTGGCGCTAGGCAACCGCTGAACTCGTATGTGCCGGCGCTAGCAGGTAGCAGCCTCAGCCAAGAAAAACGGGGGACGCTGGAAGCGCCCCCCGCATGAAACGGCTACTTCTGGTAAACAAGATGCCCGCGGCGATTCTGCTGCCAGCAAGCTTCGTTGCTCTCGTTGCAGAAGGGCTTCTCTTTGCCGTAGCTGATCGTCTTGATACGACTGGCATTTACCCCAGCCGAGACCAAGGCGCTTTTCACGGCACCCGCACGCTGATCGCCCAATGCGAGGTTGTAGTCGGTTGATCCACGCTCGTCGCAGTGCCCCTCGATCGTGATATTGATGCCGCCGTGCTGAGCCAGGAACTGCGCATCGGACTGCACCGAGGACTGCTGATCAGAACGAACGTCAGACTTGTCGTAATCGAAATAGACGTCTTTCACATTCTGGCTAAACAAGTCCTCATCGCTGACGCTAGGAGTCGGCGGCGGAGGCGGCGGAGGCGCTTGTGTCACCGTCAAGCGGGCGGTGGCTTCCTGCGTTCCACCCGAACCCTTCGCGGTGAGGTGATAGGTGGTCGAATCCGTCGGCGAAACGCTTTGCGAGCCGTTCGGCTGCACGGCGCCAATGCCATCAATCGACACGTCGGTGGCGTTGCTGGTCTGCCACGTCAATGTCGCAGACTGACCGCCCTGAATGGTTGACGGAGCCACCGAGATGGAGGCCGTAGGTGCGGGTGGCGGTGGTGGCGGTGGTGGCGGCGGCGGAGCGGCTTTCTTCTTGCACGCACCGAGCATCAGGAGAGCGCTAAGAGCAAAGATCAGTACAACCCACTTCATACGTGAATGCTTCACTTGGTTCCTCCTACGACCCCTAAGGGGCCAGACGAAGTTATGTACTATTTCCAACTCCAATTGGGCTGGGTATTTCGCCCGGTAAAAGTCAACTGCTGAAGTTTTTCGCCGGTCGCCAGCATGCTCCAAATCTGCAGACTTCCGGAACGGTTTGACTGAAACACTATATGCCGTCCGTCAGGCGACCACGATGGAAAATCATTCTTTCCCCCATCATGGGTAAGCTGGACCCACTGCTTGCTCGCAATATCCATCAGGTATAAATCGAGCGCCCCCGGATCTCCGGGACCATACTTACGTACCCAGGCAAACGTCAGAAACTGACCGTTGGGCGACCAGTTCGGCGAGACCGCGTAACCCTGGTCGGTCATGCGCTGCTGATTGGTGCCGTCGGCTTCCATCGTGTAAATCTGCGGCAATCCGGTGCGGCCGCTGACGAACCCAATCTGCCCGTTCGTCTTTCGATTCCATACCGGCGAAACGTCCGGACCCTTATCGGTGGTCAATCGATGCGAGTTTCCTCCGGAAGCATCCGCTACATAAATCTCCGAATCGCCTGACCGAGACGACGAAAATGCCAGTTTCGTCCCGTCTGCCGACCATGCCGGTGCGAGGTTCGTCCCGCCAAAATGCGGGAAGGTCAGTGCCCGGTTCAGGTCGAGGGAATACATCATAATCTCCCAGCCGCTTTTCGTCAGTGCGCTGAAGGCGAGACGAGATCCATCGGGCGAAATCCGCGGCGCCAACGCGATCGAGGCCAGGCGCGTGACCTGGTGCTGATTCGAGCCGTCGTAATCCATCGCCCAGATTTCCTTGTGCCCGCTCCGATCGCTCACGAAATAGATCTGCGTTTCGGCGATTCCCTGAATGCCGCCGCCCAAACGGAAAATGATCTCGTCGGCGAACTTGTGCGCCATGACCCGCGCTGCGGCATCGCTAGCACTGTCGGAATACTGCTTGCCAAGGATTTGCGGCGACTGGATGTTCTTGACGTCGAAGAGCCAGCCCTGCACGGTCAGCTTGCCGCCGGCCACCGTCAGGTTTCCAAACGCCAGCATCGCCGCATTCGGAGGAGGCGCGTTCCACGCCAGGAAATTCACCTCTGGTGGCTGCCCTGGTAGTTGCAGAGGATAAAAGCTCTTCGACACCAACTCGACAACTCCCGATACATCCAGATCGTTCCAGAGAGTATCGTTGAATGTCTTCAGGAGCGGTGCATTTGCAGGATCGTTCGTGCCGGGCTTGAAGTCAGCGACCGCAAGGCGGACTTTCTCCACTCCCAGGCTCGTTCCAGTTTTCACCCAATCCTGCGCTTGAGCAGCGGCGCATGCCAGCCAACAGGCTAGAAGCACCAGGAATGCACGAGCCAGAACGCAGGTCCTTCCGTTCCGTCCCTGACCTGCTCTAGCAGATTCGTCCTGTCGCATTAGAAGTAGAGATTTTGCGTCAAACAATATCGTAGCCCGATATGAATTGCTTTGCAAGAATTCCTGCGTAGATAACCCTTTTCCCTTCATTCAATTATCCCTATTCTTCGCTCTTTTCCGCGACCTAAGTCCCGAGAGTACCGGGTTGATTACGGACCAGAGGTACATCTGATTTACCGCTTATAGTCGAACCAATACTCGACAGAAATTTTGCTTCCCGGATAATCCGGGGGTAGTGGACCGAACGTGTCGATCCGTTGCAGCGCGCGCGCGGCCGAAATGTCCAGCGACGGAACCCCGCTCGACTGCTCAACCCGAACATTGGTCGGGTGCCCATCACGCGCCACGTCGAAGGTGATGTATACCCGCTGGGCCGAAGTAATTCTCGGATCGACTTCGTACTTCAGCCAGTTCTCTGAGACCTTTCGCTGGATGACCTGTACGTACCAGGCGTACTTGTTGCCGAAATCGCCGCCGCCACCGCTAATGCCGAATCCACCTTTAGCGCCAGCCGCGCTGAAGGTTCCATACGGACCGCTCACCGGGCCTCCCTCGCCAAATGCGACCTGATTCTCCTCTGGTTCAGGCGCGGACTGCGGTTTCGGTTTCGACTTCGATTCAGTGATCTGCTTTTTCGGCGGCTGCTTGATCTTTTTATTCTTGCCCGCGATCTCGATGGCGTCGGGCTCTTTCTCTTCGATCTTCGGCTGCGATTGAGTGATCCCTTTCGACTCGTTGGCGAGAACATTCTGCGTCTGTGTAGGACTGGCGGGCAACGGAACCGTGCTCACCAGAGTCGCGCCGATGGCTTCCCCACCTCCGCCAGCTCCCCACGTGTCGCCACTGCCTCTGGACACGAAAGCGGTATAGATGAGCAACGCAACCGTGATTCCGACGTGTAGTCCCGCCGACCACGCCAGCGCGCGTCCCCAACGCTCGTGTTCGAAATAGATTTCAGCGCTTGCCGACATTTGCATCCATAGGCTGCGTCACGATACTCACGTTGGCGAACCCTGCCTGCTTCACTGCGTCCATCACGGTCGCGAAGGCGCCGAATGGAACGTTCTCGTCGGCGCGCACAAAAATCGATTGGTGTCGCGGATCGCGTATCTTCTGCCGCAAGCGGTTCCCCACCTCGTTGACGTTGATCGGATCGTTCCCCAGAAATACGCGCTGATCCTTATTGATGGAAATGACCAGCCGCTCTTCCGTGATCTCTTTCACGGTTTTCGTTTTCGGCACGGCGACGTCAATGCCTGACTGAAGCACCGGAGCGGTCACCATGAAGATGATCAGCAGCACCAGTACCACATCGACCAAAGGAGTGATGTTGATGTCGGCAAGAGCAGAGTGCGTTCGTCCGTTAGAAGTCGTGAACGCCATTAGCGCCTCGCGTCCGCGGCGACAGCGGCGGAACTCTGCGGCTGGTTATGCTCGACGGCGTTCATGAATTCAAGCGAGAAGTCGTCGCAGCGTGACGCAAATTCGCGGATCGAAGCGCCGATCAGGTTATAGGCGATGACTGCGGGAATCGCAGCCGCCAACCCCGCAGCAGTCGTGATAAGCGCTTCGGAAATACCGGGAGCCACTGCTCGCAGAGTCGCTGCCCCGGCGGTTCCGAGCCCATGAAATGCGTCAATGATGCCCCACACCGTACCGAACAACCCGATAAAGGGAGTCGCCGCAGCAGTGATCGCCAGCCAGGGCACATTGCGTTCGAGCCGCGTGATCTCCTCGGACGATCCAATTTGCATGCCGCGCTGAATCGGGACCATGCTCCGCAGCCCGCCCGCAGATGCCACCTGGCGGCGGTACTCCTCGTATCCGCCCTCAAACACGCCCACCAGAGGGCTGGGCTTGAACTGATCGGCCACGGCAACAATATCCTGCAACCGCTGCGCCTTGCGGAAGGCGCGCACAAAGCGCCCGCTCTGCGCTTTGGCCCGCCGCAGAAGGCTCCATTTGGTCAGGATGATTGCCCATGAGATAAGGCTGAACGCGAGAAGCACGAGCAAAACCAGCTTGGCAACCGCGCCAGTGCTGGCAAGCATGTCGACGATTTCACCGCCGACGAACACTGCTGGCAAGGGGAAAAAATGCATCGTTTTTTGGGAGATCGCCTAGCCCTCAATTATAGATGAATGCAGGGCTTAACACTTGCACGTGAACCCCATCCGGCAATGGAAAGTTCATGCTCCGATAGTGCCCAAATACGCGCACAAAGCACGCGAAGCGCGGTTACTATTCCGTGCCAGGCGCATCACTCGCGGCCAGAGCCAGGGCCGGATAGCTGCGTACCAGGCGAAGCGTCCCTTTGAAAACCTGCCGTCCGCGTCAATAAAACGATCCATCGCGGGGAACTCGAAATCCATTTCATCCGAAATAGCTTTCACCACGGTGATCTGTTTGTGACGTGCCTCAGCCGAGCGAGCCACCGCGGCCGCTTCCATGTCCACCGCGTCTGCCCCGAACGAATCGCGCAACTTGCTCTTCTGGCCCGGACTGGCGACGGATCCGAAACTGACGAGCACGCCCACGCCGCCTTCAATCACGGTCCGGCTGCCATCGCCAGCATTGATCACGGAGTTCGGTCGGACCAGGTCTCCGACCCGCAGTTTGGGATCGAGAGCTCCGGCAAAACCTGCCGAACAGACGATCTTCGGATCGAAGATCGCGATCACCGCCTCCGAGGCCCGACGCGCCGCCGCGGCGCCAATTCCGCCGCAAACCAGGACGACTTCCCCATTTTCGAAAAAGCGGAAGTGCCGCCCATCGTGCTCCTTGTCGGTCACCCGCCAACTCTTCACCAGCGGCCTCACTTCGCGTTCTAAGGCAGCCACGATCGCGAGTCTAGGCATATCCGTTGGCCCGGAACCATTCCACCGCCCGCCGCAGCGCACCGTCGATGGGCACGATCTTCCATCCCAATTCACGTTCAGCCTTGGCGGAACTGGCAAACATCTTCTTCTTGCCCATGCGCACGGTATCCACCGTCGCGCGCGGTTCGCGCCGTAGCAGCAAGCCAATTACCGCCTCGTCAACAATCCCAGCAGCGAAAGCGAAGATGTAAGGCAACTTGATTTTCGGCGAGGGCAGTCCGGTGATCTGGCCGAGCTTGTCGAGAATCCGCTTCAGCGTCAGGTCTTCCCCACCGAGAATGTAGCGCTCTCCGCTCCTGCCCTTTTCGAGCGCGGCAACATGTCCGCGCGCGCATTCCCTCACGTCCACCAGATTCAGCCCGGTCTCGACGTAGGCAGGAAACTTGCGCTTCATAAAATCGACGACAATTCTCCCGGTCGGCGTCGGCTTCACATCCTGCTCGCCGATCGGAGTCGTGGGATTCACGGTCACCACGTGCATTCCGCTCCGCCCAGCTTCCAGTGCTACCTGCTCGGCCATGAATTTTGACCGCTTATAGTGGCCGATCATGTTGGCCAGAGAGACTGGCGAGTCTTCATCCGCGGGACGTCCGTCGCTTGTAAATCCAACGGTCGCGACGCTCGAGGTATAAACAACGCGCCCTACGCCGTTCTTCCTCGCAGCTTCGAGCAAGGCCCGAGTCCCATCGACATTCGAGCGATACATTTCGTTCGGATCCCGCACCCAGAGCCGGTAGTCCGCCGCCACATGAAACACCGTGTCGCAGCCAGACATCGCCTTTTCGAGAGAAGCCGCGTCGCGCAGATCGCCGGTCGCCGTCTCAGCCGTAAGTCCCTCAAGATTCTTTAGATTGCTGGTAGGGCGAACCAGCAGTCGCAGGTCAGTGCCCTGATCCGCTAGAACGCGAGCGACATGGGAGCCTAGAAATCCGGTAGCGCCGGTAACGAAGGCTTTCAAAGTGGTCTCAGTTTTCAGTCAGATTACGGATCACCCAACCCATTCTTCCGTATCCTACTTGCTGGCGTAATGGGCTGCTCCGAGAAAATGGAGCGAGACATATGGCTCACTGCCCAGAACCCAACTATCGTGACCCGGAGGCCCTGGTGGAATGTAGAACAGCATTCCTGCGCGAAGCTCGTGGATAGTACCGTCCTCCATAGCGGCCGTGGCGCAGCCCGAGAGCACCATTCCGACGTGCTCCACGTTGCAGCGCGAGGCGCCCACACTTGGGCCAACGTGAAGCGACCACTTCCACCCCGGTTGATAGGTGGCGCGCCCGATCGTCATGCCGCCGATGTGAACAACTTCGAACTTTCCTTTTTCGAAGGTTCGCACCTCATCGGGCTCTTCAAAGCGCTTAAGAATTGTCTCCATGGTCGGCATAGAAACCACCTTCAATAAAAGAGGACCGGCCAGCCAAGCCAGTTTTCGGTTCGCAGTGAAGAACTGAGAGCTAGTTGCTGTTCTTCTCCATCACCTTCGCGTAGGTCGTCAGCGCCAGCAGCGGGAAGTACTGCCGGTACAGGTGATACATCAGGTAGAACACGCGCGGAAAGCCCGTTCCGGTGCAGAACTTCTCATCCCACGAGCCATCTTTCTTCTGCGTGCGCATCAGGTGAGCAATGCCGCGTGCGACCGAATCGCTGCGCGTGTCGCCAGCGGCAAGCAGTCCCAGGATCGCCCAAGCCGTTTGTGACGGAGTGCTGTCGCCTTGTCCGCGCTGAGTGGGATCGTCATAGGAGCCCACCGTCTCGCCCCATCCGCCATCGGAATTCTGCACCATGCGCAGCCACTCCGCGCCCTGCTGGATGCACGGTTCATGCAAATCCATGCCGATTGCTTCCAGCCCACGCAGCACCAGTGCCGTGCCGTAGATGTAGTTCACACCCCAGCGTCCGAACCAGCTTCCATCCGGCTCCTGCTCGTTCCGCACGAACTTGATGGCTTTCTTCACCGCTGGATGGTTCTTGTCGTACCCGTAGGTCGCGAGCATCTCCAGAATTCGCCCGGTGATGTCAACCGTCGGCGGATCGAGCATGGCATTGTGATCGGCAAATGGCACGTATTGGAACACCATCCGGTCGTTGTCTTTGTCGAACGAAGCCCAGCCGCCATTCTTGCACTGCATCGAGAAGATCCAGTCAATCGCGCGCTGCACCGACTCCCGCTGGTAACGCCCGTTGGGATGCTCCACGCGGCTCAGCGCCAGGCAAACCATCGCGCTGTCATCGACATCGGGATAAAACTCGTTGTTGAACTCGAAGTACCAGCCGCCCGGCTGCCCGTTCTTGTTTTTAACCTTCCAATCACCGACATTGCGCACCTGTTTCTGCAGGATCCAATCCGCGCACTTCACCATCCGCGGATCATTAGCCGGGACTCCGGACTCACCCAGTGCGAACAGCGCGTATGCCGTATCCCACACCGGAGACATGCAAGGCTGCATGCGGAAGGTGTCTTCTTCTTCGATCCCCAGTTTCTCGAACTCATCCATCGCGCGGATGACTTGAGGATCGTCGAGCGAGTATCCGAGACAGCGCAGAGCAATAATCGAGTTCATGATGGACGGATAAATGGCGCCCAACCCATCACTCATCTCGAAGCGCTCGAGCACCCACTTCTCTGCTTTCCGCAAAGCGATTGAGCGTAGCGGCCGCACGTGCACGCGTTCGAACCAGTGCGTGACGCGGTCGATGACCAGGAAGAAATTCCGCCAGGAGACTAGCTTCTTCGCCCAATGCAGATGCATGCGCGACTTATGCATGCCGCCGACGAATAGTTCCTCGACGCCCATCTCACGGGGAATTTTCTTGAAGGGCTTCTTGGCATAGCAGATGGAAAGCGGCACCAGGATGGCGCGCGACCACGACGAAATCTCGTAGATGTTAAACCAGAACCAGTTCGGAAACAGCACGATCTCGGGCGGAATCGCCGGAACGGCATCGTAGTCGTACTGGCCGAAGAAGCACAGATAGATCTTGGTGAATGTGTTGACCTCGGTGACGCCGCCCATGGCCAGAATCTTCTTGCGTGCGCGCTCCAGCACAGGATGCTCGGCCGCATAGCCTGCCAACTTCAACCCAAAGTAGGCCTTCACTGACGCGCTGATGTTCGACGGTCCGCCGACGTAGATACCCCACCCGCCATCCTCGTTCTGATGACGCAGTATCCAGTTCGCCGCCTTCTGGAAACGACCCGCATTGCCGGTTCCGAGCAGCGTGTGCAGCAGAATGTAGTCCGACTCAAGAGTTGTGTCGGCCTCGAGCTCCCCGCACCAGTAACCTTCTCCAGTCTGCTGCGAAAAAAGGTACTTCCGCGCCGCCGCGATCGCCGCGCTGACGTGGGCGCCAAGTTCCTCGATTTTGCCGAAACGAAGCTGCGGATTCGAACCTGGAAGAGCTTCTGCTAAGTGGGACTCGGGGGGGTTGTTATCCATTCATCTACTCCATATCTTCACATCTCTCGAAGAGACGTAGCTTGCTACGTCTCCTCTAGCCACGAGCAAATGTGCCGCTTTCAGCAAAGACGTTGCCAGCAACGTCTCTACGATCAGTTCGCCGGAGCCGATGCGATTGCCTCAACGATCTCAGGCGGCAGTCCGAAGCGCACGTTTTCAGGCATCACTTCCAACTCCTGTACGTTGTTGAACCCTTTCGTGCGCAGGAACGTGATCGTCTCCTCGACCAGATGCTCGGGAGCCGACGCCCCGGCAGTCAAAGCTATGGTCTTTACGCCCTTCAACCAACCCGTTTCAATGTCATTGCAACTGTCGATGAGGTGTGCGTTTGTGCCCAGATTGCGGGCTACCTCAACCAGCCGATTCGAGTTTGAACTGTTCTCCGACCCTACGACCAGCAGCAAATCCGACTCGGAAGCGACTTGCTTCACGGCGACCTGCCGGTTCTCGGTCGCGTAGCAGATGTCTTGCGCCGCCGGTCCTTTGATATTCGGAAATCTCTGCTTCAACGCCGCGATGATGTCTTTCGTCTCGTCGAGGCTCAAGGTCGTTTGCGTCAGATAGGCCACGCGATTCGGATCCGGGACCTCCAGCGCCGCCACCTGCTCCGGCGATCCCACCACCTGTGTTACGAGCGGGGCCTCGCCTAGAGTTCCAATCACTTCGTCGTGATCCCGATGACCGATCAAAATCAGGGAATAGCCTTCCTTGGCGAACTTCACGGCTTCGACGTGGACCTTGGTCACTAGCGGGCAGGTGGCATCGATCACGCGCAGCCCACGCCGTGCGCTGTGCTCGCGCACTTCGGGAGATACTCCGTGCGCGCTATAAATAATCCGTTCGCCGTTGGGCACCTCGTCTTCGCTATCGACGAAGACCGCTCCCTTGCCGCGCAGTTCCTCCACGACAAAGCTGTTGTGGACGATTTCCTTTCGGACATAGATCGGCGGCCCAAACGCCTCGAGCGCGATGCGCACCACATCGATGGCGCGGACAACACCCGCGCAAAATCCGCGAGGCTTCAACAGCAACAAGGTCTTTTCGTCACTCTTCGCTAGAATTCCAGCCACGATATTGGCTTCTCCCAATTTTTCCTTTTGTCATCCCGGGCCGACATGGCGCCGAGGACCTGGGCATCCCGGCATTAATACCTAGATGCGAAACCACCCCAACTTCCGTTGTCTACTAGGGTACACGAACCCCACTGTGGCGATATTAAAAAGCTACCGGAAAGAATCGGGATGGTCAACGTAAGCCAAAGAAATGGTTAGGATTAGCAGCGAATGGAGAATTCTGGCCTGCCAACGGGAACGCGAAAGCCAGCCCGAATGGCTGCATTTCGCGGGATTAAGACTTAGCCACCCGGCGGCCCGCACCGGGCACGCAAGGCAAATTCAAGTTACAACCCCGAACGCCGATTCTCAGCCGCCGACCACATCTGCTCGGCGAACTGAGTCAACCGCCTCACCTCGAGTTCCGGAACCGTCCGCTGGTAGATCTCTTCCGGCGTTCCTGCGGCTGAGATCGGCAGCAGCAACCCGGCCTTCCGATAGAACTCGATCAACGGCGCAGTGCTGCGGTCGTAAGCCTCGAGCCGAACTTTGATAGCCTCCGGCTGGTCGTCTTCACGCTGAAACAGCGGACCTTCGCAACGATCGCAATGCCCGTCGGCCCTCGGAGGGCGTTCCGTGATGTGGTAGACAGCTTTGCACTTCTCACACGTTCTTCGGCCCGCCAGACGGGCCACGATCTCCCTCTGGGGCAATTCATAGCTCACCACGGCGGTCAGCCCAAGCCCATCCTTATCCATGAACTGCTTCAGCGAAACCGCCTGTGCCTGCGTCCGGGGGAATCCATCGAGGATGAACCCGCCCGAGCAGTGCAGGCATGCCCCGCGTTCCTGGACCAGCTCCCAAACGGTCGTATCTGGCACCAGTTCACCCCGGCGCATGTATCCCAGGGCCTCCTTCATGGCATGGCTGAGCTCGCCTTCGCTCCGGTTTGCCGCCGCGCGGAAAACGTCACCGGTCGAGAGATGGCAGGCAAGCAAGCGCTGATTCAGGAGTTCCGCCTGGGTACCCTTGCCGACGCCGGGTGCACCGAGCAGGACAATCCTCCAGGGCAAAAATTGCCCGTTTGGGACGGTTTCGCATCGACCAGTAGGACCTTGCAGCCAGGCAGCGCGCGTAGGCTTGTTCGGGACAGTCATGGGCTGACTGTAGGGCCACGCGCAGAACCCTGCTGTGACAGGAATCACACCCCAACACTCCTAAGAGCACAATTTTCTACTGCCTATGGCCCGGTAGTGCCCCTACCTCGCCACCCCGTGCCATTGTTGTTCTGGGCAGTTTATTGCACCATGATTGCGACTTCTCGCAGACTCCCAGGTCAGCGAACAACAAATGATGGAATTAAGCCAAAGACGGATGGTAGCGGCAGGGGCTCCAATCGCCCCCGTCAACCAGCAATCGCGGTTAGTGATCGCGCTAGTCCTGTTGCTGGTCGCGCTGGCCGCCGTCCTGATTAAGGACCGTCAGTTCTGGTTCGGTTCTGAATCGACCATCGTTGATGCAGACTACGTTCAGCCGACCGTGGCACCCCAAGCGGTGCCCGCGGCCACGACCCAAGCTGCAACCCAGACCCCAACGAAGCCTGCGGAAACGAAGACTCCTGCTCCGGTTCACACTGCAAAGAAGCAGGTTGCGGTTGCCGCCACGCCCTTGGCCCCGGCGAAACCAGCCGATGCCCCGGCGGTGGTCTCCAACCGCACTGCGCTACCTCCGCTGGACGTCGAAGTAATAGCGGGCGACTCACATCACAAGGTGCATCCGGGAAGCAACAGCAAGAAGCTTGAGATTACGAATCCGGCGGCGCCGGTAGCCCGCCAGGCTGCTCCAGTCGCGGCTCCGGCGACCAACGCGGCGCAGCGTGAGCGCCTTGCCGAAGCTATCCCGCCGTCCTATCCGCCGCTGGCGCAACACATGAACGTGCAGGGATCGGTTGTGCTTGAGGCTTTGATCGCAGCCGATGGATCCGTCCAGAATCTGCGCAAATTGAGCGGCCCAGCCATCCTCGCAACGGCGGCGCAGCAAGCCGTCCGCGGATGGAAATTCAAGCCGGTCTTTCAAAATGGCATGGCCGTCGAGACCAAGGCGACCATCACGGTCAACTTCTCCATTCTGGTAAACGATAGTTCGGTCAATACCACCCTCGCCGAGAACAACGAAGTATCCATCAGCCAATAACGGTTTCTAGCCTTTATTCTCAGCTGAAATTTTGAGTGGTGAAGTGTGAGCCATGAGTTGTGAGCATTGAGCGGTGAGCACTAAGCGGTGAACACCTCAGGTTTTACTCATTGCTCACAACTCATTGCTCATCGCCAGCGATGATCAGGCGTTCGCCTTGATCATCTGCTCGGCGTGCTTGCGTGAGGTTTCGGTCAGTTTGGCTCCGCTAAGCATGCGGGCTACTTCTTCGGTGCGTTCCTCGCCAGTCACGGGACGAATGCTGGTCCGGGTGCGCCCGCCGTGTTCTTTCTTTTCGATCACAAAATGCTGATCGCCGAAGGTCGCGATTTGCGGTAGATGCGTCACACAAAGCACCTGATTCGATCGCGCGAGCGACTTCAGCTTCTTGCCCACCGCCTCGGCCGCACGCCCACCAATCCCGGTATCAATTTCGTCAAACACCAAAGTCTTCTGGGTGCCCCATCCTTGTCGCTTTTTTTGCGACAGGGTGGGGGTTTTGACTTCCTTCGCGCCCTCCACACAAGCCTTCAACGCCAGCATCACCCGCGATAACTCCCCGCCGGAAGCAATGTGCTCCAACTGCCGTATCGGCTCGCCCGGATTGGTCGAGATCATGTACACGACCTGATCGATCCCGGACGCCGTCCATTCCCGCTCTTCTTCCGAGGTCGTTTTCTGGATGCGAAATGTCGACTTCATCGCCAGATCGTTGATCTCGGCTTCGACGAGTTTCTCCAACTTGCGCGCAGCATCGGCCCGCTTCTTCGAGAGGGTTCTTGCAGACTTCAGATAGTCGTTCGCCGCCTTAGCCAACTCCTCCCACAGCTGCCGCAGGATTTCATCTTTGTTCTCGACCTCGGAAAGCTTGCGCGAAACATCGGCGCCGAATTCAATCACCTCGTCGACCGTCGCTCCGTACTTCCGCTTCAATCGATCGAGCAGCGCCAGCCGGTCTTCCACTTGCGCGAGGTGCTCCGGCGACGCCTGAATTCCTCCCGCGTAATCTCGTAGCGTGGCACCCACGTCTTCGACGCTGATCCGGGCCGATTCCAGTGCGGCCAGCGCATCATGAAACTTGGGCTCGTAGCGCGCCAGTTCCTCGACCTGCCTCTGCGCCCCGCGCAAGGAAGCCGCCGTCGAACCATTGCCTTCGTATAGCAGATCAAAGGCATTCATCGCCGCGCTGTAAATCTTCTCGGCATTGGCGAGCACGCGTTTCTCGGATTCCAGCCGCTCGTCTTCCCCACTCTGCAGCCGGGCCTCTTCGATCTCCCGCTTCTGGAACGTCCACAGGTCTACCAAACGCAGCTTGTCCTGCTCTCCACGCTCCAGTTCCTCGATGCGCGTGCGAATCTCCTTCCACGCGGCGTACGCGGCCCAAACCGGCTCGATCTCGCCGCCTGCGAATGCATCGAGCAACTCCAGCCGTGCCGGACCGTCAAACGACAGGATGGATTCGTTTTGCGCGTGGATGATTGCCAGGTGAGGAGCGAGCAGCTTCAGCACCGACACGGTAGCGGGCTGATTATTGACGAACACTCGCCCCTTGCCGCCCGCAGCGATCTCACGCCGCAGAATCAGTGAGCCGTCATCGGACTCGTCCAATCCGTTAGTGTCGAGGATCTGCTCCAGCGCCTTCTCGGCCGCGCCTTCAGCCTCGAAAACAGCAGCGATGACAGCGCGCTCGGACCCCGACCGGATCACGTCTGTCGAGGCTTTTTCGCCAAGCAGAAGCGCCAGCGCATCGATCAGGATCGACTTCCCCGCCCCGGTCTCGCCCGTCAGCAGGCTCAATCCAGGGCCGAACTCCACCACCAGGTTGTCGATGACCGCGTAGTTCTCGAGCCGAAGTTCCGTCAGCACAAGCTTTTCCTGAAAGCGAAAGTTCAGCGCAGCATAGCATGAAACCGTAGCGCCGGCGGCCGCGCTGGCTGTCTCGCTGCCGACTCGGCGGCGAGAGTCTAAGTTGATATCTTTGAGAATGCGACGCGGCAACAGGCCTCTTGATAGGCAGGCGGGACGCCGGCGCTACGCTTGCACCAAACTCCTTGCTATCATCATCTAAGATTCTTCCATGGCCATTGCCGGACAGTACTCGGTCGAAACCGATTCGCGGTCGATCCCAGGAACAATGCAAGCCGCCGTCTACCGTGGCGTCAATGACGTTCGCCTCGAGACCGTCCCTGTGCCGACCATCGGCCCGGGCGAGATGCTCGTGCGCGTACACTCCTGCGGCGTGTGTGGCACTGATCTAAAGAAGATCTCTACAGGATCGCATTCGGCCCCGCGCATCTTCGGACACGAAACGTCCGGAGTCGTCGCCGCGGTTGGCAAGGACGTTACCGGGTACCGGACGGGCGACCGCGTGATGGTCTTTCATCACATTCCCTGCCGCCAGTGTTTCTACTGCCAGAACAAGACCTTCGCCCAGTGCCTCACTTATAAGAAAGTTGGCTGCACGGCTGGGTTTGAGCCTTCAGGCGGAGGTTTCGCCGAATATGTTCGCGTGATGGACTGGATCGTTCAGTACGGTACCGTACGCATTCCTGAGAATGTTTCCTTCGAGCAGGCGTGTTTTGTCGAGCCAGTAAATACTTGCCTGAAGGGCGTATACGCCCTGAATCTGCGCCCTGGCGAGGCCGTTCTTACGATCGGACAGGGCCCGATCGGCATCATATTAAGCGTGTTGGCGAAACGGGCAGGGGCTACCTTAATTACTTCCGATTTGTATCCCGAGAGGCTTAAAATAGGGTCACGTTTCGGACTAGACCTTACAATTGAAGCTTCGCGGACAAATGTGGTCGAGCGCGTCCGCGAATTGACCCAGGGGCGCGGCGTCGATGCTGTCATTCTGGCAGTTGGCGGAAACTCCCTGATTCGTACTGCGATGGACGCAGCCCGTCCAGGTGGTCGAATTTTGCTATTTGCACAGACACAGCACGGGGAGGCAGTGATCGATCCTGCCGCAATCTGTGTCGACGAGAAGACTCTAGTGGGGTCCTACAGCGCATCAGTCGACTTGCAGGACGAGTCAGTTCGCTTTGTCATGAATCGAGAGATGGATTTGGAACGGCTGATCAGCCACCGCTTCCCTTTGTCCCAGAGCACGGAAGCGCTTGATCTGGCCGCTCATCCGCAGCCGTCGTCCATGAAGGTTGTGATTCAGCCCGGTAGTTTGTGGGAAGGAACTCAGCTGTGAACGGAAAAATGACTGCCGCCGTCCTGTACGGCAAAGAAGACCTCAAGATCGAAAAAGTACCCATCCCACGCGTCGGCGATGGCGAGGTTCTCGTCAAAGTTCAGGTCGCCTTGACCTGCGGCACCGACCTCAAGGTGTACCAGCGCGGCTATCACGCCCGCATGATCGTGCCCCCGGCGCTTTTCGGCCACGAACTCGCTGGAGTCGTCGAGGAGGTTGGTGCTAACGTCAATGGCTTCAAGAAGGGCATGCGCGTCGTAGCCCTAAACTCCGCGCCCTGCCAGATGTGCTTCTACTGCTCCAAGCACCAGGAAAACCTCTGCGAAGACCTCCTCTTCAACAACGGTGCCTATGCGGAGTACATTCGTGTGCCGCGCCGCATTGTTGAAGCGAATATGCTGGTCATTCCTTCCAACGTCAGCTTTGAAGATGCTGCGATGACTGAACCGCTGGCGTGCGTGCTGCGCGGCCTGCACGAAACTGGAGTTGAGATCGGCGACACCGTCACCATCCTCGGCGGCGGGCCTATTGGGCTGATGTTCGTCCAGGTCGCCCGCGCCATCGGCTGCAACGTTATCTCGGTCGTGAAACGCGATGGACAAGTCGAAGCCGCCCGCCAGATGGGCGCCCACGAAATCATTCAGACTACAAAGGCGGCCAACGTCGTGGAGGCCGTCCGCGCGCTGTCTCCGCAAAAGCGCGGCTGCGACGTCGTCATCGAAGCGGTCGGCAAACCAGAAGCCTGGGAGTGGGCTGTCGACATGGTCCGCAAGGGCGGAACCGTCAACTTCTTCGGCGGATGCGCCAGCGGAACCAAGGTGCAGCTCGAGACGAATCGCCTGCACTACTCCGAAATCACCCTGAAAGCCACGTTCCACCATACGCCGGAAACCGTGCGCCGGGCCTTCGGTTTGATTGCCGCCAAGAAGATCCGTCCGACCGACTACATCACCGGTGAGGCGCCCCTGTCGCGCCTGCAGCAGGTCCTCCGCCACATGCTGAACCGTGGAGGAGATATCAAGACGGCCATCATCCCCGGACACTGAGGAATTGTTGATTGTTGATCTTAGATTGCTGACTGAAAATCAGGATGTCTAGATCGGTGGATTTTCAAGCGACAATCAACAATGTGCTTTCACCCGTGAACCAGACTGCTACCCACAACCCGGCTGCCCTAGGATGGTCGCGCCTGCCCGCCGCCTACGCCATTCCGGCTACCGCGCCTTCGCTTGATGAAGCTCGAGCCTACTGCGCTCGGCTGGCTCGGACGCATTACGAGAACTTTTCGGTAGCCAGTTGGTTTCTTCCCCGCCGCCTGCGCCAACATTTTTTCAACGTGTACGCCTATTGCCGGATCTCGGACGATCTCGGTGACGAAGTTGGAGACACTGCCGCATCGCTCGAACTTCTCGACCAGTGGCAACGCGAACTCGATTCCTGTTACGACGGCTCGCCAAAACATCCTGTATTTGTGGCATTGGCCCAAACAGTTCGCCAGTTCGATATTCCGAAGCACGAGTTCTCTGACCTGCTGACCGCCTTCCGCCAGGACCAGACGGTAACCCGCTTCGAAACCTTCGATGATGTTCTCGCGTACTGCCACTACTCGGCGAATCCCGTCGGCCATCTGGTTCTGTATCTCTGCGGATACCGCGACGCCGAGCGCCAGCAGCTTTCCGACTTCACATGCACCGCGCTGCAATTGGCCAACTTCTGGCAAGACGTCAGTGTCGACTACGCCAAAGACCGGATCTATCTGCCCCTCGAAGATCTTCGCCGCTTCGGAGTGACCGAAGATAACATTGCACGCAACCAGAACACGCCTGGCTTTCGCGAAATGATGAAGTTTGAAGTCGAGCGCGCCCGCGACTGGTTCCGTCAGGGCCTGCCGCTTGTCGGCAAGGTCGACCGCGAACTTTCCGTTGACCTCGATCTCTTCAGCCGCGGCGGCATGGAAATTCTGAACGCCATCGAGAAGCAGGACTACGCCGTGCTCGGCAATCGGCCGGCAATTCCCAAACCTCGCAAACTGGCCCTCGTCGCCCATGCAGCCCTCGCCAAGATGTTCGGGCTCTCGGGAGGCACGCGATGAGCGCCGGTACGCAGCCTGTCCCTATGCCGTGGACCCCGGCTCCACCTCAACTCGTCATGGCGTATTCCGTCTGCAAGGGCATCACCCGGGTGGCGGCGAAGAACTTTTACTATGCGTTTCTCGTCCTACCCCGACGCAAGCGGGAAGCGCTATGCGCCGTCTACGCCTTCATGCGGCGTTGCGACGACATTACCGATGACCCGAAGCTGAGTATGGTTGAGCGCCGTCAGCAGCTCGAAGCGTGGCTCGACGCGCTGCATCTGGCTCAGCAAGGCAATCCCACGGATGACGCCATCCTGCTGGCATTGACCGACGCCCAGCGCCGCTACGCGATTCCGGCGGGCCTGCTGGATGAACTCGCACACGGCACTGCCATGGACGTGGAAGAGGCTGAGGCGTCCATGCAAACAGGTTCCGGTGTCATCCACTACAGAACGTTTGAGGATCTCCGCCTCTACTGTTATCGTGTCGCATCGGTTGTTGGTCTGGTCTGCATCCATGTCTTTGGGTACCGTGATCCAGCCGCCGAACCTCTCGCCGAGCATTGCGGCCTTGCCTTTCAACTCACCAATATCATTCGTGATGTGAAAGAAGACGCCAGTCTCGGGCGCGTGTATCTGCCCGAAGAAGATCTGTCGAAATTCGGTCTGACCCTGTCGGACGTTCTGGCGGTCTCGGACCCCGCGCGTCTTCGCCCCGTGCTGTCGCTCGAAGCCGACCGCGCGCGCGAGTTCTACACCGCCGGGGATGAGCTCATCTCATACATCTCCGAGGACAGTCAGCCGGCGCTTTGGGTGCTGATCAACATCTACCGCGGCCTGCTTGAAAAGATCGCCCTGAAGCAGTATGACGTTTTCACCACGAGGGTGGCCCTCAGCAGGTGGGAAAAATTGCGCGTCCTGGGGAAAGGCTTCATGAGAAGGCTGACATGAGTTTCCCATCGATCTTGTCATCCTGAGTGGAGTGAGCGTTTCGGGAACGCGAAACGTTCACGGAGTCGAAGGATCCCTTTCACTAATCAGTTGTTATGGAACTCATGAAGAAGTTCTCAAGATGAAATTCGTCCCGAGGTCGGAACTCCTTGCCGCATTCCGGCTGGTGTCAAGCAGCAAGAGATCCTTCGACTGCGTTGTTGTTCGCTTCGCGAACAACAACTTCGCTCAGGACGACAAGAAGGATTGATATCGATAGAAATGCCCCCGACCTCATCTCAACCTACAGTCGCGATCGCCGGAGGCGGTCTTGCCGGACTCGCCGCCGCTTGCGCCTTGTCCGACGCTGGATTTCGGGTGACGCTCTTCGAGAAACGTCCCTTCCTCGGCGGCCGTGCTTCTTCTTACGAGCATCCCGGCACCGGAGAAGTCGTCGACAATTGCCAGCACGTCCTGTTCCGCATCTGCACCAACCTGGTCAAATTCTACGAGCACATCGGAGTCGCCGATCAGATTCGCTGGTTCGATCAGATGAATTTCATCGAGCCCGGAGGACGAGTCTCGGTGATGAAGTCTTCTCCGCTTCCAGCGCCGCTGCACACCGCGCCATCGTTTCTGCACTTCCCCTTTTTGAGCACTGCCGACAAGCTGGCGATTTCGCGCGCACTGATTCCCTTGACGCTAACCGTACAACGCGACAACGGGCAGTCGTTCCAGCAATGGCTCGATGCCCACGGCCAGACCAAGAACGCTGTCGCGCGCTTCTGGCATCCCATCCTGATCAGCGCTCTTAGCGAGGAACTGGACCGGATCTCCGTTTCCGCAGCAGCCCAGGTCGTGCGCGAATCCATGAAGACCCCCGCCGCTCGCCACATGGGCGTGCCTACTCTCCCGCTCACCGACTTGTATAACGCTGCGGGCGAGTACGTTCGATCCCACGGCGGCACGCTGCATTTTCGCTGTCCCGTGGAAGGATTCACCGCCGACGCCTCTCAGGTCCGAGTGCGAATGCGAGGAAAAGAAGGAGCGGAAGAGACTTTCGACTATCTCGTCCTCGCGCTCCCCTTCGATGCAATTGACTCCCTTCTGCCCGCAGAAACTCAGAGCGAGGCAATTCGAGAGAAGATCGGCCACTTCGAGAACTCGCCCATCACCGGCATTCATCTCTGGTTCGATAAACAGATTTCCGACCTCGATCATGCTGTGTTGCTTGACCGCACCATCCAGTGGATGTTCCACAAGTCCCGCCTTCAGCCGATGCGCACACAAAGCGAAAACGGAAGCGGTTCGGGCAGCTACGTCGAACTCGTGGTCAGTTCGTCGAAGACCCTGATCGACAAATCGCGTGCCGAGATCGTCGAACTCGCCCTCAGCGAAGTCCGCGAATTCTTCCCCGCCGCGCGCGACGCCAAGCTGGTCAAGTCCACTGTGATCAAGGAAGTGAACGCCACCTACTCGCCGCGTCCGGGCATCGACGTCCATCGCCCCACCCCAGTCACTCCCTGGCCGCGCGTGTTCCTCGCTGGCGATTGGACCGCCACCGGATGGCCCGCCACAATGGAAGGCGCCGTCCGCAGCGGATACCTTGCCGCCGAAGCCCTGGCCGACACCTCCGGAAACACAGGTATGCATTTTCTCACTCCCGATATGCCAGCCAGCGGCCTTATGCGTCTGTTCGTGAAATAGCTTCCTGACTCATTCCTGCAAGTAACTAAACTCCTGCGTTCGATTGCCGATACAGATGGCATGGACGGGCGCTACATCGAGCCGCGGAAAGTGATATGGGCGGTAGCCGAGATCACTTGGGAGGACGACAGTGGTACGTCCTTTCGTGTACCCGGTGTCCCGGAAGACACTGCGAGGTCTGGGGCATGCGTCCGGCTCAAGCGGCCACTCGCCGTGGGTTCGCGGATCACGATTAAGTGGCACCGCGAGCAGTTTCCGGCTATCGCGCGGAATTGCCGCAAGGATGGTGGAGATTTTTTATTGGGTGTATGGCGCGAAGCAGAGATTGCCTCCGCCACGAAATCAGCCAGTCACTCGGCCACCATCGACGCCAAAGCCGAGCGCATGGTAGAAAATCCCGCGGGAGCCACGTGTACGATTGCGGCGCCTGTGCAAACAGCGTCGCCGGCACCGGTCCGTGGGGCGGAGGCTGCACCCGTAGCGGTCAAAACAACACAGGCTCCGTCGCCTGGACAATCACGTCAGCCGTTCCAGAATGCCGTTGCAACGGCTCACCCGCGGCCGCGCACAGAAACTCAGATTCAGGGCCCGTTCCCTCGTCCCGAAAGGACAGTTATGCAACCGAAAACAATCTTTCCGCATTTTTGGCGCCGTAAGCAAGACGAAGACGCGCCCGCAAAATCCAAGATCACGGAGGCTCCAGTGAACAAGCCCAACACGCAAGAACCGACGCCAAGCGGTCCGCGCGGCGAGTTGCTGAATTATGAAGACATTTACCGGGCCGCCGGAATCATGAGCCCCGGCTCGGGTTACGACATCCACAAGGTCGTCGACATGCTGAACAATGATCGCCTTCGAGACCTGTCCAACGACGCCAAGCGAGCGTCCGTGCTGATGGCGCTCGACGCCGCCGGTATCTCGGCCGACGAGATGCTCACCGACGCAACCCGCCGGCAGAATGCGCTGACATCCTACGAGACCGCCCAGAGCAAACAACTGGAAGACTTCGAGGCCCGCAAGGCAAAGGAGAACACCCGCATCGAGGAAGCAATGGAAAAGATACGGATTCACTACGCCCAGCGCGTGCAAGCCAATCTCGACCAGGTGGCGAAGGAAAAGGAAGCGCTGCGCAACTGGCAGATGGCCATGCAGCATGAGACACAGCGCATCACCGAAGTCATCAAACTGTGCGGCAGCAACCGGCACCCGAGAGCAGCGGCCACGCGATGGCTGCTGCCGCTGGAACTGGAAGCTCAGAGAAATCGGTATCTACGCCCGGTGATGCCACTAGCAGCACGAAGCCCCCGGTCCTTAGTGGACCTAAGGTGTAGTCATTTTCACTCTTCGGCAGGCAACGAGCAGGTGCGTCCAGGGCTGGTCGTCCAAGCGGCTGATTTGAACGACGGGATGTCCATTGGTGGTGTCGTGAATGAATTGACCGCCGCCAATGTACATCCCTGTATGCGTGATGTCCTTCTCGGAAGAGCCGAAAAATAGCAGATCCCCCGCCTTCAGGTCCTTGCGCTCAACGCGTGCCACTCCACTCCATGCCGCCTGCTGATCCGCATCGCGCGGCATATTGATCCCGCGGGCTCTCACCAGCATCTGCGTGAAACCGGCGCAGTCGTATCCATAACTTGAGGTCCCGCCCCACAGATATGGCACCCCTAGAAATCGCTTGGCCAATTCGATCGACTCCACAATCGTCAGCGGCTTCGGATCCGACATGGTGTCGCCGGCTTGAACCCATGCAAGGGTCATTCCCGCAAGGCGAACGTGCAGCCATCCTTCATGGCTCTCTTGATGACCTTTGCCGGCCCCCTTTGGATCGTCAGGAACAACTTCCAGTTTCGCCTCAAACGGAATCGTCACAACCGGCTTATGTTTGGTGACATCAGGCTCCGAGTAGATATTGGCGAACAGGCTCTCGACTTGCACGGTAGGACCCGCAGTGGCATAGCCGTTGCCGGTTAATATGATCCGCAAATAACGACTGGGAGTCCATCCTCTGTAGTGATCCGGGGTCTGAATCTTCGACCACTCTCCGCGTGCCTCGAGCAACTTCACGTTGCTGCCATAAATCGCCTGTGACACCACATCGGACTTCTCGGTCGGTTTCGAATACATGTTGGCCACAGGCACGACAACCACCTGCATGCCGTTCTTCGCGAACGCAGAACACGAAGCAATAATCAGGATGACAACGTGCGCGCAAGGTAACCAGCGTTGACGGTTCATGAGAATCCAGGGTAAGACGCTACAGCATACAACGCGACGCGATTCAGAAAAAATACACTGGAATCACGTGGCCTATTTATTGCCGGCATAGGCTGGAGCGTAAAAGGTATAGGTGTATTTCCACGAAAATTCTCGGCCGGCGGGAATCTTCATCTCGATGTAGGGCTCCGGCGCGACCACCGTTCTCACCGCCCACACTCCGAGATTCGCCAGCGGCTGATCGCAGGTAACCACGACGCCGGCGCCAGTGGTCTTGTTCTCCACCCGGATCTCGTAGTCGGCGGCAGTCTTACCAAACCCCTGGAATTCTCCGTAAAACGTATCTTTCCCTCTCAGCTCTTTCGGAAACACCAACTGTTTCCCACGCACCTCCGCCAGCGGGTCCAAGGTCTTGGTCGGCTTGGGTGAAAAAGGGAAAGTAATCTCGATGCCTGGACCTGCACCCTGACGATCGATGAAGAGGAAATTGTGATCATACACCTGTGTCGCCATCGGCTTCGCGCCAATATTCACCAGATGGTGCTCTATGGTCATCACGGGCTCGTTCTTCAGCAATCGAATGGTCTTCGTATATTCGTAACCGTAGCCCGAACCGCAATCTACTTGCTGCGTGAATTCGATCCAGTCGGTCCCGCTCTTTACCGAGCGCTTGCCGCCAGTCACGATCGGGTAATTGACATAGGAACTGTACGGCGCACTGTCGATCTTGCGCAGGGCTCCGACCCCGATCTTGCAGAATGTCTCTCCCGGCTTAGCTTCGGAGTATCCAATCGCAGATTCGTCGGCTCCAATAAACTCCTCCACTGGGCCACTGGCGGCGCTTGCGATCCCTGCGACGACCGGATTTCCAATTTCCACGTCAGATACAGCCGGGTCAAACTTCTCAAAAAATGGGCCGAAATAACCGTGCCCCTTGTACTCAAGACTCTCCATTACCCCAGCCCAATCGAACCGCATGCCGCGGTAGAAGCCCTTCTCTCCGTCCGGCAAGTAAATCTTCGCCCGCAACGCTCCATTCGAGATTTCTTTTTGCGGGTACGGCCCAGGATAGGTCTGCGCCGCAACCAGAGTGCCGGCAAAAAACAATGCGACGATGAAATTGTTCTTCTTACTTAGCATCGCAAAAGCATACGCTCAACGTCGCTTATCTGTGAGTAGCCCCTACTGGCACCGCAGCGCAATCATCGGATCAATTTGCAGCGCCCGCCTTGCCGGTATATAGCTAGCCAGCAGAGCCACCGCGATCAGAAATACGGAAGCGCCCACGAATGTCAGCGGATCGGTCGGGCTCACGCCAACCAGCATGCTGCGGAAGAATCGCAGTGCCACAACCGCCCCCACAATTCCCAGCATCAGCCCGGGAAGCGTCAGCAGCACACTTTCGCGCGTCACCATTTGCAGAACTTTGAAATGGCTCGCCCCGAGGGCCATCCGCACTCCGATCTCCTGCGTGCGTTGACTGATGGCGTAACTCATCATGCTGTACAGCCCAACTGCCGCCAGCAGCAGGCAGAGGGTCGCTGTCGCGGTCAGCAGGGTGGCAGCCACTTTTTGCGGATAGAGCGAGTAGCCCACCGCATCCTCCAGCCGAACGGAATGAAAGAAAGCGTCCTGATTCAGCGCCAAGGCTTCCCGGCGAAGATCGGGAATCACGGCCATTGAATCTCCGCTGGCCCTGATCAACATGGAGAAGTTCAGACCGGGTGCGAACACTTGCTGGAATGGCACGTAGAAATAAGGAATGGGCTCCTGAATCGGCGTGTCGTATTTACTGTCCTTCACCTCGCCAATGACCGTCACGTTCGTCTTCGAGATGTGGATCGTCCGCCCAATCGGAGTTGCATCGCCGAAAAAATGGTGAGCAAACATCTCGTTCACGATCATGACGGCAGGTGCTCCGGCCTCGTCACGCTCGCTAAAATCGCGGCCTTCCGTCATACGGATGCCCATGAAGTCGAAGTATCCGGGCGGCACTGTGGCCCGGTGGAGCAACATTTGTTCGTTCGGAGCGGGCACATACCCGTCGATCACAAGTTGATCTTGTGGACTCGAACCCGGCGAGGTCAGTGGAACGAAGTCGGAATAGGTTACGCCTGTTACCCCGGGGACCGCCTCCATTCGCTCGCGCAGTCTGCGGCAAAAGCTTCGCTGCTCCTCCGCGGTGTAACCCGCGTTCGACAAGTAAAACTGGGATACGGAGACATTCCTGGTGTTAAACCCCGGTTCGATGCGGCTGGCGTTGCCGAAGCTGCGCAGGAACAATCCGGCGCTGATCAGGGCAACCATTGCCAGGGCCACTTCAACTCCGACCCGAAGACCTCTCAGCCGGTGCGTACGAGTCCCAGCAATCCCGCTGCGCCCGCCTTCGTTCAACGTCTGGCTCAAATCTCCGCGAATGGGAATCAGCGCCGGAATCAGTCCCGCCGCAACAGTTACCACCAGGACGATCAGAAGCGTGAACCCGAGAGTCGAGAGACTCAGACCTCCATGCAGATCAAAGGGAAAGTCCACTCTCGGCAGCAGTTGGTTTAAAGACCTTCCCATCCAGAGCACCAGCAGAATGCTAAGCACTGCTCCGCCCGTTACCAGCAGAAACGTTTCGGTCATCAATTGCCGGATGATCCGGCCGCGCCCTGCTCCAAAAGCGAGCCTCAGCCCAAATTCCTTCTGACGAGTCACCGCGCGCGAAAGCAGAAGGTTAGCCACGTTGGCGCAAACAATAATCAACAGGAGCGCGCACACCGCCATCAGGATCTGCAGTGGTTTAAGCAAAATTCCTTGTGCGCCCAAGTGCCCGGCCCACACTGGCACCACAATCGCATCTACTCCCCTGTTGGTATTGGGGTAATTCGCTGCCAGCCGCTTCGCCAGAGCACTGACTTCGTCCTTGGCTTGCTCCAGCGTGACACCTGGTTTCGGCCGCACGATCGTCGAGGTAAGGTCGCGGCATCCCCGATAGTTGAGCGTGCCGCCCCCTGTACCCATATCGTCGGCCATCGAGATCGGCATCCACGCGTCATAAACCAGGCCCACGGTGCTGCCGCGAAAATCGGGAGGGGAGACTCCAATGATGGTCAGCGGATGCCGATTCAGCCGGATTTCTTTGCCCAACACATTGCGGTCGCCATGAAAGCGGTTCTGCCACATTCGATAGCTGATGACGGCCAAGGGAAACGCGCCGGCCTTTTCCGCTCCTTCTTCCGGAAGAAAAACGCGGCCTAGAATGGGTTTTACTTTCAGCACATCAAAGTAGTTGGCCGACACAAGCTCGGCCCATGCACGATCTGCATTGCCTTCCAATCCGAGAGTGAGCGGCGTAAATCGTCCGATCGCTATATCAGAAACAAGCTTCAGGTTGTCGCGGTAGTCGCGATAGTCCACATAAGACGTCGCAACCAGATGTTCGCCGCTGAGGGTCACCGTTTAAATGAGAGCCAGCCCGCGGGTGTCGGTGACTCCGGGGTAGGGATGCAGGAACACGCTATCGATCCAACTGAACACCGTTGCGTTGACTGCGATGCCCAGCCCCAATGTGAACATTGCGACCAAAGCGAACTTTGGATTTGAAGTGAAGAATCTCACACTGAACCGGATGTCCTGCGGGAGTGTCTGCAGGATCCGAGTCAGGATTGGCCGATCCGTTTTTGATATTTTCATCAGAACTCGTCATCTCTTCCGAGTGTGGCACTCCGAACGCTACAGATGCAGGCTCCGGTATGGCGCTCTCAGAGAACCGGTGAGACCAATCGGCTCAGCTTAACGAGAGTACTTTGCGCGGAATCGGCTTCGCTGTGACCTTCATCACTCTTCTTGTTTGCCGCCGAGCATAACCTCTACGAGACGCCGCATAACATGCGACTTCAATTTGCAGGATTGTTAGAGAGATACTCGCCTCAGCGCTCTCAAAACCCAGGCTGGTTACAAAACGGTGACAAACGCTTAACAAGGAATTTACAGGCTTTTTGCCGCCATCTCTCTCGCAGTGGGGTTAAATGCCTCTAGGCAGACACTCCTCGCGGCCCTGTGATACGAGGCAGAGCTACTGTGGCAAGCGCATTTGTACTATCAAATGAAAAGGGGAGTGAAGATGTTAATTGTGATGGGATCGACGGGAAATCGCACGCTGCACAGCAAAACCGAAACTAGCTTTTCCTCAGTGCACGACGATTGTGAGACTCCATCGGAGCGCAAGCGCCTGGTGGACGCGCTTGCGGAGTTGCGCAATCTGCTGGAAGAGTATGCGCCGTCCTGGTACACAGAGAAGCACCACCGCAAAACTGAGTCGGCCCTGCACCCCAAGAAGAAGCACTGACCGGCGGCACCCCTGCTTGCTGACCCCTCACACTTTGAGTTTGTAACCCATGCCCGGAACCGTAAGGATTAATTCCGGGTGCTTGGGATCTTTCTCCAGTTTCTGCCGGAGACTGGCAATATGCACGTCCACCGTACGTGTGAACGTACCGTCTTCGTAGCCCCAGACTTCCTGCAGCAACTCGCTTCTCGAAAGTGTCGCACCCGGATGTTCCATGAAATGCCGCAAGAGCTGGAACTCCCGCGCCGAAAGCGGAACCTCCTTGCCGTCCCGAGTCACCTCTGTCGCTCGAACATCCATCCGCAAGGGCCCCAGCTGCAGAACGGTATGAGTTGCGCGCCCCGGGGAACGTCGCAGCAGAGCCTCTACGCGGGCCATCAACTCCAGCGTGTCAAATGGCTTGGTGACGTAGTCGTCGGCGCCAAGTTTGAGCCCAATCACTTTGTCGGCGGTCTGATCGCGTGCCGTCAGCAGCAGAATCGGCGTCGCCAGTCCTGCAACACGCACGTCGCGGCAAACGTCGAGCCCGCTGCGATTGGGGAGCATGATGTCGAGAATGATGAGGTCAAACGGCAGGCTGGTCGCTTTATTCAGCCCCTCATTACCGTCGGCGGCGAAGTCCACCGCATACCCTTCACTGCGAAGCCGGTCGCTTAGGGTCATTCGTAGTCCTTCTTCGTCTTCAACTAGCAGAATACATTCATTCATGATTGCGCTATTGTCCTTCCCATGGCTTGACTGCGTATAGAGAGTTGTCCGGCGACCGGCAAATGCAGGGTAAAAATACTTCCGACTCCAACTTCGCTGGT
>Ga0210403_10000868_pt1 | contig 29910 bp, 22 predicted proteins | sample IncBWC19MmetaG_FD_150863 | JGI IMG/M metagenome (GOLD analysis project Ga0210403, IMG submission 150863) | Forest soil microbial communities from Barre Woods Harvard Forest LTER site, Petersham, Massachusetts, United States - Inc-BW-C-19-M | ecosystem: Environmental > Terrestrial > Soil >...
TCACGAACCCAAGTTTTTCGTACGATGCCAATGGAAACATGACCAGCCGTGCAGGTTCCATCGTTGCCTGGTCGAGCTATAACTATCCGACGGATATCAGCGCGAACGATGCCACCGGAGCGGAGGAAGTGCAGCTTTCCTATGGGCCAGACCGTCAGCGCTGGAAGCAGATCTATACGGGGGGTCCGAGCGGCACCGAGACGACCTATTACATTGGTGGCCTGGTTGACTTGGTGTTCATCGGCGGAGTCGCCAATTACCGTCACTACATCAAAGCCGGCACCGAAGCCGTAGCAGTTTACAACCGCACCGCAGCCGGCAATACCATGAGCTATATGCTCGAAGATCACCAGGGCGGCGTATCGACCATCGCAACCAATGCGGGCACGGCTGCTGTCAACGAGAGTTTTTCAGCGTTCGGCAATCGACGCGATGCGGGCACTTGGTCGGGCGCTCCCAGTACCGCTGATCTCAATACAATCGCAGGTTTGAGTCGCCAGGGCTACACAAACCAAACATGGCTCGGTCAATCGATGGGCCTCAATCACATGAATGGGCGGGTGGAGGATGCGATTTTGGGGCGCTTTATGAGCCCAGATCCCACCATTCCTGATCCTACAGACGCCGAGAGCTACAATCGATATAGCTATGTGGTCAACAACCCTTTAACCAATGTCGATCCTTCAGGATTCGGCTGCGTCAGAAACTCGGATGGGACGGAGCGCACAGGCAACTGCGGCGGTGATGATGGTGGCAATAATAGTGATGGCAATAATAGTGATGGCAATAATAGTGGTGGCAATAATGGTGGTCACACCTATAGTTGTGGATCGAGTTGCACATTGACATGTGATGCGAACGATGAAAACTGCGAGGTCACTCAGGGCAGCGGCAAGCATGGCAATAATAATCGCGCGTACGATCCTGTCACCACAACCCCTCCGTCTCTTTCTCCGCCGCAGTTTAGCAGCGCCGGTGTTTCGGCGCCGCAGCTGGTAGAAATACCACCTCCACAGGAGCCAAGTCAGGATCCGACGCCACCCCCGTGCGATGCCACCAGAGGCAACAATCCCAAAGTAGGGCGCAATATTGGGATCGGTGTAGAAATCGGTGCTGTTGGCGTTGGGCTTTTCGCTGCGATCAATATCGTTGGTTTTCCGGAGGCTGAAGTAATCGAGGGAGCAGGAGCCGCCCTAGGAGGATTGTCCGCTCTAGGGGATCCAGGTTTGATAGCGTTAAACTATGGAGCTTATGGTGCGGTAGCGGGCGGCACCACTGGTTTTGTTGTCACGCCAAAAAGTTGTCCAAAAAAAAGGTAATTAGCATGGGCCAAGAGGGCTTTCGTCATTGGGTCCGTACAACTCCTCAGGGGCACATAGTCGGCATTTGGATATATTTCTCATGCCCAATTGCTGCGGTTTTCTTGTTTGTGAACTACCAAGACGACAGCCTAACAGTTGTATGGGCCCTTTTCATATTCTTTGCGGCGACTGTTATTGGCGCGGTCCTTGGAACTGTGCTTTTCTTTGTTAATCAACCGACCCACAGCGATTAAACGGCCGTGCCCAGGAAACGGCAGTCAGGTGTCGTATCCTGGTCCCGAGTGCGAGTTGGTTGTGGTTACCAGTGATCGCAATGGACCACTAGGGAAACTCTGCACAGGCAGCGGCACAGAGATCTGAATTCGTGAATTTTGGAAAGGTCTTCATGCGTGAAGTCGAAAGCGACGCGTTATTGCGCATCTGGGCGCCAGGATTTCGATCAATCTTGCGATTTGGCCTGCCATTACTGACACGCTCCCTGTGGTGCGAGCAATCGACGTCTGAGCAGGTACAGGTTCGCGAGGGCGAAGGCGGTGAACAAGCGGGCGGTGTTCTTGGCCAAACCGCGGTAGCGAACCTTGGTAATCCCCACAGGTGCTTAACGACCTGGAAGGCGTGTTCGCCCGCGCCCCGGATTTGGAGCGGACCTGGTTGATGTAGCGCTGATAATCGGTGAGCGGCCGCGACTCGGTGCCGCGACGGTTGACGCGATAGCGGATACCACGAGCAAGGGCGGCTTGGCGGTGCGCCTCGCTCCAGTAGGCTTGGTCACCGAACACCTCCGACTCATCCCCGTGCAGCAGCTTGTGCATCTGGCTGATGTCGGCGGCGGCCGCATCGGTGGTGGCCAGGCTGTGCACGATGCCGCGCTTGTCACACCCGATATGCGCCTTCATGCCAAAGTGCCACTGCCTGTTCTTAAGGGTTTGATGCATCTCGGGGTCTCGCGCCTGCTCCTGGTTCTTCGTCGAGGGCGGCGCTGCGATGATCGTCGCATCCACGATCGTTCCGGACTTGAGCAACAGTCGCTTCTCCTCCAAGAGCGTGCGGATCTCGGCAAAGATCTGCTCGGTCAACTGATGCCGCTCAAGCAGGTGGCGGAACCTCAAGATCGTCGACTCGTCCGGAATACTGTCATCCAGAAGCTCGATGCCCGCAAAGCACCAGGTTGTAGGCCAATCCAGTCAGGCACATTAGTTGCTTGTTGCGCCTCACGCTGCGCAGTAGAATTCCGGCAACAACGCCTGGCGAAGGGCCGGTAAAGAGTGTCGCGCACCCGCAAAATCGCCCAGCTGTTCCTCGGTCGTAAACCGAAGAAGTCCTCCTCGACACGCGCGGCTACACCGCAAGACAATCCGGCGTTTCAGGAGATTTGGGTCGTGGTCGGCGCCATCCCGCGCGGCTCGGTGTCGACCTACGGCGCGGTGGCGCGCGCGGCGGGCCTGCCGGGCCGGGCGCGCCTGGCGGGGCGTGCGCTGCGCGAGTCGCCCAAAGAAATGAAACTGCCGTGGCATCGCGTGGTGGGGGCGGGCGGCAAGATTGTGTTCCCGCGCACTTCGTTGAACCATCGCGAACAGACGCGGCGCTTGCGCGCGGAAGGAGTCGTGGTCAAGGCGGGCCGGGTGAGCCGCGACGCGCTGACGGACCTCGAGCAGTTTTAGCGCACCTGGCCGGCGGTCCCTTTCCCCATTTAGGCATTTTTGCCTGGCGATCGATGGATGGCAGGCTACTAGCGCGAGCAATCTGATCCAAGTGGGGCCATCGGGCTTTGCGGAGTCGCTACGACTTCTCGGTGAGATCAGCGGTGAAGCCGATGGGCCGGCGCTTGGGCGGCGGCGGGTTCATCAGCGCGCGAATGGCCGAAAGGATGGCGCTGATCGTCTCATCATGGTTGTTCAGCTTGCCTTCGAGTTCGTTGAGCTTCCGAGCCAGGGCGGTGTTCGAGGCGAGGAGTTCCCGCAGTTGCACGAAGGCGCGAACGATGTAGACTCCCATGGCGATGGCACGGGGGGAGCTCAGCAGGTTGGCCGCCTGGATCGCGCCGTGTTCGGTGAAGGCATAGGGCCGGTACTTGATGTTCTGGCCGCGCCCACTGTTCAAGGTCGCAATTTGCGACCTTGAACGCTCAGCCTCCTCGGCGGTGAGCCGGAACATAAAATCGCGCGTAATACGTCCACCAATCCTGAGGTCTTCAGGATCAGCCCTCGATTGTTCGCGGCACGCGTCTTTTTCATCCCCATTTTGGGGATTGGCAACTTGCAATAGCGGGCTGCGCGTCAGCTCACCAGCAGAAACGGCAGCTTTCCGAGGAGTTCCGAGAGACCGTTCCAGGCGACTTGAATGCCGATGCAGAAGAGCAGGAACGCGGACAGGCGCACCACGATCGTCGTTCCGGTCACGCCGATCAACCGGGCGATGCGCGGGGAATGGCGATAAAACCCGTAGATGAGGACGGAGAGCAGCGCGGTCGCGGCCAGCGTCTCGACGAAAAACGCGAGCAAGGAGACGTGCAGGCCGCTGGGTCGGCCCGCGCCCAAGGAAATGGCGACCGATATCGTGCCGGGACCTGTGGTCAGCGGCATGGTGAGCGGATAGAACGCGAGCCGGCTCGGCGGCACATCCATGGATTTCGGCTCGGGCGTTTCGCTGCGCCGTTGCTCGGTAACGTCGGGGGCGTTGAGCATGCGCCAACCGGCGGCGGCGACGATGATGCCGCCGGCGACCCGGAGGACCGGCAGCGAGACGCCGAAGAAACCCAATACATAGGCGCCGATGTAGAGCGAGGCGGCCACGATGACGAAGGAGTAGATAGCGATCCAGCGCGCGGTCGCGCCCCTCTGCTTAGGATCGAGTTCGCGCGTGGCGCCGAAGAAGATGAACGCGCCGGAGAGCGGATTGACGATGGAGAAGAGCGCCGTGAACGCCTGCAGGAAAGTCGAGAAGTCGAGCAAGGCGATTTCCTAGTGTGGTTGCGCGGCGGTTGAAAGTTGCGCGGCGATCGCAGGTTGCGCGGTGGTCGACGGCTGCGTTGCGTCGAGGACGGCCTTCACCAAGGGCTGGGGCGAGTAGCCGACCGCATCGGGGGTCAGCCCCAAGCGCACGATGACCAGCTGGCGCGACTTGATGATGCAGACGCTTTGTCCGTCGTGGCCGGACATCCAAAAGCTGTCCGGCGGTATGGCGAAGGCCGCGTCGGGATTCACGCCGGGCGTCACCGCGCTCGAGCCCCACAGCCAGGTCTGGCCCATGCCGTACTGCCCGTGGGAGGCGGGCACCGGCGTCGCCATCATGGCGACGTAGCCTCCAGGGAGTAATTCCTGTCCCTGCCAAATTCCATCCTGCAGCAGGAATTGTCCGTAGCGGGCCCAGTCGCGCGCGGCGGCGTACATATAAGAAGAGCCCACCAGGGTGCCGTGCGCGTCCGGTTCGATCGTCGCGGTGCTCATCCCGATGGGTCCGAAGAGCCGCCCGTCGATGAATGAGGCCAGGTCCTGCGTCGCGTCCGCCTGCGCCTCCTGGGCAATGCGCGCCAGGATGACGGCCGTGCCGCTGGAATAAAGCCACGCTTCGCCCGGCGGGTGCGCCAAACTCGGCGCGCGCGCGAAGGCGGCCATGTCGGGCTGCAGGTACAGCATGCCGGTGACGTCCGATACCGCGCCGTAGGCCTCGTTCCATTCAAGGCCGCTCGACATGGCGAGCAGATCTTGCAAGCGAATGCGTTCGCGGCCGTCATGGCCGGCCCAAAATCCGGCCTGATCGAGGGACAGCTTGCCGTCCTTGATGAGCATGCCGATGACCCCTGCCATCACGGTCTTGGTCATGGACCAGCCGAGCAAGGGCGTGGCGGGCGTGAAGCCGGGGGCGTAGCGCTCGCCGACGATGCGGCCGTGATCGACCACGATGATGGCGCGCGCACCGGGTCCGGCGAGCGCGTTGTCTGCCAGCACTCGATCGACGGTCGGGCGCGTTTGCACCGAGGTTCCGTCGGGCCAGAGGGCAGACCGAAGAGGTCCATCGGCAGGCGGTCCCGCGGCGGCCTTGGACAGAGGGGCTGCGGCAAGGGATGCGAGCTTGCCGTCCGGCACCACCGTGCAGCCCCTGCCGGGGCGTGCGACGGCGAGGCCATCGCCGATGAAGCCTAAAAATCCCGTGCGCACCACGCCGCGCGCGCGGTCGACCGAGACCTGCATGGCCTTCAGCAGCGCAATGCCCGGGGCTTGCACATCGACGCGCAGCACTTCCTCAGGATCGCGTCCGGCGAGAAACACATTGGAGCAGACGATCTTGGCGGAGTAATTCGCGCCGACGCGCAGCAGGGCCGGGGGTTTCCACCACAGGCCCAAGACGAGCGCGAGCAAGATCAGCAGCAGCACGCCGAAGGTTCGTCGCATTATTTTCATGAGGCTTACCAGTTGATCTCGGCCATCAGGGCCGCGTAGGTGTCGATGCCGTCCCATAAGTTTTGCAGCCGCAAATTTTCGTTCGCAGCATGCTGGTTGTTGTCGTGATTGACGATGGGCAGGCAGATAATGGGCGCGTTGAATTCGTCGGCGAACAGGTACAACGGCACGCTGCCGCCGGCCATGGGCAGCACCACCGCCGCTGCGCCGGCGGCTTGCGATACGGCGCCGATCACGGCCTTCGCGGCGGGCGAGGACATGTCGGAGCGCAGCGCCGGATAGCCGTTCTCCCACTGGAGCTTGATGAGGCGCGGGGCCGCCAGGCGCACGGCCAGATCGGGTTCAGCGGCGAGGAGGGTCCAGCCGCGCGCGCTCAGAAAGTGTTCGACCGCGGCGCGCACCGCGGCCGGCGTCTGATCGGGAACCAGGCGAAAGTCCAGCGATATGACGGCGGTGCTCGGGATGGCATTCGTCGCCGCCTCACCGACCTGGCCGGCGCGAATCCCGCGGATGTTGAGCGCGGGACGCATGATGCTGGCGGGCAACTCTTCGCTGCCTTCGGTGCGGCCGATGCCGAATTCTTTTTTGAGCGCAGCGCCGACGGCCGGCAGATTTTTCAGCGCGGCTTGTTCCTCCGGCGTGAGGGCGCGCACTTGATCGCTGAAACCGGGAATGAGGATGCGGCCGTTGTCGTCGCGCATTTGCGCGAGCAGCGTCGCGGCCATTGCCGCCGGATTCGGCACCCAGTTGCCATAATGCCCGTCGTGCAGCGCGCGCAACGGCCCATAGATGGTGGCCTCCAAGGACAGGACGCCACGGGCACCGAAATACACCATGGGCCTGCGGGTCTGGTGTACGGGACCATCGCCGATGAGGATGAGATCGGCCCACAGGCGTTGTTGATTCTCATGCAGGGCACGACCGAGGTGCTCGGAGCCGGCTTCTTCCTCTCCTTCCCAGAGCACCTTGATGTTCACGGAGGGTCTATGGTGCGTGGCAGCGAGCGCATCGAAGGCTCCCAGGAAGGCCGCGATGGAGGCTTTGTCGTCGCTGACGGCGCGCCCGAAGAGCCGCCACTCCGGATCGTAGGGCGGGGCGGCTTTTTTCCAGTCGACCTCGCGGGCGGCGTCGGTGAGTGCGTGCTCGCGCATCACCGGTACGAAAGGATCGGAACTCCACTGCGAAGGCGTCACCGGCTGACCGTCGTAGTGGGCGTAGAACAGTACCGTGCGCTTGGCCTTGGGCGCCATTAGCAAGCCGAATACGGCCGGCGGGGAACTTGACCCGGTGGACAGCAGGGTGGTGTCGAAGCCGCGTGTTTTGAGCGCGGTTTGCAGCGCCTGAGCGGTTGCGGCCAGGCCGGCCGGATCCGCCGCCACGCTTTTCAAGCGCGTCAGGGCATCGATCTGGCTCACGATGGCCGCTTCATGTCCGCGCCGATACTCCTGCACCTGGGAGCGCAGGTCGGCGGCGCGCGCCGGCAATGCGCAGAGGATCAAGGCTGCCCAAGGCATAATCGCTGCAGCGCAAACAGGGCGGAGGGCCGGCGGCATTATTCACATTCCCCTTTGGACGAGCGCGGTTCTCTCAAGTATCTTAACAAGCTTGAGGCGCAGGACGACGCCTTCGATTGCTAAGGTGAGGGATGAAAAACCTTAAGTTCTTGGGATTCGCCTTGAATGTTGCGATCTTGAGCTGCGGACTTAAGGCAGCCCAGGCAGCGCCTGCGGATGTGCAGTTCAGCCAGGTTGTGGATGACTTCGTGTTCGGTACCCTGGCGCTCTCCCCGGTCATGGCCAGCAGCGTGGGCTACCACAAGCACCATGGCGAGATTCTCGACGATAAGCTCGACGATTTCAGCCCGGCGGGAATCAAGGCCGCGATCAATTTGCAGCGCGACATCGAGGAGCGCATTGCGAGGCTCGATCCCAAGGCGTTGAATCCGGAGCAGCGCGCCGACATCGACATCATGCTGGACGCCATTCGGGCCACACGGCTCGAGGTCGAGGACCTGCAGAGCTACCGTCATAACCCGACGATCTATGTCGAGCTCATCGGCAATGCCCTATACACGCCCTATGTCCTGCGCTACGCGCCGATCGAACAACGCTTCAGGCACATCATTCAGCGCCTGATCGCGATTCCCGATCTGGTGCGCCAAGCCGAGCAGAATCTCAACGATTCGCCGGAGATCTGGAACAAGGTGGCGCGCGAGGAGAACGTCGGCAACATCGATCTCATCTATGGAATGCTGCGCACCAGTTGCCCGCCGGCGTTGGGCAAGGACTATCTGCAGGCTGCCGAGCCGGCGCTGATCGCGCTGCGCGCGTTCAATGAGTTTCTCGAGGGCACGCTCGCGAAGAAGACCTCGGATTGGCGCTTGGGCAAGGTGCGTTACGCCAAGAAGTTCAGCTACGTGCTGGCGACCGGCAAGACGCCCGATGCCTTGCTGAAGGAAGCAGAAGCGGAGCTGGCCCAGACGCGCGATGAAATGACGCAGCTCGCGGCGCCTAGGAGCGTGGAAGAGGCGCTGGCGGAGGTGGCGCTTCATCATGCTACTCCGCATACCTATATGGCCGCGGCGAAGCAGTCGCTGGCGGCCGCGACGGCCTTCGTCATGGCCAAGGACTTGGTGACGCTGCCGACGAACTCGAACCTGCAGCTGATCGACACGCCGGTGTTCATGCGCGGCATCTATGGGGCCGGCGGCTTCAACCAAGCACCGCCGCTCGAGCCACGCTTGGGCGCGTTTTACTGGGTGACGCCGATCGCCGACTCGTGGCCGCAGGCACGCATCGATTCGAAGCTGCGCGAGTACAACGATGCGGGCCTCGCGCACCTCACCGTGCACGAGGCGATGCCGGGGCACTATGTTCAGGCTGAATATGCGAACCATCTACAGCCGCACTCGAGGCGCCTGCTGCGCAGCATCTTCGGCAACGGTCCCTATGTCGAGGGCTGGGCGGTGTACACGCAGCAGCTCATGGCCGAGCAGGGCTACTTGAGCCAATCCCCGGGGTATCGGTTGACGCTGGCGAAACAGAAGCTGCGCGTCCTGGCCAACACGATCTTGGACGTGCGGCTGCAGACCATGGGAATGAGCGACCAGGAAGCCCTCGATCTTATGACCAAGGGCACGTATCAGGAAACCGAAGAGGCCACGACCAAACTGCAGCGTGCCAAGCTCTCCTCCTGCCAGTTGCCGACCTACTACGCGGGATACAAGGGGTGGCTGGCGGTGCGCGAGCACTATCGGGCAGTGCACGGCGGGGCGATGAGCTTGAAGCAGTTCCACGAGGCGGCGCTGCGCGAAGGCGCGCTGCCCCTGCCCATGCTCGATGAGCTGTTAAATTAAAGTGCCGCCGCGCTCAAATCTTTGCGATTGGGCTAAGCTACCCAATCCCGCGCATTCGTGAAACCCTCGGAGCCTACGTCATGACTGATTCGCCCCCCTACAGCCCGCCGAAGATCTGGGAGTGGAACAAGGAAAACGGCGGCCGATTCGCGAGCATCAATCGACCCATCGCAGGTGCCACGCACGACAAGGCATTGCCCATCGGCCGCCATCCCCTGCAACTCTATTCACTCGCCACGCCGAACGGCGTGAAAGTCACGGTGATGCTGGAGGAATTGCTGGCTCTGAAAATGAGCGGTGCCGAATACGATGCCTGGCTGATCAGGATCAACGAAGGCGACCAATTCGCAAGCGGCTTCGTCGCCGTCAACCCCAACTCCAAGATCCCGGCGCTCATGGATCGCAGCGCTCCTACGCCGATCCGCGTATTCGAGTCGGGCGCGATCTTGTTGTATCTCGCCGAGAAGTTTGGTGCTTTTTTGCCCACCCACCCCGCGACCCGTACGGAGTGCTTGTCATGGCTGTTCTGGCAGATGGGCAGCGCCCCCTACTTAGGCGGCGGGTTTGGTCATTTTTACGCCTACGCCCCGGCGAAATTCGAGTACGCCATCGATCGCTTCGCCATGGAAGTGAAGCGTCAGCTCGATGTCCTCGATCGCCGCTTGGGCGAGTCCGAGTATCTCGCGGGCCCCGAGTACACCATCGCCGACATCGCCGTTTTCCCTTGGTACGGCGCGCTGGCGAAGGGGTTGCTCTACAGCGCGGGTGAGTTCCTTCAAGTGCAGGAATACACCCATGTGCAGCGCTGGAGCGATGCCATCGCCAAGCGTCCCGCCGTACAACGCGGCCGCAAGGTCAACCGTTCTTGGGGTGAACCGTCAGACCAGTTGCACGAACGTCATGATGCGAGCGACTTCGACACCAAGACCCAAGACAAAGTGGCAGACCAAAAAGTTGCTGCCGGCGCCTGACGGGCAGCCGCGGGGTAACGCGGCCGACGACACTATCCGCGCGCCGCGATCAGAACTTGTAAAGCATATCGACGCCAATCGTTCTCGGCTGGTTCGTGGCCACCCGAATGAGTGATGGAATGGTGTACGAGAATCCCGTCGTATTGATGCCGAGTTGCGCGCGCTTGTCGGTGAGATTGTCGGCGAACAGAAAGCCCGACAACTTCTCGCCGAGCAGTCCGAAACGCAGGCCGACAAGATTGTAGGAGGGCAGTGTTCCGTAGACAAAATCGATGTCGGTGGCTTGGCCCACGTAGGAATTGTTGACGCGAGCGGTGAACTTGATGCTGTCGCTGATCGGTTTGGTGTAGGTCAACGAGGTCGTCTCGGTGTACTTCGGGACATTGAGGAGCCCAATTCCAGGCGTGAAGGCCGGGTTCGCCGCCTGCAGCGATGCGTTGATGGAAGTCAGCGTGGCGTGGGTATAGGTGCCGCTGAATGTCATCGTCAGCTCGGGTGTCAACTGTGCCGTGACCTCGATTTCCGGCCCATAGGAGGCTGCGGTGCCTGCGTTTTCCGAAAGAGGATAGCCGCAGGGCTGGTTGACGGTCTGCTGCACCTGTGACCACCTGATGTAATAGACATCGGCATTGATGACCAGCCGGTTGTCCAACAATCGCGCTTTTTCACCGATTTCGTAGTTCCAGATGCTGTCCGGGCCGAAGGTTTCCGTTGTCAGCGTGCACGGCGGATTGGGGATTTGCTGATTGATCCCTCCGGGCCGGAAGCCGCGTGCGACCGTCGAGTACACCGTCAGATCGTGGTTCTGCTCATACGCCAGGGTGAGCTTGGGGTTCACGCCGGTATTCGATGATTTAAAGGTGTTGAGCAACGGCGTGGCATTGCCGGACAGGGCAAAAAATCCGGTCGTTTCCTCGTCGGCACGGCTGTCGAACTTGTACCAGCGGGCGCCGCCGGTCAGCTTCCAGTTGTCCGCGAACGCGTAAGTCGCTTCGCCGAAGACCGCATATTGCTTGATGTGGTATGGATTGTGCGCTTGATAAAGAATGCCGTCCGGATTGGCGGCAAGTTGTCCGGGAATGCTTGCGATCACGGGCACCGAGTTGTTGTTCTCCGCGAAAATGGATTCGAAGCTGCTGAAGAACACTCCTCCAATCCATTGAACGGCGCCGGTACCCGTCGAGGCCAGGCGCAGTTCCTCGCTGAACTGGCGCGTCGTGTCGATTTCCGAAAAGGGGCTCACGTAGAACTGCGCCGATGACGCCCCATACAAGGGCAGCAGGCTATAGATCGCCTCCGAGGTGTCCTGGGTCTGGCTTTCCACGCGAGAATAATAGGCGGTCGCGGAAGTGAGCTGGCTGAAGCCCAAGTCATAGCTGACCGTCAATCCATACAATCTGAATTCGTCGGAGATCGGCTCGTTCGCATTGTTCGGCTGATAATGCGCGGCGGGGTTCCCCGGCGGCAAATCATATTCATCGTAACCACCCTGGGTGATTTTCTGGTAGATAGCCGTCGCCTCGATTTTCAGGGCATCCGTGGGCTGCGCCAGGAGCTCACCCCGGCCGCTTTGCAAGCGCTCCCAATTGATGCGCGGCGTGGCTTGCGACACGGCCGCGGCGGTCACGTCGCCGCGGATGCACCCCGGCCAACCTCCCGCACAGAGTTCAGGATGGGTCGGTGTCGGAAAATTCGGTTCGACGTAGCGCGTGATCCACCCGGCCCGGTATTTGTCGGTGGCCACGATTCGCATGGCGAGGCGATCGTCGATCAAGGGAATGTTCAGCATCAAATTTCCGCCGCGATTGAAGCCGCCCCCGCTGGTATGGGAACCGAAGGCTTCGACCGCCCCCTCGAATTCACGCATTTTCGGCGCATTCGGGATGAGTCTGACCGTTCCGCCCATCGAGCCGGATCCATACAACGTGCCCTGCGGTCCGCGCAGCACCTCGACGCGGTTCAGATCGAACAAATCCGGATCGATCACGACCTTACCGACCAACGCAGCGGCGGGTGCCGTGAGAGGGTAATCATCGAGGTAGAACCCGACTGTCGGGGACGCGCCTCCCGAGGACGATAAGCCGCGTATTTCCAACTCGGTTTGTCCCGGTCCGGACGTGCGCATCGAGATGCCCGGAATCGACTGGATAATGCCGGAGATCCCGGAGATGCCTTGTTGCTGCATTTGCTCACCCGACAAGGCAGACATGCTGATCGCCGTGTCCTGGATGGTCGATGAGCGCTTCTCCGCGGTCACCACGATCTCATCGAGGCCGGCAGCGGGGCCCGGCGGCAAGGCGGTCGTCTCGGCGGCCGTCGACACCGCTGCAAGGACAGCGCCGATGAGTGTGACCAGCGCTGAGAAGAGGGGCGAGGTAGTGCGCGAGGAATGCATCGAGTGTCTCCGGTTAAGCGGGCTGGTGAACGGCGGCGAATACTAGCACGATATAATATATTCTTCGGTCGCGGGTACCGTCGAACGCCGACGGTGCCTATGCCGCCGACGTCGGGGTACCGATCCAGGCCGACCTTCAATTCTTTGGGAGAACCACCGTCATGCGCGCACCCGGAATTTTTGTGGCCCTATCTTGCGGCTTGCTGTCGCTTGGTCTTGCAGGCATCGGATCTGCCGCAGCCAAGGCGGCCGTGGCGCCGAAGATGGATCGGGATCTGATGGAAGTCACGATTCCGCAGCTGCAGCGTTATTACGCCGAGCATCGATACACCGTCAGGCAGGTGGTGCAGTGGCACCTCGCGCGCATCCATCGCTACAACGGAATTTACCGTGCTATCGAAACGGTCATGGAGAAGAAAGCGCTCGCGGCGGCCGCGCGCGAGGACGCCGAGGCCGGCCGCGCAAAACATGGGCCGCTCTGGGGCGTGCCGATTGTGATCAAGGCCAACACGAGCATCCGGGGTGAGATCACGACCGACGGTTGGGCTGGTTACATCATTCCGGGCCATGAACTGCTGGCGCCGCGCGATGCGACGATCGTGGAAAAACTGCGCAACGCGGGGGCCATCCTCATCGGCCACACGAACATGCCGGATTTTGCGAACGCCGACACGAACCGCAGCAGCTCATTCGGGCGCACCGGCAATGCCTATGACGTGCGATTTTCACCGGGCGGTTCGTCCGGCGGCACAGTGACGGCGGTCACCTCCAACATGGCGGTCTTGGGCAACGGCACCGATACCGGCAACTCCATTCGGATGCCCGCCGCGACCAGCGGCGTTGTGGGGGTGTTTCCGACGCGGGGGCTGGTGAGCATCGCCGGCATCGCGCCGCTGGACTGGCTGCTCGACAATACCGGGCCGATTGCGCGCAACGTGACCGATGCGGCGATCGCGCTGTCGGTGATGGCCGGTGTGGATGCGCTTGATCCGCCGACGGCTGAGGCATCGCAAAAGGCGCAACCAGGCCCGTACACCCGCTATCTGCAGGCCGATGCGCTGCGCGGCAAGCGCTTTGGCGTTCCCGCGTTTATTTTGAACGGCGTCGGCCCACCGTTCCACGGCGTGCCGGCCGAGGTGCCGGACGAGCTGGCCGCCAAGCAGGCCGCTGATCAAAATCGTCCGCTCGAGCCGGCAACTCGCGCCGCCTTCATGAAGGCGATCGATGAGCTGCGCGCCGCCGGCGCGACCGTCCTGGTCGATCCGATGATTTTGCCGGACAGCTTCGCCACCACCGCCACCCGCGTCGCGACCTATCCTTACGTGCGGGAAGGCACCGATCTATTCTTAAAGACGTTCGGGCCCGAGCAGTACCATGCTGCGAGTGAGTACGAGCAGGCCGTAGGCCAACCGCTGGGCGAGTCGGTGATTGGAACCGAGGCGCTCAATGCGCAGTTCGGCGCCATCAGGATCGCACAGCGCACGCTGGAAAACGATCCGCAGGCCGAGGCGAACTACTACGGCCCACGGCGGCGGATGATGGAAGCGTACCTGCAGACGATGGACCGGCTGCACCTGGACGGCTACGTCTACCCGGCGATCCAAATGCCGCCGGTGGACGAGACGATGCCCCAACAGGGCCAACTGAGCGATGGCCCGCATTCGGAGACGAGCTGGGTGAACATGCTGGGTGTGCCCGCGGTGGTGGTGGTCGGCGGCTTCTATCCCGGTGGGCTGCCGTTCGGATTGGAGATCTCGGCGCGCCCGTGGCGTGACGGCGACCTGCTCGGCTATGCCTACGGCTACGAGCAGGCAACGCATCACCGCCATCCGCCCGTGCTGGTCGAGTCCGGGCTGTTGCCGCACGCGCCGTGACGCTGACTGCATTATGTCATGCACCCTCGCGAGTCGTTCGAAGCGGTGGCCGAATGTCCGGGCACGCGGTAAATTGCGTAAAGGATTTGGGAGGGCGCATCATGGCCAGCCGCAGACCCAAATCGAAAAATATTGGGGCTCCAAAAAAAAGGATGTTCATGCGATCCGTGCGATGTACCACGACGCTGTTGCGGCCTGTAATTTAACAAGGAGATCATCATGTTTTTTCAAATGACGAAACGAATCATGATTGGGGGGGGCGGAATTATCGCGGGTGCGGTGGCTGTCGCGCTGGTGAGCGGGCCGTTTGCCCTAAGTCAGAATGCCGGCGGCCCACAGGTCACGACCACGCAATTGCACTTCGAGGGGACGACGGCAATCGCCGCTGGAGCCCCCGGCGAGGACATCAACACGGGTGCGCTCGAGTTTGGTCCGAGTTTGGACGTGAATACTTCGAGGCCGCAAATTACCGGGACCCTGAAGCCGGCCCGAGTGCCGGCAGATCACGTCCCTGCACCGTCTTCCAACGCCATCGTCGTTCCCAATTCGGTAAGCGGCTTCAATGGGCTCACCCATCGCGATCAGCGCCGGGCAGACAACGGCAATCAGTTCAGCTTGGAGCCGCCGGATCAGGGGCTGGCCGTCGGCAACGGATTGGTCGTCGAGGCCGTCAACAATGCCATTGCCGTTTACGACCAAGCCGGGCATCGACTCGTAGGCCCCATGGCCCTGAGCAAGTTTTTCGGACTTCCTTCGGAAGTCGTGCGCAGCCACCCGCCGGTTTTCGGGCCCTTCCTCAGTGATCCGCGCATTTACTTCGATAAGGACACGAACACCTTTTTTGCAATCGAGCTGGCGATCGACACCAACCCGGCCACCGGAGCGCTGCTCACGGGAGCGACCGCCCGAAGCCGTACTCTCATTGCGGTAACGCAAGATCCCACCGGCACGTGGACCGTGCTGTCCAACGACACGACCAATGACGGAGGCCAGTTCGGCGCTTGTCCGTGCTTTGGCGACCAGCCGTTGATGGGTGCCGACGCCAACGGCCTATACCTCGCCACGAATGCCTTCAACATCAGCACACTGACCTTCCGCGGCGCGCAGCTCTACGCGATACCCAAGAGTGCTCTCGCCGCAGGGTCGATCGCGACGGTCGTGCACTTCAATCAGCTCACCGAAGCCGATATGCCGTTCGCGTTCAGCATTCAACCGGCCAGCGTGCCGCCGGGCGGCGCATTCGTCGGCGCCAACAACGGGACGGAATATTTCGTCAGCGCCCTGGATTTCACCAATACCCTCGATAATCGCTTGGTGATCTGGGCGCTGACCAACACGGCCTCGCTCAACACAGCCACCCCCTCACTGCACCTCACGAATGCGGTGGTGGATACCGAGGTCTACGGTGCGCCTCCTTCCGCGCAGCAGAAGCCGGGCCCCACGCCGCTGGCCGACGCGAATGACAGCCACGAGGCACTGGTGGCGTCCAATGACGATCGCTTGCAGCAAGTCGTGCTTGCCGGCGGCAAGTTGTGGACGGCGCTGAACTCGGTCGTGAAGCCGGACAATGGGCCGGTACGGGCGGGAACGGCGTGGTTCATTCTCACACCCTCATCGACTGCGGGATCGGTATCGGCCACCGTGGCGAACCAGGGGTATGTGACCGCGAACCAGGAGAACGTGCTCTTCCCGGCAATCGGCGTCAATACAGCCGGCAAAGGCGTGATCAGCTTCACCCTGGTGGGCCCGGACTTCTTCCCGAGCGCCGCATTTGCGACTCTGGATGCCGCGAGCGGCGCCGGCGATATTCAAATCGCAGCGCTGGGCGCCCTGCCCGACGATGGCTTTTCGGGACTGGGCGGAGCCCGAGTCGGACGCTGGGGCGACTACTCCTCGGCAGTCGCCGACGAGAACGGTAACGTCTGGTTGGCCACCGAATATATCCCCAACTTGCCGCGTACGGTGAACGCGAATTGGGGAACGTTCGTGACCGAGGTCAGTCCTTAAATTCCATCGCACCCAGGGGCCGGCGGATAAGCACCCGCCGGCCCTTGCACAGCCGACACGGATCGGTGCGCGATATCCGAGAGGCGACGCCGGGCAGGTGTACAACGGGTCAAGCGGCAGTCAAGGGCAGGATTGTTCACCTACTATTTCAATCTAGGCATGCGATCTCTGTCGCGCAATGTAGTCATCACCGGCCTGATGATCCTGTTGATCGCTATCGGTGTCGCGGGCTCGATCACCACCTATGCGCTGCTCAGTGTGCTATCAGCAAATCCCTTGCCTTCCAAATCCCAGCGACTGTTTGTACCGCAAATTACCGGCAGACATCGCAATTCAGCCCTTTGCGGCGAAGGGATACGCGGTTACGGCAGACTTTTTTCGCATGTTTTTGGTGCCATTCCGATATGGCGGCGCGTGGAGTCAGGTGGACGATGCTGACGGCAGCAATGCCGTTGTTATTGGGAAGGACTTAAACCAACGGCTATTCCGCGGCGAGAACAGTGTGGGTCGAGAACTGCCGCTCGAGGGACATGTATTTCGAATCACCGGTGTGCTGGAGCAATGGAATCCGCTGCCGCGCTTCTACGCGGCGGCCGATGTACAGGCGTTCGATCTCCCCCCACAGATATTTTTGCCGTATCAGAAAGCAATCGACTTAAAGATCCCCACCGCAGGGAGCACATTCTGTGCCCTTGCCTACCAAGGAAAGGGTTGGGATGATCTGGTTCGTTCGGAATGTACTTGGATTTCTCTTTGGGTCGAATTGTCCGACGCCGCCGCAGTGAGACGTTACGCCGCCTTTCTCTCGGCTTACGCCGAAGAGCAAAAAGCCAATGGCCGCTTCAATTGGCCGGCGTACACAAGGCTGCGCGACCTCGATGAGTGGCTTAAATACTTGAAGATCGTACCGTCGGAAGCGCGGATTTCGTTCATTGTCGCACTCGGACTGCTGTTGGTGTGCACGGTGAACACCATAGGTCTATTGCTGGCGCGGTTCATGCGACGCGGGCCGGATATTGGAATACGGCGGGCGTTGGGTGCGTCTCGCGGCGCAATCTATACGCAATATCTTGTGGAAGCGGCGATTATCGGTCTGGCCGGCGGGCTACTTGGGGTCCTGTTGACCGCGTGCTTCATCGGAAACTTGAATCTGGTTTTTGAATTCTCTCTGCTCTGACGCGTCACAAAGCCGGCGTGTTTCTCATCGCTCTGCAGGTTGCCTTGACGCTCGCTATCGTCGCCAATGCTATTTTCGTCATTAGCCAGCGTGTCATTTATATATCGCGGCCAACCGGCATCGACGAACCCAACATCGTGGTGGTCGATAATCGTTGGGTCGGAGCGCTGACGCCGGTGCGAGCTCAGGCAAAGACCGCAGCAGATCTTGCCATGCTGCGCCAGCTGCCCGGTGTGGCCGATGCATATGCGGACTATTCCTTCCCGGGCGCCGGTCCATGGGCCAGACTTTGGGGCATCAGCCTCGATGCGAACCAAATATCACCCACGTCTTACTCTGAGGCCTATTTTGCGGACGAGCACGCGCTGGCCACCTATGGTGTCCGACTGGTCGCGGGCCGTAATTTCAACGCGGATGAAGTGACGGCAGGATCGCAACTCGAGCAATCGACAACGGGTCCGATCATCGTGACGCAGGATATGGCTAAAAAGCTGTTTCCCGCCGAGGCGAGCCTGGGTAAGGCTGTTTATGTGGGTGGCGTCGCCCGCACAATCGTCGGTGTTATCTCAGATATGCAAGTTCCTGCCGTGGGTACGCGAACCTTCGCCTATCGTTCGGTCTTGAGTCCAATCAGATTGGCCGACATGGGCGGCGATCTATACATCGTCCGCGCCCAGCCAGGGCAGGCGGACCGCTTGAGACGGTCGCTTGCTGCGGACCTCTATCCACGTGAGCCGGCTGCGAGTGATCGACTCCGTGGATGGCGTTCAGAGCTTCCACGCACTCAGAAACAAAGCCTACTCGCGCGACCGTGGTCTGGTGATGCTGCTGACGACAGCGTCGATCATTCTCTTGCTGGCGACCGCCGGCGGCATCATTGGGATGACGGTGTTTTGGGTCGACCAACGCCGACGGCAAATAGGCCTGCGGCGAGCGCTCGGGGCGAGGCGGTCCGATATTCTCGCGCACATCCTTACCGAGAATTTCTTCATCATTCTTTTGGGGATTGGTGTCGGATCACTGCTCGCCTTCGCAACCAATGTCGCGCTGATGCATTTTCTCGAGATGACGAGATTGCCCTCAACTTATATCGCCCTTGGCAGCGCCGTCCTCTTGGTGTTGGGGCAATGCGCCGCATTGACGCCGGCGCGACGAGCGGCGCTGATGTCACCGATGGAAGCCACGAGAGCGGCGATCTGACGAACTTAGCGGCTCTATCCCCAGGGCGTCCGTTCGTGAACTGTACCCTCCGTCTACTTACGTTCAGGCACCACGTACTGGATGATGAACGTGATGACACTGGTGATCGCCGCGCCGTCCGGGCCTGCGATGTCAGTCCACCCACGGTTCTTGGCAAAGCCGATAATAAGTGCCGTGATTGACGCGGCCAGCACGCCGGCACTTACTTTCGCCGTAGGTGCCCAACTTGTCGGCGGTGTGGGATCAGCCATGGAATTCTCCTTTCACTTGTAGGGAACGAATCGCATCAATAAATTTCGTTTGACGTACCTCACACTGGTATTCGTGCTCGAGAAGGCGAGTTTCACTTGGAAGCCTTTGGCTTCAGGAATTCGACAAGGACGCCCAATAGGACTTGGCGGTCATAGGTGAAGCCGCCATTCGCGCCCGACTGATACGTAATCGACGGGTTGACCCCGTTGAATTTCAGTGCCGGTATCCAGACTTTCACCGTCCAGAGATTTTGCCAAGGGCCACTTCCGCCGGCCGTGGGCTTGGATCCGTCGTACTTCACATCGAGCTTCACCTGGTTGTCCGCGCCAAAGCCGACGATAGTTTGGAACTCGGTCTGCAGATAGTTGGCTTTAACGCCCGCCGGCAGGGCAATGTTGGATGTCGCCGTGGTATTCGCAGGATGGTAGTACGTGGCGGATAACCTGGGCGACGCTAGATCCCGCGCATATCCGAGATTCCAGTGCTGCGGTAGAACAACGTATATATCGCCACCGACCATCAATTGCTTGGAGTAGACATTCGTACCGCCCTGTTTAATGGTCCCATAGCGCAGTTCCGCGTCTCCGGCTGCGCCGACGCCTAGATACGGCTTTGGGTATGTTGCCAATGGCAGCGGATTCCCTTGGCCATCCGTGCAATGTCCGTTGCTGTCGCAGGAAATTGGCGGTGTAGCACGTAGGGACGGGTCATCGAACAATCCGTACGCTAACAGGCCATCGGCGCCGGGCTTCAAACTGAGCGAAGCATTGTTGGTGGCACTCTGAGCCGTGCCCCAGGTTCCAGTGGCGGCATAGGTCAGATTCGGAAAATACCAAAACCAATTTCGCGCCTGACCGCCTTCCGGCTCGTTGCCGGTGTCGATGTGCCCGAAGGCGGTCCGACCCTTGCCATCTAAATTCGCGCCCAATCCACCCGCGCTATCCTGACCGATTGATAGCTTGAACGGACCAAACTGCTCCGTAAGGAATTGATTCGCGTCGGCAGCCGAAGTAGTCGCATTCGAAACCGCGCCACAGGCGTCGGCCGTTGCAACACAGGCGAGCATCGTGAAGATCAAAATCCTTATGACACCTTCACGCCGTCGCCTCCGCCGCAGACGAGTCATTTGAGATTCGCTTTTATCAGATTGACCAAATCGCCTACCGTATTAAGTGTCGATATTTTCGCGGCGGTAACCGAGGTCCAACTAAGCTGATGAATTGTCGCCGAGTGCTGTGCGTCCACGTTGACCTCGGCGGCAATGGTGTCCGAGTTCAACTTGACATCATCGGATATGTCTTGATCTGGATTTACGCATGGCCCTTGTGGGTAAACAGCGTGCGCAACGGAAAAAGCGATATAGTTTTTAACACCCGTAGGATCGGATGGATCCGCCGGCACCGGTTTAGTGGCCGTTGCGGCCTGGGTAGCCGCTGCCGTGCCGGTGCTCGTCTGTACCAACTGAAATGGTGCAGCCGGCCCGGCTAGCTTTATCTGCCTAGCGGCGTCGCCACCGGTTGACACCTTCTTCGCTATCGCCATGCGCGAGATCTCCAAAACTATATTTATGAAGCCGCGAATGGCCGGCGAAGATTGATGGTTCCGTCCGGTGCTGTGACGCGAGTTGGGCTGGATTCACGGTCTACACCGATCAATGTATTGAAAAGATCGAGCGTGAAGATGGCATTACCGAAATACCAGGAGTGGCTCGGTGCGCCGGCGCGACCAAGAGGTTCATCCTTGCTTTGAATTGTAGGATCGCCGTCGAGAAGCGCGTAGTAGTCTGAGCAGTTGATGTTGACGGCTTTAGGTGGCGCATCGCTTGGCAAGCCAACGCGACCGACGCGGGGTGCGACGCCCAAGCGTTTAACGTTCGAGAGGTCCAGGACGCTGTCGTGCCGATTGGAATAATTCGTCAATCGCACGCTGTGGTTATACATGGACTCGGCGCCACTGTCGCCCGCGCTCAGACTGTCGGCAGAAATGTCGCCGGCAATCAACATCATCTGGCTGATACTCCAGGCCGAATTCTTCAACTGACTATCGTCCGCATCGTCAAACGCTTCCCGGATGACGTAGGCACCGGTCGAATGCCCAAGAAGGTGAATGTTTATCGGACAATCCGCAGTCTGTTTCTTGGATAGATAGCTGATCCCATCGGTTACCAGTTGGAGTGCCGTGAGCTTGGCACGGTGTCGATCCGGCAGATAGGCGAGGACTTGGTTGTCGCTCGGCCAGTCGTAGGAAATCACCACGCCTTTGAAGCCCAGCGCCGCCAAGCCGGTTTTGACGCGACGGTGCCTGTCCATCACTTCGGCCATAGACATGTTGAAGCCGTGCACGACTATTAAAATGTCGCCGCGGTCCTCACCCTTGTCGTTCCTCCACGATCCGGCGGCCTGTACCTCGGCATACCATGCGGCAGCCGGCCCCGCCTGGTCCGGCGATGGGTTGACGTCTCCGGGCACTCGAAGAAATCGCGTGGGGCCAACATCGGGAACAAATGCTCCCTGTTTTACGGCGCGGACGGACATCACATAGTCAATATCGGGCATTCATGCGCCCTCAACCATGCGTGTATTATTCCGCCCACAGAGAATCGGGATCGTCGAGCGACAACGTCTCTCTTCAATGGTCGAACCGGGCGTGCAGAAAGTATTCATTTCATCCCTGAACTGATCAATCGGCTGTTGATCTCGGGCGGAAAGTATTCCTAACGTAGGATTGGGTCAATGGGCTTGGCGATCCAACGGCGGGTATTTTTAAATTCTGCGGCGGGGATGGCCCTTCGATGACCAGTCCCGCTAATGATGGTGCGCTGCACTGATGCGCGAGATGCTGCTTGCCCCGAGGAAATCGGCGCGTCGGGCGAACGATGTGGCGGTCACGGTGTAGGGGAGTGCCCCGCGTGCGCATGTCGGCGAGGAGGTAGCCTCTGTATTTGCTCTCTTGACCGCAATGACACCCGTCACCTAGTATCTGAACCTCGACGCAGGTGCGCAGAAGGAATTGCAGCAATACGGAATCATCCCGTCCGCGAACGGATTTATCGCCACCAAAACCAAAGTTGCTAATACGAACCGACCCTGTGATGTAAGTGAGAATGGGATTTCATGCGCGGTATTCGGATGCTGGTTGCTTTCGTTCGTCGCTAGTGGTCGCTGCGCCCTGGGTCACTCCTCGGGCGTGTTTGTTTCGGGAGAGTGCGATGCGTAATTGTCGATCCGTTTTCGCCGTCTTGGTCGCGGTTGTGCTGGGCGCGCTAGGCGTTTCGGGTTCGGCTCTTGCGCTGGGGACGTGCTATGGGTGGAGCTACGGCGGGACGGTGTACTACGACTGCGCGTCAGCGGGTGCGGCATACGCTGTCGCGCTGAACGGGGCATTTGGGACCGGTTCGCGTATTACCTTTGGGTCTTGCACGTCGCTGGGTTATCCCGATCCGCCGTCGGGGCCGAATCAAATTATCCAGGTCAATACGCTGCTTGACGGTGCCGCGTTTACGTCTCCCGATTTTTCCTCGGCGGCATGCCCGGTGTCACCGAAAGACGTCGGCAAAGCCTCCAACCAGGACGCAGTTGTCGGCGATCCGATCGTCATGTCCATTGGAAACAAAGTTCAAACGGACACCGACTATCAAGCGCTCGGCCCCAATGCGTTGCAATTCGTGAGGGTGTACAACAGTGCGGCGATCGCCGGCGTCGCCGCGAATTTCGCGACAGGATGGATGCATAACTACGCGACCTTCGTCAAAACGATTTCGACAACGTCAGCTGCAGTGACCCGCCCGGACGGCAAGGAGTTTACGTTCAATCTGGTCAGCGGCACGTGGACAACGGATGCGGATGTCAACGACAGGTTGGTCCAGCTTCTCAACGGTTCGACCGTGATCGGCTGGCAGTACACGAATGCCGACAACGATTCCCTGGAGACCTACGACGCCTGCGGCAATCTCTCGTCGATTGCCTATCGCGAAGGCAACACAGTGACCATGACCTACGCCACCGGAAGCGGTGCACCGACCTTCCCGGGGCAATTGCTGAGCGTCACGGATTCGTTCGGCAAAAGCCTCACCTTTGGCTACGTGAACAACATCCTTCACACGATGACCGACCCTAACGGCGGCGTGTATACCTATTCGCTGAGCGGCAGTTCCGCAGTGCTATCATCGGTGACCTACCCGGACACGTTCTTGGAGTCGTATCTCTACAATGAATCCGCCTATACAGGCGGTCAAAGTCTCCCTAATGCGCTGACCGGGGTGTTTGACGAGAATAATTCGCGGTACACCACCACCTGGTACGGCACGAGCGGTACGGCGATTCAGACCGCTTTGGCGGGCGGCGTTGGGCAGTATTCGATGACCAATACCTTCGATGCATCGGGTCACATTCAAAGCGTCGCGCTTACGTCTCCTCTGGGCGCCGCACTAGGCCGAACATTCACCAGCAGTGTAGGAAGCAATCGCGTTGCCACGGTCACCCAACCAGCCGCCAGCGGTTCGCCAGCGGCGACGAAGACAATCGCCTACGACGCGAACGGTAATTTCGCTCGGATCACGGACTACAATGGCAACGTTCAATGCTCGGTCTATGATCTCACGAGAAACGTGGAAACCGGACGTGTCGAGGGGATGGCGTCAGGCGGCACGTGTCCGACGAACATAGCGACGTACGTTCCGGCTACTGGCACAGTTGAGCGAAAACTCCTTACTCAATGGCATTCGATTTGGCATCTCCCCGTTGAGCGTGCTGAGCCTCTGAAGATCACGACGTGGGTCTATAGTGGCGATGGCGGTGTGTATTGCGCACCCGCTACGGCCAAAGTCGGTGTCAATCCGATCGGTGTAGTGTGTTCGCGATCAGAGCAGGCAACCACCGACGCAACTGGTGGCTCGGGGTTTAGCGCAACCCCATCAGGCGCACCGCGGGTGTGGGCCTATACCTATAACAGCTTCGGTCAGGTGTTGACCGCCAAGGGTCCTCGCACTGACCTCAACAGCACGACAACCTACGCCTACTACACCTGCACCACCGGCTTTCAATGCGGCCAAGTCCAAACCATCACCGATGCCTTGGGCCACATAACCACTTTCAACACCTACAACGCCCACGGCCAACCGCTGACCGTGACCGATCCCAACGGCGTAGTGACGACCCTGACCTATGATGCGCGCCTGCGCCTGACCTCGCGCCAGATCGGATCCGAGACTACTGCCTATTCCTATTACCCGACCGGTTTGCTGCAAACCGTGACCCTGCCCGACTCGAGCACCCTCACCTACACCTACGATGCCGCGCATCGCCTGACCGACATCACCGACGGCCTTGGGAATCATATTCACTACACGCTCGACAACATGGGCAACCGTACGGCTGAAAACACCTACGACCCCAGCAGCACTTTGAAGCGCACGCACACCCGCGTCATCAACACGCTGAATGAAATCTCCCAGGACGTGAACGCCGCCGGCACCGCCGCGGTGACCACCACTCTGACCTACGACAACAACGGCAATGTATTGAGCTCCGCAGCGCCTCTTTCGCGTAATACTTCCGATCAATACGATGCGCTCAATCGCCTCAATCAAATCACTGACCCGAATGCCGGCATTACCCAATTCACCTACGACGCTAACGACAACTTGGCAACGGTGAAGGATCCCCGCAATCTGACCACGACCTACACCCGCAATGGTTTCGGCGACGTCACTCAACTGGTGAGCCCTGACACCGCCACCAGCTCAAGTACATACGACTCCGGCGGAAATCTCAAAACCACCACTGACGCCCGCGGCGCGGTGGGGACTTTCTCCTACGATGCGCTCAATCGCGTGACGCAAGTCGCCTACTCGGACCAAACCATCAATTTCTCCTACGATGCCGGCACCAACGGAGTAGGGCGCCTCACCGGCGCCGCCGATGCCAACCACTCGCTCTCCTGGACCTATGACGCATTAGGGCGCGTCACCGGCAACGGCCAAGTCAACGGCGTCATCACGCAATCCGTTGGCTATGGCTACACCAACGGTGATCTTGTTTCCCTGATCACGCCCTCCGGCCAGACCGTGACTTATGGCTATACCAATCACCGCATCACCTCGGTCTCCGTGAACGGCACCACCATCTTAAGCGGCGTGACCTATGACCCGTTCGGCCCCGCCAATGCCTGGACCTGGGGAAATGCCACCACGACGAGCCGAACCTTCGACGCCGATGGCAACCCCAGCCAATTCATCACCGCCGGTGCGACCAGCGGCTACAGCACAGACAACGCCTCACGCATCACAGGGATCACGGACTCAGGCCTTGCCAGTAATAGTTGGGCCTTCGGCTACGATCTCTTGGATCGCGTCAACAGTGGCGTCAGCTCCGCGATCACCGAAGGCTATACGTACGACTCCAACAGCAACCGCCTGACCACGACCGGAGCCGCGCCTTCAGCCGAATCGATCGCGACAACCTCCAACCAGCTCGCCTCCACAACGGGATCAATCGCCAGAACCTACAGCTACGATGCCGCCGGCAACACCTTGGGCTATGGAGCCAACACCTACACCTTCAACCAACACGGCCGCATGAACGCGGTGATGGTGGGCACGAACGAAACGGACTATATCTACAATGCGCTGGGCCAATTGATCCGGAAATCCGGCGCCAGCGGCACAACGCTGCTGATGTACGACGAAGCAGGACACATATTGGGCGAGTACGATGGCACCGGCGCGCTGATCCAAGAGACCATTTGGATGGGAGATACGCCAATTGCGACTGTACAACCCAATGGCAGTTCGGTCGCGATCTACTATGTTCACGCTGATCACTTGGGCACGCCCCGCAAAATTACGCGGCCCTCCGACAACGGACTCATGTGGCGCTGGGATCCGGATTCCTTCGGCAGCCTGCCGGCGAACACGAACCCGGCTGGGCTCGGCGCATTCAATTACAACCTGCGTTTTCCCGGACAGTACTTCCAGGCCGAGACCGGGCTGCACTACAACTACTATCGGGACTACGACCCTCAGACAGGGCGGTACATCGAGTCCGATCCAATAGGCCTGAAAGGCGGGATAAACACGTACGCATATGCAGATGGGAACCCTATAAGCGAATCCGATCCGCTCGGATTGTTCGGGGTGGATGATATTTACGGTTTCATTTACGACACTACGGGGGGATACACTCCGTCGCAGGGGCTGATTGATTACACGACTGGGTTCGGTGACGCCGCGTCACTAAATATCACCAGTTTGATTCGCGATGCGAACGGCACGAACGATCTCGTGAACAAATGCTCGACGGCTTACCGTGCTGGTGGGTACACAACGGCTGCACTTGGTGCCGGTAGATTGGCGTACGCAGGATTGGCGAAAGGCTTCTCCATATTTGCAGCTTCTGGTGCTGAGGCAAGCGCCGCTAGGTCAGCGTTGAGGCGCTATTTTGGCGGGGGCCAGAGTTTGAGGCCGCCGAATTTGACGAAGTATCTGACGGATGACGCTTTGCGGGAGGCTGCTGGTAGAACAAATCCGCTCGCGAATCTTTACGGCGCAGGAATTGCGGCCACGGGCGCAGCCAAGGGTTCAGGCTGCGGCTGCTCTAACTGACAATGAAAACTTACCCAATTGTTCAGGAAGGCGCGCCCCCGTTCGCGTTTGAGATCGATCACGTATATCTGTTGCGCAGAACGATTGTGCGGCTTCTCAACACAGTTGAGGGGGTAACAGAGGTTCACTTGGGAGGCCGCTTCGGTTCGTCGGACGACATCCGCATCGAGTTCAAATGTCAGGGCCACGACTACATTGTGATGGAGCCGTTCGGGGACAACAGTCGCTACTGGGTTGGTCCGAAGGGTGGCAAAGCCGACGTGGCGGCGGCTTCGAATATCGGAAAGATCAAAAGCGCGTTTGACGGATACAAGCCGCCGCTTCCCGTCAAACTTCTCGGCGATCTGGTATCACTGAACTTCAAAGGGCTGTTCCGTCCTTCATGAGGGCGCATCCCTTGAGACTGTCGTGATCGACCCGCCCTCACGACGACACTTGGCGCAAAGTCAGCTGCAGAAATTCCGGAACTTCCTGTGCAATAGTGGAAATTCGCTGGCAAGCGGATCTGAATCGTTGGGAGACGCATCCGGAAAATTGGAATTGGTCGGTCTGGGTGCGGCGGGTGTTGGTGTTGTGACCTTGCAGCCGGAGGTGGTTGCCCCGGGGCTTGCACTTGCCGCGACCGGTGGTGTGGGCAACATCGGTGCCGGCCTTCTTCAATTAGGCGCCGGTCTGTTGCAGGGCTTCGGCGGTGGTGGGTTCAGCAATTCTGGCTACGCCGCGCTCTCTTTAGCCACCGGCTTTACTTTGGCCCGAGGTATCACGGGGCCTGCTGTTAGCGGCTACAGGACGGTGAGCCAGCGTTCTGCCGATGCGTTTGCCAACGGGGCAGCAACCGTGACCGGTGGGGTCAATGACCTTTTGACAAGCCTCATCGATGCGTTCGCACCAAAGCAAGTTAACTGCCCTGGAGGTAACTGATGGAGCTCGCAGGAAAGCGCCTAGGGAAGTTCTCCCTCCAGACACGTCGAGCATTTGTGGGCTGCGCGCTCGCGCCATGCATAGTGACCGTCGCGAACTATTATCTTGGGTGGGGACTGTTTGGAAGATCCGAGAGATGGCCAATCGCCTTCTCGTTCATCGTGCTGTTCTTGGTCATGCGGTACCTTGGCCCGACTGTGCAGGAGCTTCGAGAATATCGCGATGAAAAGCGCAGCGCAGCTCCGCCACGCTCTTGAAATCCTCCCTTGTCCACGTGCGGCAGTGGCGACGGACTGTTCATGACGACTTCATTTTGCCTGCTGCTTCTCCGATCAGTTCAATGAAGCCAGGTGTCTCTTTCACTATGCACAGAAATTGCGCTGGAGAGTGTCGGTGCGAAAACGCGGATTGAGCATGCTCGTGGCAACTCTGGGACTGGCCTCGATGCGAATTGGTGCACAAGAGGCTGTGAACATCGCTGACACACGATGTGTCATTGTTGGCATGAAACTGGCCGGGGCCACGAACTCGCCCGAGCAGTCGAGGGGATTTTTGTTGACCTTGTATTACATAGGGCGATTAGACGGACGCGCACGAAAACTCGACATCGAGCACCTGATAATCGAAGAGACTCGCAAGATGACAGATGCTGACTATGCATCGGAGGAGAAGCGTTGTGGAGCTGGATTGGCGGAGAAGGGACAGCAGATCACGGAAATCGGCAAGCATCTGGTCGAGAGTGAAAAGAAGGCTCCCTGATCGCTAGGGGCAGTAACCCTATGTCGCCGATGCGCACCAGACAGGATCTGGATATCGATCGGTCAAGGGTCTCATCCATGAGCGGCTGTTCCGCCACGAGCCGTGGCATCTCGCTGTGGAGCATGGACTGGAATACTGAGCGTCGGTGCGGCGTGGCCGCTGGGGGGCGGCGTATCCTCTCCCCTTAGCCGCTTCTGGGTTCTTGGGGCGGCATGGGAGTGGCACACCCGACGCATACATGGACGCCCCCCCGTATGCCAAGCGATTCTTTCAGGACGCCAAACGCGGCAGGGATTGCAAGCATACATCCGGACTTTGGTGAAGGCGTTGATACCTTCTGTCCCTGATGGAATTCGCTGATTGGGGGCTTATCATCATCGCGTGCTTCACGCACGATGCGTCGGTCAGCCTAACCCAATCACGGTCTTACCTGGTTTGCCATCATGTCGATTCGCCTGAGCAATCGGTGGTGAGAATTGACTCCTGTCTGTTGCGTCGCGTTGGGAGACCATGCCTCCGGGGTTATGCCGCTGCTTGAAGCGCAGTGTAATCAGTTTGGTACTTGCGCTCCGGATGGGCCAGCAACGCCCAGGCAATCCGGGCGTTCTTGTTGGCCAGCGCCACGGTGGCGATGTTGGGATGGCGCCGTTTGACGAGCCGCATGAGCCAAGTGTCGCTTTCTGGGTGTTTGGACGCTTCACGCACCACCGCACGCGCACCGTGAATGAGCAGCGTGCGCAGGTACACGTCGCCGCGCTTGCTGATCCCGAGCAAACGCTCCTTGCCGCCGCTGGAGTTTTGATGAGGTACGAGCCCGAGCCAGGCGGCGACCTGGCGTCCGCTCTTGAATTGCCTGGCATCGCCCACAGTAGCCACCAAGGCGGTGGCGGTGACCGGGCCGATGCCGGGGATCGCAGCCAGTTGTCGTGAGGCGGGTTGCTCCCGGTGGGCACGCGCAATCACGGCATCGAGCGCCTTGACTTGACTGTCCAGGTGCTTGAAGTGCGCGCGCAGCGTGGCGGTCAGCTCGCGCATCATCGGCGGCAGGTTGTTCTCGGCGTCTTCCAGAATATCCGGGAGCCGTTTGTCGATATTCCAGATTCCTTTCGGCATGATCAACCCGAACTCCGTGAGCAGGCCGCGGATCTGGTTCGCGGTCGCGGTGCGTGCATCGACGAACCCTTGGCGTGCGCGGTGCACCGACAGCAGCGCTTGTTGCTCTGGGCTCTTCACTGCCACAAAGCGCATGCTCGGGCGGCTGACCGCCTCACAGATGCCTTCGGCATCGCGCGCGTCGTTCTTGTTCGTCTTGACGTAGGGTTTTACGAACTGCGGAGCCATGAGCTTCACGGTATGTCCGAGCTTCGCAAGCTCCCGTGCCCAGAAATGCGCACCCCCACAGGCCTCCATGCCGATCAAGCAAGGTGTCCGATTGCTGAAGAACGTTAGCACCTGAGCGCGCTTCAATTGCTTTTGCAACACAGGGTTACCGCGGGCATTTACCCCGTGGACCTGGAAGACATTTTTCGCCAGATCGATGCCCACCGTCGTTACTGTCTTCATTGCCGTAGATGTTTCCATTGAATGCCTCCTTCGTCATGGCATGGATAGAATCGGATCTCCTCTACAGTGGCACTTCAGATGCCTATAGAGAAAGGGGGCGTCCATCCCATTATC